>Ga0065711_1040296_pt1 | contig 17081 bp, 3 predicted proteins | sample Hoacrofraction12_FD_59098 | JGI IMG/M metagenome (GOLD analysis project Ga0065711, IMG submission 59098) | Hoatzin crop microbial communities from Cojedes, Venezuela - Epithelial fraction 12 v2 (version 2) | ecosystem: Host-associated > Birds > Digestive system > Esophagus > Crop | place... | reverse complement strand
CGTAGAAAGCTATCAGATTGGTCAGGCATGATTTCCCCTTGGTGAATCCATGCTGACTACTCCTGATAACCTTCTTTTCCTCCACTTGCTTGATGATGGCCTCCAGGATAAGCTGCTCCATCACCTTTCCAGGGATGGAGGTGAGGCTGACTGGCCTGTAGTTCCCTGGATCCTCCTTCTTGCCCTTTTTGAAGATTGGAGTGACATTGGCCCTTCTCCAGTCCTCGGGCACCTCTCCTGTCCTCCAGGACCTCTCAAAGATAGACTATTAATTTCAATCATGCCTGTAGATTTTAGCCAGTGTAACTTGAGGAAGTTTTCTAAGACCACCGACTGATTCATGTACAATTGTATCAATAATGACATTTGTCACTCTAAAGCTGGCTGGCTTACTCTGCATAACCAAGATGTAATAGATAGTATGTCCTATTGTTGGTCCTCTGGACATCCATCTTCTTCAGAGAGATTCTGAAAAATACTCTAAATACCCGCTCCACAGTCTATACAAAATGCGGTGGAAGCCAATAAAGTCTCATTACTATATGACAACAATTAACTGCTTTTTAAAATAAGCCAACATTTAGTCCTCCACATATCCTGATTTCTTTATTTAGATTAAATAGAAATTGCATCTAGAAAACTTTATCAATTACTCAGATTGAGACAAAAAGTCACTAAAGAGAACAATATTGCCCAGAGCATCCTTTCAGCTTTAGTTTCTTCTTAGGTTTATGGGTCATCTGCAAATCTGTTCTGACAGGAATATTAGAATGCTATATAGCTATAGTAGAAAATGCACCACAGATTTAAACTCCAGTGAATGTTCAACATTTGCATAGGCCACAGATGAGATAGCTTTTATATCAGCACTTGGTTAGCTCTAAAATGTCAGCCAGCTTTTCTCATCCATTAAAATGAATTTTAAAAACCTTTAAAAAGAAAGTCCACTTTGTGTGCTAGCAAACTCTCTAGGAAGTTTGCTATCTGACTAAATGCACTCTCTCAAACAATTATTTAAGTTATAAGCGTTTGGTCAGCAGTTGTGAGCATATGGATTTTCCTCCTAGTTCCAGAGCACTGGCCCAGAAAAATGTAAACCTTATAGCTTCCCAGCTTTGTAATCCTACTGACACATTTATAGTTTTTTGTAGGCATGTATCTGAGCTAATTACATAATTTTTTTTAGCTGACAAGCGAAACAGATGTCAGATGACTAAATTCTTCTTTGATTCAGGTGCCGATTTGGCACAGCTTTCCCCCTTTTATTATACGCAGATCTGCCTCATGCATGCTCTCCTGCGTCATAAAGTCACGGGGACAATCTAGATAGTGAGTAAAATGGCAGAACTCCAGAAAACTCAATGATTTCAACCTTCTTATGTTACGGCTCTGAAAAGAGCTAGAGAAAAATACAAACATGAGAACAATGCCAGCTTCCACATTTAGCTGTGCTTTGCCTAAGAGGCACTGGAAAACTGCACTACCCTCTGTGAATGTAGTCAGTAGACACAGTCTTCGCTCCAGAGTCTTTCAGGGAGTTGGCAAGAGCCTAATTACGGAGACCAGCTCAGTATGTCCTGTCCATATTGACATTATTCTTCTCAAGCCCCCTCACAGCAGTGACTCATCAGCTAACAAGACAAAACAGGTATGGAAGAAGAATAAAGGAAGTTGAATCCCGAGTTTATGTTCGCTTCATCACCTGCTTCTCTGATGGGAGATGATGGGGAGAAGAGTATTCACACAGCTTCACATCAGACATCTCATATACACAGCTCCGGATCAGCAGAGAGAAATAGGTATTTTAGATACTGCCTCAGAAAATCTAATGCCACTGTAATATAGTCTGACACAAGTCACAGGTATTAGAATCCCCTTGTTTACCTCTAGCTGCAGACTTTCTTGCCCCTCCTCTTGCATTACTCAACCTGCCTGCTGGTTTATTAGGGGCACATAACTCTAATGCCACAACAAATGGGAAACATAACTTTTGAGTAAGGCATGAAGGGGTACACAGGGGACCTGCAGTAACCCTGACATAGACTGGCTTAGGCTGCAGCAGAACTTCACCTTTTGTTTGATTGCTGAACAGTTCTCCTGATGAGTCTGTGGTCTTGATTACAACAGGGAGTCAAGAATGATAACCTCATACCTTTGCAACCTTAGTAACGGGCCTACAGAATGCAAGACGGCCATGCTTTGTAGGACTGTTTCGTCCCTTACTTGAGGAGTTAATGGTTGGCTTGATTCGTACCAGACAAAGGTTTCATTTGGAAGGAAATCATTGTGTCAGGTTGCATCAATACTGCTTAATCTCCCCAAAATCTTTTTCAGACCCAGAATAATTAGCTCTTCTTCAGATCAGAATTAGGGGGTTTTTGATCTAACCCTGTTTCCTTTCCACTGTCTTATTCTATACACCAAGGATAAGAGTCTTCAATATCAGAAGGCCACAGACATTAAGCTCTAAAACAGTGCCAAAAAAGCAGAGCTAATCAAAGGGGTAGCAACAGATACGGGATTCAATACCTCAAAGGGCATCCAGCCTAGAAGTTTTATATCTATGAAAACATGGAATTCTCTGCTTTCCAATCAAAGCACTATTTATCCAGCCTCAGAGGTGCCTCAGTTACAAATAAAATGTGAGCTCCTTGTTCCAGAGAGCTTAAATTATTTCTGCAATGAGAGATTACAACAGAGAGATCAACGACGTTATGCAAGAGTCAGGATTACAGAAATAAGGAACTGTTAGATATTCTGTTAGATACTCTTAATATTATATACAGGTCTCTTATTTGCTGTTTCTCATCCGGCTTCAGTTCCCACCCCATTCCCTACAAATCGTGAGATATGAGATCTTAAAATTCTGCTTCCCTGAGGGGGAAAATTTTATACTCAGGCTTATTTCCGTGGTATATTCTCAAGGATCACTAGTTACACTAAAAATCAATACTTCATAAAATCTTGTTGCAATTTTAATGGTTTTTTTAAAGAACGATCACCCGATTTTGATCTTGGTTACATAGGACAAGTGAGGAGTAAATCTTCAGACTTGCAGTCAATTCATCTGAGCTTAACAACTTACTGTATATTACCTGAGGCATTTACCTGTCTGTGCACACACCTTTATCCCTGGTACAAGCAGGATAATTAGACTTAAGCATTTTTTGCTTCTACCTAAACTAAGTTTTGCCTTTTTGCATTGCCAAGGTTAAGAGGACATGCATGGAGACTGATGCCAATCAATCCATTAGCAGTTCACTTATCAGCCTGGTAAGTTATTTTTATATAATTGTATGCCTGAGACTATAACTCTACATTGTCACTGAAGTAGAAAATCAGTGTAAAGAAGTTTAAAGTCAGAATGCAAGGGAGAGGTTCAGGCTACAGTCATTGGGAAAGTCAATTTCATAGTATCTGTGATCACATACTAGAAGTCATGTAGCTGATGTTCTGCCCCCCCATCTCTCTTTGCAGAATACGTTTCATCAGTTTCGGTTACTGAAAACATTGTTGGGAGGAAGCCACACTGACCTAATTTTTTAATTACCTTGCTTCATAAAAAGCAAAAAGCTAACAGAACAAGAAGTTAAAACAATTTTAGCCTATTTCATATAATAGATATTCCTATATTCAGTAGAATGTGTGTGTGCAAATACAGCATTTTAAGAAGAAAACGTTTGTTTTACAAATTGGTCAATGTTTTAACGTGTAAGACGTTCTAACTTGCTAGGCTTTAAATACATTTCTAAGCCAGTATAAGTAGCTTCAGGGTATGTTCACTGTTTCTCCTTTTTCTTTTTTTTTCCCCTTTTTATAAAGGGAAAAATGCATGACCTTTCAATGTTAATGAAAAGAACCCCTCCAAAAGCAGGCACTGTTTGCAGCACTACGACATTCCCCCTGAGTATTCAGCTACTAAAGAAACAGTTATGTGCATAAGCAACATTCAAAGACATTAAATTTAATTCCTCTGAGAAATTCCTCCAACGCGACCTAAAAATGAGGCAGACCAGCACTACACAGATCTCAGAATGACCAAACTGCATTTCAGAAGTCTATTCTAATTTTTTTTTTCCCCTCCATTGCAACTTCATCAGATTTCATCTGTATCCTCAGTCAAACACTAAACACCCTGTACAGGTTTGGTAGCCTATGTCCAGGCATACTAACAAACCAGTAAAAAAAATGTACTGCCTATATCCCTCAATAGGGCAGAATTAGGAAGGACAGGTATAGGCTTAGCAGTGAATCCAGAGTAAAGCAAGGATTACACAGCTCTCTGTGACAGAAGCTCTCTGACAGGATTTAGAGCTGGTTTGACTTAGTAAGTAAGGTTTCACAGAGTTTTCACTGGAGTTGCTTTTAAGAACGCCTGAGGGAGCTGGAAGTTTTGTTTGTGTTTGCTTTTCTTGTCTTTTCCCTCTAAAAATATTTGGATGTGGATGAAACCAATATGGATATATGACAGAAGGGAAGCTAAGAGTGCATAATCCTCTTGAGAAGAGAACAATCCTGTGTCATACAACACGATGAACCACCTATGGTCCTTCCTTTAGAGAAGAGCCATGTCTTCTCCTACAGATAAACACAGGTATAGATGCAAGGACAAGAACAGCAGCTGGTAGACAAAAAAAAAAAATCACCAAAATACTATGGTGACAAGTGATTTCATTCAGACTGACCCCTTTAACTCACTAGCTATTTAGTTAATTCCCCAGTTTCGTTTCTGTAGAAGTTGCCCACAAAACAGGTATAACGCCACATATCTAAGTTAAAACCAGGAAAAAAAAGTGGGTGAAGTGACAGATTCTCACAAAGTCACATGCAGGACACTGTTTATTCAAGACATTCAAGGAAAAGCCTACATCTCACAACTGCTGGCTGATACGTGGTTCTGGTTTCTAACAAGCAGAAACAGATATTTTCGTAGCAAATATTTTGTGTGTTTCAAAAACCTGAAGTTTCAGGAGGACCACTGTAAAGTCACATAACCTGGCAATCGCAGAAACTAGTTTCACCTAAAGCATTCTCAGGGGGGAAAAAACATCAGGAAAGACTAAATATTCTAACCACATCAAAATGAAATGTTTGAAAAATGTGTCCCAAAACATCACTCTGTTTTGCAAAGTTCAGCAATTTAATAAAAATTAATCACAAAATGTTTAATTTTCCCCAGAACTGACAGCTAGGAGGAAATAAAACAATTTTTTTGACCCCAAATTATGTTTCTCCATCTCTTATTTCAGACAAATGAAATATCAACCTTGCGTAAATATAATAAAAAAGAATAAAGTCCTAACTCTATATAAGGCTAAATATTTAAGTCCTAATTAGGTGTGCAACTCCCATCACAGTCAAAAGAAGAAAAGAGTTGATGCTAACCCACCTTGTAGACCTGTCCCTAAATTCTTCAAAGAATTTAATCCCCGTCAAACAAGGAATCTTTCAGAACTGTAAGCATTAAGCTGGAGGGCCTGGGAATGATTTAATGCATTGTGCACCCATCAAACAAAAAAATAACAACTTGATCAGCAAGAAACCTCTACCTGTGATTCTGTGAATCTCCTCCTGTTAATCCTCTCAATGCCTCCCCCACCTCAACTCAATACTTTTGTTTCTTCCTTCCTCTAGTTCCTTTGCTTTTACCAGCTTTTTTTCTCTCATTTTTGTTCCAGCAGACAGATGACTGTCTGCTCCCTGTCTGGTTCATTACTCCATATAACTCTTTCCAACTACTTCATTAATTTGTGTTAATTTAGCATTTCAGCAGCCCAATCATAGTCCAGGAGCCTGTTGCTCTAATTAACATGCAAATATCAACAAAACAGTGGTCTTTGCCGCAGAGAGCTACAAAGTACAGTACCTGCACATGTACAAACTAAAGGCAGCCAAAAGCGAGCTCAAGCCCAACTATGATCGAGGTTTTGTGTGAATGACAGGAAAGAAAATAAAAGAGGACACCACCTCTTTTGTTTAAGGAAAGTACTGGCACAGGGGAGTGGATATTGCCTAGAAAGCATCTCCTCCCAAGCATGACGAGCACACTGAGAAATCGTATAAAGGCACTTCATTGAAAAGGCTGCAAGCAGCAGTGGAGACTAGCATCACAGGTTAATCAGGGGCAGCAGCTGATCTCCTAACATGCAGAGAGGTATGGCAAAGGTAGCGACATCTGGAAAGCGAAGGCCGGCAGCCCTATTTTTAGTGTAATAAGCTGGGGATCATTTCAAAAAAGATATGTCACATGGCTGAAGCAGAAAGCTAGGTGTCCAATTTCTGCAGCTGCATTCTGAATGAGTCAGAGATGGTCACGCCACATTTGTCAGGGCCAGAGGAAAGGACATTGCAATAATTGAGACATGAGATGCTGAAAGCTTGAATAAAAGCATTAGCCCTGTAGACAGCTAGGAAAGGCAGCGTGTCAGAAATAGGAATGCAAAAAGAATTGGACAGGCTTTGACACAACACGCATAGAAAACCTGCCCTGATATAAAGCAGCTTTATGGCTCCCTACAGCTGGAGTCATAGGACGGATGGAGCTGTTTCTCCTTTCTAATGACCACAACCTACACAGCCAGTCATCTGGATCAAAGAGGAGGTTGCCATTCTGCCCTTCAGCAGTCCTCTTAATCCACAGCAACATGTTAAAATAGTAAATGACTTTCATAAGGCAGTTGAGGAAGACATCTCCTCCTCCTCCTCTCTAGTACTAAGACTTCAAAAGCAAATAAATCCTGATTCACAGAAAAGGACTCGATGTCCCCACGGACTGGCACTTGCAGTGAGTTATTCAGAAATCAGCAAGGCAGACACTTGCTGATTCAGAACATCAGGCATGCAGCTCACTCCACAGCAACAAAGGGGAAGCCAGATGGCAGCAGGGTTGAGTGCATACCTAAGCGTGGGTGAATACAGGCAAACCACTACTAAATTAATAGTAAAGAACATAGCTATATATATCTATGAATATATCTACTTGTTACAGCAGTATCTGAGTACTATAGTTGGTAATATTTAGCTATACAATTCTCTGATGAGAAAAGCTACAGTTCCATAACCTTGAAGAGCAGTAAGAAACAAGGAGACCTTCAGAGCACTTTCCATCTGTGTCCTCTCCTTGTCAGAACACTAGGCTAGCATCAGACTTTGGCCCAAACTGTAAAGGAAAGAAAGAATTCAGTGCCTATTTGACTCTTGTGAAGCCTGGGGAGCTAGGCATCTATAGACCTTCATAGATCCTGAATTCACTGACTTCACAAAAGACACAAATGAAGTCTATGGTAAAGTAAAACAGTAGCAAGCAGGATAATACATTGGTGTCTCTTCATCTGCAGGTTAGAATATCACCCAGTAGGCCAGTGATACCCGAACAGTGGCAAGAAATTCAACTGCAAGAAATTCAATGGCTTGCAGTAAGAAATGGTGTTACAGTGCTTCACGGTCCAGCGGGTAGTCTAAACCCTGACTAGGAGGAAATGAGCAAGAAGAGACTTCTTTAAAACCATATGCGTGCTGTTGTAGCCTGTCGGCTCTATCTTGCAATGACTGGGAGCCATTACCAAACCTGCAATTGCAAAACCACCCCAGAGCTTCCCCCTGTGCTTTGACTCAGTGGTCATTAGGACCCAGAAGTCCACCCTTTCTCCTTTGGTACTTGTAGGTATGATCACATGTATATATGTATGCATGTGTATTCCAACAGTGACACACTTTACTTACATGTCTCTCTAGAATGCATTGGGCAAATTATTTACGTAAAGAACTTGTACCATTGTTGCAAGTCATGCCACTAACTATTCATATACATCATCTACAAATACTCCCTTCAGCTGAGTTTGAAAAAAATAATTTACTAATTTTAATTAATGAAAAACTAAGCACAAGGAATGTGATACAATCTAATGACAGCTGTGATGCTCTCCTTTGCTTGGCCTCCACTAGTCTCCTATATGCTGCTGCCTTCCATTGATTTAGCAAATGTATACGTTCTCAGTAGCATTTTAACTGAACTGGAAACCTTCTAAGGAAAAAAGCATCATCAAATTTATAGGACAAAAGGCTAGGATTTACACTGGGATTCACATTCCCATTTCACTATTTGTCTTACAGATGTAGACAAATTATTTAATGTTTTTAGACCTTTTCAGTCTTCCCCTAAGTTGTCTGGTCTTAACTATTCAGACCTGGATGTTAAGGGCAGAAGAGACCACAGTGGGTCTATTGTCTTATCTCATACATAACGCTGGGTGTAGAAGGCAATACCAACTTTGAACTTAATACAGAAAGAATAACTGCAACACATTTCTATGAGATGTAAAAGAAATTCTAAATAGACATATGCAAATTAAATACTTCAGTACACACAAGCCAGAAAAAAGGTACCTAAAAGTGTAAATGGGCACACGGATAAACAGGATAAAATATTGAATACTCGGGTCTAGTAGCTTGGCTGGCCAGCATTTTAAAAGCTCTCATTTCAGATGATGTTACTATTCTTTTCATTTGAGCATCAGCATAGAGATATTATTCTGCAGGATGTCATAAATCCTTTTCACAAATGGCTACCCTTGACTAAGTTTTATGGTGGATGTCAGGTGTACAAGAACAGCCTAGGAATGACATACAGGATATTAACTGTTGACTGCAGTAGTGGTTTCCTGATATGTGTACATTGTTGACTACAAAACTACCAGGAGGATTTTGTATATATTTCATTTTATTTATCTTTTTAATACATTAGATCATGCACCAACCTCTGGCAGGGAAACCACAATGGTATCTGAGTAGCGTATGAAAGTAATACACTAACCACATCCTAAATAGGTGGGCTTATATGTGGGGCTTAAGTACAAACCAGAGTGAGATATAAAAAATTACACTTGTTGGGTTAAGCTCTGAAACACCTCAAAGGTTTACAGGTTCCAACACCTAGTGAAATGACACATTAGAGGATCTGATGAAGCTCAGCTCAATCACAGGCTGATAAAGAAAATCTCACTTTCTTGCCAAATATTTTGCTGTGCCCTGGTTTTCCATGCTGCAATGGCAGGATACTGCAAGAGGAATATCTTCTAACATGCTAATAAGAATAATTTAATTTTGCATTCAAAGTGAGTCTTTTTATTGACTTCAGTAGATTTTGGATCAAGATCTGAGACTAGTGAAATGAATGTTAACCAAGCGAGAGCCTATGTGGCTGATTTTCAAACAGTGGAATAGCGATTAAAAATGAGATACATGGCTTACGAAAAGCTTTGATATATTTGCACTTAAAAGCTTGTAAACCATTCCCAGGACAGGCTTGGATTCTTTTTTTCCAAGTTTTCATTCCAATTCACTTAGTACTCTTCTCTTATTCTTATTTTTAATTTATAATGGACCTTGTTCTTATTTTCACCAAAGACCTTAATATTGTACTAAAATAGTAATTTAAGAAGGGTAAAAGGGTCTTGTTTAACATGATAATCAAATGTATATTTTCCAAACTATTCCAGCTATAATCACAATTAAAATCAGAGCAAAACATGTTAATTATCCTGTTTATTACTCAGATTAACAAGGCTACAGTCTAATAACCAGATCTTATTGCATACAGAACTTTCATTTTTCTCATTCTTTTTTGCTTGTCCTATCCTACCTTTTCTTGCAGCTACCTTAACTCATATTATTACATTTCATTGTTATATAGCATGAGGACAATTCAGGGACATAGAACACACAGTTTTTAAACAGGCATATTTTTAATACTGCATGAAGCAAGGTCACCTCACGGTGGTGGGGTAGCAGAGATGAAGCCTCTCTTTCCTTTATTGTGTTCCTGAATCTGGAATAACATTGGTGGGCATATTACAAGTAGTTTCTCACACATATGCAAAGTCCTATCTAAATGTAGCTTTTAAGACTCAGTAAATATTTTTACTAACTGAAGTATAAGCAAATTTCCATATGAATGACTGGAAAATATACTTAACCTCCCCAGACATCCAAGCTGTGGATTACATATTTATGACAAATAGTAAAATAAATAAGCAAACTCTCCTCCCCAAAAAGTACCTCTAATTTTCTTGTAGTTATTTGGTTGGTTTCTTTGTTTGTTTTATTTTTACTGCAGGCCTCTATACTATAAACTACCATGCTGACCACTAGCATTCATTAAAGTTGTCGAAACACTGTGCAGGAATGATACTGGCATTTTCTGTTCTCTCAGGCATGTTTTAGCTTACTAATTACATTCTCTCTGCCTAAATTTCCTCTGCAGCTTCAGAAAGAGATGCTTTCCTTCTTCCTTTACTCACAAACATTTCTGTAGTTTCACCACATGCTCTTAAATAGGCCCAAATACATTCTGACCTAGAACAAGATATATTTCAGGTGCAATGGAGAAAGGAAACGGAGATTTTTTTTGTGTGTGTATTTTTATTTCACTGATTCTTAGAGATGTTCATGATTAAAAAAGGATACTCTTATCTTCAACAGAAGGAACTTTCTGAAATCCTTCACTTTTTTTCCTAGCTTTTAGAAAAGCCAAGAAGTCTGGTTGTCATTGAACGCACTGAGCCAGCAGAGTGCCCTCGTTGACAAGAAGGCCAATGGGATCCTGGGGTGCATTAAGAAGAGTGTAGCCAGTAGGTTGAGGGAGGTTCTCCTCCCTCTCTACTCTGCCCTAGTGAGGCTCCATCTGGAGTACTGTGTCCAGTTCTGGGCTCCCCAGTTCAAGAAAGATGAGAAACTACTGGAGAGAGTCCAGCGGAGGACTACGAGGATGATGAGGGGACTGGAGCATACGTCCTATGAGGAAAGGCTGAGGGAGCTGGGCTTATTTAGCTTGAAGAAGAGAAGGCTGCTAGGGGACCTTCTAAATGCTTATAAATATGTCAAGGGTGGGTGTCAGAAGGATGGGGCCAGACTCATTTCAGTGGTGCCCAGTGACAGGACAAGGGGCAACAGGCACAAACTGAAGTACAGGAAGTTCCATCTGAACATGAGGAAGAACTTCTTCCCTCTGAGGGTGACGGAGCACTGGAACAGGTTGCCTAGGGAGGTTGTGGATTCTCCTTCTCTGGAGATATTCAAGACCTGCCTGGACATCTACACTGCATAAAATCCATAATGCAAGCACTTCAGAGACCTGAATTTGACACTCTGTCTTCCCTTAGGATTATCTTTCCTACCAGATCCTTCAGATTCCTTCTTTTTCTCTACTTTTAATTACTATTTATATTCTGCATTGAAGTTGTCTTCCCAAAAGACTGTGTCACCCTTGGAAAAGCAATATTTTTCATCTTCCATGCCTGCCTTCCTTCTAAAAAAAAAAAAAAGTCCTCTAAAAATACTCATCAAATCTAATTTCAGGAGCAGATGAAGTAAGCCTTTAACATACAGATTTAGATAATTAGTCCATAAAACACTTTGCATTGTTAGCTTACACCAGCTGAGACTGGCTACCAGGTGTTTTCAGATGCATTTGTGTGTGCTGGGGGGGGAGCAACACACAACACTGATCAAAAACGAATTAACAAGGAAAAGTTTTTCAGAAAAATCCAAGCTACAGATAGTTTAAACAACTCTTCAATCTAAAACCTCCCTGTCAGTAGGTTTAGATTCCTATTCTCAGTCCATATGTAAACAAATATGGAAACAAATCCACAACGCAGCCCATCAAACACATCAACCCTCACAAATGCATGTTCTCACCCCATAGAGCGTTTGCTCTCCCCAGCTTGCTTGTCTAAACATCAGCACAATTTGTTGTGTGCCAGCAGTGCTGCCTGCTGGGTGCCAAGCCCCTTTTAAATGCTTTTGTAACTAGGGGAGATGTTCAAAAATGACAGTCAAGTGATGTAGCAGTGATGAGCTATAGCTCAGTTCTTTACTTTTTTTTTTTTCCTCTTGGCAAGTCTTTGGAGGAGCAATTAGCCATTAAGAGCAAAAGAAGTCAAATGCATAGAAAACTCTGGGCTTCTTTTCTTTTTTGCTTTCTGTTCCCTGAACGATGCCAAGATTCCTCCCTTGCTTTCAACGGAAAATATCCAAGACCACTGAGAAGGAAAACAGAACAGAGACACAACTGGGTAAGTGAGGTCTGGAGGGCAGTGATTATCTGTGTCTGGAAAATGAGGTTTGAAGCTCTATTTGCTCTTGCTAAAGGGACACAGAGGGTTGCAGAAAAAGGGGGAGTCGTGAAGAAAAGGATAATCTTATGCAGGTTATTAGTCTAGCTAATGATATATCTTTAACACTTCAGTTGATCAATTTAAATTAGGCTCATTATAATCTGTGATGCATTTGTAGAGCTTGGTGGGACGGGCACTTTCCAGGAAATATGGCTGAAAGAGAGGCTGGAATACTTTGAAGAATATGAATAAAAGGTCTTTGGAGTTAATAACAGTGGGTAGGACTTAAGAACACCTCCAATGCCCAGAGTGATGAGAACAGTCATTCTCCAGTCATTGTTTGACGGTTCACATAGTATAATTTGGGAAGGGGTCTGAAACTCCACTGTGCATGTGCCAGTCACGGCACAGACTGCACCTGGTAGTGAATGAACCCCCTATGACGGACATGAAGCAAAGAGCTAAATGGACAATGAAGACTGTGGCACCTTTCCCTGCCAAACTATTCCCAGATGGATATCAGCAAGTGAAAAATGAAGTTCGAGATGGAGGCTGAGCTTGCCCTGCAGTCCTGCAGTCTTCCTGCCTGCCTGCCCTCACAGGGCTGAGAGGAGTGAGTCTGGATATCCCTCTCTGCATTGGATCCTCCAGTGGTCTGAGAGGAAAAGGCAGCTTCAGCCAGGGTGAGCTCACCGTATTCTCACTTACTGGGTGACTACTGGAAGCCTCTGACCCTTTCACTGCCCTGCAATGTGGTGGTGATCTGTTTAACCATCAGGTCCACTGATCTTCCTGGCCCAAGACACTACCAATGACCAGGTTGATGTACAAGAAGTACAGTCCAAAGACAGAAGCAAGACATGCTCCTGTGCAGACACGCATAACATTGTCAATCTAGTTCAGAGAGCTTCATTGTTCATTTCAGCTGCCAAAGCTCCAAAAACAGCCAAAAACACATGTCCACCAACTAGTGACTAAGATAATCACAAGTATTCACAGACTGACGGAGGAAAGTGGCTCTTCTATATGTTCAGGCAGGGGAAAAACTTACCTTTGCTGTTCTCCACAAATCAACGAGGTGGAACATTTTATCTGGATCAAAACACATTAAAAAGTAGACTTGTATATAAAGAATAATTACACATTCATCACCATTAGTCCTGTGTCTGATCCTGACCACCCTGTCCCTGGAGAACCCCTGGGAAAGAACCTGTGTGGGATAAAAGTCTGACCCAGGAGGAGGAAACGTGGGCTAAGTTCACTTTAGATTAAACTCAAGCTGGACCACAGCAGCCTTCAGTGTGAATGACTTGACGGATTACCGAGTAATATTTTATGACATTTAGGGATGGATTTTTCAAAAGGATGAGACATTTATTTTTTTTTTTTCTGAGGTTTTGCATTTTAAGAAGGGAACAGCCCTTCCGTTGATCAGAATTTGAAAACAGATAACCTAGAGAGATGCTGTTCAAGTGCTTTTTATTTTTAAACTATCCTCTACCCCAGCAAAAACAATGTTGTTTTCTCATTATCCTTCTGATGAATCTGCTTCACTTATTCACATTTTTATAAAACACTAGTGCATGTAGCCTAGGAAATGTCTTTCTACTGAAAGACATATTTTTCCCGTCTCGAGTGGTACAGACTGTATATCTCTCACAAAGCAATAATGTATAAGAGTATATAGTATAATATAGCACCTATTCATATAATTCCAAATAGAACCTATACATGCAGCTTTACTGTGGCTGTAATTTAGATATATTGAATAATATAACCTTCTTTATAGTGGGAACCTATATTTTTTATTATATACATGAATTGACTATTAATAAAAATTGTTTGCACTTATGCAGCACCTCACCCAAAGAAACTGAGAATTTCTTGGTGAAATACATTTCTGTTTGAAGAGGTCAAGAGCTAGTACTTCCAGGTGCAAAGCATCAATACAGCTTTTTCAAAGTTATGCGGCAAGTTGGAAGGCAGATAAAGAAATAAACCCAGGTTATTAAAAATTCTTATATTTCTTAAAGTCACCTCTCCACTGCTTTGGGGAGTTAAGATTCCTACAGATACGAATATAATTCAGTTAACTTGAATACTGACATCAGTCAAGATGTAGTGACACAGGTTTTAGCCACACAAGAAAAGCTACCTTGGGCTGTGCCAGCTTATTGCTACTAAGCTTTAGTAATGCTAGGATCCTCCTCATCAACCCATGGGTGGTTTTGCCATTGAGGTGCCCTAGCAAGTTACAACTATACACAGATTTGCCTATATCTACAGTACCTTCAGGGAACTAAAAGAAAGAATCTGAACCTTAAGTCCTCCTGACTTAGCTCCATGAGGCTACATTGCTGAATATACAAACTTGTCACTCTGCATCTGTTGTCCAAATGGTGGAAAAACCAGACAAACTCATACTGCTTGCAGATCCTGCCTGGCTGCAAGCACCATCAACATCCTCAAAGAGCCAATTAATGGTTGACTTTTTTGATTAACATCATCCATACGGTGATGATCAATCACAAGCTATTATCTTAGACGATCCTCACTGAAAGCAAGGGAATCCCAAGGCCCAGACAAAGAAGTTGTTTGTGTTCTCCCCGAGTTTCCTTTTAGCACACACTCAGTATGTTTGCAAATATCACCCTTCGAGCAGGCTTAGGCTCATTCCTGACAGACACTGGGGCTGCAGCCACGCTTAGGTAAGAACAGACATACACAGCGTGACTTTCGGGGCTCTAATATCCCAGAAATGACCTAGACACTTTAGACTTTTTTTACTCAGCTCTTTCCTCATGACTGCTAGTGCTTTGGAGCATTTTCTTTTTCTTTTATTCCTAGCCCTCATTTACAACATCTGTAGCCACAGCCTCAATTTGAACAGCTAATGGCAGGATCCTAATTACAGGGTCAAGTAAACAGGAAGGTTGACACAGCTAAAAAGAAATAATACATACATCTTTTTTTATATTGCTGCCTCTGAGTTTGCGGATCTCTGCTGTGACAAGCATGGTACATGCTGTCAGCCAGTTAACACGCACTGCCTGATCATTACCAGCCACTAGGAAAGAAAGAAATGCTTTTATAAACCTTCTTTTGCTGTTTATTTAGAGGATGTGTGCGGGAGATCCTGTGGGAAGGAAAGTACACCTATCTAGTCTAACTACTGATCATAGCTACAGGCTTTACCTGTATGCCAAATTCACCTCAGATGATTTTAATTTCCTGTCCAAATTCTGCCTGTAAGGATAACCCTTCCAACTTGGTTTTGTTGTAAGAGGGAAATGTTTATTGCAATACTTGACCTATATGCCAGAGAGCAAAAGGACTGGGGTTACCCATCAGCTTAGACGTGTGATGTCAGTGAGTTAATAGCATATACCTGCACTCATGGTAAGGTTAAAACTGAAGAGGGACTTCTGATTACCCAGAATTGGAATCAATAAATCATTGGGATATACAAAACAATTCACAGGTTTCAGAGCTGCTTTTCAGGCTGCCTGTAAAATCAGGAAAACAGCACATACACTCCTAAGACATTTACAAATGCTTTAACGGAAATATCTGTCTCAGTATGGCACGAACCCAGGTGCTGAGTCCAAACCTCCAGAATCTGCTCCCTCCCTCCTAACCCAGCCAATGATACCTCCTGTCAGAGTTTGCAGTGTGAAGGCAGGGTGGGAGATTTCTCAAAGTAAGGCAGTTGTTTCCAGAGAGCTGTTACACACTGGCTTTTCCGAGCTTTCAGAGCAGTAGCTTGGTATCACAGAAAACAATGTGGAAGGTAATCAAAAACCCAAACTCAGACTGACCCAGCTACAAAGGCTTACAGAAGATAAAGACATTGCTTCTGCAACAAAAATGTGATTACAAGTTTCAGGCCAAAGTCAAACATTCTTTAGACACCAAAAAACTCAGGACAGGTGCCACTTGATCCCATGAAGCCTATGACGTATTTTGTTCTATTGCTGTTCATTAGAAAGAGGTTTTCGGGCCTTTTGTTTTTTCCTTCACCATCCTCTTCAATGGTTCTCTTCAACTATGAAGGAAACTTTTAGCAAGTGAAAAGGCTGGGGCGAGTTCTACCTCTCAGGATTCTCAGGAAAACCTGAATACAGAAAATCCTTAATATTTCAGTTTCTCTTTATGATGTCTATAAAGAATCAAGGTTGTTTTTATCCCCCATGTAAAAAGACTTAATTATCTGGTGTTGCTCTGAATTTGTAATATTAAAGCATATAATGGCACCGATGATAAACTGTCACTTTCTCATGCAAACCCAGTTGCCTCCTGCTGGCTTCAGATGACAGAAAGTTCGCATTCATCCCTGGGGGGTTGCCTCCTAAGTCACAATCTTTTACTTACCTCTTCCAATGGCCAGGGAAAAAAAAAAAAAGGAAATAGGTAGGGGTTTAAGTTTATCCCTAGAGAAATTTCAAACCCTTCTATAAAATACTTTTTATTTTTACTTTTCAGTAGTTTTCATTTTCCCCATAACATATGAAATAGTATCTAGCAGGGCTCGACAAATCTGTTCCTGCAGTGAATTCAGCTCCCAGTTCAGAAAGTTTTAGTTTTCCAGGTTTATTAAACATAAAAATCAATCTTGAGACTGATTCACATCTAAAACAACATTCTGGACCTAGCGAAAGCAAGCAAGCAAACAGAAAGAGCGTTGAAAGTCCAGAATGGTGTAAAGGACTGTCTGTATTTCCAGTTATTGGTAGCCTTGTTCTAGGGAAGATGGTGGGAAAATGGTTCTTTGACACTGCAGAGATGGAAATCTTAAGATAAAGGTACATGTGATACCAGAAAGCACAAGCAGCTCTCTCCTAGGACCTGGGACCCTCCTTGGACTAGAGAAGAAAGATTTCTCTCACATTCTTTCTCAACAGCAAGCTACTCAGTGGATGTTCACAGGCTTGGATCATTTAAATCCCTTCGGGGTGGGGGGGGGGG
>Ga0065711_1040295_pt1 | contig 17081 bp, 8 predicted proteins | sample Hoacrofraction12_FD_59098 | JGI IMG/M metagenome (GOLD analysis project Ga0065711, IMG submission 59098) | Hoatzin crop microbial communities from Cojedes, Venezuela - Epithelial fraction 12 v2 (version 2) | ecosystem: Host-associated > Birds > Digestive system > Esophagus > Crop | place... | reverse complement strand
GTGCAGCCTGCTGTAGGTGACCCTGCTTCGGCAGGGGGGTTGGACTAGATGACCCACAGAGGTCCCTTCCAACCCCTACTATTCTGTGATTCTGTGATTCTGTGATTTAATTAGTACTGAAAGCTTTTTGAACCTGAATTTTAAAAATTCTATCCCTTTTTCAGGGGACAGGCCAACTGAAAGCAACTGAGCCAATGACTGTGCTGCTGTATTAGAGATTTCCTAACAATATTTGAGGGAATTACAAGGTACACGAGTTTTTACATGTCACAGTGCAGAGCTGTGCAGAGAAATTAACTTAGGTTCAAACACCAATAAGATTGCATCAAAATGAGCCTGATCTTGAACTAATTAACCTTAATCTCAGCAGAGCTATTTAGCATGGACACAGCTATCTTATGGCTAAGTCAAGTGTCAGCTAGGGAATGTTACTGTCTGAACAACATGGATATAACTGATATGGTAACACTTATTAGTCTGACAGAACAGCAGGCTCTGCTCACCAACAGTCAGACCACTATGAAGCTACTTCACAGCTATATATACCAATGAGAGCTTCATAGAGGATTAAAGTTAAGCAGGTGAGAATTCTTCTGGGCAAGAAACAGCACAGAATGTCTTGAATCTTTGCTGGACAGAAAGCAGACTCATTCCTCAACAGGACCATACCACTGTCTTACTGACCTAGTGAATCCTCACCAAAAGCCCTCAAGGCAAAATTAAATAGTACACTTGTATCTGTGCTAAGAACACAAGGTATCTTGGGTTGAAAGTTTACTGCTCTTTTAAAAATATTTTTATAGATTTTGCTGCCTTGCACAATTCTGTAAAGTACAAATCTTGCACTATTTAGTAATTTTTTTTTCATTTACCTGCAGAGAATGATCACAGATAAAACAGGTGTATTATTCTCTATTAATTCAGCCTTCTAGAAAACACCGTCTTTGTCTACACAAGAGTACGAACCAGAGCGAACTTCTCTTTTACACCTCTTCACCATTATTACTTTATCAATGTAACACGTTAAATACAGATCCTGCCTACTGAAAGCAGATTGTTGCACATCAGCACATTAATGTTAGTGCTCTAGAGGAACCATTAAAAGCCATAACCTCTCAGACTACCAGCACTGAGGCAATCCATCGCCTGGCCTGGGTCCATCATATCAATAACCCATAATCAATGAATGTAAATATGCTGAACATGAACATAACAGCAATGTAAATGTGTTGAAAATGGTGTCAGTGTGCTGCTAATGGACATATACCATCTTCTTTATTGTGTGTGGATGCAAATTCTATTACAGTCATAGCATATGATTACTCTGGAAAAGCACTGGGATGTCTGGTACGGGGCCTAAAGGGTGTGCATGCCCAGTGCTGGGCGAGGGCCCACAGCTGTGAGATCTGGGGAATACTGCGGGAGCTACGGTTAAAGTGTCATTAAAAAAAAACAGTCCTAGTAGAATGTGACCCTCACCGCTGATCTTTATTTTGATTTATCCTTGCCAGTCCTCCCAGGATCTGGTAAGAACCTAACACCTCCCTGACCCTTTCCCATTTATGCCTCACAACCTGAAATATTTAACTATAACCCCTCCCTTTTTTTTTTTTTTTTAAGTATTTCAGTCATGTACATATCTTTCTAGTTTATTGTTACTGAAAACAGTCAAACTACATTGAAATGAATTTCAGTGAGGTTTTTCCTGTTCCTCTAATCTTTGAGAAGTCTATAAGTAATTACCTTACAAAGCAAATGAAAATTAAATAATAAAATTATACACCTACTAATGTTGCACTGAAATTGCACTACTAAAATGAGACTATATCAAAACATGAAATGCAAAGTTTCAAAATGTAACTGATGTATTTTCCAATTATATTCTTAAATAGTATAGTTGTAACGAAGAAAGATATGAATAGGTAAGACTACATGGACATGGAATTAATGTTATTGTAGGCATCTTACCTTTGAAATGCCTTACAGATCTTCCATTCCACTTTTAATGGTAGACAAACATTTCTGCATTTACTCTAAACATACACATGTATTTAAGACAGTACTCAGGCACCTGACAGTTCTCAGTTTATTAACCTCTCACTTCAAATAAATTATCAGTGATTTTAAACAAATGCAATTGCTACCTAACTTATTGTACTTACCCAACACCACATGTAAATAACCTTGTATGGTGGACATTATCTTTCACAATCTGGAAGGTCACACTCTCATTCTGAATGTGTCCATCTGATATAAGAAGAATGTTACGGTATCCTTGAGAAGGAAATAGCAGACTTAAGTAACGTAAGGTCTTCCATAAGTCAGTGTTTCCCAATGTCGCGGTAGCAGACTGAAAAGTAAAGTATTACAATTTAGTTTTAATTTATTTTTTTTTTCCTAAAATAGCATATAATGTATAATTTAACCTTTATTTCATTATATATGACTCCTGGTTTACAAATATAAATAATTAATTCTTAAGCTTTATTTCTTCCTCCTCTTTATAATTACTGTTAAAGACAGAGCTTAAGGTCCATCTAGTCCTGTATTTTCTCTGGCTTAGGCAAAAGGCATAGGCAAAACAGGTAAGAAAAATGGTCAGTTCTACTCCTATATTGTTTTCAGAGCTTGCAGTAATCAGTGGTTTGGGGACTTATTGAACTGGAGTTTTCATCCAGACTATTGCATCTAAAAGCTACTGAGAGCTCTTAATTTGCCTACTGCACTTCCTGAACTGAATTACAGTTTAGCCTCAACATCAAGCATGACAAAAAGTTCCACTACTTATTATGCATGGAAAGGACTGTTTGGTTTTTGCTTTATAACTGCTGATTGCTTGTTTTGCTGGGTGTCCTGTGATCCTTAAGAGGTGAGACACAGAAAGTAATCATCCCCCTATTCCTCTTTTCCTCTGTTTATCCTGGAAAAGAGATTACTGCGTAAGGATTCAACAGAGGTTAAAAAAAATGAGAACAAATCCTCTCCTTGTACAGCAGGTCTTCCATGCATCTGGCCACCTTTGGTTTTTGTCTCTCTAGCTCGTCTCTTTGAAGTGCAGTGACCAGAAGCGCATACAGTACTCAGGATGCCATAGCAATACAGATTTATGTAGCTAGGTAAGTGTTTACCTTCCTGACTGCTGCTGAACACTGGGCTACCATTTAAAAAGGACTATTCACATCCAAGACATCCATTGTGTTAGAATCTTATGCATTATCTAGCATCAAGGACCTTTAGTTACAGATGAGAAGCCTACTAACTTCTGGCACTGACAAGATACAGTACTAAGCAAAACCTGCTGTCCTAAGTAGGCTACATCTGATCTTTTGGCACCAAAAGCATCTTCCTTTTCACTGAAAGTCCTCTGGCCTAAGTGCTGCTTTCACTTACAAATTCTAGATTTCCAGAAGGAAGTCAATCATTTCCGCTCTTTCTGCTGTGAGCCAGCAATGAGAGGTATGAAACTCCAAAAGATAAATTTAGGGGGAAACATTGAAAAATGTCCTAACACTGATAGCTGCTCAGCTTCAAAATAACAACTTAAGTAATGACTTAAAACCAAACTGGAATTAATATTCAGATGTGGCTGTGCTTGTTACTAGGGAAAACGGACTAAACTACAGAAAAATCTTCGAAGCTGGCCTAAAGAAAAACAAAGAAAGAGGAAAAGTTGCATAACAGAGTTTTGCAATTATAAGCATCGCATACAAAGAAGCATTCTTTAGAATACAACCAAAGTGATTTACTTACTGTAATAAACTCCTTCTGTGATGCCAAATCATTTACAATGTTCATTGAACAAGAAGAAAATTCTGTGAAATCTGTGAATAAACATTGACATTAAGAGTATTAAAATATTAAGCATGTAGCAACAATATGGAAACACAAGTTTAAGTTTTATGACTGGAATATCACAGCAGAAATATTCCACACAGTTACACGTTCCTGGCTGCAGTTCAGTGTATTATGCTGGTTTGACAGTAATGACGTGCATAAAATTAAGCCATAGCAAGAAGGTGAAAGGTAGCTCTCACGTAAAAAGGTAATAGAGAAACTCACTTGTGCCAAATTTGACTATGTTCACTCTTTGTCTGAAACAAAATAGTTCCAAAGCACGTAAAGCAATCTGCTTTGCTTGGTGTAGAGCTGAACCTGCCATAGAATTCGAGCAATCTAATAAAATAATAATTTCACTGGACAGATGCACTTCTTCGTGTGCTGTTTCAAACTCCGGTTGGAATACAAGCATGCAAGCCTACAGAGAGAGAAACAAAATCATCAGCACAGCGGACAAATACCATTTTATCAGAAATGTACCCAAGCACCTCCAATTTTCTTATTATGGAATGAGAGCAGAATATAGCCATATTTCAAAGTTTTAACAAATACATGTCATTTACTCTTAATGCCTGAAAAGTGCAACTTCCCTGTCATTTACCTATATCCCAGGTCTCACATGAAAAACTGAAAAAGGAATTTTGTGGTTTCATATTCCTATCTGATTCACTTTTCTGCAAACAACAATAGATTCTCTTCTACAAGTTAAAAAAAAAAAAAATCACAGAGATCACCTTTTACAATCACCGCCACCATCAGTTTGTGAGAAGCACTAGAACTAAAAAAATATGCAAATCAGAAGTGCACACTGTCCTTGCTATGAAGAGAGGTGCTATAAAAAACAAAGGTTTTCAAAAGCAGAACAATGAAATGCTTGAAAAAAGTGTTAGGGAAGGAAAGGTTTGCAGTTTGGAAACACAAATGGGAATCTCCTCCTTGCTCCTTTCCTTGAGGGTATACCAGTATTATTGCAATCATTAGAAAGAAATCCCTAAACTAATACATTTAAACTGAGCAACTATGATTAAAGGGAAGAAAAATAAAAGACATCATTGTCGGGAAGAAAACAATCTTATCTGTCATTTTACCTATTTTAATAAATTTCAACATTACATTGGCAGATTGGTAACACCAAGATTCTACATTTCACCTCTGCTGCACTGATTCTTACCTAAGGAAAAAAAAAATTTAAAAAAGAAACTGAAAATAACCAAAAGCGCCAGGGACTTCACAAAAAATGTGGGAGAAAGAAACAGCTTCTAATAACCTTGAATCCCACATTTTAAGATACACTTTTAAGTTTTAAATGTATTTCTCAGGCAAGGAGTTACTCCGGGTGAAGTTAAAAGAGGTTCCTTCCTTTCCTACCTAACCTTTTATTAATGTTTTCCAGCAGTGATAATGAGCTCTTCTGTGACTGGATTCTGGTTTTGGGTGATCCACAGTGCTAGAAGTATTAGCTATGTCTTTTTCATTTATTAGTGAAAAGATTCAAATGCTTTTGAGAACAATCACTGCAGCAGTAATAACTACAACAGAATGCAAAATCTCCTGGGAAGGCCAGATGCCTTAAAATAAACCACTGACAGAGTCTGTAAATATTTCTAAGCTGTAAATACAGCCCTACAAATTTAATGGTTTAAAATTCTGCTTAGTAGAAGTAGTAAAGCGATTGCATGACTCTGAAGCTACGTAGTCCCAGCCTCAGCCATGATTTATTTGTTCATTTCCACTGCTGCAAATGCAACATCTGTATCAAACACTGTGGTCACATTTCTATGAAATATAAATAGCAGCACAACGGTTAGAAAAAAGTGTTTTAACAGAAATGGTTGGACACTGTGTTGAGACATTTAGTTTCTTACAAGGCAAAGGACAAAACAAAAGCAGCAAGACTCTATGCAACTGAAAACTAATTTCTGGAGAATTTGCAGCTTAATAAAACAGATCAAATTGAACACTGCACATGGTGTGAAATTGCTCTTCATCTTTCACCCATCAAAACTAAATTATTCCTCTTTATTATGTTTTAGCATATTCAGTATTACCTCACGAACAGTGCAAGTTATGCAGTACCTCACTCATTTTGTTGGGATGCTTCTCTACCCACATTCGAGGTAGGTAGATCTGAGAAATCCAGATATCTAGAACAAAGCCACTAATGTCCAAGAAGCTGTTCTCCACAGTCTTAATTACAGCCTTGCAGTCTGTTTGCTAGAAAAAGGGAAAAATAGGCACTTAAATATTAATTTAATAACAATGCAGTGAATATTACTTACTTTGTAAGGACAGGGAATGACGACAGCATATTTAATAGGTAGTCCCAAGGGTTTTTGCCAAAAAGGTGATAGAAAGTTTACAAGGTACTGTTTCTATTTACATATTACATTCTTTAAAACAGCACTCACTTTCCTGAATGTATTTTTAGGTAAGAAGACAATCAAAACAGAAAAGCTTCAAGCGCAACAGAAATTTTCATCCAAGAGAAACAGAGGACCAAGCTGTCTGCCGAACGAACAGTGCACAAAGCCAGACAGACCTACCACAAGTGCTTTCTAGTATAAAAGTTCCATTTTAAATACACAGCAGAACTGCCAAGGCAGAGGCATAGCTACAGTGAAATTAATTTACCTTTATTTTAAGTTTATGTGTCCAACTACGTATGCGTTCAATACTAGATGGCATCTCAATAGACATATCCACAGAAAATCCACTAAACAAATAGAAAAGAAAAAGAAAAACCTGAACGGCACTCCAAGGAAGATGATGTATAATCTGCATGCCATGACATCTCTGTGAGAACAAGCTATGTTTCCTGTCCTTTTTAACTGTTTGGATGAAAGTGGAGAATACTGAACTACTTAGACAAATTTCTGTCCCTAGGATACCCAAAGAATAACCATGCTGATTCACTATGTGTATTCATAGTTTAAAAGGTTAGAAGAGATCAAGAGGTCATTTGACTTGATCTCCTCTATAGCACATGACAACATTTTAGCCAATTATCTCTTCATTTAACCTAATGTTTTATTTTCTAAAGCAAAGCTTCATAACAGGCAGTCAAACTGGATTTTAGTGAAGGCAAGTTCATCGTTGTCCCTGGCTCACTGCTCCAAACCTCACTGCTAAAACTTCATGTACTTTTTTCTTATTCAGCTTTAATTTCCAGTCTTTGCTCATTACTTTATTTCTGTAATGACATGAAAAAGCAATTTGATAGGTGCAATCCTACAAAACAAGATAAAAGGCACAAGATACCACACAACATCATGGAATCACCTCTCAGTCTGCAGACAGAGGTCAATGTGTGTGGCCTTGAGGCTGTTTTTTTTGTTGTTGTTGGGTTTGAGGTTTTTTTATGTTTTGGTTTGCTCTTCATTTTTTTTAAGGCCTCCAGACTGGTATTTTGCCAATTTCAGTCTCACCTGACAAAGTAAAATACTCTTCTGTCTTCACTACTTATGGGTTTGTATATTTTAGGACTGCATTAGCCATTTTTGACACAATATCACAATAGTTGTTCATTCCAGGTTGTTGACTCACTGGGTGCACAACAAACCCTGGGTTATAGGTAGTTGCTGTAGTCCAGGATGTAATCTCCCAAAAAGTAGATGCGTAGGGCTGCAATCATTTCATCTATGTGCAGCCTTGCATGTGTCAGTCTTACAGCACTTTTGTTACATGGGCCCATTTTAATAAATGTCCTTGACTATTCCAAGTCCTAACCTCAATTATTATTAATGTACCATGAATCTGTGTATATTCTGCATATCATATGAGCAATTATTTTCTATTTACAGCCGTATCTCCATTATACTTATGACGCTTATGGATAAAACATGCAATACATATGCACAGCCCGAAAGGATCTGCAGAGAGAACCAGCCTGCAGCTAGAGAATCTTATTATGTTATGTATATAGTATTGGCAAATTTGCAGCTAACTTGGACATCTTTGTACCGTTCCCTCTAGAACCTCAAGCTGGAAAGACATAGAGATACCTGATTTCCATCCTCACGCAATAACTATTCTTAAGTGTTTCCCAATTTTCAGTCATATTTTCTACTTGAATATTCGCTTAACATTAGAAATTAAACTGTATTATTTAAAATACTTTTTCTACAACTGGATGTGTAGAGGTCAAGGTGTTCAAGTGTTCAAGGCCAGGTTGGACGGGGCTTTCAGCAACCTGGTCTAGTGAAAGATGTCCCTGCCAATGGCAGGGAGGTTGGACTAGGTGATCTTTAAAGGTCTCTTCCAACCAAAAACATTCTATGAGTGTATGATTCTACAATGTGTATGAACTTGTTAACTTATTCGTGATATATGGCAGAAATAGCATCAAATCTTTAGCCAATCAGTACAGTATTTTCACTAACCAGTACTAATTGTACTGAATAAAAGCAAGTTAATAATAGGAAACACTATTTCAAGATTAAATATAACTTTAAAAAATATAACTTTTTAAAAAAGCACTTTTCATGGTTTTCAATATGGAAATATGAATAGCATTAAGTTTTGACACATTTACTGCTACTATTACCTGCACTGCTTGTTATTCTGGTTGAGAAAAGCCATATGCAGAAATGTTACTGGGAATAAAATTATAATATTCAGTTTCCAAGAAGTCTTACTTCACCAGCAACATCACAGTTTCAGACAATTTAAAAGTTTTATTTAAAATGCAAATGCAAAAAAAGGTTAAGTGCAGCAATACTGAAAAAAAATGAAGATCGTGGTCTCATTAAATTTTGTGACTTGGGAATTTATATATAATCCTTAATAACAGAAATGTTTGTGAATCAAAAGGAAGTATTTAGTGAAGAAAAAGAAGGTAAGAATTAAAAGTTATTCCCCTATGACGTTACCTATCTAAGGATAACAACAGATTAGAGTGAAAGATGAAATTAAACTTGATAATGCAACTTACCATCAAATATTCCATATAAATAGAAAAATTTTAAATTAAATGTTTTAACTTAATCTTTTAAGGTACTAATAAAATAAAGCAGGTAACAATATTAATGAAAGCAACTTACTTCTTCTGTGGTTTTAGTTGTTTAACGCAAACCTTTTTTATTGTATCCTACAAAGAAAAAAAAATATTTTAACTGCACTAGTTATGAAATATTTGTATGCCATTCCTGACACTTTTATCACCCTGGAGCTCATTTGTCTTATTGTATCACTAAGTTGGGATTGCATGGAACCGTCTTTACTTCATTTGATCATATAGCTTTGTTATCTGAGCATCACAGCAGCTAAAATTCAGATGAATCCGCACAGGTTTCTCTCCCAAGGACACAGTGAACTTCAGAACACAGTGTAATACAGCTCTGAAGCAGAAGGCGTGATTGTTGAACAGTCAGACACATGATACAGCTATACAATCTCACAGGGACCAGGACTGCAAGGACCACCTCTAGCTCTTTGCCAGCATTTAAACACAGAGATGACCTCCCCTCCAACATGGAGAATTCAGGAGCCATCAAGGGCATCCAAACACACAGATGGGCAATGTTGTCCCTGAAGCAGAGAAGGATAATAGCCGAGTGTTCAGCAGGCACTCGGCTGCTATTTCATGATGGAGATAATACAACATCCTTGCAAGCCAAAGGCGGAACAGCAGCACAGAAACAGCACATAAACTATGAGATCTAACATGTGACAAGTCAAGTCAGCTTTCTAAGTCCGGCAGGAGCAAATACATCCTGAGATAGTTAGAGCCATCTACCAATCACAGCATTCCTAAGTTTGTGTTCACATTGCTGACAAGAACGGTTAGAAACAATTATCTTCTAACAAAAGAGAAGACATGAAAACAATCATAAACTTACTGAAGCCTCTTGAGATACTACAGTCCCCTAGGCGCAGAACTTTTGCTTCAAAACAAGGAGATTTTAAAATTCTATTTTAACAAACCTGCGTGTTTTCATTTAATGCTTTCTCCTGTTGCCATGGTGACACAGAAGCAGGCATATGAAAGGTGATACAACCATGCTGAAAACTCAGTTCAGTGATATAGGTGATTTTGATCAGAACTGTAGAATTTGGAGGTAAGTTTCCAACACTTATTACAAAGATATCCTAAAAAACAAAAAATACAAACTAGCCAAATGACATCATTAAAGCCTATGTTTTCCAAAACAATAATTTAATTGATGTTTAGGCACACTGAAACTAAATGCTAACACAGAAACTACTATTTGGTTTTGGCGAAGTGTAAGGAAAAATAGGACTATAATATGAAATGTCAAACTTTCTATAATTCCTTAATTTCTGACAAAAAACGATGAGTTGTAACTGAATAAATCAATCTTTACAAAAAAAAGGAAACCACTTGAAAGACAAATATTTGTTTTATGTAAGCCACAGCACATGTTTAAAGAAACAATAGTTATTTTTAAAAATCATCAAATTTACGGTCCAAGTAAGTTTTAGTAAAAAGGAGCTTCCCAACAAAGACATGATTCATCAAACGATCTGTAATGGGAGAAATGCAAAATTTTCAAGTAGATACTAAACCACAATATTCAACATACCGGTGCATCTTGGTCCATTAGATAAGCTCCATCACCCTGACTGATAGCTTTCCGATATTCCCTATGCGCTTGTTTCTTTTCTTTAACCTATGAAAGATTGTTCCAAAATAAGTCATTTCATCTCTACAGACAGAAAAGCTTAACGAACATTCTCTTAAATGACATGATCACCTTGAAATCTAGTCAAGTGGTAACAACAAAGGACATGAAAGAAATCAAAATTAGTGTTGCACATCTTCATTGCTAATTAAGTGCTTTCAGATCTTGAGATTGAAGGAGCTGCACCAAAGGCAAAGTACAATAAGATTTTACCTCTCCAATGACGTGTTTTCCATTGATAAAAGCTTCAAATCCACAAACAGCAGCTTTATCATCCAAAGGAAAGACATATTTAGCTTCAATTGGTTTACTGTTTTGATTGGTGTAGGTCTGAAATATTACTACCTGAAATGAGTATTTTTTGTGTTAACTGTAATGTTAAAATGTGATTAAAACATCAGTACTTTAAGTGTAACAGCATAACTGCTCTGCGCTGCAAAACGTCAATAGGTACGCCACAACTGGGACTTCTATTTGTACCGTAGAAATTAAGGTATAACATTCATCATTGGTTGACAAATAGTATCTCCAGAAGCATGCAAGGAGCTGAATAACTTTTAATCTCTAAATCATTAATCAAATCTCTTCCAGAAGAAGAGTAAACTGTGACCTTGTAAAGGTTATCTGATATACTGGCAGAGTTGGAGCTGTCAAGCTACTGCCTACAAAAGAAGTAACCACTGCAGTGTGTCTGTAATAGCTTAAAGCTAGTAAGGACTAAACAACAAGGAAGAGTAAACCTCCACAAAATTGGTCTATTTTTACTATATACTAAAAGGGATGTTTGGAAGAGCCTGTTGCTTTTAACTGTATAGTATCCATCTTCTAATGACAGAATTTCTGTCTCTGAGGTAGCAGATTGCACCTGAATTTCTTCTCGCATCTGCTCTCCTGTTTACTTCCCATGTAAAGATTCGTAATCTTAGCTAAGTGATACAAGGGATTGATTGCGCATATGTAATCCTTTAGACATAAACTGTTGACCAAGTCTGGGACTAAGTCTGGATCCAGTGGCACCAAGACTCCTCTCTGAGAAGGAGTTTAGAATGCAAGAGGGTCCTCTCTGAACCTCAAGACTCAACGGGAGAGTCTCCCCAACAATTTTGTCTGACCCTGTCCTCTATGCAGTAAATAATCAAGTGTACCTTGCCATCAAATCTTGGTAAACCACTGTTGCATTTACCACTGAACTTTGATAACTCACTGTCTTATATCAATAAAATACATTGGTGCTTCTCTCGCATGAGTGAAGTCCGCCACTCTTTCTGCGACACTTAGCTAACTTTTATTAGCTGATTTTCAGGTTAGAATAGCAAGTTCTTTTGCATTCACTGACATTTTACTTTTGACAGCTAATTTAGGTTGTCCAAAACCAAAACACAAAACCACTTCCACAAACCTTTAATCATCCTAGGTATTTCTCACTGGTTTTTAATTCAGCTGGCAAGCAGGTCACCAAGAAGGTCGTTTAAAGGGAACAGAATGCGTACACTACTGCACAAAGTTTCTCTACAATAGTGACTTAATTACATATAGGCAGAAAACAAACTTAAAAATAAAGCCAAGCCTTTCAGTGTCCACAGAGCTTTTGGCATTTGTTTGACTATACATGTCTAAGGATAAAAACCTGTTTCCGCTCAGTTTCAGGACTTTCCTTCACTGAGAGACTGAATTGACTTTTTTTTTTCCAATTAACTGCACACTAAATAGCATTTTTGATGTAGGGCAGAAAGACTTAGGTCATGATATAGGACTAAAACACTATTTAACAAACAGATTAATTTTTCAGGGCTAAGTTACGGAAAAGGACAATAAATAGCATACTCTACCTGTGCTACAAAGTCTATTATCCTCCCCTTGATATAAACACCTTCCAGAGGGACAGGATTTCCCAGTCTGTCCTGAAGACCAGTTTTTACAGGATTCAAAAGATTTGCACTTGGTAATGCATAGCCTAAACAAAGAGTTTACAAAAGATTAAAAAGATATTTTTTGAAATATACCTTGGGGAAAGAAAATTAATCCTGTATCAATGGCCCATGTTTATTTACGCAATTCATAACACAAGAGTAACACTCAGTTTCCGTTATGAATACTTGAGTTGTATTGCTGAGCTGTAGGCTGTCTGCCTAAGGGATCATGAGTTCATGATAGTTCTTTAAGGTCTTACAAGGTCTTTGTTTAGAACCTTGCATTTGAATTATTTAAAGACCATCTGATCATTTATGCACACAAGTGCTTCCTGTGCTTCTCCAGAAACACACTGTGCAAGAGGAGTTGCAACTGCTGCTGGTAATTATGTCTATAAGAAATCTGTTGAACAGATGCTACACAGATGCCGCATGGTAATCACTAATTTGGTAACCTCCGCAAATACACTACAAATTATTTTTTATTACGTTATCTTCACACAAGTTCTCTAAAAAGGGTTCTGATAAGTATTTAGGAAACTCTGGAAGCAAGTCAATATACAAACAGAAAACATTTCTTACTCTCATGCTGTAAAGTACATTGTGACTTTGGCTTATTGTTATCTTGCTCCGGTTCCGCCCCAACTGCAGGCTGAAATCGTTTTATTTCATCTTCAGCAAGGCAAAACTTAACAACATATCTGATTTTAACCTGACAGGTGCTATATATAACAAATTCATCATCCTGTTAAAAACAGAGAAAGGTATTTTATAATAAAAACAAAGCTGCAGATAATACCTAAAACAATGCAAATTGATTAAGAGGTGAACCTAAATGACACATGATTTTTGAAACATAATATCTGACAGCTTTTATTTTCACTCCCCTAATCTCTCTGTATAACCACCACTTGCATTTCTTATCTTCTCACTTTGTATTCTCCATACACCTTGTATTTCCTCTCATCCATAAAGAACAATCATTCCTCAGAGTATCTAAGAACAAAAGAAGTAAAAAACCAACGGACATCTAGAGAGCAACTGTATCTGTTAGCGTGCCACTACAGCTATCATACCTGCTTTAGAGTACCAACCTATAAAGAGAGGGATTTTTTATTAGCTGGATTTATTTACCAAACAATGAAACTTCCATGGCAGTGATTTCTTATTTCATACAAAGTAGAATATAGCTTCCAAATAACAATTTAAGTATCACAGACCAGATAAATATACGACTCAGAATAAAATATAATATTTACATCTTATCTTTTAAGTATCATTTTCTTGCAATAATTCTTTACAAATAGCAATTCAGAGGCTTAGAGGCTTTATATGCACTTTACAGGCTGCAAGACAGACAAAAGTGATTTTATGCATTACTCTCTACTGATTTAGTGTCTGAATCGAAATGCCAGTTACATTCATTCTGTTATATATCAGTGTTACAATAAATGCAAAATCTGGTGCCTTTTCAAGAGTGCAGTACTGCAGGATCAGTACCTCAAAGTCTGAAGAGACATCTGCTGTTTTACGGACTCCATGCACACTGTCATAACCTGATGGTGCATTATTTAATGAATAATCTCGTTCATACAAATCTAAGCAGTATCCAAGTGCCACGTCACAAACTGCCAGGAGCCGGGTTCCATCCATTTCACTGGGTGAAGAATACTTAATACTGGCACTATATGTAAAGAAAGATCATACACATTTTATTAAAAATTATATTAATGTAAACATCATAGGAGTTTAAGGACACACAAGTACTTCTGAACAGATGGACAGGAATAAACTTTATAATTAAATTATATTTACTTCATTTGAACAGTAAAAAGAATACACATACAAAGGATAAAGTAAAGAGATATTGTCATTATTCAGACCTAACAGAATCACTGAAGTAAATGCCACTGCCCAGATTTCCAATGTCAGTTCTTTCCAGGCCATGATCTTCAACAACCACTTTTGGCATCAGAAGTCCTCTAGAGAAAAAGAAGGTCACACAATGAATGAAGTACAAAATACTTTTGCATCTAGCATGTGTGCTAATACACATGGTGCAATTACGAACCACAGAGGATTAAAACAAAATACACTTTACAGAAACCATCCATAAACACTCAAGGAAAATAAAGTCTATTCATAAAACAATGAATCCCAAAGTCATATTAATTACAAAGACACTGATTACATAAGCAATAAAGACTGTTCACTTTTCTTCATTTAGCACAAAACCAACACATTTTCCAGATTACTTGCCAAACATTCGAATAATTTTCTGGTTATTAGATGAGTAGTTCTACATTTTCAGCAACCGTGCTGTATTTAATTTCAAAAAAGCTCTACAAAATTTTTGTATCTAAGAAAAATAAAGTATGAATTTTAAAGGTAGAATGCTGGGGAATGGATACTTGGAAACTTTTCCAGTGTTTGATTTGCAAACCTATGAAGTGTAGAGCTACCATCTTTAGACTGTTTATGAGACATCTGATTTACTACTGATTGATGCCTACGGAAAATATTTTATATATAAAGAATGTAAAAAGACACAATACTTATTTAAGTTCAACAGTTTCATAACTTACAATTAAAATCTTCACTATGAGGAAAACAGAATGCTAGTATGACTTTTGAGGTGTTTAAATTCAAACGGTGTTATGTATCAGATACGTTTTTTAAAATATCCTTCAATTTTCAGTGGCTGGTATTCACTGCATACACACTGTGATGAGGATTTAAACATGTCAGGCTACTAGGGGTTATATTATTTTACCATTATTACCATGCTTGAGTGCAGCCAGGATATTCAATCACAGAACCAGATATTCTGTTATTCCAGGAAATTATCTAAATATATGCCAAATAAAATAGTCATGGGGAAATAATGTATAGAAGTGAAAGGAGGACATCGTCAATGCAATTCTTTCCTAAAACAGAATTAATTTTCCACACAGCCATTGCTGTCTTGCTCTCTCAATTTTGTCATCTTTCATCTGGATTTAAACCACACTCCTCACCATCATATCCAAATAGTTGCATCTCAATTCTAATCTACTATGAGAGTAATTAAATTTATCATTACAAAAGACTGATTTTCCTTCCAGAGGTCTGTAGAAGTATACGGATGTTCATATAAATGATAACCATAAAAACTAGGTTAAATATAATGCAGAAGCACTTCATAAAAAAATTAAAAGTAAAAATATATTTAAGAATATAGGTAAGCCGGACTAAATGTCACAAAAACGGAATGTAAATTTTTACCTTGAAAGAATTCCCATGAAGTTGCGCACAGATGATGCATGGAATAGAGATCGAATGTTGCCAAGACTGCTCACAAATTCTGCTGTTTCACTTCTTCTGCCAACCCTAAACACTTGTAAAATTCTCACTGGACAGTCACTGCAAGAAATTTTAAATCATCTTTCAGATCTCTTGCATTAGAAAGTGCTTTTAAGATCAATACACTGCTAAAAGAGAAAGTCTTATTCTGAATCTCAAAGTAATGTTCAACTTTTTTTTTAGCAATTTGGGTGGCAATTATTAAAGAAAATAATATAAGAGAACAATCATCACAGACACTAAAAACTTAATGACTAAGTTCAAGACCTGTTTAGACATTTAGGGAGAAACCGAAACTGTGTTTTCACACTTAAAAGTCATATGAACTTACCTTATTTGACATTTCAAGATCTAAATTCAAAGACGTGACACACAAAGCCCCATATAACTCTAACTAGCTCAGAGTCTGTAAGTATATCAATTACTGCCAGCAAATTTATCTTGTACTAAAAATTCTTTTGCAGAGAATACTCAGAGACCTCACTGTCTTGGCTCAACTACAAACATCTTAGCATCACAGTTTAGGCTGTCTCGAAGTAGTAACTCCCAATTAATAAAGACTTCCCAACTAAGAAATACACTTGAGAGGACGAAAACTTGGGTTTCAATCACACCTCCATCAGGATTTATGCATTTTACATGGAGTAAAATTTACTGGACAGGGCTGTCATGAAGATTCGTGTCCTTCCCTTCCTGTGATGACACTAAACAAAAGATTCAGATTCTCTCTTTATTTCTTCTTACCTTTATCTTTGCCAGCTGAATGCTCTACTTAACTATTGTGTAAAGGTCTGAGTGGAGAACAGTGTGCTCACCAGCTTCCCTCTGCTTAAGCAGTCTGCTGTGTATGCAGGCTCAGAATATACTTCCTCAGACGACAGACTCTGGACTAAGGACTGAGTTGCTTAATAGTGGAAAGATAGTGATACCCTATGAAATACCCAGAAGATAATTTTAGGATTCTAGGATTCCTAACTGTCACACAGTGAGGAACCTCTGGATTTACAAAGCAACTGAGAAGAGGACTTAAGGATCACCATTTTACATTTAGATACTGAAAGCAGGTAATACCTGGAAAGTAAAACCAAAAAGACCCATTTACAAACCAAACACACTTTCAGGATTCAATAAGTTTCAGTCAAGTTTTGAGTTCCTAAATGCTAAAATAATATCGGTACATAGGACCTAGCCTCTTCCGTAATTTTGAACACTTTACTCAAACTGTGTGGTTTCTTTTGTTGAGGACTAGAGATATATTATGTCCTAATTTACGAAGTTGCTATATGAACTTTTTTATATGAAGGGTTTTTTTGGTTTTTTTTTTTTTTTTTTTTTTTTTTTTTTTTTTTTT
>Ga0065711_1040293_pt1 | contig 17083 bp, 9 predicted proteins | sample Hoacrofraction12_FD_59098 | JGI IMG/M metagenome (GOLD analysis project Ga0065711, IMG submission 59098) | Hoatzin crop microbial communities from Cojedes, Venezuela - Epithelial fraction 12 v2 (version 2) | ecosystem: Host-associated > Birds > Digestive system > Esophagus > Crop | place... | reverse complement strand
GCGAGAGGGTAGGTTTAGATTAGATATAAAAAAGAAATTCTTTACTCTGAGGGTGGTGAGGCCCTGGCACGGGTTGCCCAGAGAAGCTGTGGCTGCCCTCTCCCCAGCAGCGTCCAAGGCCAGGCTGGACAGGGCTGCGAGCACTCTGCTGTGGTGGAAGGGGTCCCTGCCCAGGGCAGGGGGTTGGAACTGGATGGTCTGTAAGGTCCCTCCCAACCCAAACCGTTCTATGTATCTATGTTATCATAGGCAAGTTGCTTAGTCAAGAATGCCCTTCAAGATATGCAGCTGGCATGAAGGGAAAGCTGGAAAAACCCTCCACCTGTCCAGTGGTGGAAATCAGAATGGACTAGTCACAAAAGGCTGAACATGTGAGCTTGTGTGAGCTGTTGTGCTATGAGCTGTAGAGGTACTACACTTCTCCTTCTTCGGGCGTTTGTACGTTAACGTTGTTATCAGTGCTGCTAGTCCTGCAGCTGGGACTGTTGGGTCAGTGTCCTGAGGGTGTGTGCTCACGGTGTATGCGCCATCCTCTTTCATCCTCCCCTGCCAGAGGTAAATCTGAGACCTGCAGTTCTTCCTGCCAGAGAACTGTACTGCCTTGTCAGGTTTCTCTAGGAGCCTTTTCTTTTTTTATTGCTTATTTGTGTTCTCCATTATCCTAAGTTAGACCTTTTTCTGCCTCTTCCTCCTCCCCGTAATCCATGCAGGGAATGACCACTTGGCTGTGTGGCATCTTCAGCCATGTCTTCTCTAAGTTTAAAGCTGTCTGTGCTACGTTCCCCTGAAAACCATCTGCACTGCAGGTGTCTGTACTGTCTCAGAGGCAGGCATAGGATATGGATGCGTGAAAATATCTCCAGCCCAATTCTTTGGTCTCCACCTTCTGTCTGGAGGGCCAAGATAGGTGGCTCTGGGGCCATCCCCATGCCCTGCTCTGTCCCCATGCCCAGATGCAGGGTGGATGCTGCTTGAGGGCTCTGCCAGGCAGAGGTGCAGACCCCTAACCAGGCTCCGGCAGCCCCGCGGGGACAGACGCCCAGGCTTGTGAGGGGCCAGCACAGCTGGAGGCGGCTCTGCAGGCTCCTCAGAAACGCAGCTGGAGCCAGAAAGGCAGGCCAGAGAGAGAACAGCATCAGCGGTTCAGGCCTCCTCCGGGGGCTGCTGCTCGCTCCACCGCAGTGCGGATGACAAGCAGCGTCTGCCCCCAGCCCAGCCCTCTCCAGCACTGAAGGCGCACGCAGAAGGGCCTTTGCGTCCTGGTGCCCATACCACCCATGCTGGAAAGGCAGCGACTGGTAATAGCAGGAGGAGGATACACCGTTGTCTCTGCGTGCCACACAGGGTGCTCCCCCTCCTCTGAGAAGGCAAGAGATATATATACCAGCACCTGTTGGCTCTGAAGAACACCAGTGCCAAGCTAGCCTGAAGCTGCAGGAACGGGAGTACTGCCCTTGACACAGTTGTGTCCAGAATGGTCACACTAGCCACATTTTCCATCCACTTTCTTTTCTCCTCTGTTCTCACTTTCATGTCTCTGGTTTGAGAAGACAAAGTTACAGGCACGTGCCACCCTTCTGTGGCATAACAACGAGAAAAAGAGAGGAAGATGATTATTCCCTTCTAATTGCTGCTAAGTCAATTTAAAAGAAAATGTGTCCAGCTCTTACAATTGTAATGGAAGTTCCCACAGTGTGAGTCTAGAGTGAAAAAACTCGCCTCCATAAACTTCTTGTTGGACAGCTTCCCTTCTTTTCTTTGGAATTAAAAAAACCCACCAAAATTAATGAAGTCTCTCAGCTCCTAGGTTATTCCTTTCATGACCTCTGTTTGCTCACTATTCTGTCCGTTCTTCTTTCTTACACACTACAAATTGGTGCATTGTATAATTTGTAAGTTGAGGCAAATGTGTAAAAACATAGATCTGATGTTTTAAAAACTATCTTATTTAGGGTGAGGTTTTGATCAGTGCTCAGGCTAGCCTTTACTTGATTCCCAGTGAAACTGAGACTTTTCAAGAATAGCAGAATCAGGCAAATTTAGAACATTTCTGAAGCTCTGTCTGAACGTATTTTATGAACACCTACTTTAATGGAGTTAGGCCAATATTTAGAAACTGAATTGCAGTAATTCAGCATATCTTCTGTCGTGACACCTCATCAGTGTTTAGTTTACTAATGTGCTGATGAATTAGATTCACGGTACCTTTTATATCCTCAACACAACGCAGGCGTCGGCATGGTTATTTGCACTCCTCATTGCCACTGTGCCCTCACCTCCCACAGAAGCCCCTACCTCCCTGAGAACGCCTCACCCCTTTCATCTCTTTTGACCTTCCTGATGAGACCAACTTCTTGGTTTCTCTTTCAGAGCTGTGTTTTATAATGTCGCCACTGGAAAGTCACTGGGATCAACAACCCTTTTCACAAAAGCCACTGAATAAAAATGAGTTCTTAAATGAAGGCTCAGTCCTTGCAAATGAATGCGGGTTATGTTTGTGCTGGTGCCTTGGAGGTGGGGTGGTTGCGATCCCTTGACAGTTCCCTGAGCTCTGGTTCTGTCTTTCATTAAACCATAGGAACATTATTTTGAGTCTGGTATGTAAATGCTCGCACTGGTATTCGTATTCATGCACTATTATCTTTTCTAAATGAGGCAATGTACATTAGTACATTGATTAGGACATTGATTAGGACATTAGGACTGATGTTTCTGACTTCAGGATTTTACTTTGTTTATTTAGTTACAGTCCAAATACAAAGCTGTTGTCTTGCAGTCCTTTACCTTTCAGCGGGGTGAGCTGGATGGGTTTACTGAATGTGAGAAATCTGTCAAAACTGGACCTTTTCCCTCTTGACAAATTGATACTTAAACAGAAATATAGGGTGTTGGGTTTCAATAATTTGTTACCATGCCACTGCATCAAATGCAGGTTCCTTTAACAGCCACGCTTAGCTGATACAAAACGATGAATGGAGGACTGGGACAATTTATTTAGCAATGATGCTAATTAACAGTGCTCAGTTGAACTCAGGTGCCTCTTGGCATGGGAACAACACCCAGGACAGATTCTGAGTGCCTGCCCAGTGCTACCTGCCTAAAGTAAAATGTGTCAGAAGGCAGGCTGAATAGCGGACGCAATTTATGTCCCTTTATGATACGACCCTTTTTGTCATTTCTGTCTCCTTATTAGCTGGACTCTTTGTCACCCACTGGTCTTTCACAGTGCAGTTCTTTATCTCAAAAATAAAGTACACGCCCAAAAGGAAAAGTAAAATTGATGCTTCTATTCTCAGACATTTCTAGTTATAACCTATTACTCTGCACACATTATTCTTAGTGCATTGTGGAATGCCTCTTTAGCTTTCTCTGAATGTCTTCCAAGAACAAGGCTTCATGGACTCCTGCCAGGCACAAGCACATATGATTTGTATGCTGTCCTTTTCTCTCCTTGTTGGTAGCAAAACTATTTTGGCAACAACCTTCCTACACTTTCCTCAATTGCATCTTGCTCTAAAACTTGTAGAAGCCAAAACTGCAACCCTCTCAGTCCAATCCAGTCAGGTGCTGAGGGCCCCTGTTTTCTGTGGGCTTTCACTGATGGCAGCTTCCATGAACAGCCCCTGGAAGAACTGAAATTCTAGGCACAGCAGTATCAAAGGAGCTGAGTGTGGGGTCAGCTTTTCAGCCCCGGGACTGTTACCTGCCTGCAAGGCTTTGCTGGTGAGCAAGAAGCTTCCTGCGCAGCTGACTGAGGCAATGAACTCTTTCAGTGTTACACAGATTATTATGAAAACTTTCCCATACAATCTTCTTATTATTTATTTATTCCTGATGTGTTAAGAATTTGCCAGGCAGAAAGAGGCACAGTCCCTGCCCCAATGGGAGCCCGCTGGAGGCTCTGATATTTGGATGCCTGTGAACTTCCTCGGTGACCAAAGGCGATGTCCTTGTGTTAATTCCGTCAGAACTGCTGGTTCTCACAGCGTGTCACTGTGAATAATCTCTGTTTACAATGACGGGTCATTACTCAAACTTCCCACAGAAACTCAACATGTTGTAAATGTGTTTCCCTTTGTCTTTATTATATTTTACCTCCAATTTCAATCAGGAGTTTAATCAGGAAAATTCTCTCTGTATTATATATGTACAGCTGCAAACACTGTGGTTAATAGTTCCTTTCCAGTATAACTGAAGATAAATCACACAGCAATCACTTCATCTTCCCTTCTCTATCTTAATTGTGGATTTTTGGACCACATTCTAATCTTTTATGTAATATTTCTATGACCTATTAAACACCTGTCGTGTTTCACCCAAGGGTGGTTTTTGCTGCTGGCTGTAGTGATCCCTTGCTTTGACTGGCAGAGTAACCTGCCTCTCCTTCTCTCTCTTTCCGAGCAGAAAACAAGTAGACACTTCGTTAAACAGTGGTCGTGGGCGCAGAGTCCAGTACCTCAGTTCCTGACTACAGCACACGGCCTCCTGTACTCATGGTGAAGTCACCAAAAGACTTGCAATGCAAACAGTGCATCTAGTATATTTTTTGGAAACACTTCATATACTTCTGCCAGTGTTTTTGATGGAGACGTTATAATACAACATTTTTTTCATTGTCTGTACAGACTTCACGGCAGCTAGCATTTGCTCATTGCACTGGCCTGGCAGAATGGATTCACATGTGTTTAGAAAACTAAATACTATCATGAGGCAGCTTAGTAGGAATGTCTCAGTTTTCAATGGGAAGAAATGGTTGAAATGTATGATGATAGCCTACAGCCTTGTTTTATCAAATATTTGGAAACAGAAAATCAAGTTAGACAAAACTTTATAAGCAAGGAAACAGCAATAACGTCTGCGAGACAGAGGGGTCTGCCATGCTAATGCAGCACTTTTAGTATTGAGCCTTGCTACATCCCGTACAACCCCCACGCAATGTAATTTTGTAAAGCAGCAACTCCGATGCCTCACTTAGAACTTGTGTTCCTAACGCACAGAAAGTATACAGACAAGTAACCCCCTGTTTGATTTCAGCAGTGAGATCTTTTTGATTAAATTCCGTATCTGGGAGAATCACTTATATCCACAGAGAACCACTAGTGATTTGTTATATCCTCTAGTGCTTAGGGGAATTAATGTCAAAAAAACCCAAATAAATGAAAAAAACCTTTGAAACAGAGTCTGCCTTTTTTTAAATATCAGTTGTCCTTGCAAGAGTGAGCAACTGCATATAAAAAGCAGGGAACATGATATGCACAGAAACAGGATAGGGCAACAGAACAGCTTTTCTTCTGAACACTCCGTGTGACTTATGCTGGGATTACTAAACGCTCATTAATCCTACATCTTGCAGAAAAATGTAGGGGAAAAAAAATTACCTACTTGTAGACTGTACTTATTTCATTGAATGTTAGGGATATTAATGATGCAATAGCTGCACAGAACATGGAACCTAGAAGTGTGTCCAGCTTCTCTCCATATTTTTATTAGGTTTTTATTTAAATGTTTGCAATGGAAGAAACTTGGGTGTGTTTCCAAGCCGTTACAAGATTCTGTGGTTTGCCTGCAGTCACGGTAAGATGGAGAAAGCCATACGAATCTGAGACTTTTGTCCCACAAATAAATACCATAAGAATGCCTCCTCTGTGTGTCAACAGTTATTGCCTTTATCAAAATAAATTGCAAGATCTTTCACTCTTCAGATTGGAGACGGACCCAGAAGGCAGATAAACGTGTGCTTAACTGCCAGTTATGAATCTGTTTGGCCTTGGCAGGACTAAAAAATGTAATAGGACTTTTCTGTCTCTTCTCTTTGAAATTCAGTAAGAAGAGAATGAAGATTTTTCTGTTATGTTTTATATTTTTTTTTTCCTCATGGGTGGATGAGCACCCTTTGCTTAGCTATTCCTTTTCACAAAATAACAGAGGCACAAAGGGTATTTCTGTAATTTATTATGCATGCGTCAGTCCACTTGACTAGAGATTGGTGGAAGAACCTGACCTGTCCTGTGATGAAGGGTATGTAAGCGGGGGACAATTCTGACATTGTAGGCACTCTACCTGGTGGATGTGTATGAGTATCTATTTGAATGTTAACTGTTGTCACTTCCTAGCAGGGTTTCCTTAGAGAACAGTGCTTGCTCATACTGATACTTGGACTTTCTGCTCTGCATTTAAAGCAAAGGCTTGCGATGCCTTGCTTGGCTAGAGACAGCACCACTGCAAGGCGCCCGGAGGAGGGCGGCCAGGCTGGTGGCAGGGCTGGCAGGCACGTCTGCGAGGAGCGGCTGGCACTCTGGGCTTGGCTCCTTGGCAGAGGAGGGGGCTGAGGGGCGACCTCCTGGCTCTCTGCAGCTTCCCGAGGAGGGCACAGGGAGAGGGAGGTGCTGAGCTTTTCTCCTGGGGACAGGAGACAGGGGAATGGTTCAAAGCTGCACCAAGGGGGTTTGGACTGGACATTAGGAAGCATTTCTTTACCGAGAGGGTGGTCAGACCCTGGAACAGGCTTACTAGAGAGGGGGTCGATGGCCCAAGCCTGTCAGTGTTTAAGAAGCATTTGGACAATGCCCTCAGTAGCATGCTTTAACTTGGGCAGCCCGGGACTGGTCGGGCAGTTGGACGAGATGGTCAATGTAGGTCGCTGCTGTTCTATTCCATTAAGCCCATAAGAGACAATGAAATTAACACCTATTTTGCAGAGGTATTTTTTTGCAAGTAAACCATATATTTCATGCTTCAGGATACTAAAATATGAGGCTTTTCTATGGAGCAAATGTGAAAGCAGGTGCTGTGGTTTGTAACAAGTGAGTTATTCTGCTAGCAGCAAGGCTGCTGACTTTTTGTTCGTTCGATACCAGTCTGCTTTGGGAGCCACACTGCTCAGTCACTGATGTCATCTGGTGTGTAACGGGAGAACACAAACAGTATAACGGGGGGGAAGGGTGGAGGGGGGAACCAGTGTTTTTGCATTTTAACTCTGAACCTGTAAAATCTCGGCTCTGGGCAGGAGTACGGTGGAGGTAGAAGGGCCTCTGCGGTCAGATGATCTCAGCAGGGACAGCTGTGTCAGGAAGAGCCCAGCACTGCTGCTTCTAAAGCCATGCCGTCCTGTTCCCAGCTCGATCAGGTACTACGCATAACCATGCCATGCATGTAGACACATTATTTGTGTCAAGTCCTAGACTGGTTGAGGACTTATTTTCCATATGGGACCCATTTGATAGAAAGTGCTTGAGCACAATGTGTTCACATTCTAAAGCCATCCCACACAGTGGCACTGTGCAGGCACCTAAGTCTTTTTCTGGACAAAGACCCCACTGATGGTGGATCATTCTCATTGTGCGTGGTGGGGTTTGGAGAAAACCCCAGGTTTCAGCAATACTGCTTACAGGAATTGCCGTTTTCAGGATTCAGCCCTTTGCAGTTCAGTCTTCAACCACACAAACTGATTATGCAGGGAAATAGCCAAGATTTGCATGAGGCACTGGAAAACATGTTATAAAATTTTCATATATCCTCCTCCGAATAGCTTTAGTTCATACCTATTTCTAGGCAGAATTCAATTAAGCAGTATCAGAGCCAATATCAACAGCACAAAATGACACAGCTGTAGATAGCCGTAACAGTGCCTGTTAATAATCTAAATCATTATATTACTTTTGTGTGTTATTGTTGTCATTGTTTCCAAAACCAGAATTGAGACAGGTGCTAAACCTGCAAAGTTTCGGCAATTATCGTACATTAGCAGCAGTTATATGTGAACCAGCCACCCACTCCTACATCTGTAGCTGTGTAGTACTAAACATGTTTAAATGTGTTGATATATTGTACCCGACGATTGTATATGTGCCTGGTTCATAGAAAAATCTCTGTTTTGACAGTGTAATGGATTTTATGTGAGAGCAATACTGTCAGTAGAAGGAAGGGTTGAAGGCTCTGGACGCTGAAGTCCGTGGTTATTTTGCCCGCTGTGGTTGCTCTACAGGCAGCACTGATACTCTACGTGTCTTATCCAACATGAGGTGAACGACACTTTGTAAAAGTGATGTGAAATAAACCATGGCCACCTTGTTTTGAGGCAGAAAGCCTGATATATTTACTTTAGAAAAAGAGTAAACCTGTTCTAAGTCAACTGGTAGGAGTTTTGGCCATATGAGAAAGGCCAGCTGTGACCCTTGGTTAGTCGACGGAGTGGGCGTATGCGAGTTGCCTGTCCCAGTGGCTTGCTTACTGCACTGGAATATGATGCTGCGAGGCCTACGTACAGGGAATCTTTAAAAATTTAGGTTTGGAGGAATACAGCTGTAAATACTGTATGAATGTGATAGTCACAGAAAGAATTAAAAACAGACATAGGAAGAATTAAAAATGCATAGCCTGGAAAGATTAAGGTAAAATAAGTGGTTGCTTGGGAAGGTTGGGCACCCTCTCCAGAGCAAGCCAGTTGAAGCCTGGATTCAGGGTATAGGTTTGGTGGTTTTTTTGAAAGCACTAAAGCTAGAGGTGTTAATAAAAGGCAATAATTCTGAGGAAATATACAGGACTATAATTTGTGATTTGTTAAATTCTGAATTCACTTTTATTTTCCAAAACACCTGACGCTAAAGGAGTCTGTGCAAAGACCTGAAGCCCTGTAGTAACACTTCAGGCCCACGGCTCAACACTGATGAGTCTCAAATGAATTGTTCTGATTCCAAAACCAAGTGCAATTAGAACAGCCTATTGAATGTCAACTAAACACAAGTATCGTGACCCTCATGTAAGTACAATATTGAGTCTTAAATCTAGCTATGTAAAATTATATCAAATTTAGCTGTGAATTCATGTTTTTCTGTGGTAGTATCAGTGAGGGGAAAAATAAGCAGAAATAAATGTCTGTGGGCAATTCAATTATAATTGCTGTTGGCATTAATGATATTTAGTATTCATGGTTTTTTTCCCACTCCTAAACAGCATAAATCAGTAGTCATTTTTTCATTCTTCAAGAAGGATAAAATGAGGACTAAAAATGTAAGTATTGTAAATTCATGTAAATATAACGTTTTCCTCTTGTCCCGAGTCTTCAGAAACAGACTATTTCACATGAGTCCTAGAGAATGCTGCTGTTTATCTCTTGGTTGTTCTCAGTGTGGAATCCACTGGGCTCTAACCCTGAACACATTAACGCCCATGGCATCAGGCCTGCATCCCAAGAACGCGATGCTCTTGGAACAGTGGATTCGCAAAGGAGCCTGATGGAGACAGGCGTCCTGCTCTGGTGGAATTTGTCATTCGGAGCCTCAGCTAAAGCTGGTCAGAAATGCTTTGACTGGAGAATGCTGATTTGTGAAGATCAAAGCATTACCCAGCGGCAATTTGGTTTTAACCAAAGGCTAATGAAAAATGGACAGGTTTTGAAAGTTGTATCAGCCTCTGTCAGCTTCTCTGCCAAGCAGCTCTGCTGCCTGCCAGCGAGCTGACGGGGAAGCGAAAGCTCAGGGCCGCTCCCCGACTCCCTCATCTTCTGCGGCACGTCTGCTGCGCTGCCGGGGAGACGGCTCCAGCTTCTGGCTGCTGTGCAGCTTTCCTGGGCCGCCGGCATGGCTCGGGCACTTTGGCTTTCCAGGTGGCAGCTCCGGGGCAGTGGCTGCCCAGCACCGCAGCTGTGTCCGTCCTGCGAGGTGCAGGACAACCAGGGCTTCAGGGCTGGACCGGCCTTTTGCAGGGAGTGCCAGCATACTTGGTTTCCATCCAAACCAGAAGTAAACCAATTCAGAAATTTCAAAACCCTTGCAAACGCAAAGCGTAGTCTGCTCTCATCGCTTTTTTACTCGCAGTTGTAACTGTTGTGGGTTTTTTTCTGGTAATAAACAACAACAAAGGGAGGCCTGTTCAGTCACCACTGAGCAACACTAGGTGTCCAGAGCTTCTCTGTCTTGCAGCTACTGTCTCCAAAACAGCCCCAAAGTGCAGAACGTATTCTCCTGACAAATGTATAAGCAGAAAAAAATTCATATAAGAAAATATGCATAATCTTTTGAAAATCTAGTTGCACTGGAAAAGCATCCTTCAGCAACCAAAGTCTTAATAGGAAGCAACTCATCATTCTGCTGACCTTTACAAGTCTAGTCTTTATGTCGGGATGAACTGTTTGAAAAATGTTTCTAATTCAGTTGTCACAAACACACACCAGACTTGTGGCTGATCTGTTTCATGAGCAGAGGCTTCATTTTGATTTTTTACAAGCACCAGGCTTGATCTTATACCATCTTCCATAGTTCTCAGCTGCCTGGTGACTTCCATTTCCTTACAAACAAAAGGCTGCTTGGAGAAAACTATGCATGTGACTAAGATAATGAGGATAATAAAAAGGTAATCTCGGCAATTATTGTTGCTTATACATTCAAAACCAGACCCTGTCTCTTCTCCAGGAACCCCACTGTGCCACGGTGGCTGACAAAGCAGGAAGGATACAGCCTTACTGCTTATATGTGCACATACAGACATAAATACATAAATACATGCGGGACTGAGAAGAATGTCTTTGGTCAATACGCTTAGAGGCAGCAACAGCGTAGACTGTTGTCTGCTATACAGATAAGGGCAGGAGACGTAATAAGAAAACATTTATTGCCTATAGAGCTCAGTAACAACAGCAACCCAGACTCCAGCTGTAGCTGGTCTTATTTAATGCCACTTGCTCACTGGTTTGGACTCCCTTCCACTCCAGCTGAGCTCCTGATTCATAGTGGCTAGCAGGACGGAATATATTCAGTTGTGGCAGAGGAAGAAACCACGAGGAGTGACAGACAGTGTCTGATACCATAAGGCCTCAGACCAGCCAGGCCTCCTCCAAGCAGAGAATGAAAAAGACAAATGGGAAAGAAACTACATATTTCAGATCAAATTTGAGGACTTGAAAATATGCGAGAGTGCATGTCAGGACCCCACTGTTACTAGAAACAAATAATGAAAATAATCAGCAAGAAACAATGTCGTGGAGAATATTCTAAAGTAGAATCTGACATTTTGAATCTAGTTTTCTGGATTCAAAAGGTGAGAAAGTACTCTGCTTGTATAAAAAACTGTTTCTAGATTTCATCAAAGACAAAGGCATGATTGGATCATTAAACTTCATTACTTTTCTGGAGCTAATGCAGCGCTCCTTTTGTTGCGGGCATGCTGTAGTGGTAGCAGCGGTTGCTCACAGGTGGGCTTACACATCATGCAGGTAGTTGTTATGAAACGTGCTGTTGCACTCGCAGAGTGGTTACTGTGGGACAGCGAGGAGTACGCCAAGTCGCCCAGCGCTGCGCCTTGTGGGTAGCCCAGGCAAAGCTCATCTCCGCTCTCCTGCTGCTGAGTGTGAGCGCGCCAGTGGGTATGCACCCGGGGCGAGGTTCTCTCTCCTGAACAGAGCCAACACGTAGCCCGGAGGGCAAGTGGGGTTTGTTTATACGCTGTGTAACTGTCCGCAGTGTATTTTGACTGGCATCCCCTAGACCAGAGTGGCTTTTCTTTCACCGGCCTGCAGGAGCGATTTTCAGACGCCTCACGGGCTCACGCGCACTTAGGAGCATGGCTGTGTGTAGGTGGATGGTGAGATGTGAACGCAGTCCTCGCGGCATGGAGCAGCCCACGGGGAAGCCCAAGAGGGCTGGGACGGACTAGCAGACGGATGTCTCTGCTCCCTGGAGCCCGAGGAAATGTCGGGGATTGCCAGGTTCCTCCTAGCCCTGGGCTACGTCAGCCCCGAGCTGCTCGGACGCCTGCGTCCTGCCGCCCGCGCCGCAGCGTAGAAGGGCCTGTTCAAGTGCCTGCGGCACAGCCCGTGTGTCGGGAGGGGGGTTCGGTCTGCCGGAGCAAGCTGCTTCAGTGATGCACAGACTGGGTGGCTGAGTGGGAAGGGAGCCAGCTGGGTTTTTTCTCCAACTAGCGTACACAAGAACATGAGTGTGAGAGCTATTTTGGTGGGGTCAGTCAAAGTAACAAGTATTATGCCTGTTGCAGTGGTGCGAATCTACGTTCTACCCAATTTCCTTCCTCCGCTGCTTTTTAAAAGGAATAACGAGAGGAGAATGGCCGAAAAGCAAACCGTGGAGCGCAGGAGGAGCCGCGGGCGGCCCTGTGCGAGGCCCTGGGGAGGGCTGCCCCGTCCCTCTGGCTCCGCTGCGCATACACTGCGCCTGGCCGAGCAGCTCCCGTGGCCAGGAAAGAGCAAAGGGCTCCTGTGTTTGTCAGAGAGCACATTTTCTGTCCTTACCAATGGCTGATAGGAGGCAGGGGAGAACTGCATTTATTTCTCCCACATGCTGTATATTTGAAGAAGTATCATATAAAAGCCGATGAAAACCACCGTTTTATTTCCATTTTTTGCATTTAGTTTTTCTCCTATTATCTGCAGGTTTTTGCATCCAGAGCTGCAAACATTCAACTCTTTATGAAACGACCTTTCTAAGAAAAAGAATGTAAAAAGGTTTATGAGCATAAACCAAAGCCTCTTTAATTAATACCTCAGAGAAGTATTTTTATTTGATGGTTTCTTAATGCTAGTGTCCTAACATTGTAGTGAAATATGTTAAATTCCCTGCTACTTTGACTCGACTGATGAGAAGAAAGGAAACCTATTCTGTCACCTACAGTAAGCATCCCACCTAAACGGCATTGTTTTCCGTATTTACATAGCGTGCTGGTAGTCTGCACGCTCCCTGTTTGTACCGAAGTTTATTACCAAGTAATCTTTAACACGTTTATCGTCGTCACGCTTTCATCCCAGAAATTCATCTTTATATCCAGATCCTCCAAGAAATTTAATGGTAAATTGAAGTATTACTACACCTAAGAGATTGTGCTATTTCTGTTAAGTATGCCTCTGATTTACAGGCAGTTGTAAGCTTAAAAACCAGCTGTTTCCATTCGGACAAAATGAGGGAACAGTTCTGTCTGGTTTTTACATCTCCCTTTTTGATACAAGTTGAAGTAGTGTAGCCTGCTATCCGAGGCCTCTCCTAAATTCACATGTAGGAGTTTGATTGATCTGTTAGTAACTTCGCATAGAAAGCGAGATGAATTACCCTAGGAAAAACAAGGAGAGCTGCTGGCTCCAAGCTGCAGAGGAGTCGCCAGGGCAGCGGAGAATCGTCTCCCAAATGTTTTAATAAAGGGAGCAGGAGAAAAAGATCAGTAGCTGATTAATCATGTTGCTGGTGTTTTCAGGGACACAGGCTAATAGAGAACCAAATGTTAGGAAAATATGTTTCAAGAGAAGGCCAACAGAAGAATTAGAGGAATGCACCCACTGACAATGTTGTTGCGGAGAAATTTAGGAGGAAATAGGAAGGAAAGAAGAGCAGATGAGAGGACAACCCATGAAGGATCAAATGAAAACCACACAAATAATTATTTTTAAAGGCCATAGCAATAGAAGAAGAATAAACTGAACAAACAAATGAAAAAACTAGCTCCCTGACATTGTGTTTCCTTGTGAACAGCTATTATTGGTGTAGGGGAGTTGCTTGTAAGTGACAAAATGGCAGTCATCCGTGTCCTCAAGTCATCACGCGTAAATTGAATAAATACTGAAAATCTACTCTGACAGTGGACTTTGGAAATAATTTTTCATCTTTGACATTGGAATTTCCTAAGCCATTACTTGTCAGCTAACTTCTAGAGGCACTTCCTTCTGCATCCCCCCAGGCTGGTCTTCCCCGTTACAGAAACATGAACGGGGAACTTTGAAGGCAGCGAGATACCACCAAATGCAGGCGGAAATGGCAGCCAGCCAGAGGGAAGAGACTCTTCAGCACATTACATATATCGAACATTGCCACATTGACACTACCCGGCATCCCTTTGCAGCTGAGACCCTTGTGTTTCAGTGCAATAGCTGAAAAACACTAATTCTGTGTCTGACAGAACAGTCATGGTTTAATTGGAAAGGTTTAATGAGCTTCATGGTCTTACTGAAGAACAGGAGGGGCTTTTTTGTTGTCAGGATGATTTATTAGTAATTGTATCTATTAACATTTTTAAGATGTTCAATAATTCCTTCAATACACCTTGTAAATTCATCTTAATAAATATGCAGTAGGAATCAGCTTACCCCAGTAACTGACATTTAACAGCATACAATAACTACAATTTATGAAGAGAACTTTTCAGAGTAGTTTAACTCTTAATTAGCCCTAGGGACAGAGCCAACCCTACAAACAGTTATTTGTTTTTAAAAAGTGTAATGTGAGAAAACACGCATGTATTTGTTTTTGCAGATCTCTGCAGGGTGTTACGTGTGTGAGAACAGCTAGCAAATGGAAAACAGAAGACGATAAATATATTTTCACTTTAATCTACTGCATTTATCACCTCCAAGTTCACAACAAGTACAACTTTAATTTTTTTCTTTCCTTTCATACATTTTAAAAACATATCATTACTTAATTTTACTGTGTGGGCAGACCTGGACTAATGTGAATTAGAAGAGACAAGATTCCCAGCACTTCGGTTTCTCTAAGAGAGTCACAGTGCTCCAGACAGCTTTTGAGTGAGGACTCACACCAGACTGACTGACAAAGATGGTGGTACCAGAGTCTGGAAGGGAGCTGTGATTTTAGAGAGAGAGATTCTTGCAGGTGTCTTGGCCTCATCCCTAAAATACCGTTAAATCTTGGTCTTCGCTTCCCAAAATCTCTCTTGATGGTTCTGCAAAACCGATCCAGGGAAACCTCCGGAGCAAACTGGAGCTCTCCAGGAGAGGGGCCATGTTCGGGAGTGCGAATTGCTTGGGGTAATGCAGATACTGAAGCAAGTGCTCTAGCCACATGCTGTTACCCACTAACGCTTATCTTCAGAAGTTTCATTCCAAGCCCTCTTCTTTCAACTTCCTTGACTCGTTTAAGCAGTCTATTGCAAAGCCTTTGTTCCTCGTGACATTTGAGTTCTTACTAAAGAAACAGACTTACATGTAATTACATCACTGCTATTAATTATTAGACCGCTCACTTTTCCTGTGATTGCTGACTTTTTGGGGCATGCTGTTCTAACAGCAGTGACACATCAGAAGAGAAGACACTTTGAATGAAGCATATAGCTGCCAAATTCAGCTTTCAGATGTTACTGTCCTTTTTCTGATGCTAGCAGTTTATTTTACGTATAAAACTATATTTACTATGCAAACCCACTTAACCAATAAGCAGAGTAATAATTACTGTCAGATTGCTCAATAATATGACTTTATTTTTGCTGGATTCTATTTCTAGCTCCTTTAGTTATCTTTTATGAGGTCATGCATCTTCCACATTAGTACTCCTGTATTTTGAGACTGCATTGCCACTGTGGTGATTTTACTTGTAATCCTCCTCTCTTTCTCTTTCCCTTTCTCTCTCTCTGTCCCTCACTCTCCCCCTCCCCTTCACTTTTTTCCTTTGCTTATTTTTCTGGCCATACTTTGCCAGATGCACACAACCGTTCCATTTCTGAACTGTCCGTTCCATTTAAAAATTAATAAATGGCAGCACATTCACTTTTGCTTCTTCTCAGCCTCATGTCAGTGAGATTCTCTTCTTGTTGCAGTTACGCTGGAGTCTAAAATAAAGTCCTCAGCCTCACACCATTATAATAATTCCCTGCCCAGACCCATTGCTACTTTGACACAGCTCCATGTGATTTAGATTTTTCCCCGAGAGCATGAAGTGCTGATTCCTTCTACCAGCTCATTTCAGGGAAATTGCCTCGCCCCTAGAGAACACAAGGATACATTCAAACAGTATGAGGTACATTTTCAAAGTGGCACTTAGGAATTACACATCTCATTAGCAAATAATTGAGATTCATCGGCACAACTCGCTCCTTGGAAAATGTTCCCCCATAAAACCTATAATTTGCTGAAGTTAAAAGAGGGCAAACTACGTTAGAGTGCACCTTAATTCTCAGTGAAAGCATACGTATGTGCCTCGAAGTTCTGAATCAGCTTTAATTCTGGGTAAACGCTCTGACTCCCCTGTCATTGACGCTTACCCTGGCCTATTGGACATGGAGAGGGCACGGATTCCTTCTCTTGCAGCAAGAAGGCATACTGAGGAAAAAGTGTAGCTCTTCTGCCCTATACTCAACTGTACCTAAAATAATGCAAAATGACTTTGCCTATTTTTATTGCACTGCTTGGCCCACCGCAGAAAATCATTCTTGGAGGAAATAGGGAGCTTGCTACTACATAAACTGAAAAACAAAAGAACAAAAACCCTGAGAAATTATACCAGGAAAGAAATATTCTTAAATATTGAAAAGGCTCACTGATCAGTGCTCCCCCGCAAAACAAAGGTTTTCTGTGTCGGAGGTCCTGCTGGTCACTGAGGTTCTTCTGAAGCTAGCAGGGCCAAACTCTCCCATCTCCAGTAACAGGTGTAGTTCTGTTGGCTTCTGCAGTTCCTTCGTATTAACCAGGATGCTAGAGGGCAAGGTTTGGTTAACTGTATTTGTACCTGATGCAATGGTGTGAAATTTCCATCCCCTACCCGAGGCTGCTGAACACTGCAGCACAGACTCTCCCTAGACGATCTGCTTGGTGCTCCCACCGAGCGGGCGCACCTCATGGGCAGCAGCCCAAGGCATTTTAAATTCTGTTCTCACTTTCACTCTGGACTAGGCTTCTCTCATTGCAGTATGGCTAGGTCTCCATTTCCATCTAACAGCTCGAACAGGTTCTTTGTCAGTTCTTGTGTCTGTTGTACCACCCAAGAGAAATCACTTATGCATATTGCTTTAGAGTGTTAGCTTGAACAGAGATGAAAAAGCAGCAGCCTTGATTCTTGATACTATATACAGAAATATTACAGAATGACGAAAAAGATGCGCTAAACAAGATTCTTTTATTTTTCTTTGTGGGCTGAGTGGCTGTATGGGGGAGGTGTTCTATGAGTCTTTCCATTGGGAAAGGCTGTTAGGCTCATATCATTATACTTGCTGTAACACATCACTTGGTCCCAGCCAAACCAAAAAGAGAGATTCTCTGAATTCCACAGGTGTGTTCTAACACAGCCTTCCTTCATCTCAGACCGGTGGTGATCTTGGTTATGAAAGCTGATATGCCAATGTGTGACCACCCTCCCCC
>Ga0065711_1040292_pt1 | contig 17083 bp, 8 predicted proteins | sample Hoacrofraction12_FD_59098 | JGI IMG/M metagenome (GOLD analysis project Ga0065711, IMG submission 59098) | Hoatzin crop microbial communities from Cojedes, Venezuela - Epithelial fraction 12 v2 (version 2) | ecosystem: Host-associated > Birds > Digestive system > Esophagus > Crop | place... | reverse complement strand
GCAGGCTGCACAGCACCGCGTCCAGGCGGGGCTTGAATATCTCCAGAGAAGGAGACTCCACAGCCTCCCTGGGCAGCCTGGGCCAGGGCTCCGTCACCCTCAGAGGGAAGTAGTTCTTCCTCGTGTTGAGCTGGAGCTTCCTCAGCTTCAGTTTGTGCCCGTTGCCCCTTGTCCTGTCGCTGGGCACCACTGAAAAGAGTCTGGCCCCATTCTCTTGCAGCCCAATGCTTCATGAAGTTGTGGGAGTGGGGAGATGAGTAAGCAGTGTTTGCTCTGAAACCCGCCGCTGGAGTGCTGTGCTGCCTGTGTGCCGTGGGACGCAGAGCTTTTGGTAGGGACTTATTTCTTAGCTTCTGTACAAAGCCAGTTTAGAAAGGATTTCTCTAGTTCCAGGCCATGTGCATCCAGAACGTTATTCTCCAAGGAGCAAAGCATGGTTAGGACAATGTGCTCCTCTTGGAAGACGGGCTCTACCACACCCTGTACCTTTTGTTTTGTGTAGAACTGAATCTTCATGGCTTTTGGGAAGTCTGCTGTAAAGTTAAGCTGAACTAGGGGTACTATAGAGTACGTACAGTCAAAAGATGCGACGTCTCTGTATTGAGAATAATTGATGAAATTTGCCTTACTAAGAGATGATAGAAACCTTTTAAGCTTTCTCAGTAGCTTGTCGCACTGGTACAATTTGTTGGGGCCTCTATTCCTTGCTTCACTCATTTCCCCTCTGCGTCCCGCAGCAGATGGTGGACAGTGCTGCCAAAACCCATGCTGCCGATTTTGCCTCTGTCCTGGAATAGTCTTCAGCTATTCTGGGATGTTTCTGGTTGGGGTTAAGGCAGAGTCGCCCAAGAAAGTAGTTTGAGAGTTCGGTTGTTTCAGTGTAGCTTAAATAGATGCGTGGGCTGGCTGATGCTGCAGGTGGAGATGCTGCTGTGCTTTCCCAGTCATTTGACTGGTGCTGGCGGGACGACTCTGTAAGCCCATTTGTCCTAGCCTGGCAGAAAACTCTGAAATGGCAAACAGCTTTTCTGTTGATTTGCCGAGTTTTGGACTCTGCCGTGAGCTGGAGCCGGGGCCGAGGAAGGCAGCAGACTCCCTGCCACCTCGGTTGGTGGGATACCAGGTCAGTTAAGCAGTCTGCTGTGGTTTCACCCAGCTCTTGCTAACAGCTCCCCTTCTCTTTTCCTCCTCTCTTGTGACGCTACCAGCATCCTTGCGTGCCTTTTGGTCTCTTCAGTTTTTTGCCAGAGTTGTGAGAGCGCTTTCCAGGAGCGAATCCTGAAACCTCCTGGCTGGATCTGCAGCTCGGTGCCTGTGCTATGCTTAGTAGCAGAGCTCTGTTGTGGAGGAGTGTTATGGGAAACATTATATCTGGCAGCAGTGCTGCCAAACTTCGGTGGCAAACACATAATTTCAGGGTCTGTCGTGCTCCACAACGCGGTGGGACTGACTGGAAAGCCTCCAAGAGGAGGGGGAGAGGGGACTAAGGGAAGAACAAACAGAAGCATCTGGGGCAAATTTGCTTTGATGGAACCCGGTGTCAGAACGTGCTCGGATGTGTGGGTCAGCCTTGAAATGAGAAAGGTCCCTGCTTCGAGGGCTGCAGGGTTGGAGAGTCCCTGAAGCAGCAGGGACAAGAACAGCTTGTGCAGGGGGGCTGTTCGGCACGGAGCGTGGCTGGGCAGCCCCAGGCCTCCAGCTGCCCGCTGCGCACAGGGACAGCCAACTGGGAGAGCGAGCTGCTGGCAAGAAATCGCCAGCCGAGACCTGTGGCTGGTTGGGCGAATGGAATCGGTGCGCTTCCTTTAATGGCACCGTGGTCGCTTTGGGTGCATCAGAATTAAAACTGGAGCGGTTTTGGTTGTTTTACTGGCTGCGCACAGGGAGGGATCTCTGCTGCGGAGGAAAGGCACGCAGCCTGCTGAAGGCTTTGCTTGGTGTCAAGCAAAACATGATAATGACTGTAATTCTTATGACTTCTTATCAAAGCCTTGTAGGAAAGGGTGAGACTTGCTAAACTTCGTGGTGTTTGAAGCAGACTCTGAACACTGGATCCTCAAAGCAGAAGTAGGCAAGGCCTGCCTCATCCTTGGCTCCTCTGTCCCTGGCCACTGGGCCTGAAGGGCACACAGCATGTTGGGCTGGGCTTTTTTGATCTTGCTTTGGACAGATCTTATCTGAATGAGCGTGCTTGTCTTAGTGGTGTCGTACCCATGTTGGATATAAAGCATTAGCCTAGGTGGCAAAGTTTGTGGAATCTAGAATTTGGTTAGAACAGTGAAAAACACAGCTGCAGAATTTGGGTTTCTTTGCTGCTCGTGCCTGGTGTGTGTGGGGTGCCTAAAGAAATTGCTGCTGGTCCTGACAATTTGACTTTCATACAGAAAGTTCTGTGCATGTTTTGGAGGCAGTTGTTAGGTGTTTGTGTGTAACTTGTATTGTTGAGCTTGCGTAAACCAGGAGTTCCTAAACAATGTGGAAATAATTATTCAGTCAAATGATTTGCAGTGTTACAGACTTTGGTGCTTTGTTTGTAAGTAGGGGAAAAAACTATTTGTGTGAAATAAGCAAAGTATGTGGAAGCTAGGAGCTTGATAGCTTTGGTGCCTGATAGGTGCACAGTACCATGCTGCAGACTGCCTTTTTTCAGAGCGTGAATGGTAAGTGTTAGAGGTTTTTTTGCTGACATGACATTTGTTTTTAGTACTAACAGTTCACTGGCATTAGAGAGTATTTCAAGCTCAACTTAACAAGTTTAACTTCTATTGCTCACTAAATGTGTAATTAAATTATGAAGTCTTCTCATCTGTTTTGAATTTAAATTATCACTGGTTTTAACTTTTTTTTTTATCACACATGACTCTTTCGGGATTGCAGGATGTGCGAAAACAGTTTACTGTAGCCATATGCTCCTTGGCACAGAACTTCAAGATGTTTCAGTAGGTTTGAAGCATGGGTAGTTGTGCGATGTGTGGCGGTGGTGGTTCTTCTTTTACGAAAGCTGTATTGATTCTTGCCTAGACTGCTGTAGCTGCTGCTGTTTCCACAGATGATTCTGCAGAATCGCTTCTGGTGGCTGCCTTGGGAAGGGGTCAGGTTTGCAGGAGGGTGGCTCCCCTAGATCTCTCCTCGATCCCTGCTTTGCTGCTAGCCTGTGCTGTTTTCTGGTGGTATAAGTCTAGCTAGGTTGATACCTGCAGATTGAATCGTCTTATTGTGAGTTTGCTGTCCTGGCTGGGTGTGTTCGGTGCAAAGGGATTGCTGTTATCTGTGGCAAGGACACAGCTAAGAAGCAATTTTCCCTTTATCAGCCCGATAGCCTTTTCATTAGAAGCTCCTGGGTCAGCAGGCCTGCTCTACCATATCTCTACAGATATTAGTGATAACTGTGTTTAGGTCATAATGGAAAACTTTGACACTGGCTAGGAACCATGAGCTGCTTGCACTGCGTATCCATATGCACCGTGCTCTGTAGTGTATCGTACGGGTGCCAGTGCAGTAAACTAGGGAACACCCGTGGTCTGGCTGGACTTCTGCCTACCCTCTCCTTCACGGCCAGGCAGCTGCTTTAATTAACATTCTTTCCTAATTGACTGGTCTGCTCTTTTTGCAGTCTGTTCCTGTATTTAGGGAGAGAATATCTACTGGGTTCCTCCCATCCACATGCCAATTGCCTTTTTATTTTGCTGGTGTGCTCTGTGCTGGCTCATGGTGATTTTTGCTTGAGTGAGTCCAAAGTCTGTTGACTTTCATGCCTGAAGATTGTCTGCAGTTGGTATTTGAGATGTGCCTGTTCCTTACTTTTCAGCAAGTGCGCTGTTACTCCTGCCTCAAAAGAACAGTGGAAACATCTGCTGTCATCCCCTGTTCCTGCTCTGAAGAAGGATTAAGTTCTGGGAATAAAGGCACTTGTGCGGTTGACTTCAGACTCTTCTATGTGTGTGACATTTGCAAGGGAGCAAAGGAATGGAAGGTCAAGCAGCTGCTGGTGATTAAAATAATCCCTGCAGAGAGTTCTCCCAAGACCTTGAGTTTCATCCACAGTGGTTGATGGGGATTCTTACCTTGCTTTTCAAAATCCCGTGGTGTGAATGATTTTTCAGGGTGTGATGAAAGAAGACCAAATCAAATCTGTTTTGTGTACACAGCTGACAGGGCCCCTGCCTCTCGAGCTGTGGGGGTGACAGTAATTGCACCCCAGGCAGTGTCTTCTTCACTAGATGATGATGCATGACACTGGGGCATGATGCAGCTACAACTAGATAAGCAGTGCTGGAAACTGGTGTGGTGATGGTCCATTTCTGAAGCTAAAACACCAGCGCCTTGTGCCTCCTTGAGCCTGGGCTGTGGTAGTGGGTTGCTCATCTGCTGCGTAGTTTTGACCTAGTTTTATACCACTGCTGAAGCAGAGAGATTTAGAAAGGGATGGGTGTCGCGGCTTGTTTCAGTGAGTTGAGATCTGATGAATGAGAAAAGGCACTTTGAAACACAGGAGTGTCGACGCTCTCATAGTCTGGTGGTGATACGGCTCCATACAAACCTTTGAATTTCTCTGTAGAGTTCAAAACGCTGGCGCAGTGTGATTTGTGCCTGTTCTATGTGGTTGAATGGAAGGAAATGCTTTTTCTGTTCAGGTTTTCTTATAGCTGGTACTTGTTCTAAACTCTGCTTTTCCTGGGAGGTAGGAAGTGGTGTTCATACCCTGGCATGTGAGTGTTAGTGCGTGAAGGAGTTTGGAGAGCTTTTTCGAGAACTGCAAAGGAAGGCAATATATTCCCACCAAAGCTGCTAAACAGCAAAAGCTTCTGTGAGCCCAGAGGCACATGTGTTTTCTGTGAAGTCTGTTTTTAATCCTTCAATTAGGAGATGTAAGAGGAGTCGTCCTCCCTCACTAATTGATGGAACGTCCTCCTTGCCATCAGCTTCCTCTCCTAAAATGCCTCGGCCAGCATGCGGTGCTGGTCTGGGCTGCTCTCCTCCTTCCCCCCTGCCCCGGGGCTCTCCAAGCATTTGTGTTCCTCAAGCTCACCGTGTGGCAACAACACAATGCAGCTTTTCTTGCTCCTTGGCTTGTCTTAGTGGTAATTTCAAATGTATCTTTTTTTCATAACTCTTACCACAGAAGCATATTGTTCTGAAACTCCTCTTCTTTGGAAGGTTTCTTGGATGGATGTGGCAGATAGAGGGCCACAGGCTATGTCCTTAGAAAGGCAGAACTGGTATGGGTTGCACTGGGGAGATTTTTCTTCCCCTTCCTCAAACTCAGCCCTTCAGTTTATCAGACACAGGATAAAAAGGATTATTTTTCTCCTTTTGCTTCACTTAAATTGGAAGGAGCAGGTTAGCATTGCCACTGAACCCACCTCTCCTATACTTACAATGGTAAGAAGGAAGCAGGATCGCAGCTTTTAGCTAGCAGGTGGTCATCCTGTTCTGCATTTGAAGGATTATTGGCTAGATCTTACGCTTTTGCGTGTTTGAAGTACTGAACAGTGAATGTATGCGGTACTAACGCTTAGTGAAGGTACCGTGTAACTTGCATGACTCTTCTCAGAAGAATAAGGCTTGATTTCTCAGAGCTGAGAGCGCAGGGAAGGCTGGTATTTCGACGTGCGGTGTTCTAATGTTGTGTATTTCAAGAAAAGCTTGTTTAAGCTTTCCAAGTCAGTGAGAACCAGTCTGTTATCTTACTGGGCTCATCTTTCCAGAAAAACGGAGCTTTAATCTTTGGTGGATCTGAAGCAAAGGTTAGTAGATTGGAGGGCGCAAAAATAACTGGAGCAACCAAGAAGGGTTTTGGGAGAGTGCTCTCTGGCTGTTACAAATTCTGCTGCTTGCAGATGTGTTGGAGAAGTCCTGTCCTCTCAGAATTGCAGTGCTAGCCTGTGTATTTTCATAAAGAAACTATCCTTGACTAAAAGGCTGAGGCAGCAGCTTCAGTGGAGGGCGTTCTGACTCTCGGCTTTTGAAATTAGCTTAGTCCAAAACCTCTATCTGTTGCTGAATGATTAAGATGGGTGCAGAAAATTAAGGAAGAGCCCACCTCGTAAGCCATGAAAGCGTTGCTCTTAGAGGCTGCTTTAAAGTAGTGTAATTTGGATGCTGTCTTAGTTTTCGGTTGTGAGCATCAGTTCTGCTGTCCGAGGATAACGAGCAGGCGTCTGCTGGCCTTTTAAAAAAAGTTCATATCCAGATTTTCAAATTTATGATTACTTTGGGAGATAATGGTTTTAGATGGTGGCAGTCTGACAAACTGCAATTAATTACTGCGATCCTTCAGGTACCATTTGTTTTTTTATGTTCTAAGAGGAGAGGTAATTTCTGCCACTTCCTGCTATGGAAAATAAAAGTGCTTTGGTTAATAATGGCTGTAATTAAGGACTTGGAAACGTTTCCCATGCTCTCTTTTTCCCATAAACTTGTGTTCGTGCTCTCTGAAGCAGCAGTGGTGCAGGGGTTGGGGTAAGGCATTGTGCGGTGGCAAACGCTTGTGCTGAAAAACTCTTTGGGGGGTGTAGGCTGCTTGCTTCCGAGACTAGTGAAATGCTGGTTCTCCTACGGCAAATATCTGAGGTCTAACATCTTCGTGTCAATGATGGGTTTAAGCTTTGAGTGGGTTTGAGTGTCTGGGGCTCTTGGAGTGTGTCTAGCGTCTGAAACGTCAGTGGAAGCAGAGGCTTTTTGAGTCAGGGTTGGTGTCTCTGTGGGTATGACGGCCAGGTGATTTTGTCCTGCCTTTGTGCTGTTTTGCTGTGGAGACGAGATGTGGCTTGGTGTGACTCACTTTCTTCAAGGAGGTCTGCGTTGTGGGAGCTGCTCGGGCTGGAAGGAGGACAGGGTGGTTGGAAGCCAGAGTTCTTTGCACAGCAGCTCCCTGTGGAGCGCGCGGTTTCTCCGGAACACCTACACATGATGTGTGAATATCGGATGTTACCGGTTTCTTGTGGCCGAAGGTGGAAATCTCAGGGCTGCTTTGGACTGGCCCCTCTATGTACAGCTGAAAGAGCAGACGCTGCTTCTCAAACAGGGGGTGCAGACACTTCGCTCTGGGGAGAGAAGCGAGTCCTACCTTTGTCCTTCAGCATGAAACTTATTTTTCTTTAAAACTTTACTACCCTATCTTTGCTTTCCCACAGATGCTTTTTTGCCTTTTAATTTGGGCAGTTGGGCCAAACACAAGCACATTCATTACCTTTTTGCAGCGTCTGCATAAATGCTGCTGCTGCTCGTGCCAGTTGTGCTCTGTAGAGTCGAGGCAACGTTGTATCGACAGTACCCGTTATCTCAGTCCTTTTGGTACTTAGCTGTCATCACTCGTTACGCAGGTTTTAAGATTTCCTATTGCTTGTGTCAGATTGCTTCTTGCAATGAAAATGAGTTGACAGTATGTTAGTTCGTGAGTTGTACTCTGCTGTATGTGGAGCGCATCACATCAGGACTGAACTGACGCTTCTTTTTTCTCTTTTCAGCCAGATAACGAAATCTCTTCAGACTGCAATCACGTAAGTATTGCTTTGTTTTATCCAGACTCTAGCTATGGTGTTTGCACCTTACACCCCTCGTCAGCCGTAGGTATTTTGCATAGTTTGGTACTTTGCAAAAGGCATTGATTAGGACACACATGGGTTTCTGTACTGGCCTGTGGAGGAAGACCACAAGGCGACTTCGTTAACCCAGTATAGCCACTGTGGTCTTACTGGAGACTTCAGAGTGGAGCGTATTCAAGAGCTTTATAAACCACACTTCGGTATCAGGAGAATAGCAGGCGGCGTTCCTATTTTGTCGTTGGGGGGTGGTTCCCGTGAGTTACTGCAAGCAAGATGATGTGCTGCTTTTGGGAAAGATGTGAGCAGTACTGAATTTAAACTCCTAATTTCAGCTGTTGAAGCCTTCTGTATTACTTTCACAGCTGCTAAATTCTTAGACTCACTTGGAAAATGCTGTGGGGGTGTGATATTTAGAGGCAGTTAGAACCACTCGGCTGGTTTTAGAACAGATTTCCTCTCAGCACAGTGTTTAACAGTGAGCAAACCGTTAGCCAGGTTTCAGGCTGTCAAGCTGATGCTTCAAATCCCGAGACTCTTAAAAAAAAAAAAATTCATCAGAGCTGAGGTTGTTATTTGGTTTCCTTTGGCTGCTCTCATTTGCATTCTGTTAGAATGCACCATATGAAGAGTCTTAATTATTTGGTTAGCCCTGGACATAGACAGACCAAGTGCGTGCCTCGATGGTGGCCTTGGTTTTGGGTGCTTGAGAAGCTGTAGTTTGGTTTGTTATTGGGAGAGATGATCAAGAAATGAAACCCAGCCATGCTGTACAACTCGTAATTTCTAGCTAAGTGTCTAAATTAACCTTTAGCACTGTGCTGCCTGGCTGCATGGCAGCTGTAATTCTCTGTTGTGCACGGTTGGATGAGATGAAGGGCACATCGTGTTTCTGTTTTAAGTATTTTCTCCTTTTTTGAAAAAGAGAAAACTTCCGTAATTAAAGCATATCTACCTGACATTCAAATGTGCCAACAGCAATTGCCTGAATGGAGAAATGGAGAATTCTAGAAATCAAAGCTGGACCTTTCCTCTGCTGGATTAAATGGCAGTGCTGCTGCCACGAGGCAGGTGTCTGGCTGCTGTGGAAGGCGTTCAGGAAGTGTGGGCAAAGTCTTGTTTTCCCAGGCCGAAATTGAAGGGGAGCAATTAAAAGATAGGCCATAGAGAAGTGTCTGATGTCCAAATGTTTGTTTTGCCTCTGCAGTCTTTGGTAGCACAACTGCTGACCATCTCCCAGGAAAATACGCCTAGCGCTGAAACCTAGATTTTGTTTGTTTGTTTTAAGCTGCAAGTTTAACCTTCCTTCTGTCGGTGGGAAGGTTCCTTTGGAGAGCACCTTGTTTCAAGACTCTCCAAAGTGCAAGATTACAAATGCAGAGGGGTATCCTTATGGTGCTGGACCTCATTTCTTGTCCTTCCGATCCTGGCTGGGAGAGGTCTACAGCACTCTTTGCGAGGACGTTTTCCCTGTTTATTCACTTTTATCTATTAAAACTATATGTTTACAGCTTCTCCATCTGAAATACCCTAGGATCCCATGTTCTCCTTTTTTTCATTCTTCACAACTCCATGAGACGAGGTGTGGAAGACAGTGCAGCTGTGCTGATTCCATTTTTAGTTCTCTCTGCATGCTTCCGCCTTCTTGGAGAAGATGTAAAGCTGCCTTCCTTGTGTATGAGCATGTGTTAGTGTTTTTTAGTGTTCTGTCTACAACTGAAACTTCAAATTAAAGTTTGACCAAGCCGATTATCTTTTTGATATTAATTTAATTTTGTCACAGGGGCAGAGTATTTGAAATGAATTTTTAAAGCTATTTTTCATTAACATAAAGATTAAATTTTTAAATGCAACGTAAGTTCCTAGAAGAAAACAGAGGAGCTTTTCTTAGGCAACATCTCAACTATTAATTTGCCAAGGTTTTGCTCTGTTACCCTGTGTTTTTACTTTATGGTGCCTCAGAAGGACATCGGGGATGTGTATGTATCTGCAGAGCGTGACTTGCCCGAGATTGATTCTTGCACGATGACCCGATGCCTTGAGGCTCCTACATGAGCTCATCTCTGGCTCCTACAAGAACAGTTTGTCCATACCGAGGTGTTCTGCAGCCTGACCTCTAACGTATCGTTGTGCTTAGCGAGAGAGAGAACCTCATATGGGTTTGGAATATATCTGCATCCAGAAAGCTGTCTGGTGGCAGCCCCTTGCGGGAGGAACCAGCTGCAGCGTCTCCTTCCTTTTTTGCTAGGGTTTGGTGAGGTTTTCAGTATGGAATCTGCGCGTGTTGAGGATGCAGTTTTGTTAGGTTGTTTGCGTCAGGCAGAGAAGCCATGGTGGAGGAAGGTGGGGGTGGACTGAAGACGGTGCTAAATATGCAACGGGTAGCAAGTTACAGCTGTCATTGTTTTATCCTTTCAGTTATGAAATTGGCTTCATTAGTTAGATTTTCTTTTAATGAGTCAGCTCATGACCTTATGGGGAGATTTCTAATAGCCGGAAGTTGTTTAATAGGAGAAAATTATTGCAGAAATGAAGGGACAAAGTTGTTGTCAAGGAGACTTTGCATTGATTGTTGCACTGTAGAAGGATGACGATACAGATTGGGAATAAAAGATGTTTCATTCTTTTCTGGAGAAAAATATTTGTCATTCTCTGTGAGAAGCTCTTAAACCCCCGTTCTACAAATACTCTCTCTGTAGCTCTTGTGGAACTACAAGCTGAACCTGACTACAGATCCGAAGTTTGAATCCGTGGCCAGAGAAGTCTGCAAGTCCACTATTGCAGAGGTAAGCCAGAAGAAAGGCACAGCTACTGTTGTGGCATGAAGTTGTTTTTTTGGTTTTTTTTTTCCATTTCTTTGTGATAGTGAATTAGTGTGTGAATAAAGTTTTGGGTTTGGGGAAGCTCTAGTCATATGTGCTGACTTACTAGGCATAATTAATTCGATCTCATTGCAGAAAAAGCCGCTTACCTTAGCGGTGCCAGTCAGAGGGGTGGGGGAAAGAAAGGGTAAACTAAGAGCCCATCAGCTCTTACCTGAGCTTTCGTCAGAAGTCTGTTGTGAATTGGATTTGTCCCTGCTTTATCAAGTGTGTGACGATTGTAGCAATGTTGGTGTAGCAGGGCTTCCACTGAATTTAGCATAAGGCTGGTTTTGGGTTGTCTTGCTGGCAGAGTGTATAAGCATGTAGAGGTCAAATGATGAATCAGCTTTGTCTTTTTTTCTCTTTGAGGCTCAAAGTTTAATTAAACCAAAGACCCTCTTAGGAACTTTCTCTGTTTAGGCTGCACTAGGAGTCAGTCCTCTGTACGTCAAGCATCAACACACCTCAGTCCGCCTTCAGAGGTTACTCAATTCATCATTTCCTTCCTTGTGCTCATGCTAGAGCTCCTGAGGCTGTGCGCTCAGCCACGCAGGAGCTGGCTGAGCTGAGGTCTTTTCCCTCTGGTTGGGGTAGCTTTCAGCTAGGCTTCAGGGCAGCCGTGGAACCAAGGCTCTCCACAGCAGTACAGGCTTCAGCTGACTCAATTCAGTCATTAAACCGTGCTCTGAAAACTGTCCATTGTATATCCACCAGAATAACTTCACCTACCCATAAACTTGCATTTTTAAAAAAATTCAGTTTGCTCTAGATGATGGCTCCTTTGTGATGTTTAAAGTAGGTTTTCCTGAAAGAGAATCAGCTACACGAATAGCAGACTGCCTCTGCAGCCCCAGTTCGTGTTGACAGTTCATTTTCCATAGGTCCAGCTTTCAAGGGTGCAGACTTGCTGAGGTGTGAGGAATGCGTCAGTGCTCAGAGCAGCTTTAAGATGAGTAGTTACCCAAGTCCTCAGGTCTTGATGGAATCACCTACGTGGTTCCCCATTCTTGACAAAGTTTTCATTTGAGGGGCACACACAAAGATCTGAGAGATGGAGGATGTCAGCAGCAGCCTGACTCCAAGATTTTGGAATTAGGTGTGTAGTTGAGGGGTAATCAATTGCTGTTTCTTAATGGCCTGCTAAGGTGGTTCTTCCCTTCCTCGGCACCACTGAGTTGCGGTAAGAGTAGCATTAGTGGAAAACTATCATTGAGTGTAAGGAGAGATCAAGAAAACAGTTAATATAAGAAGGCTAGAAGATTAAACAGTGAAAGGAGAACAGCTTGCATCAAAGGGTTGTGTTGTGTTTGGAGTTTGGTAGCTCCCAAAAGCAAACACGGTCAAATCTGTTGAATCCCACTATTTTGCAGTCATAGGAGAGATAGTATTTTCCTGGTCTATGTCGTACGGCTGCTGCAGAATTTTTAAAACCAAGGCATGCTTGAAGATGCTCTTTTAGCAGTCTGTTTAATTACCACTTCTACACAGTGACAGCCTGGCATTGTTGTAAACGATACCCTCTAAATCTGGGATATGATGTCTAAAAGCAGTGGGAAGAGTATATAGAATTTTAGCTGTACATTAACCACCGGTGTTCCTCTTGTAATTGTGGTGAATGATGACATGAACTGCTGAAATTTGACTAAAAACCACTCACCAAATGGCAAAAGAAAAAGTTGGATAAGGAACAATAATCTTACGTGTTTGATCTTCTGACATTTAGGCAGATGCATAAACCATTCCACTAATTTTTTAAAGGTATTTCTACAACACTTTCTAAAACTAAGGTATATAGTGGGTATATACTGCTAACATACAGTATTAGCCTATTTATATTTTTCTTTATTTCCCACTGACAGGTAGGTGTTTTCTTGCTGGGTGATTAAGCTCTGATTTTTAAGTATTGCTTTGCAGTAAAAACAAAATACAACCAGAAGAGTCATTTCTAGTAAAAGTCTGTTGGGAATTGGTGATTGCCCCGACTGGGTGTGCTCTGATCAGTACACTGTTAATGTTATCACCTAAATAAAGATGTAAATTTCAACTTTTTTCTTGACTGTGTGATTTTTCTAAGTTCTGTCAACAGTTTTAACCTAGAATTGTAGTTGGCTACCAGATGGCGGTGGTTGCTTCAGAAGTGGCCAGGCAATAACGTGATCGCTGGGTCTTTCACGCAGTTCGCTGGCTCAGGCCGTGGAGCTCTGGGGTGTCTTCCAAAGCCGGGCTCTTCCAAAACCAGCATGTTGCTGTTGTGTGCTGGTTTGGCTCGCGGCACTTGAGCTGAAGTAGGGCCAAACCGACGATGCAGATTTCTTGGAGAAAGCTTGCTAGTCTGTCTCCCTTTCACCCTGCGATGAATCACATCTGGTTTCACTTCAGGAAGTATTTTATGCCTTATCTATAACAATTACGTTTTTCTTAGTAACTATGTTTTTCCAGTAGCTATATAGATTAAATACCAAATGTTCTACCAGCCTACATCTGCCTGCGAATAACGATGTTTAAAATGTTACATGTTTTATTTCTTATGTAGAAAGTAATGGCCTCATAAGCTGAGGCAGAGATGTCTGTTTTATTCATCTAGTTTGACCTATATGGGTGTGTCACAGGATGCCTGGGGTTAACTCGTGTTTGAATTAGAATATATCTTTCTAGAGATATCTCTCAATTTTTGAAAAAATCTCCACTATAAAGATTCCAGCTTCGTGCTTGAGAACTGATGAGATGGTTCCCTGCCTGTTCCTTTGGCGCTGCCCTGGCTTGGTGTCAGGACCCGCCTGGATTATTGATTGCCAGGCATCTCCCATTAGATGGATGAGCCCTGCAGTATTTGTACAGGAGCGAATCTTTGATGTAATCAAGTCAACCCATGTATCTATTGCTTGAAAAACTGTCACTGCTGACCTTCAGTGTCTGGCTGTCCAGTATGCTTCCTGCATCATTACGGCTGCAGATTTCAGTGTGCCCCTGGACAGGGGACACCAGAACTGGGCAGGTACTTCAGTGTGGGCTTCCCAGGGCTAAAAAAGAGCGTGTGATCTCAGTACTCCTTGGAGCAAGGCATTGCCCTGCTCCTGTTGCAATATTCCTCTGGGGGTGTACTGAACTGATAAGCAACCGTGTTTTCCACTTCCTTTGGAAACATGCTGGCAGAACTGCCTGCATCTTTTCCTTCCAAAGGTGACGTTTTGGGCCGTACTGCCGGCTCCCCTGAGCAGCGCAGGCTGTGAGTTATACTGGGGACCTGTGTGTTCGTGTACGCTGCTTTTCCAATCCCTGCACAGCTTTCAGCTTTTGTTAACAGTGATTTTTATTTTTTGTAGATTGCTGGGTATAATGGTTTAGTACCAACAATCAGTTCCTATAAGAGCCTGGTAAAAATGAATTTGATGAGGATTTTCCTGTATTGCAATTTTCAGTTCCCAGCAAGTTATAAACAGTTCAATAAATATTATGTTGACTTTTGAATCAGTCTCACTTCTAGCAAAAATGTTATATTGTACGAGGTCAGGTGGCTAGTGGGGGTCCAAGTGTGATTTAGCGATGCTGTAATAAGCTCAGCTTTCTAAATAAAGCTTTGTCAAACTAGCATTTTTCCTACATATCCACTTGATTGCAGAGGTTCAATGTGATTATTATGAAAGATGATTATTGAGCAAGAGAGTTTATAATCCTCAAGGTCGCTTCGTTTGCTTTCTTTGGGTACTGGTACACATGAGGTATTTCTTATTTCTGAAATATTTTCGAGTATTCTCATTTGCTAAAAATCAAACTGAAGCCTAGAGGGTTTCTTTGCCAGCAGATTTTGAAGCTACAGATGCAAGTTTCTTTGAGGATTTTTTTTTTAAAGTTAAATTCAATAGCTGCAGTGACTGCATTTTTATTATCTCTTTTTCTTTTTTTAAACAGATCAAAGAGTGTGCGGATGAACCAGTTGGTAAAGGCTTCTTGGTGTCATGTTTGGTGGATCACAGAGGCAACATCACTGAATACCAGTGCCATCAGTACATCACTAAAATGACAGCCATTATCTTCAGCGATTATCGGTTGATCTGTGGCTTCATGGATGACTGCAAGGCTGACATCAATCTCCTGAAATGTGGCAGCATTCGACCTGGAGAAAAGGTATCCAGAGAACATGTAGGTTGTCAGTGGGCTTGTAAAAGTCATGCACTTCAGCAAGCTGACGTGGAGACTCTGCGACAGTACGATTGTCTTCCTGGCAACTGAGAGAATACATGGCCTATCTACTCTGTCTGAAAAGGGCGAGGTCTTGATTCTGTACAGTTCCTTTTTCATAAATATGTATTTGTTCCTCTATGAGGGACTGCTGTTCAGAGATGACTCTCATTTGTCTTTCCTTCCCTTACCACACCACAGATCTGGCAGGTAGTTGTCTTTGTGATCACGCTCTGTCAGTCTTGACACAATACGATGAGTCCAAAAAACAGGTTGAAGCAGAGCTATTGCTAGGCTTACGCCACAGTCTGGTCGGGTCGGATGCAGGAAGGTTATCAAGGCGACGTGGCCGGGGCTATAACCCTTCCTGCTTGCTCAGGCTGGAGGTGATAGACTGGATCAAGAGCTTTTATCTGTTCGCCTCCCTTTTCCTCTGCCCACCTGAAACTGGTTGAAGGACACCTAGTCGTGTTGTGTTTTAGTAGTGCAGACTAACTGATACTGTACTGGTTGGACTAAAGAAATTGGTGTTCTTTTGCCATATGAGACTTACACAGAGGTTGATGTGACGAAGTTTGTGAGGCTGTTTTCAAGCCGCTGCCTTTTCCTGTCTACTTCAGCACAGTTAATGCAGGCAGCAATTATGCAGTGCTGCAGAAATTAGGTTTTATGTTTAGGGACAAAGTTAAAATTATCCTATCATCTTTTTACAGTGTTTTTAAATTATAGCTCTTACATTTTTAAGAATTAGTCTCTTAAATCGGCCATTAGTGAGGAGGTGAAAAAGATTTGACAGAAATTATACACTTTCTTAGTTTAAAAAAAATAGTTTGTAGTTGTTTGAGATGTTTGCTGCTGTAAGCAGCCTCACATTCATAGTGTGTTAAATTGAAGTGCTGGTGTATTCCAGAAGACTTAGCTGAACCACAGAAAGCAGAAAAATAAGGACTTGCTTTCAAGAACAAAAGCAACCATAGAACTGGGAGGAACTTGCAGGCACCACAGGTTCAGACTGGTAGCAGCCGAGTAACTTGCTTTGTTCATAAAATAAAGGCTTTCTTCTAATCCTGGGCTGAAGGACCTCATGAATTCAGAAATTGCTTTTAACAATCAGTGTAGAATAGGAAGTGTGATAACGGGAGTCCTGGGTGTCAGTTCTACATATTACCTGTGGCCTGATCAAGTGAAAAGAAATCAAAATTAAAATACAGTAGCACTGAAGGGTACAGTAGCATGGATTTCATGAGCCAAATCTTGTCTAGTAGAAGCGAAACCACTGCTGAAGGGGTTGTGTGCATAACTGCACAACCCACTGTGTCGGTCGCTGGAGGGAGGACGGGCGAAGGGTGAGGGTGGCCGGGCGGCTGAGGTCGCGAGGTGTCTGGGAGAGGGCGAGGAACACAAACTTTGGGTCACCGGGTTCCTACGGGATAGCAAAGCGAGTCACTACCGAACAGTTTGTGGAGGTTGTTGCAGTTCATGCATATTCCTCAGTTTCTTGGTACCCGACCCAGAATATTTTGCCTTGGTTGGTGAAAGCGTCGCAGCCTGTCATGCGCTTTCTTTTGTTGTGCTGCTGTCCTTGGCACTTAGAGCAGTTGAAGTATTTTGTACTGCTATGGAAACAGCTATAAATGGCTATGCAAGCATTTCTTTTGTTGGTCTTCTGTTCTATCCCTTTTCTGCTTTGGAGAAATCTCAGCTCATTTACTCCTATCAGATATTGGTTCAGGTTTTATTTCCACGCCGCAGCTTCTGGGAGTTGTCTGTAGAGAAACAGTCATTACCCTTTTGTGTGACTGAATGTAACTGTGAATTTAATAAATAGGATGTGGACATCTGAGGAGGAAGGTGGGAGAAGAGATTCATCTCTCTATTTTTAATTTTTTTTTATGGAAATAAGCACTGCTAGGCCCCATACTTTATCCACATCAGGCAGCTAGTAGATTGCAGTATGATAGCTTCGTGATAGTAACTGGGATAAACTGGCTTTTTTAACTGGAAAAGGCCCGTCAGTAGGTGTTCTGGAATGGAAGCCCCTCTGCTAGCTAACCATGTTCCTTTTCTAGACTTCCTTTTCTGTTTTGGCTTGCTTTCTGCTTCCTAACTGAATTCTGTTCCTGCTGCATTTGTTGCTTCTGGTGTGGTGTTTTCTGTGCTTTTTTTCCCTGTGTTTCGTGTTGGTTTTCTGCTCTGTAAGAGCAATAAAGTTCAGTGCAGAAGTCAGTCTGGCTGCAGACTGCATTTGGCTGTGTATACCGGAAAAGCTGTGGATGTGTCGTTTGAAAGCATAGAGTTTTGTAGTGTGCCTCTTTTGTGGGGTGTGGGTTTTTTCTTTTCTTCCAGTTAATGGAGAAACTACTCTGCTACTCTGCTCTGGTGAGACCTCACCTGGAGTACTGCGTTCAGCTCTGGAGCCCTCAGCACAAGAAGGACATGCAACTGTTGGAGCGGGTCCAAAGGAGGGCTACAAAAATGATCCGAGGGCTGGAGCAC
>Ga0065711_1006529_pt1 | contig 17083 bp, 11 predicted proteins | sample Hoacrofraction12_FD_59098 | JGI IMG/M metagenome (GOLD analysis project Ga0065711, IMG submission 59098) | Hoatzin crop microbial communities from Cojedes, Venezuela - Epithelial fraction 12 v2 (version 2) | ecosystem: Host-associated > Birds > Digestive system > Esophagus > Crop | place... | reverse complement strand
CCCCCCCCCTTTTTTTCTTTTTTCTCTGGGCTTTCCCGGTGTGAGGTGGAAAGGGACTGCGCGGCCGAGCCCGCCGCGTTACGCCGGGCCGAGCCGCTGCTTTCCCGTCGCGCTGTCTCTCTGGCAGCGTTCGTGGGGTGAACCGCTCCCCCGGCCGCGCTGCTGCCGCGGCCCCCGGTGTCTGCCGCCCCTGGCGCCCGGTCGCCGTTCCTGGTAAAGGAGACTCTGAGCTGGGTTTCCATGAAGGGTCTGACCAGTTTTGGTAGGCTGAAGTTTGGAAAAATTAAGTCTTAAGAGACTGCATACAGGATTTTTCACTCCTTCATGTTAATTGTCACTCCAAATGAATGTTTGGTAAGGTTCCCCAGAAAGTAAAGCATCTTCGTTTTGCATTGTTACCTTACTACGATGGTTTTCCACACTTTGTACCGGTTAGCACGTGAAAACTGGAATGATAATAATGAAGGTAATAAAGTTAAATATTAATCTTTGAGCCATCAGCTGGCACATGTAGAAAAATCTGACGTGCTGGCAGACTCAGGTACTTGGGGTGCTTGGTGTACTGCTCTCCACATGAAATCAAGTAGACAAAATATTTTATGTGGGAAAACCACGTGCTGTGATGTGCACAGCAGTCTAAACAACCCCGTTGTTAATGCCATGCTCTACACCAGTGTGTAACTGAGCCCTTCAGCAAGTGCCGTAGTGATGGTCTTGACTACTCTTGCAAATGCTGCTTGGTGATGCTTGTGACACAAGCAGGTTTGAGTAGCCAGAAACTACTGAGACATTTATTCTATGATGAAGCTATGGAGATTCAAATACAAAAGTAACTGAAAACAGAAAAGAGTGTATTGCTTTGCATTGTTTTGTCGTGCCTGTCACTTTGACTCCTGATTCTAGGGAAAAAAGTTTCCATTTGTTTAAAATACAGCTGTGATGTACTGGGGAAGTGTTGCTAAGAAGTTACATGCATCCGCTGTTGTAAGATGTGTACATAGGGAATGGCATGAGCACAGGGACAACAAAATATTTACTGATGTCTTTAGGAGCCAATATAAATATATCTGTGCTCTTACCCTGCAAAGACTTACACATATTCAAACAACTTTATGTTCGGATCTGAACACTTGGATTGCTTTCCAGTAGTGCTGAGCACTGTATGTTAATATATTCAGCCTACTGATTAAAAAAAATAACGGCACAAAAAAGCTAATTGCTGTAACCAGCAAGTATCATGGTGAGTATTAGTGCTCTAGTATTTCATGCATTGTGTTTGGATATTGCAATTTTAACAGCAGTTGTTGCAATTATTGCTTGATACTATGTATTTTGTTGAAATAGGAGAAAAAAGAAAGATGAGAATGATGACAATATTTTGGAGATCCCATCAATTCCAAATCCTTTTCCTGAGCTGTGTTGCTCTCCGTTCGCATCAGTTTTGTCAGCTGGTCTGTTGCCCAAGGCAACTTCAAGAAAAAAGCAGGTAAGATTTATAAATTATTATTTGACAAATTCTAAATTGGTTTCATGAAAACTTGAGGAAAAGCCCAGTTACCTATTAAGTTATTTTTTCTAATAAAGGTGTTCCATATTTCTGTAATGTGTTAAAATTTTCTCTGTAGGTCATCGATGATTGTAGAAAATGAGGTTTCAGAACCTGTGGCTTAAGACTTGACTGTTCTTTCACGGAGTCTACATGTGACTGTGCAAATTTTTCGGGTAAAACAGAACGAGGGGCAGGCAGGCAGTACTTTCTGTCCTTAAATGAGAAGTTAATTTCTTTCTTCCCTTCCTCCTTACCTCCAGTTAATGTCATTAGTGCTATAGCATGGAGGGTTTTAACAGTCAGTGAGCAGCTGCTTTTGTCTGAAAGGCTAATTTTTTTAGGATAATCAAATAAAACCAAAATTGATGGGGAAGGAGCAAATGCTGTGTACGTGGCTGTATTTTAGATGCATTTTTGTTTATCTGTGCGTGGCTGATGTTAGTACGTTTCCATAAATACCTAAAACTGTAGGCCAAGGGAAGTTCTGAGTGGGTAGACAGACCTGGCAGTGCTCTTAGTACTATTCACACACAGTGTATTCATTATCCTGAGCAGGGGTGGAGGTTAAAGAGGGAGAGTTTTTAATTAGTGGATATTATGGGTGTTGAAGATCGGTTGTGCTCTTTGAAAGCTTACCTGTGTCATTTCTCTTATCTTTTCTTGAGGCTGGAAAGAGTTCTGACAAGAAACACCTGTGGGATCAGGGGTACTACCTCCTTCGTGTTCTCTTTTTTTGGTGGTCTGTGACATCCCAGTCTTAACAGTTCTAGGGGTGATATTGGAGGTGTAAGAACTTACACTGCTGCTGCTTATTTGGTTTTTAGATTTGCATTAAGAAATTGAATGATGAAGTTTCTTGTAGTTCTATTAACTTTCCTGAAGCTGACTAGCCATGGCTGTTTCTGTGCAAAGTCTTGGCTGGCACCTTTAGGAGAAACCTTCTCGCCACTTCTCCAGTGAAAAATGTGTATGTGTCTGCAAAACTGCATGGATTCTATCTTGCAGTATTTTGCATGTTCTCTAAAAATAGCTATGGTGTCTGTCTGGGCTACTTCTATAGCTTTTAGTTCTTTCCTACAGCAGCAATACTAATCTGAAGCATTTCTGGTCAGCGTGTATCTAAACGTTGTTAAAGCAGTGGGGTAGGATTGTGGTAGTTTTGTGCTTGGGCAAGGTAGAAGCATTGACTGTCTCTGCAGAGGCAGGAAAAACACCAAATTGGTAACATTATCTTTCAGAACATAAGGACTAGAAGTCACCTTTATAAAAATTAGTTTAAATTACTCATGTTGCTGGCTTAAATTGTGCTCACTGTGGTAATCTTTGTGCTTGCAACTGGAAAGTAGATTTCCCAAGCATGATTTCACATACAAAGGTCAACTATGTGCTTTTGTGGCCTGTCATGTTTAAAATTACTGACCGGCTTGATCAGTTAAGGCAACTAATTGTTAGCTTCAGTGTCTCAGAAGCTGAAGTTCATGGCTTCACTCATTTCACTTGTGTTTCTTTGTAAAGGCTCTTGTCATACCTTTTGTGACAATTTCTGCTCACAGTCCTTCCATTTCTCCTGGTTTTCCACGTAAGAGTGTAGTGCGCTCTGATAAAAGCACGATCGAGAACAACTGGTTTACTGATGGAAGTGAGCTAAAATAATAATAGTGTCTATGGAGGGCCTGATCCATTTTCCAGTTACCAGAAAAATTGGGAGGAGTCTTCCTGTGACTTACTGGAGGCATTTTAACAAGACCATGGTTTCTGTCAAAAAGGCTTTCACCTAGGTATCCATTTGTGGCCACTGCAGGAGAAGCAATGCTGGGCTATGTAGACCTTTTGTCAGACTCAGCATGGCTGTTCTGTTGCTCTTCATCTGAAGTTATTAAAGGTTAAGGCCAAATGGTATCTGTTGAGTTAAACTTTTATCTTTGAAATTTAGGCTGAAGTCTTCTAATACATTTATGAAATTACTTAGGTTTAAAAAGGAGAGAGAGGGAATTCTAAATGGGTGTGCAAAGAGAAGTGAACTGGCTGTGACTTTGCCCACAGTTGGCTGTGGAGGCTGTGCTTGGAAATGTGGTGTTTCTACCCTGTGTTCTTACTTTATCAACTTTGTAACAGCTCTGTCTGCAAATACCTAATCCATATACAAAGATTTCATTGAATATAGCTTCCAAGGTCATGAATATTACCGTTACAGTTTGATAGTTTCCTAACTCCTAAGAGAAACCAATTACACTTAAGCACTTTTTTTTTGTATAGTGTTGATAGCTGCCAGAATTTTTTCTGTTGCCTCTCTGATGATCTGCATATGTTTTCAGTGATTCTTCTTTTAGATTGCTTTCTTTCTGATTTAGTTTCTTCTGTGTTTTAAGTTTCGGGCATGATAAAGAAAAATTACAGAGTGAATTTCTACTTATGTCTAGTAGATAACTATTATCAAAACAGGTGTTTCTAAAAGAAGAAAGAAGTTATGCCTCTTCTGTTTTGTTTTTCTCTCCAGAAAAGATTTTCTACTTCCAGGGAAAAAAGCAGTTGTCACAAATATCTGCTCTCTTATTCATAGCACCTGTGACATCTGAAATCTTTCTTCTTCTGAATAGTTTATTAACATTATTTTGAATTCTTGTTTTTCTAAGCTGAAGTTCTTAGTGTCTTCTGATGATCTTTTATCAAAAGCCTCTCAAAACATTGCACATGCCGCTTGAGCAGCTTGTGTGTTTGTGGGGTTGACTTACTGGAAATAAGTTTATAAAAGCAAATTGGTAAAATCCATGTAGCAGAATAGTGAGTTGCCTCTGTGCTTGGAAAGTAAGAGCTGTGTGTCTGAACATTATTCAGTCTGCCTCATCAACTCAGCTCTCCATCTCCTTTTCCCCCTTACAGTTTGGAAGACTTCTGTGTTATATCCTCACAGACTCATAATCGTCACACGTTAATGGTAATTAGAACAAACTTGCTTTAAGAGGCAACCTTGACTATTTTTTTCTCTTTTAATTTAAAAATTGATGGGAGGGGGAATGGTGGGGATCAAAGTAAGGAGTAAAAATACAGAGTCAGTGTAGTGAGAAATTTTATTACCTGAGAGGAAGGAATGGGAGCTGGGAGGATGGAAAGAAAGGGCCTGCAGTGAGCTGCTGAGAACATGCACAAGTTGTGCCTCAGATGACCTATTCTCAGTGGAGCATTTCATGGAGTGACCCTGTGGAGCTGATGTTATGGTATCACACCCGTGTTTGGGAAGGTGGAACTTTGAGACGTTTCACCAGTGGGAGTGGGATTATGAGTTTAACGTTCTCAAGGGAATAATATGGGGATGAAATCAATGGCTGAACATACGAATGGCAAGACAACTTTGTGGACTGCCTAATCCATTCTGGAAGAAGTCATCCAATGTGCTATCCTTCAAAGAAGTGTAGGAGGGAGTTGTGTGCTTTTGGCATGAATAATATATGTTCAGATAAACTGGATTTTGTGCTTCAGGGTGGAAGACACTTATCTGAAAAGGCCAAAAAAAGCAGCTTTCCCCTCATGTCTGACACAGCATGTCCAGCTAGTTTCATGGTGGGAAATGTTGCCTTCCTCTGAAGAATTGATCACTGGCTGTTATTAGGTGGAATATGTGAACTCGCATGGAAAATCTAGTTGTGTCTTGGAGTCTGTGTTCTCTAAGAAGTGACAAGGAACTGAAAATATAAAACACTTGTACTTTTATCTCTAATTACAATCAAAATGGGTATTAGTAGGGAAAAGTGTGAACTGTAAGAAAACGTGTTTTGTTCTTTAGTATACTTTTGGGGTTTTTGGCCAAATGAACTAAAAAGAGGTTACTGTAGTTTTATGAAAGCTTAGTTTTTAAGTCTTTCTGAAAACAAAACCTCAATAATTTGCACTGGAGTGACACTTCTTGCCCTGCTCAAGGATAAGCCAAAAAGTGTTTCATCACAAAAGTAGTTCAAGGTAATCAGAGCCTTGTTTCTTTAAATTAAATTAGAACTGCAAAAATAAAACTCAAGTAAATCTCAAGGTGAAGAACACTCGAATCTTTGGAATTTTATCTTGCCTCTTTTGTCTTTCTTGATGTTCTAAACAAGTAGATATTTTTATCATTCAGAATCCAAATATACTCCCACAATGTTCTTTCCAGGAAACCAATTGTGTGAAGAGACCTCACATACGCTTTTAATTGCAGTGGAACGTCACTTCTCTTTATGCATTAACAAAGATTTTAATGTAAAGCTCTTTGACAACGAAGAACTGAGAGGAACTTTATGACAGAGAGCAGATGTGTCTTTAAATGTGCGCTATTCTAAGTTTATGAATAATATTGATCATTGACTGGAGTACCATTTATTTTTTTATACAGCTATAGTTCAGGGTCTTCTAGCATACATGCATGAAACCTCATTTTTCAAAATTTGGCATGTAATTCTATTAACAGACTAAATGGCTAAGTATCTGGTACTTAGACTTTTTAATGACAGATTTTTTGGCTGAAATACATGTTTTCTCTTGACTTTTAAACAATGCAAAAGTGAAAGGATTTTTTATGGAAATGTAATAACTCATGAATTTGTAAGCAGTTTCCGAGAGTTGAAATATCTTTTCCAATGAAAAGTTGCTTTAGTTAAATTTACTCTGTAATTCCAGTCTGTCTGTTTCTTGCCAGATTTCTTCCCAAGTTGGAGAACTTTGCACATATCCTCCTTTATCAGTTCTCAATCTTTTTTCCTTCCAGCTCCTAAACATATACTTGTTATTCCCATATCTTAGTCTTAAATTACACAAAGGAGACTTACAGTTTGAAAAGCAGAAGGGAAGGAAAAAAGTCTTTCCAACTAGTTTACAGATTGACAGAAAAAACATCCTATGCAGAACCAACATAAAGAGCTCAAGGCTTTTACGTGACGTCTCTAATATAAGGCTTGATTTAGTTGGACCCCTTTGTGTGGTGTCTCATCTGGTGGTCTTCTGCTCCAGTTTCCATGCTCTGTTCTTTATTTAAATGACTGTACCCTCCCACCAAGGAAAGATTTATTGTTATTACATTAGATGAAAATTATTTAGAGCCCTATTAAGACTTGTTATTTGAATGCATGTACCTTGTGCTTTAACCAGTCACCTGAATACTGCAGCAGAAAGTCGTAGGTCTATATAGGTAAAAATCAGGAGGCAGATTTGAGCAATTTCCCATTTTAGCAGTAAGGATTATTGTCTGGTTTATACTGAGGTGGCCTAGCACAAGCTGTCTGATACATCAACCTGGGGACACTTCAGAATAATCACCTGTTTGTGTCTCATTCTTTCTGTATTTTACTTTATCTTCTTTACATTGGTTCATTCATTAGTGTATCTTTCTTACAGAGAAAAGAAGTTGCTTTCTGTCAAACTTGACATCAACAGTCAATGTTATTACAAATTAACCTTGAATTTTGTTACTGTCCAAAAACAACCCAATCAAAGACTCTAAACGTTCTAACTTCACAAAAATAGCATGAACAAGAAAACAAGGTCACTCTAACTTTTCTGCTTACTAAGATATTGCCTCTGCAAGCTCGTTGTTTAATTCACTTAAATCAGGCAAATGTTTAGGCTTAAATTTTTACTATTTGTAGCTATATAAAATAAAAGAATCATCATTACTGTCAAAGATTCTAGTAGACATTTTGCCAATGTTTGTCAAATTGGAATGATTTTAATCATCCTTTTGATTTTTATTGTTTTGGGCTTCTTCAGGCAGAAAGTCAAAACTGACGTGTCTTATCTTTTCCATTAGGACTGTTTTTCAATACAAGAAACTGCCTCTTCTGTGCCATTTGGGAAGTTATATTTGGAACAAGAAACCTCTGGTACATCGCAGTAGATCTCATTCTTTGTGTAGAAAGCCTTCTCTGTAAATTTGGAAACCTTAATTCTCCAAAATGATTTCTTAATATTCATCTCTTGAATTCTGAGTTGACCACCTGGCATTTTAGTCCCATGACACCTCTATAGGACTATGTAATTGCAAGGTGACTAGAGCAGACAGTGGTAAAAACAGTCTCAATTTCTTTGGATATACAAGAGACTTGAGAATTAAAGCCAGCTGAAACTGCAGGGAACTTCTGCTTTAATGCTGCTAAGTCACTTTTGATAGCTCAGTTTTATTGAGTTTAGCTTTACAAGATTAAACTCTGATGAAGCTTTACAAGATTAAACTCTGATTAAACACTGAATCATCATAATTTTCAGAAGGCAATGAGATGTGATAGATACTAACACTGCTGATTCGTAATTGTTCCCAGGGATGCATGCATTTTTTTGGGTTAGACTGGAGGACTGAGAAGTTTAGGTCATTTTATAGCAGCTCCATACCTGCCATAGACAGATCCATGATTAAATAAAATAAATATTAAATATTTTACTGACAGATCTTTTTCCAGGTGGCTTCTCATTGGTGGCATTGTCAGTAAGTGATACTGTGGTAAGTGGGGGATGCCAAACGGCAGTATTGTAACAACAGAATGCTGTTGCCATCTTCCCTGTACAGACCACTGTCTGAACTGTTGTTTGATCAAAACACATAAACATTCCCATCTGACTTCCAGGGACGCACAATCTAGGTTAGTCACAATTAGTGTTTAGTAACATTGATAATTTGTATAATTTATTCTAGATTAATATTATGATTCATATTGCAGAAATTGTGTGGATTGCTGTTTAAAGGCATTTTGAAGCTAGAAGACCTGAATTCTGTTACTTTTTGAAGCACTACTGCTCCCAAATTATTGAGAGCTTTCCTATTCCCCAAAGAATTGGTTTTTACAATCTTAGAAGACTTAAATGACAGTGTTTTTAAGCATGTACATTTATAATTAAAGTTCATGTCTGCATGTGTGTGAGAGCTCCATAGATCATTTTCTTTTTTTGTTGCCACAGCAGTGTTCATTTTCAACCAGATAAAAATTAGACCAAGCCTTATGTTTTTTTGTATTTTGTGTGCATAACTCTTCTGGTCTTACAAAACCTCTGTGGTCCTGATCTGGTCTGCTTTTGTCATCTCGTTGACCAGTTTTGTAAACACCTCCTTTGTTTCATGTTCTGCTATTTTTATAACATAAACAATTTAATAATTGCATAGTATTGGATGAGGTGAGAGTAATCAACGATAGATAGTTAAATTACCTGAAATGCTCTGGGTTTGGTAAAGCTGGCAACTTAGATGTTTCTTGTTGAAGGTTTACAACTTTCACCTCCTTTGAATTAAAAGCTGTGCAACAGATGGAGAAAATACCAAGTAGTTTACCATACATTTTACAGGACTTAACACAAGATGATCAGAAATTTTATGATTTTATCATAGTAAAACTTTGTTATCCTGGTGGGGATAACAGTGGTGGGGCATAAACTGAAGAATGGAGCTCAGACTTGGATCGATTTCTGTTAGGAGTTTTCATTCAGTTTTCAGCATATCCTTGGATTGTTGCGTTTCTGATGTTCTGAGAGTTATTACCTATTCAAATAAGACCTTGAGAACTATAGAAACAAGCAGAGGAATATCTCTATCCTACTTCTGTGTGTAAATGTTGCTGCAAGAAAAATAAACAAAAGATACCTCTGCATAAACATCAACATTAAACCTGGTTAGTTGTCACCAGGTGGAATTAACTTTATCATGGATATAGAATAGTCTTAAATATTTGTGACTGGTAAAACAATTTTATGTTCATTATACATGTGTGTCTTGTAAGTTACTTACAACAGATAGGTGAGGACTTACTTGTTCTTTCATATAATTCCAGAGCCACTAATACAGTATAGAGGGGGGAAGGTTCCCCCAATTTTTGCTTCATGATCTTTCTAACTCTTTGCAGTGGTAATCTTTATGCTGTGGCAATGTATTTAAGACATCTAGCTAGAATTGTAATGGGAATTGTACCAACTGGGTTATGGGACTATTAGGATAGCAAAAGGACCCCTTATTTTTCAGGTTGCCTCCTTAGATCTCTTCCATGCTTTGCTTGCCTTTGCTTTCAGGACCAAGTTTCCCTTGCGTAAGAAAAAGTACAGAAACTGACAGTAGACCTGAGATCTCTCACCCTTCTCACTATGCTATTTCAGACAATATAGTAGCGGACAACCGATATCCATCTCTGAACATCTGTGGATTACTTAGATGAGTATCTTTTGGATAAGAGTAGTCTTCTCTTTGGTACTTGTGTAGCAGGAATGACGATGGCCAGGCAGTGGAAGGGCATCAGAATCCTGTTATTGACAATTGATGTTGATCTCGTGTGTGTGTGTGTGTGTGTGTGCAAGAACTGATACAGCTTCCCGTCGGGGATTTTGGGGCTCAGGGATTCCAGACTTTTCTAGTGGCTGATATTTCTGTTAGAAGACTGGATATGTCTCTAGCAAGTGGTGAAATCCTGCAGTGTAAGTGGGAGATGACTGTTGACCACTGGCCATATTCTCCTTGTTTGTCTTCAAGATGTTTAAAGCTGTTGCTTCTGAGGGAATTCACGCCTTGGTGACTGCCTTTAATTTGGGAATAAAGATAAAGGAAAACCTTCAAGACAGCATACGTGAGTGTGTGTCTCATGTTAGAGTCCTGTTGGGAGTCACCGCAGATGGGAAGATTAAAAAGAAGGCTAATCAGGCCAAAGAAAATTTTTCAAGCAGGGCAGTTGTGAGAGGAGGAGTTAAGAGGGAGAAGAAATTAGACCTCCCTGCTCTAGTAGCAGCGTGAACTTTTGTCCTGTTTCCATCACAGAACATTCATTTGCAGCTAATCAGCTCATATTTTGGCCCAACAGTGTACATTAAATATATACTTAAGTCGAGAGAGAGAAATGTATATTGGTTATCTTAGAGGTGTGTCTGTGCTTCTAATTAGGATACTGATGGATCCTGTCTATTTCTGGTACATATGCATGTACTGCATACTAGTATGTCTGTCTGTTTGCTTCTTAATTTGATATTATATCCACAGGAAAACAAGATACTTTAGATTGCCTTGCGAAGAGAATTGGATTTTTCAATGAGTGCATTCTTAGGCTATATATAGCCTTTTTAGGTTAGTTATGTTATGGTAACTCATGTTACTGATTACATTAAGACCTGGAGTTTATGAACAGCTGCAAGCACTTGATAATTACACAGAAATGGGGTCAAATGTTGAGAAACAGGCTGGAAGTTTGCAAGAATTTCTTCTTATAATCACGAGAACTTACTGCTCTGTAGTGAAAGGGAAGCCCATGCAATATGAGGGTTTTCTTATAACTCAATTGATGGCACTTTGTTATCAGTATGCTTTGCAGTCAGGCTTGAACCTATTGGTTCCGAATATAGGCAGCTGAAAAGCTTTGCAAGGATTGTGTGTAACAAGGCTTGAAGTTCCCACAAGTTTGAGGAGAATTGGCAAGGATGGAAGACTGCATTGATACTGGTAAATTTAGGGCCGCATTAAAGAGCAGTGTTCAGCTTTTTGCCATTGTTCTTGCAATGTGAGCCCTTCCATAATCATCTGAGGGAAGATGGGTAATCTTATAAGAGAGTATTTTTTTCCAGGCTGGTATGCTTTTCATGATTAGGCTTTTCTCTAATGTCAGCCCCTCTCTGATTAGCGCGTTGTAGCATTAGGATACAGGAATAGTCTCTTCCATTTTGGTAAGCAGATCTGCCCAGTTTCTGTCTAGTACAATAATTACTCATTAGGGCTAAAAGAAAAGTGTCTGTATCCTGATTTTCATATTTAGCTTGGCTCCTGTATCTATAATTTTTGAATGGTTGCACTTAATATTTACATCTGATTGTTCTTATTAAGTTATATTTTAAAGTGATATTCTTCTTTGAAATTTGCTCAAAGTATGGGGGAAGGTGTGTGTGACTTGTTCAGGAGATAATAGATATCTAATTTCAGATTGTCCTGGAAAGTTGTTTTAATACTTCTGTAGTGTTGCGTTAAGATTTGTGGTAAGATGTTAATTTTCTGGGTAAAATATGAATTGCTCAATTAGGATAGACCTGGGAGACAGCACTCAAATAGGGAAAAAGAAGTGATTTGCAGAGTTGAACATTAAGGGTCCTGCTTGTGATACTGAAGGTTTAAATCCTTTCCTCATTTTGAAATGATCTGGATAGCAAGTCGTTGCCCTAAATTGAGCAAAGCTGGCTCTCCGTAGTAATTCTGTAAAAAGAGATATTTCACAGCTAAAGGTTTTAATTTGCAGTACTCTGATAGGCTCTACTCCATGAGTAGTAGATTCCTTTGAGTTTATTGTGTTCAGGTAACTTCAGAACATGGAGCTTTCAAAGGAAGTCTGCGTGCTGTCTCCTCTGGGCAGCTCACTGGGCAATGAGATCCATTTTTACCCAAGTGTCCACATAACTACCCATTAATATTATCTTAGGATAATATCCATCTCATTCATGGAAGGGAGGAGCAACCATGAAAAAGATATGCTGTGGGATTTGGTTTTTTTTTTCCTTAATGTAAGATCAGAAGTGAGTTGAAAGGAAAAGGGTTCCTCTTAAGTTACTACTTAGTTTGTACTTCGTCCTTTATACTTCTGCCCATGAGACAATGACCTTATTAAATAACATTGAAGATTAAGCATTAATACATTTTTGAAGTAAGTTAACTATCCAGTAGGAGTTTTGCAACTTTTTCATTTTTTAGCAGATAGTGGGCAAACAGAAGACTTATAGGTATGAAAAATGATGTCTGTCTGGTGGTATTCCTGGTAACACTTCGTTGTTCGCTGGGAAAAGCTTACATAAGGAACAGACTTTATGGAAAATTGGAATATGTAACTGCTATGTCAACCAAGCCATACAGAAGATGTAAGATATTTTAAAGTAAGAGGTTTTTGTAACAGCTGAATGTTGAACTTATCGTGGTTGGGTGTTATGTTTCTTTTGGGATGGAAACTTCCCAAATCCTGGATGAGTTTATGAAACAGAAACTACTCAAGTTTTCAGGCCCAAAAGAAGGGCATTTGTAGGGTAACTGTAGAGGTGAGGACTGAGTAGGTCTAGGCTTTTTCTGTAGAGGTCTTGTGGAGAAGTGGTGAAAAAATACCCCCAGTCTTTGTATTTGGGGCTTATACATTGGTACAAACCTTTTATAAATCTCTTAAATCTCTTCCTAAACTATTCCAGCAGCATTATAGTTTTGAAGTAGGGAGTGTACTTACCGAAGTACAAAAATCATGACCTAGGAAATTATTTGTATAGACTCCTCTAGATACGATTTAAGAGAATATATGCTGTTGTGACTGAGATAAAACGCATTACTGGTTCAGTCCAAGCAGTCTCAGTGTACAGTGAGGAAGGTACCTGGTTTGTAGAGCTCTGGTACTTGCTTGACTGACTGCTTTTTTTTGTTAATTTCTGTGCAACAGAAACACTAACATGAGAAAGGCTTCTCCTTCTCAAATGAAACAACTCCTTCAGAAGACAAACTTATGGAGACAGTAAAACTGAATCCTGTGACTCAGCTGTGGTGCCAAGAAGCTGCCCTATGTGTCTTTGTTCACTCACTTTCTTCTTGCAACCTGTGTTTCTCTTTGCCTTGGTTCTATGTGTATTATTAAACACATTTTTCTGTGGAAAACTAACACTTGATAACAAATTATTTTCTAATACAACCAACCTGTAATCTTCACTGTCAGAAAGTACAGTTGCTGAGAATTTTTATCCAAAAATCTTGTTTTAAGTGTGTTTAAGGGTCAGTTTGACTCAGTTACATCATGGCTATAACCAGGGGGAAGAAGGAAGCTTACACATGGGCTAGTAATTCAAGGGTAGCATTAAAAAGGAGGAGTTCAGAGTTCATGTGGTATGTGTTTCTTGGCCAGCAAGAGGACAGCAATCTGCTGGAAACCATTTCAATGCAGGGTTTGGGATCTAGGGTTATCTTGCTTTGCCCTTATACTGCTCTGACATGGTGTGTTGTTTGTAATGCCTGACTCATCCATGGAAAGGCTAGAAGAGGAAGGGCTGAAAGTATGAATTGTGGTGGTTCTTTTTTGTGGTGCGTTCGTTTCTGAAAATAGAAGCATTTAATAGGTGGATAATTGTATGAAGAAACAGGAGAGATCATGATGGCTCAGACTTCACTGTGAAGTTCCTAGGTATGTTACAATATGTATGTTGCTTTACAGGTAATACAGTCTTAGTGCAACTGTTTCAGTTCTCTAAGAGGATGTACTGTATGTTCTGTTTGAGGAATAAGACCTTGTTTCATTTCTTTGTATAAGAGACTATAGGAGTAGAAAACTCACTCAATCACTTTGAAACCTTTCTTTTGTGGGGTGGTTTGAAAGAAAATAGTTACTTGCCAAATGTGTGCAAATGTACCTATGCAAAAAATACCCTGTATGTGTTTACACAATCACATTGATGGTATTAACTGACTCTTCTGCTAGTAAAGAGACAAAGTGACTGTCTGTGCCGAGCAGACAGGAGCACTCTCTCAAGAAGCGCAGATAGTACCACAAACGACTTACCTGACTTTGTGTTGGTCTGGTGTAATAATCTTCTGCCTGAGCTTAAAGAAAAAACAAATACAAAAAATAGCATCAAGGTTTTTTATAAACCTTAATGAATTTATATTCTCTAGAATTTTTTTTATCTACAGAAGCAAAAACTGGGTCTGATTTGCTCTTGTTACGCAGAAATGTGGGCATTTATAGGTTATGTCTGGCAGAGCCAGGAGTAGATCAGCTGTTGTGACTCCATATCCAGTGCCTTAAGTACATGACTGACCTTCCTCTACTAGCAGAATATCTCTATTCCATATGTTGTTATAAAACCCTTACTTGAAGCTACTAACTCTTACTAAGAGCTTTTCAATTCTTGCCCACTCAAGTTAGTCATGCTTTCTTTAGTGGCACTAAGTAGAAGTGGTTTATATTTTGAAGTATCTAAAAAGTATCTGCACAGTGTTTTCAGAACTGTATCTGGTAGCTTAGTGACAAAAATAGGAGTGAAACGCTGCACAAACGTATTCATTTTACAGAGCTCTCAAGCAGGTGAGCTGGATCTGATTTCTTTCCTGGCCACCAACACCAGCAAAATTCTTTGCCAACCTGCCATGGACAAGTCAAATCTTTTACCTGTAGAAAAAAAAAGTGATTATGTATGTTCCCCTGGAGGCATAGTTGGCTTTCAAAGCCTTTCTCACATTTATCAACAGAACTCCTCTTGCCTTGCAGATAGTGAAATGATTCTGCAAGGCTTGCACTTAGAAGTTGAAATGTATTTTATTTTGTTTTATTTTATTTGTGTTTGTGAAATTTAAGAGATGAAGGTATTCCTCAGTGCCATTTTTAGTACTCTTGGGTGCAACTGGTGTGTACTTTCATTAGTATAAGTAAATTACTGTATTATTTTTGTTTAAAATCAAATCAGATCTGAATATTGGATTTGTATTAGCAAGTCAAACATAACACTTAAGTGTTTGCTTACTTTGTAAATACGTCTGGTCTGTATATCTGACTGGAGAAGATAAAATACAGATAGTCTCACTGAGAAAAATAATCCTCTGCTTCACCTTGCAGACAAATAGGTCAGTGTTATTCACAGAACAAAAAGCTACATGTGCTTTTTAAGAGCCAAGGACCTTCAGTACCCAGGGGTAAGGAAAAATGGCTTGGGTTATTTTTGTTTCTTTCCCAGTAAAGCCACTAATGCAATGCACCAAGATTTACAGTTACTGTTTCCCAAACATTTTTCTGTAAGACCCAAGGAAAAAATATCGTAGAGGGAGTTTTTTGTTCTGGTGCTGCACACATACGCATGTCTAATATTCCTGGGAGTAAAATGCCTACAGGAGCAGCCTCTGGCACCACAAGTTGTTTTCTGAATCTTACAGCAAAATTTTGAAGCTATATGATAGAATTTTTCAGAACATGCTCCCATAGGAAATAAAAACTTTGTGCCTGAAAGGTAAAAACCTAATTGGAAACTCTTGACATTTATCATAGCTATCTCTGGTAGAAAAAGATGTTCATTCAAAATGTTACAGAATTAACACTTTAAACTTGATCTCTAGCATCATTTTTTATTCTTCTGATTTCTCAAAACAGTCATAAGGATTTTGGACTGGAGCTTAAGTGAGAAAAATAACAGTAGATAAATACAATTCCTTAAAGCTAGAAGATTAGTTTCTATGCATCTGCTGGTGCTATAGACTCAGTGTAAAATGAGTCAAAGTTAAAACTGAACGTTTATTATTGAGGCAAGGAAGTGGCTTTATCTGCTGTATTTGAGCTGGTTTTATGGCTTTATTAAAAGCTCTTGTTTTAAAGCTAACTGAACAAGGATCAAATGTCTGCCTCCAAACAAGTTCTCTTTGTGAGCTGGCATCAGTTTCCTAGCAGTTTTTTTCCACCTTGCATGTCTCAGTCAAGGACAACAGGTTTTGAAAGTTATTTGTCTTTACTTCCTATTCCTTGGCAGTATTTTATTACTATTTGACAGCTGCAGGTAAAATGCCAGTGTGTTCTAGGTTTTATTTTTTGGGAGGGAGCTGTACTCTTTTTTTTCTGTTTGTGGTGGTGTTCTTGTTCATCAGTAGAATTTACCAAAGCCCAACTGATTTTAGGATTCCTGGAAAGTAGTTTAGCATGAAAATAGATGCTTTGAATCTGTGGATTCTGAAGTATTTTACTGGTGCCGGTGACTTGTTATGTAGATTTTGCTACTTACAAAACTTTCAAAACAGAAAATTACATGAAATCACATTGTTTATCTCTAACTTGCCAGTATCTAGCTTCTTATGTCCTGGAGATGAGATTTTTTTTCCGAGACATTTTGGGATTGCTACAGAGTGTGCTCATCTTCAGTTCCTGAGGGGAAAGACCACTGTCAGTATGTTCTAGTGAATTTTAGCATGGATTATTATAATATTTGCCAATATTTGCTAGGACATGTGTATCAGATGTGTGCTAAAGAATATACTTGCAGTAACTTTCTGTGAAACTACCGTAGTCTGTATATCTGATACATTATTGTTTGAGATGTTACAAATACATCAAACATAATTTTTGCACAATGTCTGCAGTCTTCACCTGTGGTGAGCAATGTTTCTGATGTGAACTGCTCGTTCAGGAGTTATAAAAGGAATATCCAATATCACAGTTCTAACATCTGTTTAATAATTTATTTTACAACAGGATTATTGCTTACTCATACTGCATAAGAACAGAAAACTGTTTTTATGCTATTAAACACATTACGAGACCTTAAAAAAAGATTATAGCTTGCCTTATCGTATAAGCGATGTGAAATCTTACCCTTTTTGACAAAGGAGGAAAGAGAATCCGTGTCTTCCTTAGCAGAACCATGTTAATGAAACCAGACTTGTTGTGCAGATATTTGATACATAAAGTAAATATGTGAGTGGGAGTGATCAACAACTCGAGTTCAAGGGCTACAAGGATGGTGAGGGGACTGGAGCATCTCCCCTACGAGGAGAGGTTGAGGGAACTGGGCTTGTTCAGCCTGAAGAAGAGAAGGCTGCGAGGGGACCTTATAAATGCCTACAAATATCTG
>Ga0065711_1040291_pt1 | contig 17084 bp, 15 predicted proteins | sample Hoacrofraction12_FD_59098 | JGI IMG/M metagenome (GOLD analysis project Ga0065711, IMG submission 59098) | Hoatzin crop microbial communities from Cojedes, Venezuela - Epithelial fraction 12 v2 (version 2) | ecosystem: Host-associated > Birds > Digestive system > Esophagus > Crop | place... | reverse complement strand
GCCTCCGTCTCGGCCGCCAGCATCCGCTCCTCGAGGTGGGGGCTGCTGCCGCGCTGGGCCGGCCGCCCGGGCCTGGGCCTGGGCCTGGGCCTGGGCCTCTGGGCCCGCTCTGCGTGGGGAGCGGAGGCCGTGACGCCTCGGAGTCCCCGGGCCTCTCCCAGCGCGGGCCCCGCCGCGGCCTACATCCGCGGAGGACAAGGGTTTGCTGTGTGGAGGCAGGCCCGTCTGCCCAACGCCTCTCTTTCCTCCTCTCCTAGGATGGGGACGTCCACAGGCACCTCTACCTCCAGGGCGTCCTCACCGGCCTGGCGGACCCGGCGGACAGACCCAGGTGGGTGAGGCGGGCCTGGCGGGTGTGCCGCGGGCTTCGCGCCGGCCTGCGGCAGCGGTGCTGCGAGCCCTGCCTGCCTGCCTCGCGCGGCTGTGGGGCGGTGGGCGCCATTCCACGCGTCCGCGGGCTGCGGGGCCGAGGGGGAGGCAGAAGTTAAAAGGGAGAGGACGCGGACGCGCTGCGAAGGAAAAGGAGATGATGTAGTTTGCAAACCTCGTTGTCCTTCTGAAAAGGTCAAAAATGGGTATTTTGTGCGGCAGCAGTTGTCTGTCTGAATACTGACTTGTTGTGCTTGCTAGATGTGATGTCGTTTAATGGAGAGCACCCCGTAAGCAGATAAGACATTTGTCAATTCTGTGTGCCCTGGCTGCCAAGAAGGCCAATGGCATCCTGGGCTGCATTAAGAAGAGTGTGGCCAGCAGGTCGAGGGAGGTTCTCCTCCCACTCTACTCTGCCCTAGTGAGGCCCCATCTGGAGTACTGCGTCCAGTTCTGGGCTCCCCACTTCAGGAAAGATGAGGAGCTACTTGCGAGAGTCCAGCGGAGGGCTACGAGGATGATGAGGGGACTGGAGCATCTCTCCCACAAGGAGAGGCTGAGGGAGCTGGGCTTGTTTAGCTTGAAGAAGACAAGGATGAAAGGGGACCTTATAAATGCTTATAAATATCTGAAGGGTGGGTGTCAGGAGGATGGGGCCAGACTCTTTTCAGTGGCGCCCAGCAACAGGACAAGGGGCAAAGGGCACAAACTGAAGCACAGGAAGTTCCATCTGAACATGAGGAAGAACTTCTTCCCTCTGAGGGTGACGGAGCACTGGAACAGGTTGCCCAGAGAGGTTGTAGATTCTCCTTCTCTGGACATATTCAAGACCCGCCTGGACAAGGTCCTGTGCAGCCTGCTGTAGGTGACCCTGATTCAGCAGGAGGGTTGGACTAGATGACCCACAGAGGTCCCTTCCAACCCCAACCATTCTGTGATTCTGTGATATAATTGTGGAGATGCTTAATACCAAACTATTTCTTATTCATGTTAAACTTTTCTGGATCACACCAGATAATACTAAGAAACTCTTCCCAGGTGGGAGTGACCGTGCAGCCATGGGACAAGTCATGAGAGAGGTGGGGGATGTCCACACCTGAAGTCAGGTTTTGGGACTGAGCTAGACAAAGCCATGGCTGCCCTGACCTAGTTTTGCTGCCAGCCTTCCAAGGAAGTTGGACTAGAGGCCCCAAACATCATTCGCACCCAATATTTCTATGATTTTACACTTTTTTCTTCTTCAGGAAAAAAACCCAAATCTTATTTTTTTCAGGCCAACCTTACTAATGGAAATAGAAATAATGCATTGATGATATCCCAAGAAAAGAAAGCTAACTTCAAAAACTTTTGTTCATTACCAGAAACAATCTATTTAACATGCATTTTAGTAAAATAAACCAAACCTCAGGTGAGCCACCAGCTCTTTCTCCTCCATTAGGAAATCCAGAAGAACTTTGCTAGCATAGTTATATGCTTTTTCTATTTGTTCCACATATGCTCGCTCTTTTAAAGTATAGATGACCTCTTTAGCCACAGGGCAGGTAACATCACGTCCACATTCTCGCACAACATTTAAATATTTCCCTAGAAGCCAAAAGAAAGAATGACCCATTCTCATATCTACTGTACATACAACAGGGAAATTTTCAGACCACTACCTTCATGAGGAAGATACGCTGTGAAATGTTTACACTAAGTTCTGCTGAAAGCTGGAAAGGATTTAGATACCTTTCAAAAGATGACATAGAATTTTAAATTAGGCACCTAGTATCACATAAAAGGACAGATTTAGAAATGGTTTTGTTTCCCAGTGGTGGCAAAATATCTCTGCAGATAGCCAGAAACTTTGAAGAGCTGATGCTGCACGTCAGAAATAGCTTTTGGGTAGTTTTGTATTTATGGCAGAGAACAATCGTAGCCATCAGGTTGCACGCTTCATTTCAACACCCACGTTAAAACTGAGCATATTCAAACCTCAGTTGTTTAGCTCCATCTAGCTAGCTGCTAGAAAACTGTACCCATGAAATAGAGCAGTAAGACAGGCAGCTCCCCTTGATGCAGGTCTCCTTCCCATATGTTGTTTAATTTGTAGGATTTGGGGTTCTTTTTAAATCTGATCCTTCTATTCCTCTGAAAAGTTGAGCTGGACAACCCTATAAACTAGCGAAGCACAATGACATTTACTTTATCTTTACATAAAGAATGGTAATGTTTGCCTCAAGATTCCTCTTACAGCAGAACCACATCTTTACCTACCTGTGCTTAGTATTTTGTCAGCCATTTTCTGCAAGAATGAGGGAATCTGTTGCTGAACAACGGTGTATCTTTGATCCCAATACTTGTCATTATAGTCCTCCTGAATCTTCTCCTTCTGCAGCTCATGTTCCTCCACCATGAACTCACTGAACAGTTAAAGCAGATGTTTAGAAGCAGGAAGTGGTACAATGAGGATTACTTTTTTTGACCTGTAAACTGGTAATATGATCTATCAGAAATAAGGTCTCATGAAAATATGTTCCAACCAAGAACTACAAATACAGACTAATTTCAGTAAGAGCAGAGGCACTATGCAGAGTGTTTCTGCTAATCTGCAGCCAATTATGACAGCAACAGAATTTTACAGGATTCACAAACCAAGTCCTAGCAGTAGTTGTCAGCGTACAGGTGAGGAAGTTGGCCTTTGTCTGCCTTCTCACCATCAGGAAGGCATTAATGTTAGCTATTTTAACTTGAGTTTTGCCCCTCTTAGGATTCTGAAAATGCGGGAGACCGAAATGCTGCAAAAACTATTAAACACAGCAAAATGCTTCAAATGATTCTACAAAAGCCAAGAAACTTCAGAGACTGTCGTTACCTCATATCACATTAGCTTATTAGTGGACTACATTTAACATAGATTCACTGAGTTATCACACTCTTGCGCCATGGGAAGAGGGCTCACCCCTGTCGTGATGAGGATGTGAGAGGAGAATACTTTAAGAGGAACACGTACGGTGAGGCCAAATTTGAGTGGACTGCATATTTGAACTGTTGTGCTGTTCACTTTTGCATATAATTTCCTTGAATTTGGAAAAATAAAGCAAGTGAGAGCGTCTCTAACTGTATAACCACTGAATCAAATAAGAAATGTAGTTAAACATGCTCTAATAGCTCCCCTTCCTTGCAATGATGCCTTGTCTACCCGCTGCTGCCAGGTCCAGGCCTCTAGGCTAAACAGACTCTACAGAGCAGACGGATGGGTGCACTAAAAAAGCAGAAGTCAAAAAAACAAACAGTATTTCCTAACTTTTAATTTTCATTCCTTAACTGTTCTTTACCTGTATGGATCATTAATGATGCCTCGATATATCCACTTTTCCAGAATTTCAAAATAAGGCACGCTGGCTGCCTTGGTTAAATACAGGCACAGCTCCTGGGCCTGGCTGTCCCCCGTGTAATTGAAAGTCTTGTCATGGAGTAAGCTCAGGGTTGATCCTCCCATACACTCACCTTTACCCACAGAAGTAGCTAAAATTTAAAAAATATAGATATAAGACACAAAGCTGACACGGATTAATTGCACAATATCTGCTGTTAAACGTAATGAAGTCAGCAGTTGATTAGATGACCGTCCTAAGTCACAGATCTCCATGTCAGCTGTAAATCCCTCTTGTGAAGATGAAAGGCCATTCCACCACAAAACCAAAACTAGTTTCACATCCTGAAACGTCCTGAAACAAAACCCCAAACAATCCACAATCTAAAAGAGCAATAACCAAACCCAACTCTCCAGAGAAGAACTGAACTCAGGTAGACACACAAGGTACATGATGGCTTAGAGTCCAAAAGCCTCCTACACTGAGGGGACCATGTATAGAGATCCCTTTTCCAGGTGTAACAGAAGAAACATACATTTCAGTGACTTGAGAAACCTCTGATCTCAAAAGCACTTCTGTTCTCAACTCTAACACTGAAGTAGCCATGCAACAAACACCAGGACTTAGGCAGGTGGATAGTAAAATTTGTACTTTGTCATCACAAAAGGGATGTAGGGACAGAGGAACACAGTACTGCCGTGAGTTTTGGATCAAAGCAAACCTTAATGTAGTTGGCTAACTGTTGTGTTCCAAAACCCTGAAAATTTCAGGAAACATGAAAACCAAGAGAGATAATCCAATTCCAGATTGTAAACGTAATAGATACTGATGTCCAGATAAATTCTCTGGGCTGAGTAGAGAGAAACGTATAAACATTCTCATGCCAAAGAGCTTAACCAGAATTTCTGAGGCAACTACATCTGTGAGCAACAACTTCAATGGCACTGGCTGGGACTGACTAGCTGAGGAGCAGCCCTGCAGAGAACAACCAGGGGGTCCTGGTGGACAACCAGCTGATCGTGGGTCAGCAGTGTGTCCTTGCAGTGATGAACACCAACTGCACCCACGGCTGCACTGCCAGCAATTATTCCCCTCTGCCCAGCACTGGTGAGGTCACACCTGGAACACTGCATTCAGTTTGGGGTCCCCAGTATGAATGACAAAATGAAGACCTCAGCATAGGTTAATAAGATGGTGGAGGGCTGGTGCCCAGGGCATGTCAGGAGAGCCTCAGGGAGCTGGGCTTGTTAGCCGAGAGAAGAGAAGATGAAGCTGGGGGTTGTCAAACATCATTCCTTCACTATCCGTTGGATGGTTCCAGAGGAGATGCTATAAGACTCCTCTTGGAGGAGCACAGTGACAATATCAAAAGGGCAAAAGTTACAAGAAGGGCAATTCCAGTTGGAAATACAGAAAGAAATGTTCACAGAAAGGGTGGTGAAGTCATGGGAAAGGGCCCAAAACAGTCAGGAATCTCTACTGCTGGTGACTGTCCAGACTCTCCTGGACATTGCCCTGAGCAACCTGCTGTAGCTGTGAGCCACGGGTTGGACTAGAAACTTCCAGGGGTTCCTTCTGGTTGAATCAGTTTGTGGTTACACATCCACACAGCTGGAGAGGCATTTGGAAAGAAGCTGAGTAAAGACAGCAGTGGTGGAAACTACTGATCTGAAGGGCATGGATTGTGCAGGTAGAAGACATGGACATGCCTCGTGACAGCTCTGAAGAGCAGATTCAGCCCTACAGCCCACTGCTCTCAAAAAAGAGCAGTGCTCTGAGAAGTACAAATCACCTTGGCTTTCTTCTTAAATATAATGTAAAATGAACACGACACATGACTGCATTGCTACTCTGTACAGTTTCCAGAAGTTGTCATGCACCTGTCAAAATGTAATGACTGTGTTTTTGAAACTTACCAAGTGAAGCAAGAATCTCCAGGGTTCTCATTGTGGGCTGGATATAAAACCAGAGTTTCTGCAGTGACAGAAGTCCCTGTCTCTGAAGATGTTCCAGCTGGGTAATTAGTATCATGTATTCCTTGATTAGAGTCCGCATAGCAGCAGCCAGAGCATGATTTACCTGTCCATACTCGAAGGAAGACTTCTCCTCTATAAACCTGTAAAAAGCAAAATGGAAACTCTTTCAGGAAAGGCACCTTCTATCGTTTTCAGAAGTTCTATCTTCAGGACACTGTGCAAGCACAAGAGTAGATCATGTGTTGGAAAACACACCAGTCTTCAGCTGGAGTTTCAGGTTCCGCATTTGCTTTGTGTCCCCCTGCCTATTTCCCATCACCACATTTCCTAGTGTGGAAAGCTGTGGGAAGACGTTTCATCTCAAACTGCAGGGAACTAGAATTATTTGCAAGACCACCATGTAAAAAGTGAGCACCAGGATTTTCAAGACAATTATCTTTGCATAAGCAACAGATCGGAGGACAGGAAAAGATCTCAAACAGAAGAAATGTGCACCCAGACATGTGGGGAAAGCACTGTTGCTAGCTTCTGATACCACATGCCACAGCAGGGATTCATTTGACCAGATTACAATGGCTCTATACATGTTAGTGTAGAGAGACAGATGCTTCTGAACACAAGTCATATCATCTGGAAGGAGACATGTAAAAGAGACTGTATGAATCACATCCTAAAAATGCTTCTTCCTCTTTGCAGATCTTTTAGGGACTTTGAGTCAAATGCAGACGAACATACATAACAAACATCTGCTGTTAGTGACATGTACCTTATACTAAGACCTTTCAACAGTTATTTAAGGTAAATTAAGGTAACCAGAAACTAGGCAGAAGTATGTTCTCCTGCTCGGAAGCACACAAAAGTTTTCTCAGTCCTGGATGCCCAGAGGAGAGCAAAAACCAGGAAACATGGAGAAATTCATAGCAGAGTGAGAACAGACAAGCCAGAATAAGCAGACATATCCTATTTGCACTTTGCCTGAATGTACCAAGACCAGGTTTGGACAAAGCATAGGTGAGATAAATGAAGTGGCAGCACAGAGAAGAAACTCATCAAAAAGAAATGTAGCTAACACCAATTCAAAGAAATTGTCATTCTTATTTTATGTCCCCATAGGTTTAAATTAAGCTTAGAAGTTACAATCTGCATGATGACAGATGCTCTATTCTACAATCTGATACTCAAAGGAGAACCATCCTCCTCAGACAAAAGTCAGCTTGGTACCTTGTGACAGCAGAGTAACTTGCTGCTACAGGAAGAATCCTAGTCACCAGCTCCTTGATGGATAAGTCCAAGTTTGGATCGACTGAAAACGCTCGGTTCTGCCTGCCTGTAAGAGGCTGTGCTGTGATGTATCTTCCATCCACACCAATCAGAACGTACAGCAAGTCCTCCACAATCATGGATTCTTGTGACGCTAATGGCAAAGTACCTGTTTTCAAAGAGAAGACAAAAAAAGAACACTATCAGAACATGCCTTAGTACTGCCTGATCATCTATTTGTATCATTTCAACCTAGTACCTGAAGCTTGAAAGTAAGACATACAACCATTCAAAGAGAACAAAGGAAGATATAGGGAAATAAAACTGAGTTAGGGTCAACTCCTAAATCATCTACCTTGCTTTCCAGGAAAACAGAATCCTTTGCTCATTTGTACCCAAAGCAAACTAAGTAGACAAGGCTATACAGCCGATATCTGTGGCCAAGAAAACATCACCCGCAGCTTATGCTGCTGATACTTCCACTCAAAATGGCTCAGTTATGCTGGACTCGAGGATCTCCAACCTCGTCAACAACTCCCCCTACCTCCCCTCCACTGAAATATTAAAATACCAAGAAAACAGTTCAAATACAGACACGAAGAAATGCTAGTCCAGCAAAAGCTGCAGGTGAACTGCAAACTATAGGGTCTCTGAATGGTGCTGTCAACTACAAGCCACCTGCAAAGAAGCGTAAAGGACTCAACCCAAAATATAATAAAGTGCATCAGAAATCAGGGAACAGACTGGCTAGAGCACTAATTACAGCAAAGCTTATCTCACGAAACAAAGCAACAATCCCTCTCCATTTGTCAGATTGTATGTGAGAGAACAAATGGTTCTGAGCTTGCTAGGAGCATACCCACACAGCGCATCCCAAAAGGGCCCGGCAGAAATGCACTGGTGGACAAGCTACTCAAGGGCACATCCAAGAATGAGCCTCCTGTTTTCATGTCCCACTTAGACGTAGCCCAAATCCACACCAGGAATAGGCTACAGGTTTCTTGTAGGAGCTTCCACAGTTCTGGGGAATAGAAATATGAGTCTCAAACCCAGCTGCTCTGTTCCAAAAAAAGTCCTTACCTAATTCATAAATAAGAAACTATATACAGCTCAGCCTAAAGCTAGAATACAACAGGGAGAGATTAGTCCCCTGCTGCTCTGGCAAAGAGATAGACAGAAATTAGGGAGGTTGTTATAGCCTTACTGGAGATGATATTGAGCTGGGTGGATTGATGAATGCTCCCTTGTCAGGTAGGACTTTTTTTCTGAACCTCGCTCTTCATCTATGGAGTGCAAAGAGCCAAGTTTTGCTTTCATCCTGAGTGTCATGAAATCTGAATGGCATTTCTGAGCAAGTACAAAACATAAAAAGTTAATACAATTTTCCCTGCATATCACATACCTATAGGTACTGTTGTGTCAGTGCTTAAACTGGTGCCAGTTAAGAAATCACCAATAAGTGCAGGTCTCTCATAGACCCAGGATGGAAATACTGGAATGGGCTGACCAGAATTCTTCTTCTTCTGCTTATCTCGAAGGATTTTTCGTGTAAGCTCAAGAGGCTGTTGGAGAAAGAGAGAGAAATAAGGAAAGAGATCTTCAGAATCCAATAATAACAGAAAGTAGAATAGCTGATGTTTCAGTAGCACAGTGTAGGATTAGTTCTCACAATATCATTTAGTCTACTGGACTCTGTGCTGCAGAGGTGATTTTTTTATACAGTTTGCCTTCTTTTTATGGGAGGGTACAGGAAATAATGCCTTTCTGCACCCCTCCCCACCAGCCTGGGTGCTAAGGCACACATAGCGGAGCAGAATGGGGACATGCACAACCACCGGACAGCTTACTAGTTTGCAAAGCGCACCACAAGAAAGGCAGCAAACTCCTTCCAGAAGCAGTAAGCAGTACCATCTTATTCAAGGTGCACTTGCATATAGGCTAATTAACACCTCTGAACTCGGTTTCTGGGCAGTGCCCACTGAGTAGCTGTGTGCCAAATGCAAGCCAGATAATCCACCCACAGATAGCTGGAAAGTGACGGAGCTTTTAACTCTGAACAGGGGTCAGCAAAGGAAATAAGCTCTTAAAGACCGAAAGACTTTCCACCCCTGGCTCCGGGTCTCTGACATTAAAATAAATGCAGTGCAAGATTAACTCTCAGCTGGAGAGGCCTGCGAGATGTACAACCTACTTGAACATTTAGAATCCCAAGCACACAAACATGGGAGACATGCTCATGAATGCCATTTCTTAAGCTCCACAGATGTGTAGGTGAAATGGAACATGCAGGGGGTCATTCTACTTTCCTCTCAAAGGAGAGAGGAACTTGGGAAGAACACAAATGTACATGTGAGCTTTGCATCTTAAAGCATGGCGCTGTTACACGTGTGAGGCAGTTGACGCACACTGTGCCTGGCGCCAGCCATTTTTCATATTCTTATTGCTGCCCAGTGCTGGGTCTTGAAATCCTTCAAACAGGCATCAGCTGTGGGATCACTCCTCCAAGCAGCACCCATTCTGGGCATGTCTGCTCCAGCCTCGCTGCTGGCATAATGCCAGTACAATGTCCGCAGGACAGAGGCACCCCAAAGCAACACTACGCTCCTATTTATAGTGCATTTGTGTGATCTGCTAGAAGGACCTCAATTTCCTCTGCTCCTCTAACAGAAACAGGACTCTCATAGGAGGGTATGGAGAAGTTATGAAGCGTCAAGTAAGCTGCCAGCAATTCAAACGACGACTAAACTTCACATGAAATAGCAGATCTCAGTGTAGGACCGAGTCCTCCACACGGGCAAACAATTTTAACTCCTTTATAAATCTTAAACCCATACAGTGAGAATACTGCTCTACTGAAGTATAGTAGTTTACTTGTCTGTCACAATCTGGACACACAGACATTGGCTAAAAGATGAAAAAAAATCACGTGCACTTTCTGCATCATCTTGAGCTTCAGGTCATTAAAGGAAGACCTGGAATGGAACATCTCCCTGTAGCACTGGCCCTACGCAACATGGCTGTATGAATAAGTTTCTGCTTAGGAGAAAGGCAGCCATTGTTACATCTTCCCATATGGCAGGGAGCAATGAATTGGAAGAAAAGCTCCACAAAGCACACACCTCAACATCTCCAGGAACCACGCATACTTTTGAGAGCATATTAAGAAAGTATGTAAGTCCAAAAGCTTCTGAGGCACTGTGCTAAGTATGAGAGACCATACAATCTAACAGCCAGGTAAGATCTCAACAGCACATGTGGATGGAAGACAATACTATAAAATAGAGCTAATTCAGTGAGATGGACTATATGAAAGTTACACCTTGGAAATTCAGAGACATGGAGTAATTCCTGTCTCCAACGGCCAAAATGAAATCAGATCATAGATTCATAGAATGGTTTGGGTTGGAAGGGATCTTTAAAGATCATCCAGTCCAACTTTTCTGCTGTGGGCAGGGACATTTTTACTGGATCAGGTTGCTCAAAGCCCCATCCAACCTGACCTTAAACAATGGTAGGGATGGAGCATCCCATCTAAACCGACCCTCTTTCTGTTTAAAACCGTTGCCCCTTGTCCTGTCACTACGAACACTGGTAAAAAGTCTTACTCAGTCATTCTTATAAACCCCACCCCCCTTTATATATTGAAAGGCTGCTATAAGGTCTCTTCGGAGCCTTCTCTTCTCCAGGCTGAACAGCCCCAACTCTCTCAGCCTTTCCTCATAGGAAAGGTGTTCCAGCCCTCTGATCATTTTTGTGGCCCTCCTCTGGACCAACAGCTCCATGTCTTTCCTGTGCTGAGGGCTCCAGAGTTGGACACAGGACTCCAGGTGAGGTCTCACCAGAGCGGAGTAGAGGGGCAGAATCACCTCCCTTGATCTGCTGGCCACACTTCTTGTGATGCAGCCCAGGATACAGCTGGTTTTCTGTTCTGCAAGTGCACACTGCCAGCTCATGTCCAATTTTAATTTTTCACCTGTACCCCCAAGTCCTTCTCCACAGTGCTGTTCTCCATCCCTTCACCCCCCAGCCTGTACTCATACTGGGGATTGCCCCAATCCAGGTGCAGGACCTTGCACTTGGCCTTGATGAATTTCATGAGGTTCACATGGGCCCGCTCCTCCTGCCTGTCCAGGTCCCTCTGGATGGTATCCCTTCCCTCCAGTGTATCAACTGCACCACTCGGCTTGGTGTCATCTGCAAACCCGCTGAGGGTGCCCTCAATCCCAATAGATATGTCACTGATGATGATATTAAACAGTACTGGTCCCAGTACAGACCTTTGGGGGACACCACACACAGATATGTATTTCACAGTGTATGTGGAACAAGGCTTGCTTCATCACTGCCTGACAGCAGGAGGGGGTTGGACTCCCTCTATTTAAGATTTTAATTCTCTACCACCACATGGATGTACAACCCCTTAAGCTGAGAGACCCGACTGGTGTCCTAAAACACTGAACATGGAGGGTCCATTCCTCCAGCCCTCGATGGCCTGAAATGATTTGACCACCACAGCAGACTCCCCTCTTGGTGGCAGACACACCATCTACTGCTGTCACCTTCACCAGGGACAGGGGGGTGTTCCCTGGAAGGTGTCAGCTCTGCTCAGCCACTGCCACAGAAATATCTTCATAGAGTAAGCACACATCTGCTAAGGAGCCAGCATGGGCAATAAACCATATACAGCCACAGCTAGAGAGCTCAACAGCAAAGTTGGTAGGTCACATCACGAGTGTGAATGCTACCATGTGGCCAAGACAGGGCCAGCAGTGCTGCAGAGTGAGCAGCTGAGTGAAGCACACACTTCACCAACGCAGACAGATCCTGTGTGTTAACAAGACATAGATATGTCTCTATTCAGTGAGGGCGTAGGACTGCCACAACGGAGACTGCAGACAGAGAGGACCCCAGCGTATGATTTCTGAGCATCCACAAGCAGGCTGGCACCGTCAGAAACAGTCACATGCAGAGCCTGGAGGCTTGTCCCCTGTTACATTTTATTGACCAGTCATCAGAAGGCAGAACAGAAACAAACCTCTGGGACAAAGGTAAGCCGCAAAATTTTAATGGGAAGCATTTGCATATATTGTGCAGCTCCTTACTCACTACAGACCTCTAAGCATCTTTTCTTCTTCCCCTTCTCCCCATTTACAACTCTTTCACCTCTGTTCAAATAACTGTCCATACACAGTTGCTCCTGTGCTTTCTGCAGCCAAAATGCCCTTACTTGACCCACAAGCTTTTCGTTACACTTTTCTCCCTCTTGTCCTGTTGAGCAGGGGAAGTGATAGAGCAGCTAGCCAAGGTCAACCCATCACAGTATAGTTATTTATACAAATTACTATAGGAAACAGAAGTTGAGATTTAAGTAATAATCACCCTTCTGCACTTCCTGTCTCCCAGTCTACTGATAATGAAATGTTTGCTTAACTGTTTTCTAAGCCTGTGTCTTGCAATGATACAGTTTACTTCTACAGCAGATTTTTTTCTTCCTTTTTGTCTTTGGCATCACTTTGCAGCATCTATTTCAGAAGCTTAAATAGCTATGTAGAAGGAATGGCTGTGTTCACTTGGGGAATGATTATGTGAGGCACTGTATCCATATTACCTGAGAGAGCAGAACTCCTAGCAAGGATGGGGACACGCCACAATGGCTGCTGAGCTCCTGAGCAAGCACTGCCACAGGCAGAAAAGGAAATGCCAGCACAGCTTAAAGTGGTCATTTGAAATGGGAAAATGAAATTACATTAACCCCCGCCAGTTAGAACTGTCGTGGCCTAAACTTGACTTTCCTTAACTGACTTAGAAAAAGGCCACTTTTATGAAGAACAGCACAAAAATTTAATATAATCTAACAAATTTTGAGATAGATTACCTGCACAGATAGGAACATTTATAATTCCACTAAATTATAAAAGTTAAGATCACAGCTATACACATGAGCAGAAGGAAAAGATTTTTCTGCCCAAAGCTTGAGAAGAGACAGTACCTGCTGTACATTGGAGTTGGCTGTGACACTGCCCAGCTGTTTGAGCAGCTCCTCGAGCTCCTGTGCAGATATCTTGGAAGTAGACAAGGGAATGGAAAAATTTGTGCTGCCACTGTTTGCTGCATCTGCTGCAAGTTCTACCCTTTCTTTAGCATTTTGTTGCAAATACTGGAGTGTCTGTACATGCACAAAAATGAAAAGATATTGTGAATGCTGGTCAGCACACACTAAAGCTAAAAACACACGACCATAACATGGTTGTCCTGAATCAGACCACAGGTATTTCTTTCCCAGTTTCCCACATCTTAGGGTTTATATCAAGGAGTGTAATGAATTTAATACTTAAGTAAATGCTAGAACTGGTTATCTGTTGATTTGAATGCATTATACTGAACATTAACATCAGAAAGCATGCTGTATTTAAAACCACTGCATTGTTGCTACTGCTGAATACTTATAACACACCCAGTTCTAAAGGAGAAACAAACCTCTTTGTCTTCTGTGAGTTTCGACAGCAGATAAACCAAAGAATCTAAATGTCTCGTATTTTTAGACTTCAGCTCATCGTATTTCTTTAAAAAATCTTCAGGAGTTCGAGAAAACTCTGCTATTTTTACCTGCAAAACACCACATTAATATTAAATGTTTAATGTTTATTATTACCACAATATTCAAAAGAGGAGCATTGTGCAAGGATGGAGACAAGATGCAGGCTGCTGCTGCTGCCACTGAAATACTTCAGGGAATGGGTTTTGGACTGAATGATCCAGCATTGCTCTCCTGCTAATAATTATGCTGGAGGACACCAGGGATCCTGGCACTGCAGGTGATGGAGAAGGAACTTTAGGAGAGAAAAGACAAAGGTAAGCACAATATCTACAGCAGGGCTCGTTTTGCATACGCTCAGTCTGAAGCAATATAATCTTGCATCAGCAGGTTTGTTAGGGGATTTGGCACTGAAGCCACATCTGGATACTAGGTCCACTTTGGGGGCCCCACTGGCAAGGAAGACATCAACTGGACTGAGCCATGGAGACGGTGGGGCATACAGCCCACCGCCCAAAAGGGGTTACAGACCCTCCTCTGAGTGGCACAGCAAAAGCACCACAAGCACTGCCACAAACTGTGATACAGAAAATCCCAGCTGGCCCTAGATAAACAGCCCTTTCTGCAAAGAGTGGTGACCCCAGGACGCTTCCAAGAAAGATAGAGAAATCTCCAGGAAATCTTCAAAACACAGCTAAGCAGTCTGTTGTAGCTGTGATACTGACCCTGCTGTGAACAAGGGGTTGGACTCCAGGTCTCCAGCTGTGACTCCTACTTAAATCTTTCTACAAGTCTATGAACTGTAGCTGTTAGTGTAAATGATGCATAAGACTGGAATCATGCAGTTCAGGCTACAAAGCTCTGAACTTTCAGACAGAGTTAGCAATATTCTAGCACTTAAAGCTTGACTGATGGATTGCTTTTAAAAAAGACAATGAAAAGCAGTATTACGGCCACAGAAGTATGCCTGATCATGAGTGTGTCAGGCTTTAACCCCTAATACTTAGGTGATATTCAGAAGAAAAGTCAGGTATTGTTCATATAATAGCATTTCATGCAGCTACTATTTTTCCTTTGTTTTATTCCTCCAGAGGACAATGATTTCACTGTTATTCTCAGAAAAACTTGGGACATCGATTACCCATCACAACATGTGTCCAGCTCTGCACCCACGGAAGTCAAGTTATCTCACAGAAGCGCAGAGTAAGGAAAAGGTAGTTCACATCACTAGCAAAGAGAAATCATGTTGAGGAATATTTATCTTGAATTTCTCCTCGGGGAGGAGTGTGGTTTCAGAGCCAATGGAACCTCTGTTACGACCGCAAAGGCAGCATGCCACCTCAGTCCTGCCGGCCTCCCCGTAAGGTCTGAAACACATCTCAGGTGATACTACAGCATGTCAATGCTCACCTTTGCACTGTGTGCAGAGACACTTGTGGTAACGTAAGGCGTTCGATTCTTCTGCAGAAGATCGATGTAGACTTCGGCTCCTTCCCCGTCGTGAACGTGTAGCAGGCTGAGCAACTCATTGACATCACGGTGAATGCGGAACTCGCTCATAATCCTGCCTGAGGCTACAAGTTCTGTGGGATGCAGAAACAAAGGTGGTAAGTTATTATTTTACTGCTGCAAAAGAAAATATACCCAACGCAAACATTTCCTGAGTACATTATGAGCCTGCAGTCTATGCTAAAATATTTGACTGGAAAAAAGAAACACATGTAAGCGGAGGAAGCAAGCAAAACGGAGATACTCATTGTGCTTGATTTAACTACACTGGTGCAAACCTCACCTTAAACATAGGTGAGCCTGCAGAGGATTTTTCAATCTCAAAATCACACCAGGGGTGGAAAAGTTACTAAGTCATCATAAGAAGTGCTGGTTCGTGTACTGACAGACTGCAGACACAGCTGAAATGGCTGGCTTCAGCAGCCTCCCCCTACTGCTGCTTCTGAAGTTATTCAAAAGCAGTTTTTCTAAGTTTAGGGGTCTTTCTATTATACTGCCCATTTTATTAATGGACAGTCACCAAATTCTACAAAGTTACTTAAATGATGGCCGCACAAGTAAAAGTCTGACTGAGGTATCATGCAAGTACGGAGTTTAATGTGATACTCTGTAGAGATGCAGATTATCAAGCATATGGACACACTTTTGGTTTGCAAAATCATTGAATCATTTAGGCTGGAACGGTCTCTGCAAGCCTCAGCCCAACTCCCTACCCAACGCTGAGACAAATCAGAGCAGGCTGTGCAGGGCCTTGTCCAGTCCACAGATCTCCACAGATCCAGAATCCTCCACTACTCGGGGCCCTGATCCTCTTGTGGAAAGACCTTTTCCTAATATCCAACTGGGATTTCCTGTGCTGCAGCTTGTGCCCAGTGCCTCCGGGGCTCATCCTGTGTCCCTCTGAGCAGAGTCTGGTCCTAGCACATCCAGGACCTCTTTGGGCAACAGAAAATGCTGCTCGATCCCTCTTCACATCCTCTTCTCCAGCTCAGCAAGCCCAGCTCCCCCATCCTCTTCTCGTACGCTCCAGCCCCCACCCACCATGTCCAGGGCCTCCCCAGGTTTGCTTCAGCTTGTCTATAATTCTTTCATATGGGAGCCTCCAGACTGGCTGGTGTTTTGGATGTGGTGTCACGAATGAGGAGTTCCCTTTCCTTTACCTGCTGGCTACTTCCTGGCTAACACAGGTGAGAACTGGCCTTTGCTGGCAGCAGAGCACAGCGCTGGTCAAACCCACCCCGCAGCCCTGGACCTCTAGGTTCCTCTCTATACAGTGGCACTCCAGTCAGCCGTTGCCCAGTCTCTGCTGTCATTTGGGTTACCGTGTCCCCAAGGACTCATCATTTGCATTTTTTCTGATTCCTTAAGGCTTCTGTGAGCTCACCTCTTCAGCCTGTCGGGGTCTCTATGAATGGCCACCAGAGCTCATAGCCTACAAACCCCTCATCCCTACTGTGGGACATGTGAACTCGCCAAAAGCTGTCCCTCCTGTTAGCCCAGCTGCCAAAGGACACATCAAACGTCACCAGCTCCAGCAGCGAGGATCGGCACCAGTAACAACCTCCAGTTCCCCCTTGGGCTGCTGAAGCGATCAGGAGTCCAGAGCATAAAGAATGAGGAGAGGCTGGGCAAGCTGAGCTTGCTCAGCTGGATCCAACCGCATCTCCCGCTGCCCAAATCGGTCCCAGAGACGCTGGGGCCGCGCTCTGCTCAGAGGGGCACAATGAGAGCCCCAGAGGCACCGGCACAAGCTGACGAGAAATCCCGGCCGCCCCCAAGGAAACAGTGAGCAGGGCACCCCTGGGACAGGGCCCCGAAGGGTGGGGGATCCCCAGCCCCAGCCCCGGGGATGCCTCGGCTCGCGCGGACACGGCCCCCAGACACCTGCTGCGGTAGTGGCCCCTCTGGGAGCAGGGTCGAGCCGGAGACCCCCACCCGGGTGCCGCAGCAAGCCCCCCGCCTCCCCGACCACTTCGCACCCCAGCTCGCCCTCAGGCCCCGGCCCCGGCCCTACCTGCCCGCCCGGAAGTGCCCGCCGCCGGCGCCCGGAAGCGCACCCCGCGCATGCGCGCCCTCGGG
>Ga0065711_1040289_pt1 | contig 17084 bp, 13 predicted proteins | sample Hoacrofraction12_FD_59098 | JGI IMG/M metagenome (GOLD analysis project Ga0065711, IMG submission 59098) | Hoatzin crop microbial communities from Cojedes, Venezuela - Epithelial fraction 12 v2 (version 2) | ecosystem: Host-associated > Birds > Digestive system > Esophagus > Crop | place... | reverse complement strand
GAGAACCTCCCTCGACCTACTGGCCACACTCTTCTTGATGCACCCCAGGATCCCATTGGCCTTCTTGGCAGCCAGGGCACACTGCTGGCTCATGGTAAACCTGTTGTCCACCAGGACACCCAGGTCCCTCTCCACAGAGCTGCTCTCCAGCATGTCCACCCCAAGCCTGTACTGGTGCATGGGGTTGTTCCTCCCCAGGTGCAGGACCCTGCACTTGCCCTTGTTGAACTTCATCAGGTTCCTCTCTGCCCAACTTTCCAGCCTCCTCAGAAGCCGAAGAGAAAAGAAAAATTCATACATGCCTGTATCAAGACCTCCCGAGACCTGGGAGACTTGGCCCCTTTACATTACCGTCTCAAATAAAGCAAAGCAGTATTAAATTTTCAGTTGGGTATTTCTTGTTTTATAAATCCAATTACATTGCAGGCAAAACCAAGCCAAATTAAAGAAAGGGCAACACAATGATCTTATTGCAACACTGTCCAGTTCAAAGCAGTGGTAAATAACCACATGACTCGCTAAAATAAGCAAGTTTTGTCTTCACTTTCTTTAATTCAGCTTTTCTGTTGTGAATCACTCTTACATGAACCTTCTATTCCTGGGAACACCACTTCACATGGACCTTGCCTGTGGAAGTAGGAGATGGTTCTAATAGCTAACTAAACACTGTTAATCAGTGTATTGCTTACATGCCCTTGAAATTATGGTAACGATGGTTGTTAACTCGCATTATTTATGTTTTTGCTTGGGAGGAAACGTATTTGGAGTTTCACCTTATGCATGGGATACAATGCTACGCTGTACTGAACAGCTGAAGCTCAGATAGCTAGGTTTTACACTTAAATAGGCCACTCCTGCCTTTCTTTACAGATTACTTAAAGGATCATGCTTAGTATTTTCAAGAAAAGTAATTAAAGATACCATGCACAAGTGCCCTTCCCATCCTTCACAGCTGCATCCAGCTCTGCTGCAAAGCAAAGGTATGGGGAAGCCCTGGTTATACCAAGTGCTAAAATTTTCATCAGAAATTTTTCACCCAACCTCATTATTTACTGTGGCCAAACTGGTTTTAACTACTTTTTATTTCCCGTAAAAATTGAGACAGACCTGACATATGGCACATTAATTTTGCATCTTAAATGGAGCGTATTTGCAAGTTCAACAAAGATTTAGGTTCAAGTCAAGAGAGCATTGTATGGTCAACATAGTTGTCAAGGTTTCCCCTTGAGTCAATAGTGAGGGTCAACAAGTGCATCTAGAGAGTGATTCACCTCCTCTTCTGGACAGCTACATCTATGGCATGAATCACACATACAAAATTCTCTCCCTCCCAGCTGCAGACAAGTGTTAAACCAGCATAACTAGTTCAAACCAAACACAGGCCTTTTAGGCAGCTACAGCTGGATGAGATGAATCCACCTTGAAAATCTACTGAATTTCGAAAGATAATTTAAATTGCTTATGTAGTGACTAAGAACAGGCTTTCATAGAATCATAGAATCACAGGTTGGAAAAGACCTCTAAGATCATCAAGTCCAACCATCCACCCAACACCACCATGCCTACTAAACCATGTCCTAAAGGGCCACTTCTACATGTTTTTTAAACACCTCCAGGGATGGTGACTCCACCACCTCCATGGGCAGCCTGTTCCAATGCCTGACCACTCTTTCAGTAAAGAAATTTTTCCTAAGATGTGTGCATTGAAAAGTACCTGGTATATTCCTACCCTTCATCAGGTACCAGGAGGGTTTCATCCTCCAGTCCAAAGTGGAGAGCAAGAATCTACAGCTATCCTTCCTCTGTGTTTACCACACTTCTCACTATAGCTTTCCCCATGGATATTTGTTATGCTATGGCTCACTGCTATTAGATTAAGAGTATAGGCCTTTAGTTCATATCCACAGAGACATATAAAGGTATGGGAAAGCCCTGGGGCTTATAAAAAAGATGGGAACGAACTTTTTACCAAGGTCTGTTGTGACAGGACAAGGGGTAATGCTTTTAAACTAAAAGAAGGTCGATTTAGACGAGATATAAGGAAACAGTTTTTTACAATGAGGGTGGTGAAACACTGGAACAGGCTGCCCAGAGAGGTGGTTGATGCCCCATCCCTGGAAACATTCAAGTTTAGGCTGGATGGGGCCCTGAGCAACCTGATCCAGTTGAAGATGTCGCTGCTTACTAGATGGCCTTTAAAGGTCCCTTCTAACCCAAACTATTCTATGGTTCTATGATTCTGTGGTATAGGAAATTTCCTGGTTTTCTGAAACACAAAATGCTTTGAATCAAACTCTCTGTTGGACAAAGAGCTCTGAGCTGCATATGCAAGAACAGGCTAACATGAAGACTCCAGTGCAGTGCACGGTCCCTAAAGATCTTTCTGTGTGAAAGAAAAAAACACAAAACCCAGCCACCCTCACAGGTCAGTGAGTGCAAGCTCCAAAACCTAAAAGTTTATACAAATTAGTACAAGAAACATGAGAACAGCCTTCCTGGATCAGGCCAATAGTGTATCTAGCCAAGACTTTTGCCTCCAGCAATTGCAGCAGGAGATGCTAGTCCAGGAACACGCTTGAACCAGGCTACTTCCAATGGCCTCATTTCCCCAGGTGTCCACAGCTGTTGTTTTAAAGGTTGCATCTCTGCCAATGCCTTTTGGATCTATTTATGGACCTTCTGTCCATCAATGTTGTCATCCCCATTTAAACCTGCCAATACTGTTGGTCTCCACAACGTCCTCTGGCAGCAAGCTAAAGGAGTTCACTATCCATTGGGCAAACAAGGGCCTCCTTCTATCTGTTTTAAACTGATATCCTAGTAAATGTCTCCTAGTTCTGTTATTGTAGGATTCGGTGGCTAATGCTCTGCATTCACCGTATCCCTCACCTCCATGATACATTAACCTGCTCACGTCCTCCCCCTCTCCATGTTGAACAGTGTTAGACCTTTGCCATCTCTTCTAGTAAGGCAACTGCTCCATCCCTATGATTATTTTAGCTGCCCTTCTCTGGACTTTCTCCGATTCCTCTACATGCTTTTTGAGATGCAGAGACCACAATGGCACCAGCTACCTTACATATAGGCCCACCAATATTTTATATGGCAGCAAAATGATCTTCTCTGTCCTGTTCCCAGTGACAGCACCCAACATGGTGTTGGTTTATTTGGCTGTTGGTGGTGTTCTCCAAAACCATCAGATTAGTATGCAGCAACAGCTGAAACATCCCCTAGTATTTCCCTGCGGCAATCAAAGACTAAGCACATTATTATTACAATAAAACTGTGTCTAATGAGCAGATCTGGAGGAGACTTAATTTTTAAACTTATTCTCCTCAGACGTACTGTCTGCTGAGCTTCCAGCTTACGTGAAAAATTCTCTGGATAGATTTAGTTTCCACGCCGTGAATACTGCCACTTCATTACGACAGCAATGCCTAGATTGGGTTCTTTAATGCAAATACAGCTGCATAGTACAGATAACTTTCTTCTATAGATATTCTTACTTGCAATCATCATTTCTCTGGCCCAAGCAGAAAAAATCGGGACCTTAAAATAGACTGATAAATGAAGTATATTATTGTGTGATTGTATTTGCTACTTCCCTTCTCCTTTTTATTACCATCAAGTTGTACTTAATCAAGTATATTTAATCCTGTAAAGTGCACAAGTCTTAAGACTGCCTCTGTAGTGAGCTCCTTACCCATGACACCCTGTCTCTGCTTGACTTTAGAAAGAATTTTTATACTATCTGTGAAGTTAGAGAAATATAACCTAGTTGAATTACAAGGTAAGTACAAAATGGACTGGAAAATCCCTGAAAAGAAAGTGCCCTTAAAAGGGTTCAAAACTGTGTCAAATGGAAGAGCTTGTTGAGTGGCACCAATTAACTGTCAGAAGAGAAGGATGTATTGAAAGGTGTTTCCTGGGTTATAATGTGGGTCTTAAGCTATTCAGTATTTTCAACAGTTACCTGAATGATGAATATCGACAATCTTTACTGCATTTGCAGAAGCTGCTAAGCCAGGAGAGACCACGCATATATTAGAGGGCAGGAAGGGAATTCAAAGTGACCTCAATACACTGGACAAAAAAAATAAGACGTGACTTAAAGAACAAGTGCAAGTGTTATATGTAGACAGAATAAAACAAGCTGTGAAACGGAGTAGTCGCATTACTGATCAGATAGCTGTTCTTCCAAGAATGAACTAGGGCTCACATGCAGAAGACCAACTGGCAATGTTACACATGAGAAATGTAAATCTAATTCTGAAATGTATAAAACATTCAAAGCAGACCTTGTTTTACGCTGAGACAATAAAGCCATGGATGCTGTGCCCAGTTGTGAGCACCTCACATTAAGAAAAAAATAGAACACTGGAAGACAGTTCACAGGAAAGCAATGAGAATGATAAGGGAGTCTAGAAAACATGATCTAAAAGGAAAGACTGCATAACTTCAGACTGTCTGAGGAATGATGATAGAGAAGGGGACAAGATAGCAGTCTTCAGCAGTGATAGAGCTGGAGGTGGTTGTGCCTAGACAACTCCTCAAGTTTTCTTCTAGCACTAGAGTCTAGAGTCTGTTAAGGATCGTGCTCTTCCCCTTCATTTTCCAGATCCACAGCCCAGAAAGCTGCAAGCAGTGCTCTAACTCCGTAATTTATAGTCAGACAAAGTCCTTCTGCAATATAATTATCTCTTGTTTGCCATCTAACCCATCTCCAGGCAGTCTCGGAGTCTGGTTTTCGTACCAATTACATCTTCTTTAGCCCAGAGAAAGTGCTTGGTCTTCAGTTTTAAAGGGGTCTGTGACTGTGCTGGTGTCTAAGACTAAATGAACAAACACACATTTTGCATAACATAATGTCATTGTTGCCATAAAAGTCAGACAAAAACTCTACATGATATCCATCTCAGACATTGGATTTGTAATATCTTCCTTTGTCTAACCAAGAAGGCTTTCTTCCCTATCTGATAATTAGACTCGAAAGGCAAGAGTCATAACATCTTTGGAGACTCACATGAGAGACAAACACCTGAGCTGGCTGTCTAGACTCCTTTTAGGGTCAATGAAGACAAGTAGACTCAACTAGGGCAGCGGTGTATCTTAGAAAGATGTTTTAAACAGGTCAGATGGAACATGCACTGTAAGTGCTTGTTTTTCCTTGTTAAAAACAGAGAGGATCTAGGTGAAAAAGTCACACACAGATACCATGTATTCTAGGCATCTAAAACCAGAGGAGACAAACCTGACCTCCAGCAAGTTTTAAAGCATGGACTGTTACATTATACTATTCCCATCCCATCTTCAGCCCCTGTATTAACAAGTGAACTTCCAATGGTTGAAGACCACCATTAGAAATCTTTTTGCTACATGTCATAAGGCAGCTTTCTACATCTTCTTTAGTTTTATGAGCGGGGTAGATGCTTCGGTTTAGGAAGGCACAGTTCAGTGCCTTCCCCGAGTTCAGTGAAGGCACAGTTAATCTCAGCTGTATGAATTTTGTTGAGTCAGCTCTGAATTTACCACCTTATAGGAAGCTGTTGTAGATGTTCCAAGAATTGGGGCTAAATACTATGCCACAGAAATAAATGTAAACGGTTGCATTTCAGTTCCTAGATGATCTTAATCTTGTGCCTTTTCCCTGGGAGTAAAAAAAACTTCTGAACTGTACAGCTTTTGAGGATTCCTTACAGAAATGTAGAAAAGAACAACTTCTAAACGCAAATAGTAGTAGTAGGAAATACTTAGAAAATTTCTTCAGCTAGAGTGTCTTGGAGGTTTCTAAATCTAACCGCTAACCAAGAAATGTTCGTGTATGAGTGAGAAGATTGGTGTGGTCCTCAGGAAGGAAGTAGAGAGTGAGAAAATGAAAAGCTGAATGCAGAAAGGTCAGGATGCATTTTGCATTAGCCAGGCTAAAGAAATAGAAAATAGAATGAGTTTTTCCTCCTTGACCATAAATTATTAAAGCTGACCCTTTTATCCTCTGCAGAATACAGGTTTGTGCCTTGGTTTTTGCTCCTAATGAGGCTCAGAACTTTTTTATGTAGTCTTTTCGATCCAAGCCTCTTCTTACAGTATCAAGAGCAATCCTTCAAATTATTGCTGGAGTAACTCAGGCTGAGCTTGAGCTACAAAAGCCTGACCTCATGCTTCAGGACATCAGGGGAGACCTTATCAGTCTCTACAACTGCCTGAAAGGAGGTTGTAGTGAGACGGGTGTTGGTCTCTTCTCCCAGGTAACTAGCGATAGGACGAGAGGCAACGGCCTCAGGTTGTGTCAGGGGAAGTTTAGATTGGATATTAGGAAAAATTTCTTTACTGAAAGAGTGGTCGGGCATTGGACCAGGCTGCCCAGGGAGGTGGTGGAGTCCCCCTCCCTAGAGGTGTTCAAAAAATGTGTAGATATGGCACTTCGGGACATGATTTAGCAGGCATGGACGTGATGGGTTGACAGTTGGACTTCATGATCTCAGAGGTCTTTTCCAACCTTAATGATTTTATGATTTTTTTTGCTCTATGATTTTCTCTGTAGGATGTTTTTCTAATGCATATTGAGCCATTCTCAAATACTGCTGTAACACCAGCATTCAAGGGGTTGTAGATGAAGACAATCTAAAATCGGGCAATTAAAGCAATTAAGCATTGCTCTGGCTAATGAAGAAGCAGTGATGCTAGTAAACAGCTGGACATGTGAAGAGAGAAACTTACAGGTGACGTATTAACTAAATAGCTAACTGGCAAGTAACCCTTCCATTGGGTTAGATTTCTGTGACCCATTTTGTTACTGTTACCCTAGTACTGTTTTCATGGACTGAGCACTATTTGTGCAGTGAAGAAGGTGTGGGGTTGGGATGGAGACCTTGGGATTAGCAAACGATCGTGAGATGATGCATGTTTGAGGTGCCAAGCGCTGAGTAACCCAATGGGCCTGCTGGGGATTTCAGAGCAATCCATCTGTTTCTGTAGAGGGAAGCTTGATTGCTAGACAAAGACATACTTGGTGATCACAAGATGGTCTTCATCTTTTCTCACTTAGTATTAGATGTTGGTGCAGACGCAGACTTTTGAGCTAGTCACCTGTCTGCTGTCGCAGTCAACAGAGAGGAGCAGGCACAGCTCAGATGACCTATTTTAGATGTCTACTTTTGGGTGAGATGAACTGTGCCGCAGAATTGTCTGCTTCTTCATGCTGGCCGCAAATGAGACAAACACCCAAATGCTGCAGATGTCTCATTTGGTCTGAGGATACCCAACAAACCTTCCCACCTGGCTGTTGACTGTCACAAACAAATTCCATTTCCAGCAGTGAAAATTGCCCTCTGTTACCTCAGTCTCTATGACTGTCTCCCAGTGCTTAGGGACCTTTGCAAAAATAACCTCCCTACCATCAGATTTATCCCCTTCACTCAGATGAGCTAGCATGTGTGTGAAATGTCCTGGATTCAGACCCTATCATCAAGCCCACCATATCTCTGGCTCCTGCCGTGCCATGCACAGGTTATAAATACTGGAGCACAGCAGGCTTTGGGGCTGAGCTCTGGGCAACTTCACTCCTGAAGGTGAACGCAATTAGAAGTCAAAGCGACAAACTGCAGCTGGCAAATCTGTACTATTGAAAGGTCCAAGGTGTCCACACCAGCCCTAACACTTCAGCTGTTCAGGGTCTTCAATGGTCAGTACCTCTCCAGAGCTTGGGAGGAGAATGAAGAAGAAAGGTGACCTAAACAGGGTCAAGCTGACTGTAAAACATGCTGCTGAAGTGCAGGAGTTATTTCCATAAAGCAGTTCATATTGCATGCCCTGTAGCTGTCCCTCAAAAAACCCCAGCAGCTATTTATCAGGCTGTACAACAGAAGTCCGCTTACCCCGAGGAAGTTCTCCTGTGACCCTCATAAACTGAACTGTCTACACTTTATAGCCAGATCTTATTTCGTCACCTGCATCCATCCAACCAAGGGAATTGCCTGCTGGCTGGCTTGGGAGGTTGCAGAGGACTCACTGGTGTGGGGCAAATGGCCTTAAACTTTCTCCCTGAGACCAGGGCAAAGCTCATTGTAACTAGCAAGCATTCAGTGCTGAAAAAGGGTCCTCACCCGAAGACTCCAAGCTCAGACAACAAGTGCAATAAGCTTTGAATATGATTGCATTTTGCAACTGCACAAGACATGCAAACTTTGCTGGAGACCACTTTCATCCAGCAGAATCCCATCACATGTGGGACAGTCTCATGCTTCGAAAAGGTATGGCAACACTTACTGCAGGCAAGAAATTGGATGGAAAAGCAACATTATCTCTTCTGGACATGCATGCACTCTCTTCTCTACTGATACCTCTGATTATCACAGTTCAGCCATTATGAAGTCCTATCTGTTTTGATCACTGCATGTTGATAACCACAGAGAGCCCTATAGGAGAATATGGTCCTACGGAGAAAGTATTAAACAGTCTTATAATTACAGGCTCTGTCCTAAGCTGCGTGCTCCAAGCTCCTAAATTTCTTGATTTTTAATTCCCAGAGATCAAAATTTCCTTATTTGGAGAGTTTGATTTGCAACTGTAACTTTATTTTAATATAGGAAATCATTTGAAAAAATTTTTTTTTTCAAAATAGAAGAAAGAAGACTCTGAAAGTGAGAATTTTGGGAGTGGATGGGTTCACATGGCCTCACGTTACACAGAGGCTGATGTCACTTGTGTCGAAGCAGTGAAGAGAGGACAAGATTTCCCAGGGTTGACTTACTTCATAGTAGTCAGACTCTTAACTGCCCCTTGCTCAGATGCCTTTGTGACCAACTTCATTGCATCTGTTACCTGCATGACACTTAGAGTAGCACTCATGAAAAATAATCTCATTAGCCATTTTCTTGGTGAGCAAGTGGAAAACCCAACATATTTGATGTGACTAATAAAAGCCAGACACTGAGCCTCCTCCATTCGGAGTGTTTTGTCAACTCGTTTAAAGTTAGAAGAGAAAAACACTCCAGATGCCATGCCAGATACGTGCAGCTCAGATGCTACAGAAAGAACAGATAAAGGGTAATATTTAAAATATAACAGAAGGATAGTATCTACCTGCTTGGCTGTTTAGTGTCCAAAACATGTCCACCAGATGATTATATCTGTATCATCTCTCTTATGTGGAATTAAGAAGATTAAGAAATTAAAGATTTGCATGAAGACACCAAAATGAATTTCATTCCCAGTTCTTGGCCCAGACATTGTTATGTTCCTTTTTTTCACTTTATTTAGTTTTGCAGTGTGCAGTCCAGACCTGACGTGCTTTTGCTGTGTCTTCACAGAGCTTTGTTAAACCAACTGTAGAGGGAAGGGAGAGAAGAAAACATGGTGAAACTCAAGAAGTACCAGGGATATATCTTGCTTCAGCTCAGCACAAAACCACCACCCTCTTCTCACTGTGCCTTAATGTGGCCAGCAGTGCCAGTCAGCATTAACATACTGTATAATTTTTAGCAGGAGAAGCTCAGAAGAAAAAATGCTCCTTTGGGTTTCAGGAGGGAGGAAGTAACTGCACTTGTTGTACAGCAGTTGGGTTTGCACCCTGGTTGCTGTGGCATCCCAAATGGTCATGCACAGCCAAACCTCAGCTTCTCACACTCCCTGAAAAGTGACATTGTCAGAGTAGAGCTGCTGGTACTGATTCATCACCACGAACATTGCCACAAACTCCCTATGGTGGCACAGCCTGGCTCTGTCCTTGGAAGGCTCCATCTCAGCAACATTCAGCTCCAGCACGGGGCTTTAAAATGAGAACTCATAACCAACAAACGTAACTGAGAAACAGATGAGCTAAGAGAGGGAGAGCTTCATGAGAAGGACCTGCCGCTGAAGGCAACCAACATCAGAAGGAGGAGCCCAGAGGAGATGGCTAAGAGCACTTCATCCTAATTTTGGCTCCTCCACTAACTACAAACATGGCCCAGGGATGTCACTGCCCTGCCTTCCCCCTGCCCAATACCTGCAGGCTGTTGATAACAATGAAGTGTTGATAACAATTTTGATTGTAACTGCAGGGATGTCTCTAGGTTCTCCTGCTTAATGCCATGCAGTCTTTGAGCAAAAGACTTTAAAAGTCTTCATTCAGAGCATCATCTCCTCATTCTGAATAGCTAGAAAACAACTGAGCAGAAGCTTAGTCGAAAAGTTTTGTACCTTATATTTAAAAAGGAAAGAGAGAAGAGTTTCATTTGTTTTTGCTTCAGGAAGCTCTCCGCACCAACGGAGAAGAAAGTCCCTTTCTAAAATAACAAGAAATTCATTAGCACTTCTTGTACTTTTTTAAGGTCACCATTATAGATATTTTTGATAACACATCCTTTTACGTGCATGTGGTCTGCTCTGACGGTGGAGATAATGCTGTTTACAAGGCTGTTACCTGAAGAGCGGGTATTTCTTTTTTCTGATATCTTCCTTGTTTTTCAGGAGCAGAAGGATGGAGGATATTCACACCAGGCCATTGCTCACTGATGGTTAAGAACTTAGTTTTACTTAAATTGGAAAGAATGTAGAAGGAAAAACAAGAGACACGGTGAACGTCTTCATATCTAAAAAGATGAAAGCTCAGCATCCAATTTTCTTCACTTGCCTCCCATGATGCCATGGGACCAGATCATCAAGGAATTTAGGTTACTCTGTCTCTGGCTGCAGTGCTTTTTCTTAAGAACTGTAGATTACCCAACAATGCAGTTTAGTATCAGGCCCTTTTCCAATAATCAGGATAATATCTCCAAAGGAAGAGGCAAGAAATACTACATAGAAAAATGCAGAATAATTTGCCCTCGCCCTTAATCTTGTCTTAACTTCCAGTCATTGGGTTGTTTTATAACATACAAGATGAAAGTTTTTCTCTCTCACATGAGATGGCATACACTGCTCTGTTTCTTATGACAGCAGTATGTTGTGAATTGTAGAGTTACCAAAAACCTCAAGGCACACAAACTTTTCTATAAAATGAAAACTATGAATAAAAAAAACTCCTGAGACATAAGGTGGAATATGGAAACTGTCCCAGTACATTAAGAAAGTGCTGTTCCATGGACTATCTTCTAGAGATGATTCACCTCCTGGCCATAGCCCATGCTTGAAAGCTTACTGGACATCTCAGTCTTATGTAGCTAAAATTGAATGAGATTAATTATACTGTAATTGTATAAGACACCTTACTTGATCTTATATGTCCATATAGCAAATCTACACAGTCCTTTTCTGGGATGGGAAGTATCATTGCTAAACAGCTGCGAAATGCTGCCTGGGGCTTGCTGAAGGTCTGAATTCTAAAGCAGAGACATACCATTTAGACCAGACTGGTCCACTCCCAATGTCAAGGATGAGGATGTTCCAATATACCTGTCCCTGTCTGCATCAAGTACCTCTGTGGCACAGATGATCTTCATGGGTTGATGTGCAAGTCCTCTAGGACTCTTCAAGTCTTCTAGGACTACTCCAAACCAGCAGTTCTTCATTCAACAGATTCTGCATAACACAGATTCTGCATATCACAGCTTCATCTTAGCTTCAAAAATTCACCTCAATGCTATTTACTTGGACCTTCTTTAGGGCCAATGATACTGCATGTTCCCCACACAGGAAGAAAGCCATAATAAAAAGAGATGAGAATATGTCCCAGCACAAAAGGCTATATGTGTGGAAAAGAAGTTGAACTTCTGTTTAGAAGTTGGCAATCCCTTGCACAGTCTAGGTGAGATGTTGTGATACTTTTCAGAAGAGCAACCTTTAAATTATGTGAAATCACCAGCTTGGGTAATACATCCTATAACTCGCGACCCACACTTCCATAAGGAGGCTGGAATCCATCCCAAAGACCATGGACATACTGGAAAGAGTACAGCAAAGGGCCACGAAGATGATGAAGGCAGTGGAGAATCTCACATATGAGGAAAGGCTGAGAGAGCCAGCACTGCTCAGCCCAGAGAAGAGACAGCTCAGGAAGGTGTTATCAATGTGTACAAATACCTGAAGGGAGGGTGAAAAGAGGACAGAGCCAGGCTCTGTTCAGTGGTGCCCAGTGACAGGACCAGAGGCAGTGGGCACAAACTGACACACAGGGTGTTCCCTCTGAACATCAGAAAACACTTTTTTACTGTGAGGGTGACTGACCACTGGCGCAGGGTGCCCAGGGAGGTTGTGGAGTTTCCCTCCTTGGAGATATTCAAAAACTCTCTAGACACTGTCCTGGGCAACCAGATGTAGGTGGCCCTGCTTGAGCAGCTGGTTGGGCAAGATGACGTCCAGAGGCCCCTTCCCACCTCAGTCATTCTGTGATTCTGTGAAATCATAACGGTTGGGCTTGTGGTAGGGTGTGGGACTGTGTAGGATCAGTATTACTATGTGGGAGGTAGGCTGAGGATCAGAAATGGGAGGACTGTTTAGGTAGCCTACACCTTTTAGATGCCCGAGTAAGATTATCTTCCAGGATATTTTAGGCTAGCCATCTTAAGTGTTTGGGCTCTCCATGCGGTCACTAGCAAGAATCCAGAGTGTTCCTAGAGCGATTCAGAGAGTTCAAGGGAAATATCCAGCTCTCTCCATTGAGCTAACACTTCATATCTGAACAGATGACATGGTGCTCCTCTACGGAGAACTGGAATCAGGCAATAGGAAACTGGGGTGAGGTAAGCAGGTGGCTGATCCAGGGAACACAGCAGGTGCCTTCATCCACTTGCATTTCATGCTATTCATGCCATTTCTGAGCTGAACAACTAATGGAGGAGGAGGAGGAGAACTCCTTTTGCACATCTTCCCAGTGATCAGAGCACTGGGTCAGTAATCTAGAGCAAGCCCGGATGCTAAGTCATGTCCTTCGTCTCCACTCTCTGCAGAAGCAGAACAAGTAACAAAGCCATAGAAATAATCACAGACTCACAGAATAATTCAGATTGGAAAGGAGTGGTCCAACCTGCTGCTTAACCTAAGGTCCCACTTGGCTTTATTCAGTTGGGTCTTGAAAACCTCCAAGGTTGGAGACTGCACAAGCTCTCTGGGCAACTTGTTACTCTCTATGAACATTTTAGTGCCCATCAATGTGCTATTAACACCAACTAATTCTGGTTATGCCAAGAATGTCATGATGGCCACCATAACAGGAGCTCAGAGTATTCTCTTTGAACGTTAAGTTCTTGGATTCAGCTGTTTTGGACTGAAAACGGTTGTTCATAAGAATTTGATATAATTCTGCAGCAAACGGAAGGGTAACCTTACCTATCTGTAAATCATCAGTACAGATGCATTTCCAGAATGATGTCATCTCACTCAGCAACAACCCACAGTTCTTAGAATTTAATCTCAAATCCAGAATTATATTTCAGTTCAAAAAACGGACCTGTAAATTTGGAGGGAACTTTCATTCAAATGTTTCAACTGATGTTGAAAATTGCTGTCTGAGACTCCTTCTGGTTTGAAGTACTCAACTAATTTTCCTTTGCAGAGAACAGACGCCCAGAATCCTTCAAATGGTCTCAAGCTGAGCGCTCAAAACCATAGGAGATGCACTAGTGTCACTATTAAACCTGTAGTAGACTGAACCAATATTTTAGGATGGAAAATCAATGGGGCTAAATGATTCTAAAAGGAAACCATCCCTTTCACATGGTAAAAGGTTCAGTGAATTTAACCAATGGCCTTTCCTGGCATGAAGTCTTGAAAACTGGAGAGAAGCCTAACAGCAAAGGATCTCCACTGTAGTAATTAACATCACTTGATCTTTAAAAAGGAGTGGAAGCTATTGAAATTTTGGGAAAAAAATAAAAATGTTCAGCCAGGGTTTGTCTCTGATAGAAAGGAAAGCTAAACGAAAGATGGTAAATGTTAGAGAGAAAGCTTTCACCGCAGGCACGCACAGTAATGGTTGGGAAGGCAGGTAAGCCAGCTTGTAAAGCTGATTTTCTTTTCTTCCAAATCCCCCCTTGCTGTTTGCCTTGGCTTCCAAATTCTTTCTCAAAGCTATTACTGTTAAAGCTGATGACCAATGCAATGGAAGTTTAACTCTCTTTATTTTTTCCCCCTCTCTCTTCATTTCCATAAAATCATAGAAACATAGAATATCTCAAATTGGAAAGGACCCATAAGAGTCATGGAGCCCAACTCCCAGCAAACATAGAACTCCTGAAATCTCACTGATTTTATTGATCCCCCAGACAGTGAGATTTGAAGCACGTAAAAAACCACTATCTTTGGCACTAAGAGCCTCTTCATGGCTAACGCAGGGGGGTCTGAATAAATTCCTATCCAAACCCTTCCTCTAGCAGAGCAGCACAACCATTTTTTTCTCTCGGTGACGGCAGACATCCCATCTGTACTGAGTCTAGTCATGTGTAATATTTTCACTGCTACATTTTCAACATGTTTTCTCAGTTCTTCAAACAAGCTTGAGACAGTGACAGTAGGACAAAATGGTCATTTCCTCATTTATAGCATTTTTTTCCCCATCACTGGCCAAACAAAAACACTCCACTGTGCAGCGTCAATAGCAACAGAGCTTTCTTTAGTTGTGATCAAAAATATTGAAATATGTGTGTCGGAAACTTCATCTGTGGTGAGGTATTTCTGTTCTGAGACACTTCTTATTCATTTTCATTATGGAACTCAGCCAAAATATGAAACTAGGTAAAAATGTGAAGTAAGTAAAAACTAGGTGAAGAAACCCCACAGTTTTCTGGGGTTTTGGGTCATTCTATATATGGCAAAAATAAATTCTTTTCCTCATTGCTTTCACAGAGGCATTTTCAGCTGCTCCCTTAGCAGAAGAAAGAATATTTCAAATGCCTTTCTAACTATTTTCAATTCTTTCAGGTTGTTACGCCTTCAAGCTGTTTTTTTTCAAGCCAGCAAACCAAAGCAAATCTTCCCAAGCCAGGATAAATTTTCTTCTGGCACTGTCCTCTTCATATTTCATTTTGCCACGCAGGCAGTGATGAAAGTCATTGGGAAGATGGCAGTGATAATCAAGCAGGTATTTTCTAGAGGAAAAAATAACAAAGAAAAAAAAGTCCAGAGAGATTTGAAGGTGCTGCCAGGGCCACCACAAAAAATGTGGTGTGCAGTGGGGTCAGTTCTCTGCGTGGGACCTCCACCGTTGGCTGGAAACCACCATCTGATGGGATTTAACCACTTTTTAACCTGATCGACACTTCTCTGAGCAGCCCTGCTGTTTTGCTTTTCTGCCACGTTGAGGTCCCCACCATTTCTCACCTGCGTGGGTGGGAACCACTCTGCTCGCCTGCTCCTCGGCGGTTTTGGGGGGAGGTTTCCTGCAACCACGATTGCCACCCCAAAGACCTCCAGTTAGGTTGCGACGCACTGCCCTCTAAAGCCATTTTGCCATATTAGCAACCCTCATCCTCGGCGGAGATCTGTAACACGCACTACAAACAATCCAAATCCAGCAAAAACTGCTGTCAGCGCTTAAAGGAAACCATATGAAACGAGGCGTTCAAAGGCTGCTTTTTTTCTTCAGCACTGCTTCGTTTTACACCTTGGTACAGATCACCATCAGGGAGAAAAGTGAGAACACCCTATTTACCTTTTCTGTACCATTTTGGATGCTAGATGCTTTCAAGGTCACCTTCAGCTCTCTCTTTTGAGTCAACACATCTGATTTATTTAATTTTTTGTGTTGCACTGCTGCTTCTTGGAGGTGACGAGACGCCCAGGAGTGCAGATGGGCACTCAAAGGTGCATGTAAATGTTGGGTTTATATTGAGTATGTTTTCTGCTTCTTATTTTTTAATGCTTCCTAGCAGCCTGTTTGCTTTCTCGCCTCCTTCAGAGCACTGAGTAGGCATTTCTAGAAAATTATCCACAGTGAATGTAGCATCTCTTTCGCTAATGGAAGCAGCTGATTTAGAGCCTGCCGCTGTGTGTGTTTTGTTAGTGCTATTTTCTCTTGCGTGCATTGCTTTGCATTCATTAACACTGGGTTCCATCTGCCATCTCCTCACTCAGCCAGCGTTATGCCATCCTGCTGCAACTTTTTGGTTTCAGCTTTTGGCTGATTACTTTGAATAATTTGGATCCGCAGCGAATTTTATCACCTTGGCAGCTCACCTTTTCCAGGTTACTTGTCAGTATGATGAGGGATCCCAGCTAAGGCTCGTGGCACTTCTGAGAGTGTGAAAAGCAGGAGTTTATTCACAGCTTTGTGGTCCTGCCTGTAACCCCATCTCCATAATCCCCCTCCTCTCCTCTCCCAGGACTTCAGGAGACCCAGCTGTGTCAAACTCATCTCAAACTGCTGAGAAAATTGCTAAGTTGGGAGAAGGAACTGCAAGAAAAGATACAGAGCAGAGCCAGGTGAGATAAGAAAGGCAGGTACAGAGGTAAGACTGCCGAGATGGCGATTGTTAGTGGGAGTCAAGAGGAAAAACACTGACACAGAAAGTTGTAAAACCCTAAAGGAAAAAAATAAAGACAGTTGGAAGATCAGACTTCAGTATCATCGAGGGTCTGTTGGAGAGTGTGGAGCTGGCCAGTGCTTCCCCACCTTTGCAGACATAGCCGAAAAAGAGACTTCATCCACAGTTATTACCTGCCTCCAAGACATGTAGCATTGGGGATGACCCCACAAACATCTCCTCCGTTTCCAGTCTGTCTGCAACCTCTAGACTTGGCAGCTGGGTGAGATTTTTCTACCTCCTTGCAGCCTTTCTGAACTTAGGAAGATGGATTTTGTTGGCTTCTTTGCTCCTGTACGGGTGTGTATATTGTGGTTATTACTGCAAACTGTGACAGTTAAATTCTGGTCCATGCCTCATGCACTTTCCAGACTTCACCAAGAGCTGCGTCTCCTCTTGTGAATTATCTCATTCGTTGCTTTAATAGGTAGTTATTTGTGGGTCTAATAATTTAGCCTTTGCCCTCCCTGTTGTGACTTGTTCCTAGGAGAAATTTAAATCTCCCATTATCATTGCGTTTTCTACCTTTGAAGACTCTAATCACAGAATCACAGAATCACAGAATAGTAGGGGTTGGAAGGGACCTCTGTGGGTCATCTAGTCCAACCCCCCTGCCGAAGCAGGGTCACCTACAGCAGGCTGCACAGG
>Ga0065711_1040290_pt1 | contig 17085 bp, 13 predicted proteins | sample Hoacrofraction12_FD_59098 | JGI IMG/M metagenome (GOLD analysis project Ga0065711, IMG submission 59098) | Hoatzin crop microbial communities from Cojedes, Venezuela - Epithelial fraction 12 v2 (version 2) | ecosystem: Host-associated > Birds > Digestive system > Esophagus > Crop | place... | reverse complement strand
GACCAAGTCGTAGCCGTCCTGCTGTATAATGGCTTCCAGCTCCTCCTGTTTATTGCCCATGCTACGTGCATTGGTGTAGACACACTTGAGCTGGGCTGTCACAGCTGAAATCCTACAACCTCTAGTTACCTAGGCTGTTGTTTCAGTTTCTGACCCTTCCATGTTCAAGGTACCCTCCAACTTAATAACCTTAGTAACCTTTTCCAGCATTTATTTTTGTAGTCTATTTCAAGACTGTAGTTTTCCGTATCGTATAGAGGTCTTGCTGCCCGTTAAGTTTGATTTCTGTGAAAATTAAGTGTTCTGTGTATATATGATGTCTGATGCTGTAAGTTGCCATCAGACCTTTTGAGAAATATTGTTCATCTCTTAGAAAATTGTGTTTCCAACCCAGCTTGCTCTTAAAGGGTCTGAATCATGAAACCTTGCCAGGTGCATCTAGGCAACAGATATGCTTAAATGGAATAGACTGCTCTGTGACAGACTCCTTCCAAATTCTATGCTACTCTGTCAGAAGTTTATCAGCAGCTCTATAAGGTACCAATCTCTTTTTCTTAGTCCTCCAGACAGTTCCTAGCTTATATGATTAGGTCTTCACCCGGTCTGCTTTAATTTTTCAGTAAATTTATTATTTGAAATGCTGTATTTGGTATTAAAAATCCAAATAATTTGTGTGTCTTATTTAATTAAAAATTCTGTGATCAGATTTTAAATCTTGTATTTGGAAGGCACGTTATTATAGCAGAATTTATATATTTAGTTGCAGAACATTCTTCACTAAGCTATTACTAGTTTCTTTGAGAAGCAGCAGTATACAGATCATTTGCACTACACAGTATACAATCAGGTTACAGAAGCACCTGTGTCTTGGGAAATTCCAACCTCATTTAGCTGACTTATGAAGTGCTAAAAAGTGCACTTTCTCCTCTCTTGAGTTTCTTGGGAAAGCTTGGTAACACGCCAGCATCACTGAAGAGCTTGGTTTTGCTGTCATCAACTGCAGTCACTGCATGGAAATACCTGCGAGCTGCCAGGACAGCTATAGTGAGAAATGTGAGAGGGGAGGAATCCAGATCCCATTTCAGCTCCGTTTACTTGAGTATCAGAGGTTACACGAAAAAAGAAAAGATGATGTGTCAAAAATTGAGTGAGTTAGTCCTTTTAACATAAGCACACCAGAACAGCAAAATGACTCACTATTAAAATAGTTTATCATTAAAATTACTCTCTCATTTGCTCCTTGCCCACTGTGTAGGAGGTCTTCCAGCCATTAAGTGGAAAGAAACCAGAAGAGTCTTGGAAGGCAGCTGGCTTCAGTAGTTATTCTTAGGATTATAACTGGTCCTTTGCCTGCTTCTGCTAATTGGTACCACATGGAGCAGTGAAGCTTTAGCAAAATGTTAACTCAGTATAAGAATCAGAGTAGAAAACCAAAATGACTATTGTCACACTCAGGCGTGAAACTGTTATCAGTTATCGGCAAGAAAATAGTTACTTTGTGACCTTAATTTGGAGTATCCATAGATATTTCAGTTTCGTGTCTCATCATGCATATATTCCTATTCCCAATTATTTTGTAGTGAGAATACCCAAATTAATAGTGAGGTGCATAACCTACTGTTGGTTTTTGATTATTGAGATTTAAACTTTCACTAGATTTAAAAAGTCCATCTTTTCTTCCACACATAAACATTTTCTTCTGGCTCGCTGAGATTAGTTTGTCATAGTTCATTTTCATTGAGCTTTGGAAGATCTTTCTTTGGAGAGAAGGTGCTGGCAATTTTGTTCTCAGTGTGGTGCAGCTAACTAGTTGCTGCTGGCCACAACATCACAGGATTTGATAAAACTGCCAATGCATGCTCTAAGTACCTCGTACTTTATAGTGATATCTGCTCTGGTTCAGTCAGTGTATGCTATTCCTGGCTGGTTTATGCACTTACTAGTCATATGATGGAAATCATCTGATCTCCTCTGCCTACATTTCCTGTCATTCTGTTCTAAGCCCAAGTAGTAGTGTTTGATACAGGGAAGTCTGGATATGGAAGAAATTCCTTTTCTATGACCCCAGTTTCTAAATCTGAGGTTATATTAGCCTCTGTTATTCCCGTGCCTTGCTCAGCTGGAAGGAGAACGAATGACTGATACCCAGAGGATGAGTATGTATGTTGTTCCATCAGCGTAGCATATTACTACTATATTCCTTAAAAGCTTTGTTGTGTATGAGTACATGGCAAATTTGTATGGACTCTGTGTCTGTGACCTTTCCACGTCCTAATTCAGCAGTGCACAGCAGAACTAATGATACCTTTATTGTGTCTGAGTTTGCAGCAGAGGGAAGAGTTGGCTTGTTGTTGCATATTATTGCCTTGTCAAAATAAGATGTAGGTCTTCGGTGTTACCAATAGGAAGTTAATGTGCAGCCAGATAGGTACATACACAATGTGGACTTCTAAGAGGACAGAAATAGTCAAGTTTGATTCCTGGTTGGTTGACTTTTAGTTACTAGGAAGATACTTGCTGAATAAAAGGACTCATGACTAAAATAACAGATGAGTTAAATTACTGAATTTTATTAATTCTGGGATTTTCTCAGTTCTTACATTCCAGAGTTCATTATCTGTTTCTGAAATAGAGTAGCAGCTAAGATTTCTGGAACATTTTTTAATTTATTTAGAAAAGCAACCATGTTAAAAACATAGTCTTAAGCTAAAGAGAAGAGGAGATTCAAGGTAAAAAAAAGGTGTTCATAAGTTTTGTACTTTTGCAGCTTTTGCTGTAGAAGAGGGTTTCCCCACAAGACTTAGAAGATTAATCATTTTCATTGGAGTGTGGGTGTATCTAAGCCAGATTCAAACACCAGCCTACACTACCAATGAGTAACAGTTAATGGCTTCTTCAGTTTATCTCACAAATGGCCGGCAGTGGCTAATGGGTACTCCTGTTCATCTTCACAAGCTATTTTGCAGTGGATGTGGGAATGAGCTCACAAGACCATCCCCTTTCCCCTCTTTTACACCTTGTGCTAGAGGTAAGTGTGTTTTCGGGGAATAAGGGTGGGATGTCATGAGAAAAAAGTGATGTGGGCTTCTTAAATTTTTCGCAAACCTCAATAAAGGCATGTATCTGGGGATGGGCAAAGATTCAGATGAAGTCTTATTTTTTGCCCAAAGAGGTTACCCAGTCCTAAATTGACATGCTTTCCTTGAACTGGGAGTCAGAAATCCCTTTTCTCTTCTGTTTTTCTGCTGCAGAAATTCCCAACATTCCCATTATGTGGGCTCCAGAGAGGGGTAAGCAACATCTTCAATCCCACCCAATCATTTCCAAACTAATTCTTTGCTAGTATTTTTTTGCTTTTTTAATCATCATCTGAAACAGTTTTTAGACACGTTTTTCCCATTTGTTTGATTTTCTTGTGGATTCTCATATTTTTGTTTTATAGGAAGGTCCCATGGCCTCCCCAAGTGCTAGGGTCAGACTCATCTGCTGTTTCCATTTGTGTGCTATTCTCCTGTGGATTTTCATGGTTCACTCTGATCTAATGATATTACCAGAGGGTGAGCATCTAGATTCTTGGGACTATTTCACTCATGGTATCTTAAGTTACTGAAAAAACACTGCCATCCTGCTGTGTCCTGTCAATCAATTGGCAGGCTTATGATTTGTCCCTGCTGACAGTCACATCTGATCGTTCATGAGCTTTGGTCTTTTGCTGCCTTGCCTGTCTAGGGACTGCCTGGCATTCACTGTTCTCTTTTATTCTCTCTACCTGCTGGCTGTGTGGTGTTGTCCTGAAATCTTGGCCCTTTGCCTGACTGTCTGGCATTACCTCTTGACCAGCTAATTGCTTGACACTGACTACTTGCTGCCCTGTCCATCTGTTGAGCAGCATGTGTTGCCTCCTTGTTGTCCTTTCGATCTGATTGCACATGGGCATTGGCCTTCCGCTGCCCTGTATCCCACTCCGAGTGCCTGGCATCACCTTGCTGCTGAGTGCATCTGCTGACTTTGCGGAACTGCTCTTCTGCTGCTTGGCTCACCTGCTGACTGTTTGGTACTGCTTTTTCGATTTGCAGAATGTCTGGTATTTGCCTCCTGCCTTTTCACCTGCTTCTTGATTATAGTGTCGCCTTGCTGCTCTCTGAGTCTACTTACTCACTGGTACTTGCTCTTTTGCTGTCCTGTCCACTTGCTTTTATGCCTGGCATTTCTATCATATTGTCCTGCCCACCTGCCTAGATTTTATTTTAAATATGCACCAGTCTGAAAAGAAATCAAGAATAATTGTAAGGAATGGGGAAAAAAACCAGTCTGGCTCCTTCATGATCTGATTCTGTTCGACATACCAGCCAAAAACTGATTTCAGTACCAGCATCCAGCTTTTTCACAGAACTGCTCAAAACTCTTTCCCTCCTTACAAACAAAAAAGCTGAATCGTATTTGGTCTTTGCTTCCATCACTTCATTTGATAAGTGTATTACAGTGCAGTAATACTGAATTCAGTAGTAATTAAGTACTAAAACACACCACTAATATTACATATGGTAATTCCCAGAATCCATGGAAGGTAGGTAATAACAGTGTTGTCTCACAAACGGAGTTCATTACCTGGTGTGCAACATCCAATACACACACAGAGCCGAGATGTCACTTTATTTCATGTCTGTGCAGAGATGGGTGCTAGGTGGTAACTTCACAAAGCCAGCACACCCAGTTTTACAATGACATTGCATATTTATACAGTTAAAAATGTTAGTTCCACCTATTAGCCATGCCTTCCTAACTATGAGTGGTTAGGTCGCTTCTCGCTTCAGTTTACACATACAGTACTCCTAAAATTTACTATGCATGCTCAGTGAATGAGGGTCTCTGCTTGGGCTGGGGTCTCCAGCTCAGGGGGTGTGATTTTTAGTATTATAACGAGGATAGTTCGTTTAAGGGCACTCTTAATCATTCTTTTGCTGATGGTTCCAAACTGTTAAAAAACATCTTAGTTAACTTACATATTCTTCCAAGATACACTTCATTCGCAAGGACAGTAGTTCCTGGTTAGACGCTCTGGTATCAGCCGCTCTTGTCAGCATCTTGGCCTTCTGTGAATCCTAGACTACACATTCTAGCTAAATAATTAGGTCAGACTGACCTTCTATGCACACTTGTATAATGCTGAGTTCAATACAACAGGGGAAATAAACAGTCTGTTGCTGAGGCTCAGAAAGATTAAGGTTTGAATGTAGAGCTATGTTCAGTAAACACAGTGGATCAAAGATGCTAAATAAGAGATTTTACAGGTCTCTAAATTTAAAACACAAGGTTGCAGCTAATCTAAAAAAGCCATTGGATCAGTACAGTATTACCAGACTGCACTGTGTCCTAGTTGCTGCTTGCTACTCTTTCTGTACTGGGAGAATGATCAATTGCCAGTTTACAGAAACCTTTTGTCACTCTCACAGATTAAGAACAAGGACTTGACTACATCTGTAAGGTCCACAGTAAGGCAATAAATCATTGTCATAGCTTAGAGTAAGAAGCAGGATTTCTTGCCTCTTTTCTTTAATTCAACTCGCTTGACCTTTCTTTTCCTAGCTCTGCCATGGTTTCTACCTTATTATGAGTGTTTGTGGTTTTCATTACGCTTTTGAATGCAGTGCCAAGTAGGAACCGGAGACAATATTCTGTCATAATGAACCCTACCATCATTTCATAATTAATTTTTCCTACACTTAAAATGGTTGTGTTTAATACTCAGAAGTTTAACCTTAGCTTTTAATCTCTCCATAGACAATATTATACTACTACTTTTGCTGTCATCAGAGATACCCTGAATGTGCAACATAAAGTCTAACCGTAGAGGCAGGGCAGCATCCCTTAAGTCAGTAGCCTCTTTCACCTGCATGAGACCAGCTGTGGAATCAGAGAGAGACACTGTGGGAGAGCACCTTGACCCCATGCTCCCAACACCAGCTTGCCTCTGTGGAGGATGGCTCCCGGTGTGGCAGACAACGCTCCGAGGAAGAGCCAGTAGGAACCTTCTCCCAGGTTTCACATTAACCTCTAGAAATCCAGTAAACTTGTATCCTGCTCCAGGGAACCGGAGGACACAAACGTCTGCCTTTACTCTCTTACGGTCTCCTAGGCTCTCCTGTCCTCTCTCTTCTCAGCCTTTCCAACCCTCCCTTGCTCCTCCAGGCATATTTTTTTCACATTTTTCCAAACTCTGAAAGACAGTAGGCTGGCAGTCTCTCACTTCCCACCAGCTTCACTGTGTTGAGGGCTCTGGTGACAAGAACAGATCTCGGTGGCAATTCTCTTTCTCCAAGCTTTAACTCCCAGTGTTACTTTGCTTCCCTAGACTGTTGTTTGGGAATTGGTGTCGGATGATGGAAAGGAGGAGGAATATTCACTCTAGCACTGCAGGGCTGCAGGATGCTGCTAGAACTCACTTCTTATGCCAAGAACCATAAGTCATTTCTCCATGTATCATTTTAGTTACTTTTAATATAGTTTTTTAAAAGGTAATATGGCCTCAGAAAAAACAGCTAGTTTTCAAATTATATACAGGCTATATAAACCTTAAACAAAATGTGGAAAAGCATCAGAAACTGAAGGAAAATAAACACAATGCTTTTTCTTGAATGTATGTCATTTTCTTGGTGGAAAATTATACCTGCTGGATGCGCTGCTGTCTCGGACAGCTTCGCTGAAAATATCCAGGTAATTCAGTTTTCCTTCTGCAGTGATCAAGTTATGGTACAAACATTTTAATCAGTTAAAAAGAAAAACCCAAAACTGTTTTAAGTTGAAAGAATACATTGTAGCTTTTGTCTTATGATGAAAGAAACAATGGAAAAATTTGCAGACATAACCCTGGGAATAACATCATATCTATCAGATCCCTGGAACAATGAAATGCAACGTTTTTTTGCCTTTTTTTTTGATGGGTCTTTTTGTTGTAGTGGGGTTTTGTTTTGTTAAGGTATTCTTTAGTGCATGTATCTCCTGTGCACTTTCAACAAAAAAATAGCTTCTGGAACAGTCATGAAGATTACAAGTCTTTCCAGCTTATAGAGTTTCCCTTTCTGGGATAACTAAATTTGCTGTTGTCAGCCTAATTGTATCTCAGTTTTACTTCCTCTTGTTAGACTTCCTTATTATCTCTGATAAAAATACTTGTTAACATTTCTGATAGTCATTTCCTGAACTACTATGTCTAAATCCTACCAATGATTTGTCAGGAGAGTCTTTTTCTTATATTCTCTTCTCACTTCAAAGCACTATTTAAATTCCACTATAATTTTTACAGTTTGCTTTCTTTATTCTTCTCTGTTTTCTGAAGGTATCCTTTCTGATGATAGCATCGTAGCATCAAGGCAGCTAATTACTTCAGTTGTTTCTGAAGAGAAAACAAATTCCTAACTAATACAGGTCTTTTGTTCTTAAAAAGAAAGACAGGTATAGAATTATTTTGTTACCCTTGGGATTTGCAGAAGATGTTCCACTGCCCTGATCCACTTAATCACTGCTTTCAGTTTCAGTTGAAGTTTTCCATTTTTTTAAAAATAATGTGTCTGACAGTGATTCATATCAACTTGGAATTCAGATTTTATTATGTCTATATGTTGCTTCTGGATCTAGTTTTGAGAAAATTATTTATTTAATTCTACACAGGAATGCCTCAGATGAAAAGTGTTGTGCTAAAGAACATATATGCCTTTTTGTTCATGCGTTGTCATCAGTGATGAGCACTTGCTGTCACAACTCATGCAACAGTTTGCTGACAGTATATTGATACCAAGCAAATTTCAGTGTGTCACTACTGTTATCTCTTTACTTAATGGGTGCATAGCTTTTGTTGGAAAAATGAGGAGACAGATACACAAAGCAGATGTGAGAAGCAAGATGATACTGGTTTTACGTGATTACTTCTGAGCATTGCAATTTGTAACCCATGATTTTTTCTTTTATTCTGTTGAATATATTTGGAAGACTTAAACACTCCATCCTCTGGGTTCCCTTTTCTTAAAAAGTCCTTTAGAGTAGGAAAAAGTATTTACATGGTTATAATGCAGTTTTAAGTGATTCCTTGATAAGATAATATACATGACTTAAAGTTAGTGAATTTCCTTAGTAAATTAAACTGATATATTCACTGGGTTTATAAATGGAAGAGTACCCAGTCAGCCATCCTTCAATGACTTTTGCAGAATTGTTCCCCCCAATATGTTTTTCTGTTGTTCTGCCCAGCCAGGTTTTAGATTTTGAATTTTCTGGAGCTGCTTGCACTTCACTTTGGAGTTCAGTGAGTTCAGATAGATGTCACGGTTCAGAAATTTTATCTGAGACCGCACCTAAACTTTTGTTTGATTAGTCATTTACTGCTCTCATAATACATCATAGCAACACTAAATAAGCTTTGCCACCCTTGCTGTTTGCTTTCAGGAAATATTTATACACCTTGATTAGGCTTTTTCTTTTAATCTTTTTGCAGATAGACTGCAAATAGACTTTATGAAATAAGCTTTATTTTGTGTAGTGTTGCCATCATGTACATCACTCAAGTGGCAGATTTTGCAGATTTTAAAGATGAATGAAACCTACACACTGCACCATTTTTTTTCCTGAGTGTTTGGCCTACAGCTTCCTTTTCAAGAGTGAAAAATGAGTGGGTTTTTGCCACTTTTTTCTACAAGCTGACCAGTTCTTTCTTTTAAACCAAATAGTGCTTACGTCTCCAGTGGTGTACAGAATTGATCCATGAACAGCAAGGCCTAAAACTACAGTCTCTCTCAAACTCTTCTACAATTCATGCAAGTTTTACTGATTTCTGCTGTTCAGCATTGGTGGTTCCAGGGATGAGAGGAACAGAGAAAGGCGCAAAGTTCTTTTAGGTGCCTTTGTCTCCTGGGGATTTTGTTTTCTGCAGCATCCTAATGAGAAGCTGCTATTCATTCGTCGTCGCTCTTTCCAGGCGAGAGGGAGTCTGTAACAGCAGATTTTTCTTTTGACTTTTTTAAGCATAGTAACAGTGGATTTACTAACCTAGCTGGAACTTTTGGGTTTTTCCCAGTTAATGGCTTGTCACATTGCTAAGGTAGCTTGATATTTTCACCAGAAATGTTTTGTGTCTGTTTCTTTTCCTTGTTAGCTTTTTTAAGATAAGGATTCTTTTATTTAACTCATGTAATATAATATTGGGAAGCTAACCTTAGGTGCACATGATTTCTATGTTGTTCTGAATTACTGTTGTTCATTATCCATATACATTATATAGAAATACCGGTGTCTGATTTTTTACTTAAATTAACCTGCTTCGAGCTATGATGTTTGCAGTTGCTGTTCTCTGAATCACTATTGCTGTGGTAGTGAGCTGCTTAGCAATTATTGCAAGAGTCCAGTCCTGTGTACATTTTAAGTACACAGAGGAAGAACTAACTTGTTCCTCGTGCCTGTCTAAGAATCTGTTCTGCCTGACAAGTTGTTAAAAGCTACCACTTTTCTCAGTGATCCACTTACATACTGCTAGTATAAAAATCAATCATCTGCTGAAAAAGTTTGGACATAGTGTGAAGTTTATTATAAGGCAAAAAGATTATCCTGGGCTGCATCAAGAGAAGCGTGGCCAGCAGGTCAAGGGAGAGGATTCCGCCCCTCTGCTCCGCTCCGGTGTGACCTCACCTGGAGTCCTGTGTCCAGCTCTGGAGCCCCCAGCACAGGAAAGACATGGACCTGTTGCAGCAGGTCCAGAGGAGGCCACAAAAATGATCTGAGGGATGGAACATCTCTCCTGTGAGTAAAGGCTGAGAGAGTTGGGGCTGTTCAGCCTGGAGAAGAGAAGGCTCTGGGGAAACCTGATTGTGGCCTTTTTGGTACTTAAAGGGGGCTTATAAGAAAGATGGGGACAAACTTTAGCATGGCCTGTTGTGATAGGACCAAGGGTAGTGGTTTTAAACTGAAAGAGGGTAGATTCAGACTAGGTATAAGGAAGACATTTTTTACAGTGAGGGTGGTGAGGCACTGGAGCAGGTTGCCCAGAGAGGTGGTAGATGCCCCATCCCTGGAAAGATTCAACGTCAGGATGGATGGGACTCTGAGCAACCTGGTCTAGTTGAAGATGTCCCTGCTTACTGTAGAGGGGGTGGGCTACATGATATTTGAAGATCCCTTGCAATGCAAACTATTCTATGATTCTGTGGCCTGCTACTTCAAGCACAGCAGAAGTGCATGTGAGGGGAGGTGCTTATATACCTATATTGATACATCTATATTAATCAAAAGGTGCCTACATTGTAAGAACTTCAGAGTTTCGAAGTTAAGAGTTGGGCAGTTAGAAAGTAAACCAACAGAATTTGTGTATTCCCTGCAGAGTCGGATTAATGTGAAAGCATTACTCTTGTCACAGCTAAGGAGTGTCGATGAATTATTGAACTAGTATTAGCTAATGCATGAAAGATACTGTAATGTCTTCTAAAACTGGAAGAGACTGGTGTTTTGGGTACAGAAATGTGTACAGAAAGGTCTTGGGAATAGTGAAATAAATGGAAAATATTTTACACTGGATTTTGTTGTATTGTTAACTATTATTATCAAGTATTGTAAACCATTAATTAAATAGTAAAATCAAATTCCAGAGGAAAATATAGACGATATATTTAGTATTCCTCAGTGTGGGTTAGGAATTCAGCTGTCTTCTATTTCAGTGCTCTGTGCTGCAACAGTCTTAACAAAATACTTTCCATCTTCTCTTAGAAAAACTTTTTCATCCAATTGTTTCCATGACAATCTTGGAGATAAACAAAATGATTTGTGCCAGGAGTTAAATAATCCTGTGTAGGAAATTGTTTGACACAATACACAGTAGGTCACTGTGGCTTTCAAAATCTGTTCTGTTGTTCACTTCCAATGAGTTCATCCTTCACGTGTACCTAAACTGACAACTGTTCAGACTCTGAACACATGAATTGCATCACTGGATCTCACGGATCTCACTAAAGAATCCTTTCTATGAGCTTTTCGGTTATGGCAGAAGTACTTTAAAGCTGTTGTTATTAGACATGCGTTATTATTTACTTGGGGAGTAAAGATACTGTGTAAGGGACTCTTAAGAGAAAGTAAAGTACTTTTTGTAATTCTTGTATTGCCCTGGTATATTCTTGAAAAATTATCACTCAGTAGTCCATCCTTTGTGGTGTATTTTAGGAAGGATTTTTTTTTTTTAAATTTCAACATTGATGATTTGAGATCTGAAATTGTTTGGAGGTGCTACTTTACCTGTGGCAGAAACTGACTGGAGTTTCAGAAGTACAGATATTTCATATGCAATATTTTTTCATGGCAGAAGGTAGCAAATGATGGGAAACACCAGGCAACATTCCCAAAAGAAAAAAGTTCCATATCTCAATGTCAGTAGCAAATGCGTTGGAGCTAAAGTGTTGCAAAATTATTTATTTAGAGAAGCAAAATTGCAAGTAGAAACTTCTGGTTCTTTCACTGCCCAACAGACTGGGCAAATTCTTAGGAGAAAGCAATGCACATTTCTGCCTGGTGGCCTCATTCTTTGTGTGTACTGATGAGGATCTCTAAAGAATAGGGTCTGTTCTCTTCCTGTGATACTAATGTCACAACAAAGCAAAACTGACAGGTTTGTTTCTCTTACATAGTTCTAGAATTCATTGCTTAATATTCTCTCCCCCCCCCATTTATAAAGAATCTAATTTTTGGCACTAGTTTTAAGTGAAAGGAAGCTAACTGTACCCTGACTCCCCTTTGACATGGATGTATAGTCTAGAAGATAGTGCGCATAACCAGAAGCACTATACAGGGGTTTGTTTTTTGTGAGACAGTTCTCCCTAGTTGTTATACCGTTAGTTAAAGCTCATTACACTGTCAGTTGCATTAATGGTAGTATTCTTATTGATACTGTTATTGAGATATTGTAGATATTCTTATTGGTACTCACCTCTCGCATTTCTGCTATGTGATTCTGTGATTTGCAGAGAAGAAAATTTTTCACTTCTCAGGTTTTGTTCCACTTCTTCAATTTTTGAAGAATTTTGCACAGTTTTTTGCAGATTACATTAAACATAAAGCAATTTGAAGTAACTGAGGGAAAACTTGAAATAATAATAGTGATTAATAGACAAAATTGTAACTGGTTTTTTGTAATAGCAGAATGGTGTCACTACCTTTACCAGCAAGTCTTCAATTGCACTACTGTTACTGAACAACAAGGGATTCAGTCTTACATGAAGTGGAGTTGAAGTCGGAAGTACAGCAGTCTGCATGTGAAAGAGGGCTGAAAAAGGAAGTAGGCACCTGACACTTCTTTGGAAGCAAGTGTAGTGGCTTGTTTCCAGCTGTTGTTTTAACAAGCTAATCCTCCTAACCACTCCTCCTTTTCAAATACTCTGCCTTTTGACACTAGTTTAGCACATACCATTACACAGCTGTAACATACTGCATCTGGTGGGCTGGGTACATCTTCATAGAGCCTAAATGCATTCCTCATAGGGCAGAAAAGCATTTAGTAAGTGTTTTCTTTGTTTGGGTAACTGCTTCTAAAAATGGTTGTTCTCTTGGTTTTGTGACAACATATGGGGATGTACAGTATCATAAAATTAAGATCAGTTTATGTGGCATAAATATACATATTTACTATCTTACAACCTTGTTTAGCAATCAGGATTTAAAAAATTATTATGATTATTAACACTTAATATATATGAGCAGTGATACTTAGAAGATGTACATGGTTTGGTTGCCCAAATGCACCAATTTCAGTAACGTTTCCGTTACACAAATGGGGCAGGCAAATCAATGTTCTATGAAGTTTATGTAAGTCAAATACAGCCAGGTTTGGCTCAAAACTTAGATACAAACCTACTGAGGTGAAGCAACAAGTTACAAATTCCACAGTGTTGCTTCCTCTAGTATGTTCATTTAAATTTTTGGCTTCTTTGTGCATAAAAATGTGAAACATCTTCTCCAATAACTATCATTGGTGTTCAACTATTTAAAATTAAATATATTCATGGCTTGGTCATGCGTAAGTCATTGAGTCGTGGTCAGAGGTACCACTGCCAGCCAGTTGTTTTTTATGATCATATACGTAGTGGAATTGTACGGATAGAATTGTTTGCTGATACCAGTTTGTAAACAAGGACATTGAATTAGCTCCTGGCCTCTGAGTGTCATGCCATAGGCATTAGGTTACAGCAACTGGTATGATGGATCCCAGTGAAGAGAGGGAGTTTGGAGGGGGCAAGTTGCAGGCAGGGGGAATCATGGATGTGGGGAGAAACAGAGAAAACAGACTCAGTATTTAATCTAAACAGTAGTTATTGCTATACACTTTTGTTCCTCACTCGGATAAATTCTGTAGGGTCATTCTGTGATGTCTGGGACCTCGGTGGCAGCAGAGTCACTGCAAATATGCAGAGAGTGCAAGCAAACTTCCAATCAGCATTCTTGTGCTGCAGAATTACTGTCAGTGGAAATGCATTATTGCGGCGTGCAGATACACTGGTTTGTAGAGTTCATTTTTGGTTTGCTGCATTAACCAGGGTTTCATCCAACTTTGGCTGTTTCTATATTTGAGTTGGGAGGAAAGAAGAAGAGGAGGAAAAAGAAAACGTAATCAAGTCAGTTAATGGTGGAATATGTATCAAGCTCACCATTGCTAAGAGAGAAAGGTGATAGAGTAAGCCACTAATATGTTTTGACAAGTTTTGTTTTACTTTATGTAAAATAATTCTCCGGAAGCCTGGGAGAGCCCTCAGTATGCATCAGTGTGTATCTGACAGACATAGCAGCATTTGACATCAAAAAGGCCCAACAGAAACATCAAAATGGAGTCTCAAACAGACTCAGGCTGAGTTTCTGGAGTCGTGCGTCCAGCTCTGGAGCCTTCAGCACAGCAAAGACATGGACCTGTTGGAGCAGGTCCAGAGGAAGGCCACAAAAATGATTAGAGGGCTGGAGCACCTCTCCTATGAGGAAAGGCTGATAGAGTTGGGGCTGTTCAGCCTGGAGGAGAGAAGGCCCCAGGGAGACCTTATAGCAGCCTTTCAATACCTGAAGGGGGCCTACAAGAAAGCTGGAGAGGGAATTTTTACAAGGGCATGGAGTGATAGGAGAAGGGGTAATGGCTTTAAACTAAAAGTGGATGGGTTTAGATTAGAAATGAGAAAGAAATTCTTTACTATGATGGTGGTGAGGCACTGGAACAGGTTGCCCAGAGAAACTGTGGCTGCCCCCTCCCTGGAAGTGCTCAAGGCCAGGCTGGATGTGGCTTTGAGCAACCTGGTCTAGTGGAAGGTGTCCCTGCCCATGGCAGAGGGGGTTGGAACCAGATGATCTTTAAGGTTCCTTCCAACCCAACCCATTCTATGATTCTTGCTGTACAGTAAAAGTCAAAGAAGTCTGGACAGTCACTTCATGAGGGGAAGCATAACACATGCGTCAGGGGCAGCACTGGCCTGATATCTGCCTAGCCACCACCAGTCTGTCCTGTGAGCCCAAACAGTGATTGATGCTTTCTGTAGCCTCACATCTCTTATTCTCTACTACTCTGGGACTATAAAACAGTTGATGATGGGTTTTTACAGGCTCACGTCATTAGCACTTATGGATAACTTGTTGTTAAGGAAACTATAACTGTCAGACTGTTACTTCTAAGGTGCATGTGGCCAGGTTCACTGGTGTGAGTGTCAATCTGTCCAAAGCTCTAGAATGACAGCAAATACCTACTTCTGGGATCCACCCTGTCCAGAAGCAGCTATTCATGGCCCTCTGGATGCAGGCCATTCTTGACTTACATGGATCTGTGACAACTAATTTGACATCAAGAAGTCAGTGATAATAGTAATTGCATACATGTTGAAAGGACAGCCTTTGCGTGGTGCATCTCTGGCTGCAGCAACCCAATGATGTGTAAAGGCCACAAGATTGTTAGAAAGTTATTAACTTTGATGACAAGTTGAGAGACTTTTACAAACCTGCTTGACTTTCGTTGCTTTGCGGCAATACCATTTGTGATTGGTTTTATCCGTTTGTCAAATTAACTGAGCAGTTAGCCGAAGAAATTTGATTTTGGTGAACATCAGAGAGTACAGTTCCTGTCAAGCCTTCCATCCATAAAAAGACACACAATATCAACAGTTGGGTTATTGGGGGCAGGAAATAAGAACAATTCAAGAAAAGACAGCATATGGTGAGAATGAATAACTCAAAACTGTTCCTTTTCCAAAAACTTTCCAGTGTATTGAAAGGCACCAACTCCTGCAACCTGTATTTCTTATTGTAGTAAGAGAAAAAACATGTAAGTGATTTTTAGGCAAGAATCTCTAATCAGTCTATCTCCATGTAAGATCTATTTTTTCTCATGCAAAATATGAGTAGGGAAGTAGAGAATGAGCTGAAATAGCTGAAATAACAGGCACAAATGTTGTCTCCAGCAGAGGTATACTGAATCACCTTGAAGAAGGTGTTTTATGTCCAAGCTGAGATGCAATTTTTGTTGCTGAAGTATACACTTCTTACACAACTGGTTGACAGACGTGACTGACATTTTTGTTGCATGTTTGACTGATTTCGGCGAAGCTACTGAAGGTGAAGGGTTCTGGAGCAGAGGCTCGCGCCGAGGGACCCTTTCTCCGGTGGCAAAACCGCAGCGGCGAAGCGGCAAAAAGCGCCGAGAGAGAAAGAGAGGAGACCCCAGCACCCCCCCCACCCCGAGCGGGAAAGCGGGAGGTGCCAACGAGCGGCAGCTCTGACTCAGCGGGGGCGGAGTCGAGTGCGGCAGCGGCCAAACCCCCTCAGGGATAAGAGCAGCCCCCAGGGAGCGCGAGCGAACAGAGCCGGCAAACAGAGGCGGCGCAGCAGCCCAGGAGCGGCGCGGCAGTTTGCGCGGCAGTTTGCGCGGCAGTTTGCGCAGGCAGGGCGAGCGGGGAAGGCGAGCGGGCAGGGTGCAGCCGCCCCTCCTGGCAACTCAAGTAGTGGGCATCGCCCTTCCAGGAGATATTCTAGCCATGGTTACCACCTGTGGTAAAGCTCTTGCTAGAAGGAGTGTGGGGACCCAGACGGAGGCCCCGCGCAAGAACGCGGGTGTCCAGGTCTCGGGTTGCAGGGAGTGCCTGAGCCTGGCGCTCGTACCGGAGGACAGCAGAGACAATTTCTGTGTTCAATGAGAGCAGGTGAATGACCTGCTCAGCCTGGTGGCAGAGCTGAAGGAGGAAGTGGAGAGGTTGAGGAGCATCCGGGAGTGTGAGAGAGAGATCGACTGGTGGAGCCGCTCCCTGCCCTCCCTGAGGCAGAGGCAGCAGGAGGCGGCTCCACAAAAAGCAGAGAAACCCCTACCCTCTTGCCACAGAGCAGAAAGAGGGGACCTAAGAGATGGGGGGGAATGGAAACGGGTCCCTGCTTGGGGGGGCAAGAGAATCCCCTCCCGGCCTCCCTCGACTGCCCAGGGGCTCTGGGATGTGAGGGACTGGCCACAAAGGAAGTGGGTGAAGGTGAAGCTCCATCCAGGGGGTTGCCTAGAACGAGTCAGACAGCCCCAAGAATTACGACTGCCTCAGCTAAGAAAAAAAGGAGGGTCATTGTCATAGGCGATTCCTTTCTGAGGGGAACAGAGGGCCCGATCTGCCGACCGGACCCATCCCACAGGGAATTCTGCTGCTTCACTGGGGCCCGGGTTAGGGATGTTGCGAAGAAACTCCCTGGTCTGGTGCGGCCTTCTGATTATTACCCCCTCTTGGTAATGCAGGTTGGTGGGGACGAGATAGCAGAGAGAAGTCCCAAGGCCATTAAAAGGGACTTCAGGGCACTGGGGCGACTGGTTGAGGGATCAGGGGCACAGATGGTGTTTTCCTCCATCCCATCCGTGGCAGGGAACAGCACTGAAAGGGGCAGGAAAACTCACCTGGTTAACAGGTGGCTCAGGGACTGATGCCATCGGTCAAATTTTGGCTTCTTTGATCATGGGGAGGTGTACACAGCACCGGGCCTGCTGGCGACAGGTGGAACTCAGCTATCTCAAAGGGGAAAAAGGATTCTTGGCCACGAGCTGCCAGGGCTCATTGAGAGGGC
>Ga0065711_1006527_pt1 | contig 17085 bp, 9 predicted proteins | sample Hoacrofraction12_FD_59098 | JGI IMG/M metagenome (GOLD analysis project Ga0065711, IMG submission 59098) | Hoatzin crop microbial communities from Cojedes, Venezuela - Epithelial fraction 12 v2 (version 2) | ecosystem: Host-associated > Birds > Digestive system > Esophagus > Crop | place... | reverse complement strand
AATAACTATTGCTTCACAAAATTCATTATTGTAATTGGAAGTTAGCTTTCAAAGATAAAGTGCAATAAAAACATAATTATGAGTTTCATAACTACTCAGATATCTACCCTGTAATTAGGCTTTGTCAGCCAATCTGCATTTAACAGCAGACATGCATTAATTGGACCGGAGTATCCTGTTTGTTATTTGCATTTTAGAATAGTTCAGGGGAAAAAAAAACCATTTAATGGATTTCTCCTCTGTGGAATTGCTCTTTTTTTGTAGGACAATAAATCTTTAACAGATTTTAAAGAGTCCTTATGAAGCATCTAACCCACTATGACCTGCATTATAAAAATATTGGGTCAAATTCTGTGCTCATACACATTTTGAAATTTTTTTTTTGATTGGTGACACCGAAATGAAAGACAGCTTAGGCTTTGGCTTAGTTTTCAGGCAGAACAAAGATGAAATTTGTCAACATCTTAGAATCTACTTAGAATCTTGGAAACTATCTTAGAAGTAGAAACGTAAAATGACGCCCCTGATCTCTGATGAGTTAGCTTTGCTTTTGCTGCTGCCCAACTGGCCGGAAACTAGTCCTAATGATATAATAATTTAAATTCAACTTTATGGAATCTGTGCAATCCCTGGCATTCAGATTCCTAATTAAAATTGGAATGTATTTGAAATACAGTGGGTGGAATTTCTTACCTTTTTCTTAGTAAATCTTCTATATTTAAAGCAGACAGCTAAAACCACAAGATTATTCAGATTCTGTTATTCCATCTTGTGTGGTCAATGAAATAACTTTACAACAGCTGTAGAAGCCCTTTAACATCCCTATAGACAGGCATTTGTATTTACATGTGCAAAACATATTTAACGAATGTCAAAGGAAAAGTGGTAAGTGAATGCACACGGCTCTGCTCTAGAAATGCTGCTCTAACAACTTTATTTGAAGCACGGAAAAAGAAATATGTCAAGAGTATACCTTAGCAATGAGTGCTCTGAGTGTAGCAAAGCAATGAGTTAGGTAAGTGGTGCTCTGATCACAGCCAAGAGAATTTACCAGGACCTTCAAAACTCCTCCCAAAAGATTGTCTCTGCACTCCGCCGCAAAGCTTGCCTACACATGGAGGAGAAAAACAATAATAACTGCATGAGGTAATTCAGCAACGAACCAGCACACAGGAACTGAAGTTCAGCTCTCTTACCCGTGAGACGCATTCAGGAGTTCACAGATTGCAGTTTTTTTCATTTGTTAACACCTGCTTCAGAGGAATTTCAAAACACTTTTGTGGTAATCAGGAAGACAGAGGGGAAAATGTCCCAAACATTTCGCAATATCTGCAGACCCTCCAATGCATTTTTAAGCTCAGTCAGCTTCTGCAGTGACTCTGTCCACCTGCTGTCCAATCTTCCATGTACCTTGGATCAGGAAGTGATCCTGTGGTGGCCAAGCACCACCCTTCCCCTTGCCTCCTCATGCTCTGATTTCCTGGGCATATAAGCTAAATAGGCATACTGGTATGCTCTGATCAAACCCACAACCCAAGTAGTGGGGAGACAAGGTGCTATGAGTGGCGTCATGCAAAAATCACGCCCAGTACTACAAGAGGCTCGTAGCTAAATGCTTTTGTACTAACAGGTTTTCAAGAATCAATTTTCTTCTCGCTGTCTATGAATATGCATGTTGCTCCAACAGTAGTATTCTCATACCCATGAATGTAGAGTGTCTCTCATTAACCAGGAGACCATGTTTAAACAGTCATCTATGATGATTCTACTGCTGTCAAAGGACCTGTCAAATTTTACTGCATCTAACTCCTAGGAGTTAAGTAAGTTCTGGACATTACATTGCTCTAAGGGGGGGATATCTCTTTTCAGAAGGACTTCATGCAGGTGAAAGATACTTTCACTGAACATTCGGTTGGAGTCAAGGTTAAATCCTTTTATCTCACAGGATGATACACACAAGCACGATCAAAGGCTACCCAGCAGTCCAGTTCCAAATTACTAACATCTTCAGACACCTTTCTAGCATAAATGAAGTTTTTTCTTCCCTTATTCTCTCCAAACTCCAAGATCATATAAGACAGTGGAAAAAGCTTTCAACAACATCTCCTGAAAACAAAGTGGTAGTTTTCCTTTTCTTTCACAATGGTGCAATGCCCTACAGTAGAAGGGGCTTGTGGCAACAGTGTAAGGCAGGCAGCAATTTCATCTTTGGATCAATTTATCTTTTTTTTTTTCCTTTCAAGACTATACAAGTTTACAGCAGATCTTTAATTAAAATATTTTGTACTTCCTAAGAAACAAGAGGAGAAATGAATCTTGTTTCTACTGGCTTCTGAGGGAACAGGGATTGGTACCAAGACAGCTCTGCGATTTCCCACCTGGATGATGTTCTCTTGCATATCAAGAATAATCAGGTTAGCTTCAGTAGCCAGGTTTCCACTGATGAGAGCTTCTTGATCTAGCTCAGCTTTTGTCCTGCAAAAAAGGAGTTCTACTTAAACCATGCAGAGAGTACCCCAAGAGTTAGATGGCCTGCTGTTTAAAAAAAGTCAAAATACAAATGATACCAGCATTCTGAATGATCCTATAAGAGCAAACAGCAAAAATAGTTTTCAGACATTTTTCTTAAGAACTACAAAGTCAAATGAGGAGAGCTGATGTCGTAGGGCAGAAGTCCCAAAGGGGACACCTGAAAAGTGGGCCTTTGGATAGTTCAAACAGACGCTTCTGCATCCTTAATAACAATCTGTGCAATGGCTACTATGCCCTTGATATCATGTTCAACTCTTCAATAAGCTACGCAGTAATTCTGAATGCATTGCCTACAGCAGGACACCAAAACACAAAATGGAATAAATAAAAAAAAAAATGATCTAACACTTCCAGAAAAAAAGTAAAAATAGCAGGCTTTGGCAAGCAGGAAATTGCTTCAATGTTTTAGCAGCAGTGTTTAATGCAAGCAGTTTAAAACATTGATTCTTGAGACTGTTGACAAGATAAGAAAGCAGGTCCAACAGTGGGGTCAACACAGCAGTGCCCCAGGCCATTTAAGATGGGACCGAAACATCTATATAAAAGACAGAAGGGGGTGAAAAGGCAATGCATGATACCCTCTTAGTTGAGACTTCAGGATGAGCTCTGGAACACAGTTCCTCCGCAGCTGAATGCTCTAAGCACAGGTGCAGCTCCTAACAAAAGTGTATTTTCAAAGATCCCTTCTATGCCAGAAACACACAGAGGAGCCTTTGTTCTTTTTTCTAAACTTTCTTTTCCTTCACAAAAGGGCTGTTGCATGGCCAGAAGCTGCTCTCTAGAGCTTGAGATTAGAGCTGTCTGACTTGGGCCAAAGTTCCTAAGCTGCATTTCTGTGGCTGGAGCAACACAATCACACTTCTTAGTGACTGCAAAATCTGTGGGTTTTTTTCTGCATTCACTTACCTTTTCTGTCCAGTAGAGTCTTACCCAAAACAAAAACCAGAAAAGTAAAGAGCCATCCTTTTGGGCACAACCAGATAATTCTGGAGAGGGCTAGGAAAGGCAGTCAGGGCAGTCACATGGTTATTAATTACAATGACTCAAAGCAATGAAGAACAGAAGGGTCTGCCAAAAGGCTGGTGCTGTAATCCAGCCAGGGATCACTAAATATGAGTAAGAACTTAACAAATTAAGCAAACAGCATAGCTGTTTGAACCATTTCCAGCAACCACTCAGCCTTGCACACTAACCATGCTGGCTGGGTCCTCTCTGACACCACACTTTGCTTATAACTGCAACAACAATCCCAAAACATGCTGGACTCAAGGAGAAGCAGGCTGAGTGGACCGTGCAAACCTGCTCTGCCACGTACCACCTGCAAACACCTTACTTATGGAACATATATATTAAAGGGATCCACAAAGGATGAGAGCAAAGATCTCGCATACCACACTGATGAACGCTGGGTAAAACAGAAAGGCCCGGACAGCATGCCAAGTTTTACTTATGTAACCAGAACTTTTATTTTAAGTGGTTTAACTGAACTACTGTAAAGAGATATTGTAGAGCTGCTGCTTGAGGACTGTTTTAATCTGATTTCAGTGAAACTGGCTGGGAGAAAGTAAGCTACTTTCAGTGCAAAATAAGAACATCCACACAGGATCTGCACCTCTTCCAATCTAGCACAGAAGGTGGAAGGATTCTTTTTTCAAAGTTTTGATAAATTCCAGATTAACAATCTCGTGTTCAAAAACGTATGTGATAATCATGGATGAGTGCTATGCTACAACAATGTAGTTGCCACATAGCACAAGCCAGTGTTCTCCATTCAAATTCACACATGTTGAAGGGTATCACAGGAGATCACAGCAGCTGGACTGGTGAGAGGTCACTGTCTCTGTCTGAAACACAATGGCCCAATTAGACAGTCAAATTCAAACCAGCATCTATGGACAAGTGCCACATCTCCTTTACGGAAAAGCAACATGTTCCATGCTTACAGAAACTTATCACATAGCATACAAAAATGCTGTTAGTAACACAAATCATTCGCGAAAATACAGTTTTCCATAATCACAGAATCACAGAATGTTCGGGGTTGGAAGGGACCTCTGTGGGTCATCTAGTCCAACCCTTCTGCCGAAGCAGGGTCACCTACAGCAGGCTGCACAGGACAAAAAACCTAGACATTGACTTGTCTACTACCATATAGTGCTGGTAAGGTGAAATGTACTGAGACGTCATAACTCAAAACCTGCAACAGGAAAAATACTCACTACAGAATCCTCTTCCCCTACTCCTGCTAATAGCTCTTCTCAATTTTAACATAGCGTGACCAACTCAGCTCAACCGATCTAACGTGGCAAAACTTACACCACAGTACTGCACACAGTGAGGAGCCATACCAACACCAAAATAAAGGTTGCAGCCAGCCTCTGTGGAGTATTTGATAAAACTTGTATCAATCACCAGTGTTCACCACACTGCTAATCATCAGGAGAAAATGTGTAGATAACTGTTTAAACTTCTCATTCCAGTATTTGTGATCTCTTTATCGTGTCATAGCAACAGTTGGATACTTCTGCTACATAAACATTTTCTACTTCTTTCTCTTTGACAGAACAGGGAAAGGACTGAAACTGCTGATTTTGTAATAAAACATCCTAGCAGAAAGAACAAAACATAAAAACCCAAACAGATTGGTTCTCATAAAAGCAATACATATTTATTAAATGACTTACTTATCTTGTCTCTCATTTGCCTGCCGCCAGTGAGTCTGCTCCTTTCTCCAGCGCAGGTTTTCATTTAGGCCCACTGATCTGTCATTCCCTAAAAGTGCAACATATGTCAGTGAGATTAAAGCAAAAAGGGACACCTGAAGTCTGCTAGCGCACCAAAAGAAGGTGATACATGTCTGTAGCAGTCTGTCAGAAGTAAAACCATTCAACTTCACAGCCTCAGGGCACTAGTAAAAGGACAGGACCTCATCATTTTTTTAATCTAGGATTTTTAGAACATTAGCTTGCTTACAGATGTCTTCAAAGACAAAACCACAAATTATTTCATTTATCAAACGAAACAACCTTTTTTCACTATGAACAGTTTATCCTTTCGTATCATTTTGACACCATTTCTTGGCTTCTGACTAGACACTAACACAATTTCTCCAAATGTCTTAAAACTTCTTAGTTGGCCTCATATTCTTCATCTGAGAAGAGCTCAGTCTTAGCTACACCTTGGATAGTTAAAAGCTAATGATATTTTTATCAACAGCAAAACCAAGAAAGCTCTACAAGGCAAAGGACTGTGAGCGGAAAATGTAAGGATGAAAACGGGGAGCGTACATAAAATCCAACAAACTCATTTATGTCTACAACCTCTTGAGATCCTCTCAAAAGACATGGGGGGGGAGGGATATGAAGTACCAGCTGGCATTCTGCAGCGCTTCATCATTTCTCCTCTGGCTCCTTCACCTCTCAGTAAAGCCTCCTCTAATCGGGCCTTAACGTCTCGTGACTTCTGGAGTGCTTGGGTGCTAACTTTATCTGAGCTCTGTTTGCCCTGAAAGTAAAGTCAAAGCAAGCAACATCAATGCCTCCATCTTTGGACATGAGTCCAAATTACACCTCCAGAACCAGACACAACAGGAGACCTGTAGAGGGGGCAGAAAGCAATGAGTATGATTGACTAATACATAAGGGCTAATTAAATGTTGCAGATGAGGAAAGAGGCAGTATATGTACTGGTAATATACATAAATTTGTAGCTCACTGCTACAGAGAGAGAAACTACAGTTCAGAGAGAAGGTTACTTGATCCATTTCAGACTGACCCTGTCAAGAGAGGTGAATCCTGATGTCTGGTTCCAGCTCTTAACTAAAGGGTCACCTAACACAACCGTACTTTGAAACGGGTAGAATATCGTCAGGAGAACAACTCCGGTACTTATACGAGCTGCCAATACACTGCCCAACAAAAATAGCCCTCAAATCCCCACAAAAAAGAAGATAATAGAACAATTTAAGCTGACTTCATAGGACTTCCTCAAAGGTTTGGCAGCATTTCTCTCGAAGTCTAGTGTCAGGTATTTTGTCTGAATTAATTTGTCCATTTGTAGCACAGATTAGACAAGAGCTAATTTAACAACTGTCAATAACAAATTTTCCCCAGACAGCTGGAAGGTAAGGAAAAAAATCAGAAAGCAAAACAAGACAACAAAATCAGGCCATGTTTCACCTACCTTGTACTCAAAGCATGAGACACAAATGAAGAGGAGGTCTAAAATCCTGTTCAACTGCATAGATGGAAGGTCTGCAATCCATTTCTGTATTAGATTCTGATCAGCATTTTTCATGATCCAGAGAAAACAGATCAAAAGGTTGCGAGTAGTATCAGGACCTAATGTGGCACTCTGTCTGTAGGGCTAGGAGCAGATAAAGTAAATGTCAGTTGAAAGAAGAAAAAGAAGAGGGAGGTCATTCATGTGAAGCATTGTTATTTCAATTTCACTGAAACCAAATCTCAGGACTGGAGTTCAGTAAGTTTAACCTCTTGCAGGTTATACCGATTGTATTTTTTGAATGTATATGTGTGTTATTAGTGGCAAAATCAGTTGTATGCTTGTGAAAGAAAGAGACACAAGAGCATTGTTCGCTAGATGCCTGTATTTTAATTGCCTTTGAATAATGTAAAAAAAGATTCTATAACTGTTCGGTCCCCTCTTGCCACACAGTTGTGTCAGCCAAATTGCATAGAAGACAAAACGGACCACGAAGAAAGAGAGAGAGAAAAAGACGGATCTTGGGGATTCAGGTGAGACTGCGACTGGGAGGCTGAGAGGGAGTCATAGTGGCATTTGCTGACCTGGAAATGAGTCTTAGGCTTAGGCTGGGTATGGAAATGGAAATAGGCATGTGGGAGAAAAAGTGGAACTACTTATGGTAAGGGAGCAATTAAATGACTAGAAGAGAGGATGAGGAGATGACAGGAGGAATATGAGGCATTCGTTGGGGCTGCAGGAAACAAGAACGCAGTTTCTCATGGCTATAGTTACTAGTGACAAGAAAGGATAAAAGGGGAAAACGAACAGGAAGACAGATACAAGAAAGGAAACTAGCAGAGCACTGGACATACCAGGGACACCAGAGATACTCCAGAGCTCCTGAGGTTGAACTGATTCCCTGCAATGGCAAGGGCCACATTTTGATTGATAGCACTTGCAGACTCTTGCTCTTCTTCTGGGCTTCCTGTGCGTCCCTTTCCGCTGCGGGCATCTGAAACTAGATTCGAAATACCCCATTGGAGCTTTAGGAGCAATCCAGTTGTTGCCACTCACATGTCACAGTCTTCCATTGCGCTGTAACCTAACAAAGCAATTGGCACTTCCATGCTCGAGACTGTTGGTCTGGCTGATGTACCAAGCAATGAGAGAGGTGCAGCATTAGAAAGACAGATTGCAGCCATCTGCAAAGGCTGTCAAATTGTTCAAATAAATATACGGAAAGGAGACGTGTTCACTAAGCTCCAGGTGTTCAGAAAAGCTAAATTAAAAGCAAAGCCAGTAGCAAACTTGAGGTTGTCTCCGAAGTTCAAACCTAAGCCAGCACTTCACAGGACTTGGAACCATCCAGTTCCAGTCCATTTCAGGCAAGAGGATCAATGCAAAAGCCATACAGGGGTTTGGTGATATTCAGCAAAGTATGTAAGTCTGCTAACAGCTGATAGCCAGTATTACCTGCTGGCTAAGAAGAAGTTTAATTTCAGGCATCTAGCTGCTTCCATTCCCTGATAGTTCTTGACATCACCTTCCACACATAAAGTTATTTACACCCAAGTTTTGTAAAAATCCCTCTGATTCTGAGTGTCCATTTTGTGTTTTGAAAGTTCTGTTTTTCAGAGAAGCTGAGTGACCAGCCAGTCCCAGTGTGTTCAGAACGAGGTCAACAGCCTCTTGTGACAGATATTCAAAGAGAAAGACACTCTAAAACCTAGCCATACTGGTACACCTGGGTTTCGTCCACCTTCTCATCTTTGGTATATAAGGATAACATTTAGATTAGAAGAATGTAGTGAGATATGACTAGCCAATGTATAACAAATGCTTTCATCCTATTAGACTGAAAGTGCTAAATAATACTTTCATAGTATTAAGTTATTTGTCCAGATATCTAAATGCAAAATGTTTTCAGAACCAATGACAAAGGTATATTCTTCAAAGATTATACCTTTTTTTCCTTTATAGTTTTTTTTTTTTTTAATGGAAGTGAAATGTAGTTTTCCAAGTAGCAGAGATCTACCAGTTTACAAAAAAGTGTGAAATAGCTACTTTCAGCAGTATCATACGAAGACACATGTCACAAAATGCAAATGAACAGCTTAGATGCTGTTGTTTTAAAAGGCTTTACAATGTAGAGCAAAGTTTATAGCTATAACAGGTGATAAAATATATATTTCCTGTGTGATGATTACATTTGCCTAAGATTAATTTTGGTATCACAATAGCACTAAGGAGCAGTAGAAAAATATAGAAAAAATGCAATCTAATTTCTTTAATTGTGATGTAACATGATGTCAGTATCACTACTGTTTCTCCCTTCTGTCTGCTAAACCCACCTATACCTCAGTATTTCGCACAGATGTTGCAGGCTTTATTTGCAGGATCATAATACTTACACTAAGAGATAGGCAGGAGTGCTTACAGATACGTCTCTGGCCTATCATTTGCTCATGAAGCGAGGACACTGAAGTTTATCCTGTTTTTAAAATCCAGTTTACTTCTAAATAAAGAAATACTCAACCTTACTAGACTGTGGGGAATTTCACTTAGCGTGATCTCTTTTATGTTTGACAGATCGTTTAGCCAAGTCACTCTAAGAAGCTGAAAAATACAAAGGGAAAAAGATCTTACTTGTAAAATCATGGAGTTGCGGCAGTGAATCCAAAATGATACCAACCAAAGGGAGGTAGAGAGCTGCAATTTTAATCTTCACCTCTTTTTTTGAGCAACGTGGATCTAAGTCATGGGAACTCAACAGGCTAAGGATAGCACTGACAGCTTTTCTTTGCACCTTGCTAATCCTGTTAACACAAAAACCATCAATGAGTTCCATTAATGGGTCATGCACAAACTATTTATAAGTCAAAGATTTAAGAAAGAGAGTGGAGGTGAAAGAAACAAATTAATACAGAGATATTCATTTAAAAATCTCTTCCATTCTGAGCAGAGACTCATGTTCCCTGCAAAGGACAGCTATCTTATATCTCCAAGACACTTCACCACAATCAAAGGGCACCCAAGTCTTNCAAACCTACCCATAAAAATTCAATATAGTGAAGAGAGGTGCCTAAAGAAAAGCACCAGACTCTGGCCAAAGTTTAGCTAAACTTGTAAGCTCAGACAAAGGCAGAGGTGTTTTAGAGAGAAGAACAACCGAAATTTTAAGCTGTGTTCTCAATTTGTGTATTTAGCCAACACTACTGCAACAAATAGTACATTTTTATCCACTGGGATCAACACACTAAAACAACTGCATTATTGCTATGTTACAGAGTGACTCACTGAAAAGAGTGGGGGAAATAGGACTACCCTTGAATAGAACTACGACCTTGCTAAGAGTAATAGTGTGATTTGATCCCACTGTAAAATCTGCAAATTGGGATACCCACCCTTCACTGTCTGCATCCAGCGCCGCTGCTAATTCAGTGAAAAGTAAGCCGGTCAGAAAGTGCTGCTGACGGTATTCGGCTGAGAGGTCAAACATACCAGCGATTTTCTGGTCCTGGAAACTAGAGCAGGAGCTAGAGTTCTGCAGAAGTATATTAGAAGTATTAAAGAATCATCACTGAAATCAAAGCTTCTTAAAGTGGTTGTAGTCACAGTTCATGCAGCCAACAGAAAATCCCTACCAGAGGAAAAGCACAGACTTTGAAAGAACGTTGGACATTTTGGAGGAAAACATCTGAGTGTGAAAGAAAAAGAATCTAGTTTCAAATGAGTTGCTTGCTAGGACGGAATCTCATCCTTTCCACTCTGTACAAACAACTAATTTGACAGTTTCTGAAACGTAAAATTCCTACCCTGTATTCATTAGTTTGGACAGGACACAAAGCCAGAATTTTTTCCATGTTTAGAACCCTTTATACTGCTCTTACTGTTGCAGAGCAGCCATCAGGCACTGTACAGCAAGAGGCTGCCCCTACATTAAGAGGGACCTTGGCGTCAGAAGCTTTGCACTGTGGCTTCTTCAGCTTCCATCATGTCTATCATGGAAGTAAGGTCAGAAAAGACATACCAACAGTGTTTCCTTTTACCCTGGAAATCCTTGGCTGAGCTTGCTGCAGCTGGCATAATTTAGAGCAGCCTTCAAGCTGCTGTAACTTATGGCTATGGTTGATATACAGCCAGGCCAGGAATGTAAAGCTGCTGCTATATATGTGTTGTGAACTTAGCTTCTCCAATCATAGGTCTGTGCCACAGGTCACCTGGAATGTTTTTGTCCCCTGATCAGGTGAGCACAAGTCTTAAACTCTACTCCCCAGTGCAGCTACCGGGGTTTATGAGTCCAAAATTTGCTTTTAATTTATATTCTTCAATATTGTCTCCCAATATTTCTGTCATTAACCTGGGAATAGTCCCAGAAAACAAACACATGAAGTAGCAATATACCACACCGTGGCAGCTGTCTTCCAGCCTATCAGGTCAAATGAAACTCACAGCTCTGAGCAGCCCCATATTTGGATTCATTTCATTAAATCCACCCCCATTTCAACCTCAAGCAGACAGGCATTGGCTACCTTATGTTTGTGTGGAACAATGTCAAAGCATAGAGCACCCCGTTAAGAGAATTTGGCTTCTCTCCAAGAATTCCAGAAGATTTATTCACAAGGCCACATTTCTTACAGAAAACTCTAACTCTAGCTGGGCAGCACTCCTGCAGACAGATCAAAATTACTGCAAGGGTGGTCAGCTACTGTATTAAATCATCCAAGTGGCATAAAAGCCTTACTAAATTGCATGTGTTGCACTTCAGAGGTTACTCTTAAAGGAGAAAAAGATGATGTTGCTTGAAGGAAACAATGATTAAACTGGTGTCTGCCCAGCTCTGACTTGCTAGAACTAGTTCCAAGAGCTATGCTGACTTATTTTTTTCCCCACAAGCAGAAGGGTCCCATTTCTAGTTTTCTGGCATCCAGGATTAGCATTAAGCAAAACTACTAGGAAACCCTGACTCTAAGACCTTCCTGTGTTGCTTTTAAGACAGGGAAAAACTCCAAGAAAACATTATTTACTCTTATTGACCTGTCAGAACCCTTAAGGTATGAGATGCAGCACATCTTAACATCCAACTAATTCTTTGGCAATGACATTGGAAAAAGAAACTGTGAATTTGAACTGCTCCAGTATTCAGATTGTTCTTGTATTCTCCACCATTCTTAGCTTTGGGTCCACTCCCCTGCATCCAAGGGCTGTCGCAATTATGGGCATGGCACATTCCACTTCATCCCAGTCCTGATCTCTGCAAGACCACTGAGGTGGAAAACAGGCAGGCTACCAACCTTTGTTAGGTGGTCTGCCTTGTGGTAAAAGCAAGATACCACCTAAGTAGAATGTAGAGGAGAAGAGCCCAAGACAGGTAAAATAGTGTTATGGTGTGCCAGACAACAATTTCTTTATTGCATGTGTTTGTGAACTCCATGCCCAGGATGATGGATGAGAGGTCCTAATGTTCCGGAAGTCTAGAGCTGTGTCAGTACAGGTCAAGTCTGGAAAAACATGCATGTACTGGGAATGACATTCTGGTATAAATCAGAAGTGATGAGGAGAGGCATTCACAAAAATTGTGTGGAGAGGTCTACTCAGGACACTTGAGTGTTTCCAAACAGAAAACTCACAAAGTTCAAATAAAAGGGAAGACACTGTGCAGAAAACACAGTGAAGTCATTGGCAAATCCCTAGCATCATCTGTAGAACTGCGGTGGGGAGGAATACAGAATGAAGAATGCTGCTCTTTGAAAAGGAAAGCACGATAACCCCGCTCTGAACAATACTAAGGCTCAACAGAAAATGTTGATTCCAGGATACTGAAAATTGCAGTGTTTTAGTCACTAACTTACATAGCGGTAGCATCTACATCCACTGTAGATGAAGAATCCATCTAGATGAAGAAGTTCATCTAGAACGCAAACGCACAGAAAATTTGCTGTGCATTGCTGCATGCCATAATTCTCCAAAACAGATACTGAAATACATATTTGTGGTTGTGCATGTATGGAATATGGGTGCGCCTGTAAATTAGCCTTCAGAGCCATCGTCTTTTTAGACCTTGTAGGTCTACCTTAACAGTCATTTTCTGTCTACATGTGTTTAGCTGGGCACATATTTGTGTCATGTTAAGTTTTAACTTGTGTAGATGCAGGTTTGTTGTAGTACTCCCTTAGTCTTTATTCTTCTGCCCCTTTTCTTTCAAGAGGGAAGTTGTTCTCTCTGATCCAGCAGTGGCTAATTCTAACCTAAGTATTTCAACACAGAGCAATGTAAGTCTTTCTCTACATGTGTGCTTCACATGACATTCATGCAATACCATCTGATGGATGCCTACCTGAGAGGACAGGGAGGGGGAGGGGGATGCTGGAGCAGACGCAGAGGTCAGGAAGAAGAGGTTCAGACTGAGGTAATGCTCATGGCTGCAGAGTATTCTGAGGAACTCCAGTCTCATGGAAATCAGGGTGGAGAGTGAATTCAGCTTGTTTGAGAGCTAAAAAAAACAAACAAAAAAAGTGTCACGTGTTGGGTGTGCACTATTTAAATTACCATGTGGTGAAATGTCCTGCTTCCTGAAACAGAAATAGCTGAATAGCCCAGCATACACTAAAATGCTCACTGGTTCCCTGTACCTAACTAGTTTCCATCCATTAGCTGGTCTTTGTTTGGCAGTCGTGGTGTCTTTCCCTGCCCGTGGCTGGCTTACCAACTTCCCAAGAGACAATCAATTGTTTTATTTTTCGTCCCAAAAGAAGAACATACAATGTTTATTCCCTTTCGCATAACACAAAGATTGAAACTAAACAAAACACTGCTAAGTCTGCAGCAAACTCAAAAGTCCTGCTAGGCAACACAGAGCACCAGTGGTCTTGTCATTTCCCTTCACATCAGCAATGACATCAGTGGAGCAGTGCACATACTATAGGAAGCCAGGGTCACAGCCACCTTTTCTCCTACTTACCCACCACTAGCTCACAGAGGGCCTCCCTGTGGTGGAAAAAATACAGCAGGTACACTGGGTCACAAAATAGAAGGAAAACTTTCCCCTTCAAATACAACAAATAACTTAATACCACCCCCCTGCAACTACAATTTATTTTTAATTATTGGAAGCTTGTAAAGCAAGAAGACAGAGATGGATCATTTTGATTGAGCCACCCCCCAGATTTAAACAATGTCCGTCACAGAGGTGCACTGGAAGAGTCAGAGACCAAAAGCTGCTCTGTATGGCCTGCAGGCCTTGCTGCTAAGGGATGTAAAAAAGGGAAGAAAAGTGGCTCCATGGATGCTCTACAGCAGTGCAAGGCATGACATTTCTAAGAGTCTTAACCTCCACTCAATTTCTTTCTGCAGACCACAAATCAAAAGAGGTTTAAAGTCTCTGCATGTGCAATAGGAAATAGGAAATTTACCTTACCCTTTAACACAACCCAGAGAATCTTGATGGATAAATGAATCAAGCAGAACAGAACACTGGACTGGCCACAAGCCAAATGCAATCCCAATCATGCATGGTGCCTACCTGATTACAGTAATGTTTGATGAGATTAAACACAAATCCTCGGTCCATTAAAGAAAGAAGATCATACAGGAAAAACGCCAGACTGATATTAATTTTTTCTGCTTGCTCACTTTCCTTTAAAAAAAGAGGGAAAAAAAAGAACTGTGGATATGCTGTATAAAAATCGTATCAAGGCAGAAGACTTTCTAGAATCATTAAAAAATAGTTTAGGGGACAGCTCCCAGAACCACCTCACGGAACAGCCTAGACAAGATTGTTTGAGTACTCTAATTTATATGATCTTGCTAACTTACACAGAATCACTCCTGTGTATTTTTTCAACTGTTCTAGCTTTCACAGGGGAATATCACAGGATGAGTGAACAAGTTTGTCTATGCAAACCTTTGGGCTGACAACACTAAAATGGAATTTGAGACCTGTTCTGAAGTCACCTATGGGCTGCAATCCTGCATATGCCACTTTTGTTGAACCTTAGATAAAGCTGTTTTAACCACTAAAACATAAAATATTCTTTAAAAACATTGATAAAAATCTGCACTGGATTGGCTAATGGAATGCCAAGCATTTTGCTTAGAAATTTTAAGTGTAAAACTGATCGTAAAAATATACCAGCAAGATAAATCTGTGGGTTTTACCATTTAGCAGCTAAGCTCTTGTATGTTTACAATTGGCCTGATTACCAGACACGTGCAGCCCCCAAGTAAAAATCACAAAGAGCTTCATGTGCCCTCTAAAATAAGGCTGCAGTTACTTCAAGTGTACTATTTTAAATCATAAAGTCTCCATAGCACATGTAGCTCACCAAGAGGAATTTGTGGAGTTGCCTGAGGGATCTGCACACATTTAATGCTTAGAGCCCTCCAGTGCGTTCACTAAAGACTGACAGAGGAGATGACTGAGAAAATTGTTGCCCCTACTCTTGTCTCTGACTAGTGATAGCAGGTGTGCAGCACCTCAGGGTGGTTATGATTCCATTTTTCATTCTTCAACCTTTTCGTTGCTGTTCCTGTTCAGGAATATCTATATCTATATCTATATCTATATCTATATCTCCATATATCTATATATCTATATATCTATATATATATCCTATGATTTGGAATTTGCACAGCAAAATGTTTTTCTACTGTGAAGAAAAAATTAATTTTCCCCTACTTTACTAGGTAGTCTGAAATATGTCAGAGATACCACTGCAGAATTCCAGGACAATCTAACATGCGCAATCATGTACTGAAACATAGATTATTACTGCTTGGATCTAAAAATCAGATGCATATTACCTACTGCTGCTCTGTACAACTAACCAATAGCCCTAATTCTGCAAACACTGCAGTGGGATTTTCACACATAATCAGGGTCCATACACTCACTCTACCAAATCAAACTGAATTAACAGCCCATAAAAACTTGTGTATTTCTTGTGAGGAAGCCATAAAACGCTAATCTCTTGGCAAAACCTACAGTTCCGTTAAAACATTTTTAATGTAACAAATTTTTATTACACAACATATTTGTAAAAAAAGGCACTGACGCCTTAAGCAAACATTTCTGTGAAAACAACTGCTCTGCATGTGGCTATCACAGAACCACACCAAAGGACTGAGGAAAGGGTAAAGTTTCAGGAACAACTTTTTGGTGGACAGTAATGATCACTTCTGCCATTCCCTGCCCTCAGTTGTCTGGTTTTGGCCCTTTCCCAGTTTCTGCTCCTCAAAAGCACAGCAGGCACACGGAGTGGATCAGGAGACTGAGCCGGTAGAGAAGTGACCCAGTGGGTGAGCTCTCCAGCCTGGTCTGCCCTGTGACAGAGCACACTGCTGGGCTAGCACAGTGCACCTGGCAGCTCTAGGGCATGACAACCAGCTGGTTGGAACAACTGAACAAACAACAGTCCACACAGTGCCTACCTGTGGCCTTCACTTTGTCTGTTGGCCAGTGCGGAGTGACATCGGTGATGCAAGCTGAGAGTATTAACGTTAAAATACAAACTACATTTCATAATCCTTTCAACTTTACTATCCATTATATCAGTGCAACTTGTTCAAATACATCAAAACAAAGAATTTCATGGGATGTAAGGCTTGTTTCTTGTCTTTAAGTTTCATGTGGCCAGTGCCTCTTCAAAGAATCTGGTATTAGATCACTCATGGCTGGATTTTGCAACCCTCAGGAGGAAAACTGCCTTCATATTGCACAGCCCACTGCCATCAGAGAAGTCAAATGTGGAATAAAACACTATGCAGTAGAAATGAGGGTAACAGTAAAGGAGCATAAAAGGAATAAACCCTACTTGGGCTACAGTTTGATGGCCTGGCTAGCCTGGCATAAAGCAGCACTGTCACTGAAAATGGGAGTCCAACCTTTCCTGTCTATGGCAAAGCGGATTCCCTCCCTGTATCCTGCAGTCACACCAAGAAGCAGGCTGTGGAGATGACCTGAATAAAAACGAACAGTCTGCCAGGGGAGCACAAGGCTGCCCCTTGCACAACCACAGCTTTTGCTTAAGTTACACTGTGACTACCACCTCAGTTTTGGGTGAATTCTAGTGACATTGCTGAAGGTGAAATGGGATTAAATACAACTCAGTGTAATGCAGGGTGAGTAGCAAGGACCCACGGTTCTTATTTCATGTAGTTACCTTCTGTGGTTGCGGTTTCACTAAAAGTGCAGCGATCTCTGAAGTAACCACACTAACTATAGTGGTAATATCATCTTTGAAGCGATCAGAGAAGCGGCTTCTTCTTGGGTTGTCTTGCTTCTCTATGTTGTGAACATACTGAGCCATACTCTTTATCTGCAAAGCACAAAAAAAAAAAAAAAAAAAAAAA
>Ga0065711_1040288_pt1 | contig 17087 bp, 9 predicted proteins | sample Hoacrofraction12_FD_59098 | JGI IMG/M metagenome (GOLD analysis project Ga0065711, IMG submission 59098) | Hoatzin crop microbial communities from Cojedes, Venezuela - Epithelial fraction 12 v2 (version 2) | ecosystem: Host-associated > Birds > Digestive system > Esophagus > Crop | place... | reverse complement strand
GGGTCATCAGCACGCAGACACCAATGTGGTGGACGGCAAATGGCGTTTATTGATAAATAACACAGCGTTATATAGCCTAGGTTTACAGCATCATTTCCGTCTGCTTACTTCACGGGTTAAACGCTATTGGTTATTAGGACAGGGGGGGGACACTACCTTTCCATACAGCGCGACATCTTCAGACCGCCAAGCCTTAACTACCCACACATGAGTTAAAATTACTTATTTTTCAAATTAAATATGACAGGCAATTATTCTATAAGAATGATAACCACTGTAATTGCTTTTACTATTTTTGGAAAAAGAAAAAAAGGAAACAAGCTATTTCATTTTAAAGAAGGTAATGGACATGAACTGAGTATTATAATCATGAAAACAGCTATGTGAACTTTAGTGTTAGATTTTGCTTCAGAAAGGTATGTGCCTGTGCAATAATTGTTGCTATGGACTAATATGTCAACATTCAAGTTGAGATACATTAGTTATCAGCATTTAACATCAATGTATCGTCCCAACAGTTAATGGTTTAGTAGGCAATTTAGTCCCAATAGTAAGAAAGCATGACTCCATACGTTATGTATTACTAATATCATCATTGACAAAATGAATTTAATTGCACGGCTCTAATATCCTGTTGCAAAAGGTCTTTGACAGCTGGCTGTGTCAAACAAACCCACGGCAGGAGTCAAAAATGTATACGTAAAATATACATTTTCTTATCATACTTAGGAAGAAACTGAAACCCTTCGAGGACATGTAAAATGATGACTTCGATAAACTCTACCACTAAGTCTGCAATATACAGCATAAACACTATGTATCAAGAAATTGATGTAAAAAGACCATAAATGCCACAGAGGGCTGTTAAATCCTCAGGGTGAAAATAATTGGCAGTATACTCTATGAAAGTTCAAGAAGAGTTTTTTACAGTACATTCAGCAAAAACAAAAACCTTCAGTTTATACTGTGGCAGAACAACTATTCAGTTCTTATTTTAGTCAGAATTCAAATGTTCTTTAACATTTGTTAAGATTAATACACAGAATCATGGACCAGGGAAAAAAATTTACTTGAATGCTGATGAGATTTGAGAATATTTAGACTCTTCATAATAATGGACATAGTATTTCAATATAATAGTTATTATAATAAATTACATAAATTATTCATATTTTAATCACTCATATTAATGCAAGTATAAAAATTATATAATACTTAAGATTATATAATAAGTATAATTATGTAATATAAACTTATTTATATTATATTAAATATAATTAAATAGTATATATTGCAATTACAATTATTAATGATTTGTATACTTATGTATATGCATAAACATTTTACATCATAACAATAATACATAATGCCTTGTACTACAGGATTCTGTAGGAAATTTTCCCTGTATGGAAATCTGTTCCTCTGTATTGTTTCCCTGCATGTTTTACAATGCCCTGTTCTTAATTAAGAGTTTCTCTAGGCCTTTAAGATCACTTTTCCCCATCCAAAGTGTAATGCCAAAGACAAGAGCAGGACCAAATCCCTCCCTTCACAGCTGCTTTGTCAAATGCCAAGAAATCTGCAGCAAATTTAGGTGAGCCTGAGGTTTCATAAATTTCCCCTTGGTGTCAAAGAAAGTTGCTTTTATGCATTTCTAGGGCCAGTTGCCAGCATAGGAGGCATCGCTGCTCTGATGAACCTTCTAGTTTTAAAAATAATGCAAAACAAAAAAATAAGCAAACCCCAAAGTCAAACAAAATAAAAGCCCTTAATTACAAATATGTTATTAGAGTTCAATAAAACAATTTTTGCTAACCTTAGAGACATTTTCCTTTCTTACTTCTCGGTGATGCTTTTTCTTTTTCTGTTGAACAAGTGGGTGCTCCATTTCCTCCTCAGCTTCATGTATCTTAGAAACAAGCCAGCACATAAGCCAGCACCAAACCAAGGAGTATATCTGGTTCATTAGCAGAAGTTAAAACAGATTTCTGTGGGATTATAGGTGAAAAGATCAAATTAGGAGTCACCTCCACAGTCAAGATTTCGCTGCTAATCTCATGTAACCCCAAGACAGTGCTGTTCAGAGGCTTTAAATCTAGTCAAAAACCAGTAAAACTTTCAACATTCGACCAAAGTTTAGAAGACTGTAGGCGTTGCTCCACCTGACCTCCTCAAGTACTGCTTCGGTGACCACAGCTAGGGTATGCAAATGTACAGAATCCAACACAGGCAACCAGTCTCTATGGTAATCAGAACTCTGGTATTACTTGTGTTGGATTTCCATTAACCTGAGTATCTCCATGTCTTGTTTCACACAATGTAGTTGCTTTCTTCTTGAGTAACATACTTTAAATTACCTACTATTCCTTCATAAAAATTATACTGGAGTCCATATAGATGTGAAATGATGTGTATGATCTGTGTATCATCCTCCAAAATTGTTTGCTCTGTGCTCAGCCGAGATAAAACAAAGTAAAAAAATATTAAAGTTATTAGAAAAGGTTTTAGGAATAAGTTGAAAACTTAATTGTGCTACATTATAAATCCAAATCTTGAACACTGCAGTCTTTTCTGATTATCCCAACTCAAAAATACTTCTGGATTACAAAAGTCTCAGAGAAAGCCAATCAGATTGGTAGTCTTCCAGAATCCATGGATCTTGTGATTTTTGTGTGGTTCTTTGCAACAAGGTCTCTCCTCCCATTGAGATCAACTTTATGTCAGTTCTAATTACATTGTTCATTTAAAGCATGAATGATATCCATCCTGTTCTCTGTCTCCCTATTTTTGGAAATTGATATCTGTGTGAAGAAAGACTAAGCAGCCAAGGAACTCCTCAGTTTGGGAAAGGTATGACTGAGGGAAGCTATGAGAAAGGCCTACAAAATCATGACTGTCATGGTACAAAGGATGAATAAGGGATGATTATTCAGTATTTGTCATAAAAAAATAAGAACTAGAGAATGTCCAGTCATAGGAATATTCAAAAGTCTTGAAATACTGTATAACTATATTAGGGACCCCATAGCCAGAGTATTGGAGTGTTTAAGATAAATAGATTTGAGAAGAAAATTAATAGAAAACTGTTCTGTCAATGGTTGATAAATATAATGATCCCAACCCACTCTCCCAAAGATCTGGTGAACAAGTACATTTATAATACTATGCTCTTATATGCCTAAATATGATCTCTACTGTAGCCTATTTATGAACAGTGTTTCTCAAGGCTGTTTCAGCTAAATGTAACAAAGAAAAAGTTAAATTTAAAACAAATGAAGCCACCACAAGCTCTGATGTAAAAACGGATATACAAAACCACATACTCAGTTTAATTTTTAACGGATTACAATATCTCTAGGTTTTAAATGGGAAGGAGTTTCCATTTTGGCTTTGGGTTTTTTGGGGGCTTGGTTTTTTGTTGTTTGTTTTTTTTTTTAAATTGTGATTTTGCCTCAATTTGCAACAAGGAACCTTGCAGTTACTCTCTCACTCCTTCCCCCTCCCCGGTGGGATGGGGAGGAGAATCAGAAGGAAAAAAGGCAAAAACTCATGGGCTGGGGTGAGAACAGTTTAATAGAATGGCAAAGGGAGAAAAAAACAACCATCAATAATACTGATAAAAAGCATATACAACATGCAATGTTCTCACCACCTGATGCTCAGCTTGCTCTTGAGTAGCAAAAGCCCCTCCTTCAGCCAGCACCCACCTTAAATACTGAGCATGACATCACATGGTATAGAATATCTCATTTGATTGGCTGTTTGGGTCAGCCCAACCAGCTTCATGTGAAAATTAACTCTATCCCAGCTGAACCCAGGACAACTTTGTACATTTCTCCCTGTAAATTATTTGAAGTTTGGTGTCCCTCTTACTAACGGCAGTGAAGATTTTCTATTACATTCTATGGTTTTGCATCAAGAATTTACTACTAAGAGTGTAAGAAATCTTTTTTTTTGGTCTTCAGAATCTTAGAATCATGAATTGATTCTTCAGTTCTTACCTGCTACTACTGATAACTTTGGGTTATGCCTCAATTAAATCATGTTTCTGCAAGTAGGAAAAGTAATAAGTGGTACTTGGCATGAACTTAAGGATAGAAAAAGATATAGTACATACATACAGTATGTACATACATACAGTATGTACATTAAACAGAAAATATATACAAACATTAGTTTAAGGACCCCGTCTAATGTTTATTGAAGCTGTAGAATGATTTGTCATTCAGAAACAATACAAAAATAAAGGGAAGGAAAAAGATGTTTGAATATTAATTACATGCTGAATGAAACGTAGAGAGATAGTTCACAGAAAATGATTGCTTAGTAAATGGTACATTAGTTTTCCATAAAGGCCTTATACATGCCAAAGAAATAGTAATAGCTATCACAAAGGTACGTACCTTAGAGATTATTTTTTCACTCTCACCTTGTAATAGTAATAACAACCTTCAGAGTCTCTACCATAAGCATTTCTCAGATGCTTATCTTCCTGATACGCATGTACTTGTTATCCAACCTTGTCATGAAGCATTTAGAAATGTGTAGAAAAGAATAAAATCATCAGAATAGTTTCCTGGGAATAATGACTAGCTGCATTTATTTCCTTCCTTGTGATCAATGAGCCCCAGGAAATACCTTTAACTCAATTGATATTGTTTAATCTGCAAATGAAGATACTCCATCCTGCCTCCTGCCAAGTTCCTGATGTATTGGGGGCAGCTGTTGTATCAAGTGGCTATAATCTTAACAGAGACATGAGAAAGATCCTGGGTTTGTCCCTGGACAATTAGTATCAGATCACGATCCACCCTCTCCGCGAGACTGATGAACACAACCAGGCCTGTTCCTGCCTCCTATACAACTTGCAGATACAGGACTCTTCCTCCACCATCTCAATCATCCAGCTTGTTCAACAGATGTCTGTCATCCAGAAGTATATAGCAGGTCTATACATTATCTCATTACTTGATATAATACAGTGAATTTAGCAGTTCCCTGTTGTGGCTTGTACTGATATCTTTCTGTTCAGTTGATGTTTTGTATGCCAACAGGGGTGCCAAGTGGACAGAGGGACCATCCTGGTGCTTGGGGTATTCGCGAATGTGCATGTTTATGAAGCTGAAGAGTGCAGTGTGTGTGCTGCGTCAGTGATCTTCTACCTCCACCAGCCCAAGAGGAGGAGAGGATGTGGCTGCCTATGTCTTTGTCTGGTGTGAGTCCTGAATATGGGTGCTGCTGGGGGCAGTGCCTTGTCTGTGGCTGTCTCTGTGACCAGCCATGTCAGTGTCCTCCATGTGTGTCTGTGTCAGCCTCACTGCTGGTTGAAGGGGCAGCAGCAGCAACACCCCTCTGCCTGGGCAGAGAGCTTGGGTCTCTGGGCATGAGGATGGGCAGGATGAGTCCTTGACTTGGACATGCTGGAGGTGATAGCCACTTATCCCTTAACATTAAGGGAGTGTCTTTTTAAAGGTAATCAGGTATGAGTGCATCCTGGTTAAATTTAGAATACCAACTTTTGTACTGAAACACTCTGTGATGAAAGATTGAAGAAAGATAAGCCATTTCAGAGGCTGTTCCAATCACCTGAATCAATTGAGTTAAGCTTAACTAAAAAGTAAAATAAATATTATAATTACAGTTGTTGCTAGTAGTACTGATGATAGAGACTGTGATCCTATTTATGCAAACAGCTTTCATGTATTAATTGATCAATTAATTCATTAATAGTCATAAATTGCATGTTAATATTGGAAATGTTTGTAAACTCATAAATTAATTGGATCCTGAGTTTGAGTGTTCTTACAGACTTTATTTGAAAATACATCATTATGTAGATCCACATATTCCCCAATGCCACATATAGACTAAGCCATGAAGTAAAGTAACAAAAAGAGACAAAATAATCTGAAACATTTTAAGTTAAAGTCCATCAGTATATTTTTTTTAAATGCAGAATGGATTATAAATCAGCAAAGAATTTGTCACTGGGACTTGTGAAAAGGCCAAGTGGGGAAAATGTGAACATGTTAACTCCTCATACAAAAGACTTTTCTATCACAATCAGGAAAAATAAGTGGACTGCATGGCTGATATCTCAATGCATTCAGTTTGGTCTCATCCAATTGCTTATTTAATTCTTAGACATGGCAAGCAGTTTTAAAGCAAATTAACATAGTGTCATTTCTGTTTCACAAAACTTGTGTCAAGCAAATTGCCCTCCAGGCGTGTCCTGAATAACATGTTGGCTGATTCGTTTCCAAAGGAAATAAGTGATCTACACTGCTTGAGAAAATTATTTACAGTCTGATGTAATCTTTTCAGACAGATACACATTTGAACACCGAAATGAGCAGTCACCATTCACAACAGTTATTGTGTTTACCCACATCCAAGAGAATTATATGACTCTATTCATTTTCAGAGTTGGTACAAAAAAAATTTTTTAAACAAAACCTCCACATCCTTTATTTTCTTCCTTTATTTTCTTCTTAACAGCTCACACAGTTGCTAAAATCCACACAGCTTTTCAGGTTTGAATCTTTTGGCTTGTTTTATGCACTTCTGTGCCTAACAAAGTATGTGAGAGTAATGTGTAATTTTGGCACGTTGTAAAGAATTTGATACTACTGGCAAGAGGGACAGCATACACCAGCAGAGCAATTTGATGCAGCCAGTTTCTCTTTCACTGGTGGCTACATAACCCTACACTTTTTCCCATGCCTCATTTGTAACGAGGTAAACACAGGTGCCATGAGCAGAACCTGTATAACAGTGACTGCAATATAGTAAATATTATGTAATTCCAAATGGCTTATTTCTCAAAGAAAGGAATGTATCTGAGTGGAATTAATTGCCTTTTCTGGGTCCCTGTTTCCCTCTGCTCATGATAAAGGGAATTACAATGTTTCACTTAGGTTCATTGCTTGATTTTTCCCTAAAAGGTGAAACAAATTCCACCCAACAAAGGAAAAAAAGATTATTATAAATTCAGGTAAAATCCACCACATAGGCACCACAAAATTTAACTCTACATCTTTGAGAGTAAGTGTAGACAGCTTTTCAAGTAGCAAATCACGATTGAAAAATTAATTCACTAGTTATGATATTCATTTAAAATTTATTCATATAAGTCCATTTGTGAATGCATAATTTCAACAACATTAGCCCCAAGACCTTGGGATCTCCATCCAAGGCCCATGGATGCAGCTGCTTCTTTTCTGTTTGCAGGTTCAACCACCAGTAGGGCTGAATGTGTATCTCGCACACAGAGTACATGGACAAGGCTGGTCACACAGACAAGGCGCTGCCCCCAGCAGCACCCATGTGCAGGACTCACACCAGACACAGGCACAGACAGCCACAACCCCTCCTCGTCTCTGTCTGGCAGAGGAAGGTCACTGGTGCAGTACACAAACCACACTCTCCAAGTTCACAAGCACAAGTGCATTCCTGGATCCCCTGAGCACTGGCATGACCCCTCTGCCCGCCCAACACCCCTGTCTGGATGCCAGTCCCCCTTACCTGCCCCATGGGTCCCCAACTCGCCAGCTGGTCCATCTGCATACTCGCTGCACACACGCAGCATGCACACACTCTTCCCACAGGAAGCCTGCATTGGTGGGTACCCACAAACACCACCATGGGCTCTCCACCTGCCTGATACCCCTGCCCAGACCTGGGGTCTCCTACTCGCTAGCTACTCCGGCTTGGAGTTTGCCAGTGAATACCCACACACACAGTTTGGCGCAGGTACAGACACTGACCCCTGACATGCAGAGCACAGGCTGGGACCCATGGTCCCAATCCACCTTCCAGTGCTGATCCCCTCCCTCTCCTCACTCATGTCCATCCCCTCAGTAGCTGGCTTTTAGGACATGTACCGTTCCCACCCCAGTGGCTGGAGGTTAAAGATCCCACTGGCTCCAACAGCTGACAGTAGCTGTGGCTGTAGCTGTAGTTCCAGTAGCTGTCGGCGCCCACAGTCAGACCAGAGGGTCTGACTCCAGGAGCTGGCACTCAGTCCCCTCACTTCAGTCCCCCCAGTACCTGGCACTGAGTTCTTGCAACACTGACATTTACGAGATAGAGACCGAGATTACGCAGAGAGGTCCTTAAGAGTTTTAATAAGAAGACAGAACAGACTAGGTGATAAGATGCAGGTCTCTGCCAGAGAAGCATGCTGACTAGCCCTGTTTTACGCCTTACCTGTTCCTTTTATACCCCTTTCTGTCCATTCATCCCATTTGTTCCTCCTCGATCTTCTTCCCTAAACCTTGCTTAATAAATTCTGCATAGTTCCACAGACTCTCCCTGGGATATCCCAGTTCCTCATGTTCCTCCTGTTTACACTCTTTCTATGAGCTACCAAGGTCAGGCTGGCCCTCTCCAAAGCTGTGCCTGCAGTTTCTTAAAAGCTCATCAGTTAGTGAAGGGAAGCTTTTGGGATTTTTGCCTCTGTTAGCTCTTGTCTACTTGTTTTCTGTCTCAATGTGTTGTTTATCACTTCCCCCTTTACTTATTACCCCCTTTTGAGTGGTAAATTTCCTTTATCTGATGACCTGAATGAGGCCGATGCTCACACATTCCATATACTGTTACAATATGAATCAGATATTTTTTTCTAGGCAGAAGAAATGTATCCCTAGACATAAAAATAGGTATCAAATACTGTCAAGCTTATCTGTATTTCCAAAATATTTTGTCACGTGTATCATGTGACGACATATTTCCCATTGTCCAGAGCAGTAACCACATGCTGCTTCTGTCAGTAAAAACTTAGTTGATTTGCACAACCTGAGAAATGCTATAGGATGTGTCTTAAAATAGAAAATGATGAATCAATGTACTTCACCTATTGTCTGATATAAGGTCACTATGACTTTTTCATTATAGTAGGAAGGTGGTTAACTTAATGGTTCTGAAAATGAGTAACTTCATTATAGCAGTAGTGTAAGATCTGTGAGCTTAAATTTGTGATTATACTATGTCAAATACATTTAAGAAACAATTATTTTTCAAAAACTTTTTTACACTAGAAATATATCTTTATTTTATATTTCTTATTATCACATGTTTTACTGAGTTCCTTGATTGAAACTTTTTAATTTGAAGAAAATGTGTAGAAGTAGTCCTGGTCTCACACTGTACTAGCCTTTGGTAGGACTATGTAAACCACTGGCATAATGCAATTTAACATATAGCTTAGCACTGTATCACTAAAAAGTAGTCACTTGTGCTAGTGTAATATTACCAGCAATTTACAGGGAAAAATAAGCTGTAAAAACATTACACACATCCCAGACTTGTCAGAAGATAAACCACTTAAAATTAAAGACTGCTTCTGGTTGAACCCTGTCAGATAATTCTGGCCACAGCCTCTGCATATTTAAAAAATTATTCAAGAAATTTATAAAATGGCATTCAGTTCCATGTACAATTGCAGTAACTCACACAAAACTAAGCATTTAACAGCACACCAGTATGCTTGGCTTCTCTGAGGCAGACACTCTAGTATACTGACCGGATTTGCACTTGGTTTATACAGTGTCTTCAGATATCTGACTAACTCTTCTTTGAACAGTCATTGGTTCAGTACTTTACTATTAAATTCTGCTTTTAATTAGATACCTGGCTTCATTTAGAAAGATCTAAACTCATTAAACTAAACTTACACCTTAGCACTTTTCATTCTGTTGCCCCTCATATTGCTTTTACTGAAAATAAACACTATGGTGTTCTATTACAGGAGTTCCAGCACTGGGAAATTTTATGGACAACAGGAAAATTACTTATTTAATAAATATGAGCTAAGTTCATGCAGAGGGTATAAATATTTCATTCACATGTTGTAGTATGGTATTAGATTACAGAAGTAAGTTCAGCTAAATTCCCCATGAGAAGGTCCCAGAACTCAAACCAACATGTCATGATATTGGGAAAATTGAATTCCAGTCTACTAGCTATTTATCTGCACTGCAGTTAAATAAGACAAAAGACCAGCTGTAATAAAATATGTGCATATCATAAATACATGTTAATTTGACATAATAATAAATAATTACTTTGTTACGCAGCTACATTCTGTAGTATGGCAAGCAGGAGAGAGCTATAGCTCAATATCAGATGAAACTGCAATGAGGACCAGCACTGATATTATACCTTCCTGGAACAAGACATACATTTGTAAACACCTCAGCTTTGAACAAGCTCAAAATAAATGAATGTAAGAAAACAAAAAAATTTCCAATCAGTGTCCTATAAAATCGTGCCTATTTTCCTGCTTAGCTAGAAAGCACCAGTCTGGAAATGAGTATATGCCAGGAAACAAAGACACAGCATATCATATACCATTGTCTGTGAGTCAAGCATTTTAGAGTCTGTGTGTATACATACACGTAGCAGAGCACCGAGGCTGGTGAAGGGTCTAGAGCACAAGTCTTATGAGGAGCAACAGAGGGAAGTCAGGTTGTTTAGTGTAGAGAAGAGGAGGCTGAGGGGAGACCTTGTTGCTCTCTACAACTACCTGAAAGGCAGTTGTAGTGAGGCAGGTGTTGGTCTCTTCTCACAAGTAACTAGTGATAGGACAAGAAGAAATAGCATCAAATTGAGTCAGGGGAGGTTTAGATTGGATATCAGGAAAAATTTCTTTATTGAAAGAGTGGTCAGGCATTGGAATAGGCTGCCCAGGGAAGTGGTGGAGTCACCATCCCTGGAGGTGTTCAAAAAACCTGTAAATACTGAACTTGGGACATGGTTTAACAGGCATGGTGGTGTTGGTTTGATAGTTGGATTTGATGGTCTCAGAGGTCTATTCCGACCTCAATGATTCTATGATTCTGTCATACACATATATAATATACAGGAATAAAAACTATGGTATGCCTGTGTGTTTGTATGCATATAACAAATACATAGATAGACAGACAGACAGATAAACAGGTAGAGAGGTAGGTAGGTAGGTAGATATAGATAGACAAAGATAGAGAGAGAGCTGAGTTATGCATTTGACACAGCAGAAGGACAGGCTGTCATCCAAAGAGACCTGGACAAGCTGGAGAGTTGGGCCTATGTGAACCTCATGAGATTCAACAAGGCCAAGTGCAAGGTCCTGCAACTGAATCAGAGCAATCCCCAATAACAATACAGGTTGAGGGATGAAGGGATTGAGAGCAGTCCTGCCGAGAAGGACTTGGGGGTACTGGTGGATGAAAAGCTGGACATGAGCCACTAATGTGAGCTCGCAGCTCAGAAAGCCAACTGTATCCTGGGCTCCATGAAAGGAAAAGTGGCCAGCAAGTCAAGGAAGGTGATTCTGTCTCTCTACTCCACTCCTGGGAGAACTCACCCGGAGTACTGCATCCAGCTCCGGAGCCCTCAGCACAGGAAAGACATGGACCTGTTGGAATAGGTCCAGAGGAAGGCCACAAAAATTATGAGATTGATGGAGCATCTTTCCTGTGAGGACAGGCTGAGAGACTTGGGGCTGTTCAACCTGGAGAAAAGAAGGCTATGGGGACACCCTATTGTGGCCTTTCAGTTCTTAAAGTGGGCCTATAGGAAAGAAGGGGACAATATTTTTAGCAAGGCCTGTTGTGGTAGGACAAGGGTAATGACTTTAAACTAAGGGAGAGTAGATTTAAACTGGGTATAAGGAAGAAATTTTTGACAATGAGGGTGGTGAAACACTGGAATAGGTTGCCCAGAGAGGCAGTGGAGGCCCCATTCCTAGAAACATTCAAGGTCAGGTTGGCTGGGGTTCTGAGCAACCTGATCCAGTTGAAGATGTCCCTGCTCACTGCAGGGGTGTTGGGCTAGATGACCTTTAAAAGTCCCTTCCAACCCAAACTGTTCTATAATTCTATGATATGTACAGGTATATGGCTCAGCACTTGATAGATTCTCAACTACAGATCTGAAGACATGAATTTCAACATTGTTCAGGACTTGAACTACAGGCTAGGTTGCTTCCAGCATGAACCATTATAAACAGAAAGGAAACGATGCCTGTAGGTTATGCTTGTCATGCTACTCCTCTTTGAATCTCTGTTTACTCAGTATGCTACTTATCCTGCTTAGAGGTTCTAATCTTAAACAATAGGAGACTTCTAGGTTTGTAACAGAAACAGAAATTAAAGTTTGAATATATATGGCTAGAAGGAGGCCAAGAAAGAGAAAAGAGAGTCCACAGTTTTAGGAATTATGAAATGTAATACATAGAATAGCCATGATCCCTGAGCAAGTACTACATAGAGTACATATAGACTATTAGAAGAGTAAGACTAAACTCGCTATAGTAAAGGTGGTAATTTCCTGACAGCCTTTATCTGCACTGGCATTTCTCTTGAGGATTAGTGGCACATAATTTTCTCTTTCTATTCAGTCCAGCTGTCTTATATATTGGACATAAACACAGACAAAATACTTTATTATTCTCTCTACATCTAGTCTGTCAGCCTGCTGTGAGCAGGAACAGTAACACTCTGTCAAGAAACGTACTTAAATGACCACGTTAATATTACCTGCAGTTTACTCTTAACTGTTTTTTTTCACTTCTAAAAACCTTAGTTTCTAATCAGACTTGAAAATATCATTTTATAAACAGCCTTTGACTGCTGGTAAAAACAAGACATATTCCCGCTGAGTGTTACACACACCCATTCAGGTTAAAGAAGCACAAATGTATAAGTCACATTAACTTCCATTTTGGTTTCCCATAGCAGGAAGCAAATTTAAATCACTTACTGCAACCCAGAGACAGAAGAGCTGAAAAACAATTTTAGTTTCATTCTTGTTGCCTCAAAAACAGATACAATAAAAGAAAAGTAGCTTTTCTGTTAACAGGTTTTGAAAGTTGGGTAAAGATTTGAGTAGGTGACTCTCAGATGACCCCAGTCTGAATGTGTAATCAGACAGGTAGTTTTTCTTTATTAATTTTCTGGTGTGAAGGTTAAAGGAAAATAAAAAAAGAAAACAAGAATATTTTTCACCTTAAACATCTCTTTTTCACTTTTCTTCGTGGTAAACCAGAGTAGTGCATACACTCAGACCCAAACTCCCACATTTTTAAACCAATATATGTATTTTTCCTTTCTTATTTACAGTTGAAAGGAAAGAAGACAGAGGAAGTAAGGAGATAAAATTCAGATGTGATCTTTTCCCTGAAATGTGTTGCAAGTTGAACTGGCTCAAATAACCAGTCTTTAGAACCTCAGTGTGAACATACAGATATCGGAGACAGTGCAGTGATGGCCCATGAAGTCTGCAAAATGCTCAGCATTATGGGTTCTGGGTTTGGTTTCTGTTGGAGCTATGGTCTTGGTCTGACCACCTCACTCTGGGCATCTAAACCTGTTTAAGGAACTCTGCAGTGCCTGGTTTTTCTTCTGGATGTACTCTGTCATATCAGCTAGCTCAGGGATGTCTCAGGTCACAAAGGCACTTCATATAGTATCAGCTACATTTTTATAATCAAATAACTCAGGCTCTGGCTTTTTAGCTAATCATTGATATGGTACTTTTCCTTTTTCCATGCTTAGCTCTTTTTTTTTTTTTAATATTAAAAAATAATAAATATATTTCTGTTAGAAATTGTTCCTGCCTCATCAGCTATGTACTCCAATTATCATCCCTTTTATTTTCTCATGGCAGCTGAATTTACTGCTATGAAGAAAACTCAGAGTAAAAAAATCTAAACACCACTCCTGCCCCAATGATTTTCTAAAGTGAAACAAAAAACTCAGTGAGAATCTGATATTTCTTGGTGCCCAGAGAGGCAAAACAGGTGGTGGGTCAAGGCAAGACTCAGATCAACTATCTGTTTCAACCCAGCTAGATATTTTAAAGACACCTGGAACTTGCTGGAGCTGGTAAGCTGGGTGCCTTGATGACTGTCAGGGAAAAAAAAAAGGCAAAACAGCAAAAAAATAAATAATGCCAAGGGACAGGAACTAGATCTAAGATAAATAAAAGAACAAAATATTTCTGACAGGTATTCCTGTCACAGTACAGATAACTGTGGAAAATAGTAGAAAAGACCACAAAATGAATGAACATGAGTTCTAAGTCCCTGAGCACAGTCAGTAATACAGCTGGCATGATGTAGGGAAAACATCAATATATGACTGATATAAATGGATTATCCTTTAAAGAGGGAAGAAAAAAAAATTGAGCAGTTTCCTTAATCAATGCTGTATGTATCGTCACTGAATGGGAAACAGCTAATTTATTTTGCTTTTAATAACCACAGATTTTTTTTTTTTTTTTTAATTAACTGCAAAGAATTGAAATCTCAAAAAAGTTAATTTCACATTTCAGGGATGAGTAGGTGTTCTGAGGTTTTTACCTCAAAGAAAATACTATTTTTGGTATTACAAGTTAGGGGAAGAAGAAAAAGAACAAGAAGCAGAAGAAGAAGAAGAAGAAGAAGAAAAAGAAGAAGAAGAGGAAAGGAAGTATAAACAAATTTGACACAGTGGCTGAGATATCACTAAAGGTGTAGATTTTTCATTTTTCAGCATGTCCATTTTTCATTTTATAGCATGTGCTCAGACCTGTGCTAAGTTGATTAAGATACAATGAGTATCAATAAAGTGAGTATGTAGTAGAAAATTTTTTTATGTTGCTACTAAATAACATTGGAAATTGAGGAACAGAAGTAACCTTTCTAAGTGACATTCTGATTTCCAAATAGTTTTGAAATAATATTTCTGTACCATTGTCTGATAAATATTTTCTAGTTTTCTTACAAAAATGTCATTTGAAAATATCTATTAAAAAAGCTTAATAAACTTAATATATGTTACACCTACTTCTTCCCTTATCTACTATACCGGTTACCCTCTCAAAGATGGAAATCTAGTTTGGCACAATCCATTTGTCACAAATCCACACCAGATGATTCTGTATCACTTTATCACTATATAGATGCTTGTAACAATTTCTTGTTTAATAATTTCTTGTACTATCATTCTAGAAATAAAAGTTAGGCTCATTGTTTCACAGCTTTATGAGTCCTTTCTCTTAGTCTTTTCACAATTGGTTACTATGTTTGCTCTTTATTCTTCTAGGAGCTCTTCCATTCTCAACAATTTCTTAATCACTAGATATTGCTTCTACTTGTTTCTTAAACACTTCTAGGAAAATTTCTCCAAACTTATATAGTGAATTTCTAATGGCTTTCCCACCAGGAAATTCTTTCCTTGTGTCTCTGTTGACTTACGTGTGCACTCTGTACAATTTTTCCTTGTCATTCTTTACAAATGTAATTATTTTACTATCTATCTCCATTTTCACTTTTAGGTTAAGAAGGTGTAGAGTATTAAGAAGATGTAGAGTGTCGATGTAACAATTAATTTATAATTTTAACTATCCCCTCAATGTACTTATGGAACCATTACATTTTCAATTATGCTCTTTGATAGTTGCATCTCATTCCATGCCTTTACCTTTGTGATTTTACATCTAAGGTTTCTGTCATTTCTACCAGTGTGTCCAAATTCCACTTCTGAATTATTCTTTTTCAAGTTCTGACTTATTATAGTTCTCCAACTGTAACCATATTGGATTCTTTTAATTTTACCTCTTTCTTTCTTTACAAAGTGCCAGGACAACTGTATCTATGCCTTCAGTATGGTCTCTTTTAGGACCTGCTAGGTGTCTTTTTCCGCTTAGAAATAATTCCCAATTGATGTTACTTGCTAAGCCATTGAGTTAGTTGAAATTTACATTTTAGGGTCATTCTTAAGAGTCTGTAGCTTTCTTTCTTTTTTTCTTTTAGATAATTTATTTTACTAGCTTGTAAATGGGCCTCTCTAATCTACTTTCTGTATGTAAGGTTTTAAATAGTTTTCACTGTTTATGTGAATCAAACTCAGTATAGTCAAAATGCCAGCTATATGCTTGTGTTTCCTTCCAAAGAAAGTCTTTGACCATTCAACCACTGGCCATCTGTTTCTTCTGGGTATTCTAACTGTTGGCATTTAGGTCTCCATGACATTTCTCCCCAGATACTGAGATCTGATTTACTCCTTTAGTTCAGGGACTGCATAACTCCTTTTTTGTTTGACAAATACTGAATTTACTTGAAGTAATGCTCTACAGGTCTCCATCCAGCAGAGAACAATAGTTCTCTTTCCTCTTCACAGACACTTTCACTCTCTTTGCCTTGGATATATTTCTAAATTTCAGGCATGTACTTATACATCAAAACACTGAAATATTTAGGTAAAGTTCAGTTTACCTCTATCAGACATCTCAATATTTGTTGCTCAATGAAGTAATCCTTCTGAAGTAAAGACAGGATTTAGTTACAAGACAGATGTGTGGCATTCTCTTCTGACTTTCAGCTGTTACCCTGCTACAACATCTGGTGCCATCTTGTTTTGGTTTGGCCTGGATAAATGCCAGGTGCCCACCAAAACCACTCTAGCATTCCCCTTCCTCAACTGGACAGGGGACAGGAAATATGATGAAAGGCTCTGGGGTCAAGATAAGGACAGGGAGGGATGACTCACCAGTTACTGCCATGGAAAAAACAGACTGAACTTGGGGAGAAAAGGAAAAGTTTAATTTATCACCAATCAAATCAGAGTAGTATAGTAAGAAAAAAATCGAAAAAAAAAAAAAAAGCACCTTCCCTCCACTCCTCCCTTTTTCTTGGGCTCATCTTGACTCCCATTCCTCTACCTCCTCCCCCGGAGTGGTGCAGGGGGAACGGGGAATGGGGGTTACGATCAGTTCATCACGTGTTGTCTCTGCCGATCCTTCTTCCTCAGGGGGAGGACTCCTCACACTCTTCCCCTACTCCAATACGAGGTCCCTCTCACAGGAGACGCTGGAGCAGGCTGCTGCCAGGACCTGTGGACAGAATCACACAGAGTCACAGAATGTTCAGGGTAGGAAGGGACCTCTGTGGGTCATCTAGTCCAACGCCCCTGACAAAGCAGGGTCACCTATAGCAGGCTGCACAGGACCTTGTCCAGGTGGGTCTTGAATATCTCCAGAGAAGGAGACTCCACAACCTCCCTGGGCAGCCTGTTCCAGTGCTCCGTCACCCTCAGAGGGAAGAAGCTATTTGTCGTGTTCAG
>Ga0065711_1007965_pt1 | contig 17088 bp, 17 predicted proteins | sample Hoacrofraction12_FD_59098 | JGI IMG/M metagenome (GOLD analysis project Ga0065711, IMG submission 59098) | Hoatzin crop microbial communities from Cojedes, Venezuela - Epithelial fraction 12 v2 (version 2) | ecosystem: Host-associated > Birds > Digestive system > Esophagus > Crop | place... | reverse complement strand
TCTCTGGAGATATTCAAGACCCGCCTGGACAAGGTCCTCTACAGCCTACTGTAGGTAACCCTGCTTCGGCGGGAGGGCTGGACTAGATGAGCCACAAAGGTCCCTTCCAACCCCTACCATTCTGTGATTCTGTGATTCTGTTTTCCAAAGTATATGACTGGAGAAGGTCTTCCACACATAATTTTCATTCTCCAGCAAAAATGAGGAATAAGGATAAGGAAAGAGAATTAGCTAATACTGTGGATGAAACTATGATGTGAAAAGTATAGTGTTGTTGGGTGACCTTATTTCATTATGAATTTTTCAGGTCTGAAAGGAGTTATAAGAATCGTTTTGCAAATCCACTTGTGTAACTTACCTGAGCAAGTGTTTCTAGTACAGACAAAGCTAGAGGGTGAAGTATGTAATGAAACTGTTTTGTACAAATCCCATCCCAGACAGTTTCTGTGCAGGTTAGGTCTGCATTCTTCTGAATAAGGATAAAAGTAACATGAAAAAAATTCATGCTACATATCAGCAGAAAAACTTTTTTTTTATTTTCTCTCTGAAAGAAGCTCTCCTGTTTTTGCTTACTATAGAGATCACTAGTGTCTCTTAAGAAATGTCTCTTCATCATACAGTTTGAAAAATCCATGAATCATTCTAATCATTGCGACTCATTGAACAGGTAGGGGGTCCTCTTTGATTCTTCATTTACCCTTTTTCCTCCCTCCTGATAGCTCTGCGCAACTGGAGATTTTTCCCCATTGTAGCCGCCTCGTCTTAGTAAAGTTCTTTTGGCATGCTAATTAATCTCCTTTCTAATGTTTACTCTCCCTGACCACAAGCCATTGTCTGCTTTTACATCTTATTTTGAGGAGACGGGGTCCTTAAAATTCTTGAATGTCTTTCTTAACAGTAGCTTTAGCCTGTACATAATGTGGCAAACAAGTTATTTGATGACAAATACAATTGTAACGTTAAGACATTTTTCATTTTTTTCAGCATTCTACATGACTCTGCTTTCTTTTTTTTTGTGTGCAAAACTGAGGTCATTTTTTTCAGTTTTACCAAAATACTGATGAAAACGGCAAAGTTTACTCAAATAACTAAACCACATTTTAATCAAATTTATCAAATGCAGAAATATTCTGCTTTACATCAGTCCATGTCTTAGGCTTTTTTGAAATCTTATTTATTGAGAGATGAATGCTTTCCTGTAATGTGTTTTATGCATGATATCCAAAGCACTGGATATGATACAAGCTATTTGTTTATAAACTGGACACTGCTATCTATCAACCTATATCTTCTGAATATAACACATTATGACACACTTCTAATGTATTCATTAACGTATGATTGAGACTGTTGCAGAGGATTTCAAAAAAATCTAAAGAATTCCAATAATGTTTAAAAATGTTCATAATGAAGTGTCATTTATGAAAAAAGTTGTTCTTTCTCAAAATATTTTATGTGAGAAATGAAAGAAAATAGGCATATGTTTTTGGAGAGCAAAGACGGCTAACTACGAAGTACTAACAGTTACTAATTTGGCCTAATCTTGTGTTTCTGAAAGATGGAAATCTTTCTGAATTCAGACAGCGTAACTGTTCAAGGGAACCAAAGTCTTCACAAAAGCAAAAGCTAAGCTGATCAAACATAAGCACCATCTTGGCCCTTTCTTTTGTCAGCAACTGGACAAAGGCCTTCTGCCCTACAAGTATCCTGTATCTTACAGTGATGACAGGTTGGCCTGCAATTCTGTATTGACTAACTGTAAGCTGATGAATTAACCTATTAAATTAGCTAGCCACAGGGATGTAATTTTTAGAGTTTGGTTGAATCAACCATGGATCATACACCTAAAATAACTCTTTACCTTGATGTAAACCTGGAGGACTGCACATATTCAACAGAGTTTTGCTATGAAATTCAGAGAGAATTGGGGAGTATCTGTATGAAGATTTATTGATACAACCATAATTAAAAAGTAAATGATGACTTTGTGTAGTTATCATGTTAGATTTTGGAGCAAAGTGTTAGCGTTAAAGGAATCTGTATTGCAACACAAGAGGAATGTTACTCACTTTTACAGTCAGATCACAAACCACATCTGTTCTTTGGCTCTGTTTCTATACCTGCATAAGACATTTCAGGATTACATGGTTTTACTTTATTGGCATATTTTTCTTCTTCAAAACCACGTCTTCTTTTGGAGCCAAGTCAATTTCTAATCAAATACTTAATTTGACAAGAGTACGCATTTGTGCCCATTACAATAATTTGTTTTGGGCCTGTAGGCACTATTACACATGCTTCATGCCTTACCTTGTTATCAAATCATTCAGAGGCAAGAGGAGGCTACACAGTTATGTACAATTTCTTTACAAATAACGTTGATATGCGGTCTAGGTCTTTGAAGCTATCTTTTTGTAATAAACTTGTGTTGCAATCATCAAACTTTCTGTAGAATTGAAAAGTAAATTAATCATAAATCTTGAAAAAAAGAAGGTAGGATTTTTTAGGTTATAAGTCAGAAGACGCTCTGCACATTGCTATCCAATTTGAAAATATGAAAATATGAAATTTGCTGCAGGACAAAACATTTCAATGACAAATTGCTTCACAGGCCCTTTTTACAGAAATTTCATGTATTAAAGACACCTATACCTTTCTCATCTCTGTCACTTGCTGTGTTTCAAAATCGCTTCCTTTCAATCCATTTTCTTTTCTATGATTTTCAGACTACAAATACCTAGTTTCTCTTTTACTTATTCCTTTCCACGTTTTTCTTCTCTCCTTCATCCTGTCATTTTTTTCAGTTGACTGCTTTGGCTGTATTTTTAACTTTATAAATAATCGCATATGTGGTCTATTTCAGAAGTGGAAAATTGATGTGGAACAAGAAGAACACAACATAAACAACACTGCTGTAGAGTACAGTTGGCCTTCCAGATTACTGGGGTTGATGAAGCTACTGGGAGTAGATTGGTACGTATTTATAATTATAAATTATTGCAATGTCCAGCCAAATGTCTCTATACTGAGCTGGTCATTTGCTCATTTTGAATTGGCAGCAGTGTTTCACAATTGGCAGCTTGTTTAATCGGGACATCTAGGAACTAAATATTTTGCAATATGATCATTCTTATTACCATTTTAATTTTTTCAGCACCTTTGATACATCAAAAATCAGAAACAAGGCTCTAAAGAAAAAGAAAAAAAAAAAAGAGGACAGAAAATAAACTTAAGGAACTGAGGAAAGGAACTCCAGTTGCTATATTTCAAAGACTAAATTCCTCGGAGTCCCAGTCTCTGTGGGCCAGATGTGTGTCTAAACCTCAAAGGAGACCATGATGAATTGTAGAAGGTGTAGTTTTGCCTTAGAGCCTGGTCAGAGACCTGGAAATTTCTAACCATCTGGATTCTTAGGTAGACCATAGGAGAGAACAGGAACACAATGAGTTTAGACAATAAAGAAATAATTTAGAGATACCAGAAGGTGCAGTTTGACAGACTCAAATTCTGAATATTCAGATTAAATTAAATTAAAATTAACATTTCAATTCAGGGCAACCAAAACACTGAAACTAAAAAGACAGTTTTGAAGTTTGGATTCTACAGAAAGTTTTAGGACATTGACTTTCCATCTAGATTTGACGTGAAATGAAATGTGAAAGGAATGAAAGTTTTTTTACATATAGCGAGGAGTCTGGAAAGCAGTTTCTAAATCTGTTGGAAGCTTACATGCCCTTTACATAATGATAATTTTCCTTTAGGGTGACCTGGCTCAAAGAGCACAAGATGCCACTAGAAGAATTATCATAAATCCAATCTTAACTCTAAATCCCCCCTGAGATGGCAGTTTTTCCACATTCTTAGCAAACCATTTCTTCCTAACATAGACCCAGACTGTATCCAATAGCTGTGCATATACAGGTTTGGAACAAATGTTTTTTAGATGTGTATTTTTAAAGGGTAGATTGAAGATGTTGGTGTGTAAAGAAGTGACTGCAGTTTTAAAGTTTATACAAGACTATGTGCAAAAGAATTTCATTAGTAAATTATATTACTTCAGTTCTGCTTCAGTTTTCAGAGTCCTTGAAAACAAATCCTGCCTTTAACAAAAAATGCATAGCCATGGATGGAAAGTTGCAGGGGGGAGGAGAGGGGCAGAAAAAGACTTTGCTCAACATGTTGTTTGCCCCTCCACACATGCTGATGAGCACAGACCTCTAAAGTCTGTAATTTATTCAGAGTTTAATCCAAATGGGTTTGGCCAGATTAGTGAGATCACAGGTTTATAATTTCTCCTGAAGTTTTGTGGTCTAGATTGGGAACGACATGTTTTTCTACAGCATGTTTTGGTATGGCATGGTACCTTTACAGACAGCAGTGAAGATGCTGGCATCAAGACTGATGGTAACCCACTGAGCTACAGTCTAGATTCAGCAGCTGGAACCCCACCAGTAGACCTCAGTTCCTCCAGAGATTCCTACAGAGTTCATCAGAAATACAGAAATTTGTTAACCTAGTTAATGAAGCTTCCTTCCTTCCTCCTTTCCTCTCTCTTCACATTCTTCCCATGCGGCTAGGCTGTATACTAGACCGTAAGTTGACCTTCAGTTAATAGCTCTTCAAACAGTCCTTGTTTAGATATTTTATTAGCTTAAAACACTAGGTGCCGAATAGTTTCCCAATTTATTAGAGTAAAATGGTAGTTTGTTAATATACAACATAGTACTTAGGATTTTTTTTAAGATTTTAAAGATCATGATTTTTCTATGTCACTATAATCAATTATTGTAATTTATCCTTTTATAGTATTAACATACATCACACCGTTCATAACTATACCAATTCATAAGAGTACAACAGCAAGTAACTGATTTCTCACTACTATGTGTTTTGGGGTTTTTTTTGTTTTGTTCTTTTTTTTCCCCTCTACTTCCATATATCATAGATTAAAATCAATAACCTAGAGTGTCTCTTCCAAGCTCTAGCATGCATGTCAAGGAGGCTGTTTGTGTTTCAGAGAAACCTCTTATACTCAGCGTAGTCTCTCCAAATACCAGAAATAAGTTATCCCTGAAATACAAGATAGAGCAAGAAGGCTGGTCCTTCCGGGATTCTTTACTTGCTTTCACAAGCGCAGCTTCGGACTTTATACAGGAGTTTAATTTTCACATGCCACTCTAATTCATACATTCAATAGCAAAAGGGAGAGTTTAGAACATAGGAGTTGGTAATTGCCAGCATCTTTGAGAATCCGAACTCCAAAATATCAACACCTTTGAAGGAGGGATTACATTGCATTCATTAAAGTATACAAATCCAGACAAATTCCAAGAAATCAATGTGCCACCTTTTCCAAAATACTGCACAGCATCTAGTGCTCATCAGAACTCTATGAAAGAATCACCTGTACCTAATAACAGGGTCTCTCTCAGAGACTCGGAGTTACAGAGTAGAAACAGTTTTAGCCACATGATAGAATGTGTCCTTTTGATCAAGGATGAGGAACAACCCCATTCTTCATCACTCCATAACGCTTTATATTGCTGACTGCATATCAGAGTCATAATGCTGGGGTGACTCAGTCCTTTCTTTTTGAGAGAGACTCACAACAAACAGCTACATTTTCACCTAAAGTGGTCCTGGAAGAGAGAGGGAATCATGCACCAAGAGCAGCTTGAAAACCAGCAGTGAGTGAATGACATGGAGCTTTCTGATTTTTGACATCAACCTGTAACTATTTCGGTAGTATGAAAAGTAGCTCCACAATTTTGGAACAGACGTTAGTTCTCAGACCAAAACGGAAGCTATGGTAATAGGTAATATTTTGACAGACACAGCACAGACATTTTTAGACAGTGTCATAGAAATGTGCGTATGAAATTTTCATCTTGATGCCTCCTCTTAGAAATTGTTCTGGAAATGGTGCATAGAATTAGACTGACAGAAACAAATTATAACTGCCACGCAGAACATTAAATGACTAGACTGCACTGATCGATACATCCCATGTCACGTTAAGTATGCCAGAAGTCTGCACTGATCGCTAAAGACTTGAAATTAAGTTTGAATCTGATTAACCCTGATCCTAGGCTGTGTATGCAGAGAATATGAAAAGACATGCAGCTATAGAACATGTAATTAATCCTTTTCTCTTAATAATGAACTTAGTATTTAAAATATTACTGTCCTTTCCATAACTTGTGCACTGTTTTTCCCAACCTGAAAAAACATGTGCATATTTGTTCTAATCCTTTATTATATTTAGAAATTAGTTTTATCAAGACGTTACAGCAAGCTAAACTAAAAAGTAAATGCTGAAATCAATGAGTTTTGACTTATAATACTGTTTCATGTTTTATACTGCCACAACTCCCCTTCTTTTTTTTTTTATTTGAATGGCTGATCTTTCCCTTAATTTCTCTAATCCTATTCAGATCCACTCACTTACAAACTGCTTTATACAGCTGGCAATAAAGTTGTTTTGCCCTGTTTACAGTGCCAATGTACTCACAGGGAATCAAATACATACTTGGGTTAAAGGTCTGAAGAATGCTAGTAGTTAACAATTTACATACACTTAACATTTAGAAAGCTTTTTTTTGTTGTTTAAGTAAAAGAGTATTAAATTATAAATTTCTTCAGAAGTATATGGATAATGAGTAGGGAAGTATTAACTAGTATTAAGTTAATGATTACAAACTAACGATGAAGATTAAGAACATGACAGTCTTATGAGAATATCTTTGAGTTCGAATCAGGAATAAGACATTTAATAATAATCTTCAGGAACTGACACAAATCAAAGAGAATACATTAAATATCCCAGTTCCTCAAGACAGTGTCAGCTTTTTAAAATGGAAACCAACATTTCTGTACTCATTTTTAAATTAAACTTAGTCAAAGATTCATAAATTCAAGGAATATGAAAAAAGGCTCATTACCAATATATTCTTAATTTTTAGCATTTACTTCTAGAAACATAGAAAACTCTTTAAATAGACCCGTGTGTATGTTCTTAACATCTCACTGAGAAAACCTTTTTATAGGAATATGCTGTTTGCGCCTTTTTCCTAATGTATTTAGGAGAGGAGTGCCCCCTAGTGATAACTGAAAATCACATTTATTTTTTTGAACATCAGTCAAGATGTGTTTTGGAGGTTCAAGACAAGTTACTACAATTCCTGTACTTTCACATTGTCCTGGCAATCATTTTTCCATTCCTTATTTGATTTTTAAATTAAAATATTTTATTTCACTTTTTAATGATGTATCTGCATAAAATGGATATTGCTTGACAATGGGAGTGTTTCTGTTTGTTCCTTACACTAGAACTAGTTGTATCTATAAAAAGTCTTGATCCTGGAAACTTTGCTTGCAGATACTGGAACTCATGCCTTTACAGTTATCCAAAGCTTTGCTGGCACTCCAGTGTGATTACGCATGTCCTTTAGGACTGCTGTTCTTTGAGAAGCTAACGCAAGAACATCAGTAAGAGCCATGTGTCCTCATAGCAACATAGCAATCCTCATTTTAACATCAGTGGAAGTTATCTGTGTAGATCTGCCTTTAGAATCATTTGTATTTCCTCTCAGCATGTCATCTCCCTGCTACAGCACTGCAGCAAGAAGGCAAGTAGTGCTATCGCATTGCAGTAACACTATGCTAGGCACACAACTCCTATAGAGTAATGTGACATGTGCAGCTCATCTTCTTCTATGGGTGCTTGAAAAGCATCCGCAACAGTTCAATGGACACCAAGGAAATCTGTAAGCCTATCACAAATTAATAGATCTATGTACGTGTGCGTAGCAAAGTGGATTATTTGGCAAGGGGAAGGCCACCTCTTGTCGGTGGAGAAAACATGTGGGTCAATCAGACACTGCTACTGCTGTTGCTGGCAATTTCATGCAAGATGGGTGAAAATTTTTTACTACTGTTTCCTACAGATAAGATTTTGTGCAAAAGATTTAAGCAAAACCAAAATCATTGTTCATCATAAATCCACCTTCAGGGAAACAAAAAGAACATTCATGTACAGGTCACAATTCTGACATGGCGAAGGAGGTAAGATCAAAAGAAATGCTTCCTGGAGAAAATAGCCGAGCCCAGAGATGGAATGAGAAGTGCAACAAGATAGTATGTCATTTCTGGGCAGCAAACACAAATGCTGCAAGAATCACAAAACCTCCACATCTGTGGAAATGTTTACACTGAACTGCCTGGGAAGTATATTTCAAAGCAGCAAAGCCATCCACCCAAGTCAAGACAACAGTCACATCACTATCTCTGTCACTTAGAAAACAGTGCTAAAGTTCAGATATAGTAAAGGTTAAGCAGAAAAATCGCACTCAACTTTTTTAAAATATGAAACTTAATTATGACTGCTTTTTATAAGCTTTGAATGTTATCGTTGGTGTGTTCGGTTTTTGTTAAAATGTTCTAACATAGGTCTAATAACACGCTGCATCAGAGCCCCAATTTCAAATGGGGTTTTGCAGATCATTTACTATGTGTACTTGAGCCAACTACAGCAAAAAATTACAGTAATTACCCATTTCTGACTCTGCTAGAGCTGCATCACAATGTATGATGGATGCCTGGCACTCTAAGGCATTCATTTAAGTCTCCGTCAGCCAAGCACACCAAATGAAAGGCTTTTGTAACTTCTTCTGTCTAGCTGTTGAAGGAACAGCTTGCTTTCAAATTTTCCTTTCCCACTTTATTCTTTCCACTTAACATTTTTAATTTTTTTTTAAACAGTGTCATATTCCAGAACTGGGAAACAGCAGACATATTCCGTAAAAACAGTATTACTATCAGACATCTCCCAGCAATTCACTAGTACTCCCAAAGATGCTTTGTACACACAAACAGCATTAGGGAATGATGTGTTGAGGCTATCCATCAGCACAGTTCTGATATCTTGGGATGTGTTATCTCTTGTTTTCTGCACTGTTTAGAATCACCTTTCTGTAAGATTCAGCACCCCTAAATGCATAGCTATCATCCCTGTTGTAAACCACTTGTGCACTGACATGCATCAGTAGCGAGCTGCGTGTTTCCTTTATACTTTCAAAGTAGCTCTCGTATTTTAGTGTTTCCATGCTGAGAGTCTCAGAGGAGGCAAGCTCACTACCTGGAAGTTTTGCACATACACAGTTAATTATATTGTATCTATATCATAACACAGCCAAACGGTTTTTCAGAAATTTAGAAGCACCAGTTCACAGGGTGCAGAACTAGTTGCCAAGTGTCTGATAAATCCTGAAACACTTGTGTGTTTTGTTACCATCAAGTTGCTGATTTTCACAGTAACATGGAGTGTTCTAGTAGCTGAAATGCTATAAAACCCTGCATGTTTCTAGAACAGAGATGGGAACACTGTCAGCTGCACAGGACCTACCTTTGAGAGAAGACTGGGAGCAAAGAGCAGCCTTGGAGGACCTTGGCATTTGGCGTCTGGGAAGGCCTAGATGATGTGGGATAAGATCATAAGAAATGGAACTGCAACTCCTTGGATTTGAGTGCCCTGAATTCTCCAAGTGAAGTGTTTCCACTCTACAAGCTAGGTGAACATATGAGAGGCACAGGAGTATCCACCCATGTGCTGACAGAATTTCTCTTGAGGAGGACATTTTTAAGACGACAGATCAAATATAGCATCTAGATCAGCACATGCTGTTTTTACCTGTTTACAGGCAGAATGCCTCAGTATGGACATGGCTGCAAAAAGAGATTGTTTAGAACCTGGGAGATCTTTCCTGATTCCCATTTAGTTTTCCCTCGCTGAAGGAAGCAGTTTTTGACACAGATAATAGCAAGCTCGTACGTACTATGTTCTGTTGTACTGCATGTGTTTTTTAAGAAAAAAACTATGAACTTATCACAAGTAACAGTTCGTATAACATAAATTTTGCTTAAATGTGAAACGGCAGTCTGAAGCAATTTCTATTCATTCTCCTTGTATTAGCATTTTACTCTGTCCTTCAGGCTGCCAAAAGAGTATGAGACTTTTAAAAGTGTATCTTAATGGTAGGAAGAATGCTACCTGTTCATCAGTTTTGTTACACTAGATAAAGTCATATCTCTCCCAACAATTCAGTGACCTTATTATCAGGGTACACTTCTCCCAAGTGCCATTGGGCAGTGGTACGGTGCAAAAAGAGGCAATATGTCCTCCTCCCCCTCCATTCTTTTGCTGAAGAATAACACGCTGCACAGAGTCTCTAAGATTGTAATAAAACATACAAAATGTTCAAATGATTCTCAAGAAACAGCTCTTTCTTCAAAGCATTCACAAAATGCAAAGCATTTACTACAGGCATACAATTTATTTTTGCTACATATTCTAAATTTTGCCATTGGAGAAATAGATAACGTTTTCAAGAAGTTCTGTTTATAAAATAAACTCTGATTCTACAAATAAAATACTATTTATAAAGTATGTATTTTTAATCCTATATGTTTTTCTTTCTTGCCAGGAAAACACACCAAACAACCCCAATCCAAGAATTCAAATGAGCTATGCTAAATTTAACTTCTGCAGATTCTGGATGCAGTATTAAGTGTATAAATAACAAGCCCTATCCCCCTGGAACACGATACAGCTACTGGAAAGAGTCCATAACAGACTGAGCTGATCTTGTAGAAAGCCACTTGTAATGCAATCAGATTGAGTGGACCTGGGTTTCTCCACTGAGGCACAGCAAAGTGTTGGCCTCTTGTTGAACTTCTGTCCACAGCTATTGGTCTCAAGCAACTTCTGGAGGGTGAAAAAAAATACATCAGCACTACTAAGCTGCTTTTTGTCTCCTGGACAAGCTGTGCTGTATATATTCCACTCTGTTCCCCTCATCCCTTCGGTGTCCTACCTGATGCAGTCCTCATTGATTGAACTTTATGAACATTCCTTGCAAATGACCATCAACAAAACTGTACAGGGCATAGTCGTTTGTGAGCAAGAAGATCTTATCTCAGTCAGCTTTCTTAAAGTGAAAGTAGGTGAATTAAGGACTTTTGCAGAAATGTTCTTAAAGTGTGCTTGTACCAAAGTACTAGATCTTCAAAACTTTCTGTTAATCAAGAATTATGCTTTAACTGATGGTTCCAAATTTGACCTAGCAGACCTGAAGAACAGCAGATCTGCAGAAGTACTCATCCACTGCAGGAACATTTAGCCTTCTTCCCATTAGCCTTCCTGTAAGATCAATTTCAGCACCCAAAGATTTGGCCTTCAGCAGTTTCTTGCTGCCGACTGTCAAATAAGGTGTGCCACATCAAGATTTTAAAAAATGGGATAAAGATACCTCGCAAAATGATGTCAGCTTAGAGTAAGGCTACACTATTTTATTTTTAATGATCAGTCATCATGTCATCTTTCAACATTCTCCACTATTGGCTTGCTTACTTCTTCCTTCCTCTGAGAAACTCATTTTAAGATGAAGGAATTCCAATTCTACCATCCAATTAAGCAGGAATGATCTCTCCTTTCATAGACAGTCCCATGCATGTCATTGCTCGAGATAATGGAGTCATCTGTAAGGTAAGGATAACCTAAGGTATCTTCTTCAAGAGACAGCAGGGTAGAGATGGAAGAAGGGAAGTCTGAAAGTTGTCACTAGAAATAAGACATCTGATTCTGTCTTTTTCTTACTGTAGCTGGAAAAATTTTACGTAGTCAAATGGTGAGAGAGATTGAAACAGCATTACATTCTACAATGACTATTATTTAAATATAAAAATGGTTACCATTATTTAAATTTAAAGACAGTTTTCATTATCTGTGTCTTTCTGTACAGTGTTTGAGGATGGCTTAAACCTAGTATAAACATGGTTAACCTGCTTGATTTCCTAGTTTGGTTAAATTTCCTCCTTCAATGTCAGTAATTCATACTTTGAAACATGTTTTATCCCATAGCCAAAGTACAGATTTAGAAGTTTCAAATTTGTAACTCATTTTGAAGTCAATACTGTACATACAAAATATGCACATTATAAAAAAGGTGCTCAGGTTTTCCATATAACAGCAATGCTAATAAAATCCATGCTGCATGCTTTTCCCTGTCAAAATAGACTTTTTAAAAAAATCGTTTTGAGCATCAAATCAGTGGGATCTCACAAGACACAAGTTAATATTTTTCATTTTTTTCGTAACACCAGAACTCTTCTTAATCTTTTTTAATCTAGTATTTACATGTCTGTTTCACAGAGAATTTTATCACATGAGGTAAAACTACAAAAAGTCTAGCTTATGGTTGAGAACTAGGTATTATGTTTTCTTTTTTACACACCGTTAAACACAATGTATGGGAAAAGCTGGAAAATGTGATTATATGGTTTGGCCATTCATCCAACCTGTTATGTGAATAAAAGAGACTGCATGAACAATGCTAGGTCAGTTACACTTTCCGGGGTTGTTTTGTTGTTCCACTTCTATCGGGATGCTTATGGGAGCAGTTACTTTTGTAAGTACAGCAGCTGGAAAACTCAGAGTTTATTTATGTGGTAACAACCACCTTTTCACTGGAAATATTAGTTAGTTTGAAAACTCATATATATCTATTTTCTCCTTCAGCAATTTTTCACACACATGTAATTAAGATGGAGGTATGAAAGCAGATAATGTTGTTTTATTAGAATTAATATGGGGTGATATTAAAGTGGTATGGAATTAATATACAATGATATTTTGAAAGACAATTAGTAGGCAAGAGTAGCAGTAATTCAAATCTAAATCCTATTACTAAGGCTATTTAATTTCTGACTGAATAAGATAATTATTACTAAAGGATGGTTTCATGGCAATAGTTTTTTTGTGATTATTTCTTCTGGAAAGACTAGTTCGTTGCCCTATTTAGTGCTGGAAAAATGAATCAAATATTTCTGTAGTTTGTGGGCATATATTGATGGAAAATTCATGCACAAACTATCAGAATGGTATATTTTATTTTCACTTTTCTTTAGTTTCTTTAGAATCTAGGTTTTTAAATTAAAAATCCCTTACAAAATACTTCTAAAGAGTATGTTAATCTCCAAATGTGTATTAATCCTGGTGCAAGGCTCCACATTCTGTTATTTTATTTATTTAAAAATTTATTTTTAATTTTAAATTTTAATTTTAAAAAATTATTTATATTTAAAAATTCTTCTATTTTTTTCTTTTATGCCCTATTTTCTTATAATCCATATTATTTAATTTCCTTTTCTATCTTTTTATTTGAAGTTTTACACAGGCAGAAGCTGACAGTGGGCAACACGATACCCCTTCCTGGAGAGGTAGAGCAAGTGAAAGTCAGTCATGAGTTTCCATTCTCTGTCCACTGTGGAGACATCATCTCTCCTGTTCAAGCTATGACTTCTCATTGTGACTTTAGTGGGCATCATTTGGAAACTGATTAACTGCCCTTTAAAGGATATTCATTCAAGTCAGTTTGTTCAGTCGATGATTTAAATTACATTAAATACATTTATTTTGTATTCTGCTATTTAAGTCTTGCAACTTTTCAGTAATTTTACAACAGGTTAAAGTTGTGAAGCAACTTCCTACACTTAATATACTTTGTAAATCCCATGTTTTTTAAAAGTACACTTATGAGAAGCAAAACAGTTTTAATTTTCAATATGTGTTTTAGACTATTTTTTGGTAAAAATAGTTTAATGTTAACAAATTTTAATTTTTCCTTTAAAAAATTGTGGAAGAAATATCAGTCTCTAAATGGCAGTCTTTTCCACTGACTTCAATCATCTCTGGCTATGACCTTGCATTCCTATAAAAGATATTTGTAAAACTACTGGAGTCGGTTCCAAAGTGAAATGTTTGTTTAGCATTAATTTCACTGGTACTTTTGTTATTCTAATTGGGTTTCTGTCATTTTAATGCCTGAAATAAGTTTTAACTCTGGATTACGTCCTGCCTTTCTCCTTCATTACCTCTTCTGAGTTGATATAGGATCCTAGAATAATTCATATTTTAGCTTTCACAAGTCTCTTTGGTTATGTAGACACACATGGAGTACCAGAAGACATATATCTTACGAAAAGCCTCCTCTTCTGCAGTCTAAACAGCCCCAGTTCCCTCAGTCGCTCCTCATAAGACTTGTGCTCTAGACCCCCTCACCAGCCTCGTTGCCCTTCTCTGGACAGGCTCCAGCACCTCAATGTCCTTCCTGTAGTGAGGGGCCCAAAACTGAAAACAATACTCCAGGTGCGGCCTCACCAATGCCGAGTACAGGGACACGATCACTTCCCTACTCCTGCTGGCCACACTATTCCTGATACAAGCCAGGATGCCGTTGGCCTTCTTGGTCACTTGAGCACACTGCTGGCTCATGTTCAGCCGGTTGTCAACCAACACCGCCAGGTCCTTTTCCTCTGGACAGCTTTCCAGCCACTCCTCCCCAAGCCTGTAGCGTTGCATGGGGTTGTTGTGATGGAAGTGCAGGACCCGGCATTTGGCCTTGTTGGACCTCATACAGCTGGCCTCGGCCCATGGATCCAGTCTGTCCAGATCCCTCTGCAGAGCCTTCCTACCCTCAAGCAGATCAACACTCCTGCCCAACTTGGTGTCATCTGCATACTTGCTGAGGGAGCACTCAATCCCCTCATCCAGATCACTGATAAAGATGTTAAACAAGACTGGACCCAAAACGGAGCCCTGGGGAACACCACTTGTGACTGGCTTCCAGCTGGATTTAACTCCATTCACCACAACTCTCTGGGCTCGGCCATTCAGCCAGTTCTTTATGCAGTGAAGAGTACACCCATCCAAACCATGAGCACCCAGTTTCTCCAGGAGGATACTGTGGGGAACAATGTCAAAGGCCTTACTAAAGTCCATGTAGACAACATACACAGCCTTTCCCTCATCCACTAGGCAGGTCCCCTGGTCATAGAAGGAGGTCAGGTTGGTCAAGCAGGACTTGCCTTTCATGAACCCATGCTGGCTGGGCCTGATCCCCCACTTGTTCTTCACATGCCTGGTGAGCACACTCAGGAGGAATGGCTCCATAACCTTCCCCAGCACCGAGGTCAGGCTGACAGGCCTGTGATTCCCGGAATCCTCCTTCCGGCCCTTCATGTAGGTGGGTGTTACATTGGCTATCCTCCAGTCATCTGGGAGCTCCCCTGTTAGTCAGGACTGCTGATAGATGATGGAGAGTGGCTTGGCCAGCTCCTCCACCAGTTCCCTCAGCACTCTCAGGTTGCTCCCATCTGGCCCCATAGACTTGTATGTGTCCAGGTGACATGGCAGGTCATTGACTGCTTCCTCCTGGATTATGGGAGGTTTGTCGCACTCTCCTTCCCTATCTTCCAGCACTGGGGGCTGACTATCCTAGGAATAACCAGTCTGACTATTAAAGACTGAGGCAAAGTAGGCATTAAGTACCTCAGCCTTTTCCTCATCCTTGTTTGCAATATTCCCCCTTGCATCCAATAAGGGATGAAGACTCTCCTTGGCCCTCTTTTTATTGTTGATGTATTTGTAAACGTATTTTTTGTTGTCCCTTAGAACAGTGGCCAGCCTGAGTTCTAGCTGGGCTTTTGCCTTTCTAATTTCCTCTCTGCACAACCTAACGAGACCCCTGTACTCTTCTTAAGTCACCTGCCCTTTCTTCCATAGGTGGTAGACCCTCCTTTTTTTCCTGAGTCCCAGCAAGAGCTCCCTGTTCAGCCAGGCGGGTCGTCTTCCCCAACAGTTCGTCTTGCAGCACATGGGGACAGCCTGCTCCTGCACCTTTAAGACTTCCTCCTTGAAGAATGTTCAGCCTGCCTGGACCCTTTGCCCTTCAGCACTCTCTCCCAAGGTACCCTCTCCACCAGCGTCCTGAACAAGCCAAAGTCTGCCCTCCGAAAGTCCATGGTGGTTGTTTTGCTGGCCCCCCTCTTAACTTCATTTTGAACTGTGGACTCTATCATTTCATGGTCGCTACGCCCAAGACAGACTCCGACCACCACGTCTCCCACCAGTCCTTCTCTGTTAGTAAACAGCAGGTCTAGTGAGGCACCTCCCCCGGTAAGCTCACTTACCAGCTGAGTCAGGAAGTTATCTTCCACACACTCCAGGAACCTCCTAGACTGTTTCCTCTCTACTGTCTTGTATTTCCAGCAGATGTCCAGTAAGTTAAAGTCCCCCATGAGAACAAGGGCTAGCAATTGTGAGACTTCTGCCAGCCTCTTCATCCTGGTTGGGTGGTCTACAACAGACCCCCAAGCAGGATGTCTGCCTTGTTGGGTTTCCCCTTCATCTTTATCCATAAGGATTCAACCTTGTCATCACAATCGTCGAGGTCTATACAGTCAAAGCAGTCCCTAACATACAGAGCCACCCCACCGCCTCTCTTTCCTCGCCTATTCCTTCTGAGGAGTTTATAGCCATCCGTTGCAGCAGTCCAGTCATGAGAGTCATCCCACCACGTTTCTGTGATGGTGACCAAGTCATAGCTGTGCTGCTGTAAAATGGCTTCCAGCTCCTGTTTATTGTCTGTGCTACGTGCATTGGTGCAGACACACTTGAGCTGGGCTATCTCTCTCACCCCCGACACTGGCATGCCAAGCCTGGGCTCATCCCTGGTGAGCCGGGTTATATCTCCTTCCCCCTTCGAACCTAATTTAAAGCCCTCTTGATGAGCCCCGCCAGCTCATGGGCAAGAATTCTTTTTCCCCTTTGAGAGAGCTGGACTCCATCTGTCGCCAGCAGGCCCGGTGCTGTGTAAACCTCCCCATGATCAAAGAAAACAAAATTCCACTGATGGCACCAGTCTCTGAGCCACCTGTTAATCAGGTGAGTGTTCCTGCCCCTTTCAGTGCTGTTCCCTGCCACTGATGGGACTGAGGAAAACACCACCTGTGCCCCTGATCCTTCAACCAATCACCCCACTGCCCTGCAGTCCCTTTTGATGCCCTTGGGATTTCTTTCTGCTATCTCGTCCCCGCCAACCTGCATTACCAAGAGGGGGTAGTAATCAGAAGGCTGCACCAGACCAGCGAGTTTCTTCGCAACATCCCTAACCCGGGCCCCAGGGAGGCAGCAGACTTCCCTGTGGGATGGGTCCGGTCAGCAGATCGGGCCCTCTGTTCCCCTCAGAAGGG
>Ga0065711_1040287_pt1 | contig 17092 bp, 9 predicted proteins | sample Hoacrofraction12_FD_59098 | JGI IMG/M metagenome (GOLD analysis project Ga0065711, IMG submission 59098) | Hoatzin crop microbial communities from Cojedes, Venezuela - Epithelial fraction 12 v2 (version 2) | ecosystem: Host-associated > Birds > Digestive system > Esophagus > Crop | place... | reverse complement strand
TTTTAAGATCTGGATTTATTTCTCACTATCCTACTCTGATTTGATTGGTGATGAATTAAACTCCCTTTTCTCCCCAAGTTCAGTCTGTTTTGTCCATGACAGTAATTGGTGAGTGATCTCTCCCTGTCCTCTTCTCGACCCTCGAGCCTTTCATCATATTTGCTTATTTCCATATTTCACATTTCCTCTCCCCTGTCCAGCTGAGGAGGGGGAGTGATAGAGCGGTTTTGGTGGGCACCTGGCATTTATCCAGGCCAAACCAAAACACATAATCATTTGGATTTAACTGGCCTGCTTTTACGATTTTACATCTCCTTCTGTACAGGACAGCCTCTGTTGAATATTGGATGATGGGATTATCAGCACCATTTTACTTTCACCCCACCTTCTCTCAAGTCAGCAATGAGGATGGAGGAGTTAGTTTTCTACTTGACAAATGTTATAGGTGGGAACAACTTTGGAAAAGGTCTCTGGATCTGAAATCTATGTGTCAGACTTGACTGTGTTAGTTAATTTCAGCGATGCTGTTAAGCTGCTGATTGCCAGGAGCTGGGACAATGCACAAAGGAGAGAATCACTCAGTCCTTTCTACTGTGGCTTTTATATTCTTTCACCAGGCAGCAGTTAGTGGCAGGTGTTGGAGACAGGATCTTAAGTTAAGCGAACCTCTGGTCTGACCCTATAGGGCACTTTCAGTTTTATTTAGAGACACATCTCAGCAGTGGAAGAATCTGTAGCCTGATCCATTACCCAGTTAAAAGAACATGTTGCAACTCACTTAAAAGCAAATGCAGTCTTCAATTACACACACAGCAGCTAGAAGCAGCCTCAGCTCAAATTAAAGGGCATGCTTTCCCAGAGGGGCAGCTGGCCCTGGTTGCCCAGAATGAGCCTGTTCCTGTGTGGGAGATTGTTTTTTAAGGCCATATCTACTTATGCCAAAATGCTTCCTGCTGCAGAGGCTGTGCTAATGCAGGTGAAGCATAATACACTGCTCTTACACACTATTTAAACAAATATCCTTTTTTTAGACCTATGGAGGTTTGTTGTTTTTTGGGGGGTTTTTTTGTTTGTTTTTTTTTTTCTTTTTAAAGACTGAGCCGGGTTTTGGCAGGAGGATAATAAGGACTCCAGAAGGAATTCAACATGGTGCTTTTTTATCGTGGTGCCAGGGTTTCACAGGAAAGCCGGGGTTGTGGAAAATGCTTTCAGCTGTAGTTCACAGTAACACTTATCATCTGCTTGCATGTGGGGCTCCAATGAGGAGCTACACAAGTGCTTTGTGCCAGCCGTACAAAGCAGAGGTAACTTAAAGGGGGGGTTACTACATCTGTGAGAAAATACTTAGGTAGGAGGCAGCCACTGGGACTAATGGTTATTTTTGTAACAGGTATTTTGAGGAGAAAGGGTTTGTTAGATCATTTGCAAGGTATAGGAGGCGAGGCAAGGAAAGGAGAGGAGACAAGAGGAGAGGAGAAGAGAGGAGAGTAGTCAAGAATTAAGCAAAAGTTGGACAGCATTTTCAGGAACAGAGTTTTGAACTAAAATGCCTGCCTTTGGACAGGTATGGGGTAGGTTTGCTGGGTCTGTTCCTAAAACTGCAAGACAATAACTAGAAACGTCCTTATCTGGGGAAGCCAACCTCAGATATAGAATTGTTCCGCAGGGTAAACATGCCTTTCCAGGTTCAAATTAGCAATAATCTGACCCAGAGAAGAATGCATAGCACAGATCTGCCTGTTACACCTTTCCTGCCCTCTCCCTCCTGAAAGCTAATCACACATTTTCTTTCATTTTTCTATACTATAACTTTGGAGCGTCATTCCTTACTCAATTCACACTTCACCTCTTGGGTGTATTTTGTTTCTGTTGTTCTCATTGTGCTGGTTAAATAATGCAGGAAGACAGATAAATTCGAATAAAATCTCTGATTGGCTGAACATCAATTTAACTATCTAGAATAATTTAGTGTTATTGGATACTTCAGATGAGTCCATGATGTTTAGACTAGAAAATAATAAAATGCACTTAATTGATTAAGCTCTTTGTAGGAGTCTAAGAATTAGCATACTGTCTAATGGCGAATAATTTATTATTATCAAGAAGAGCTGATAAAAGGGTTCAGTGCTATTGACTACCTGACTTGATAACCTTGATCAGCAAGCTTTATTAAAAGAAAAGTCCTAGTTTGAATGTAACTCTGTAAAGGGCATGAGATGACTTTAACACTTTGTGTCTTGAATGGGACGCTGCTGTTTTGACAGACAGTCCCAAAGTACCGCCTTTGGAGACCAGCACAGGCTGCAGACTGAGAGGCATGTTACTGGGCTGACTGGCAACATGTTCCCAAGTGAAAGATTTCCCTGCAACCAAAATCTCTGTTTTGAAATGAACTAGTACAGGATATTTATAAAGCAACTTACTGCAAGATTCATTAACTACACATGTCAGAGTAGGGAGATGAGCTCTGCAGTGGTATTTGCTATTCTCCGTAGAATGTAGTCAGAGATACAGTCTGGTTCCTTTCATACATTTCGCTGAAGTGGCAGCTGTTTGAGCCAAATTTAAGGCTAGAGATAACTGAGAAACAGATCACAGCTTCTGGGGTTGACCTATGGCCATATGATCTTTGCTGAACTGGAGGAAGGTGAATAAGTGGGATTTGCATGGAGAGGGAACGGTACTGCATGATGACTGAAGGACACTGATGTGCCAGGAGGAGAGCTCTGCTGTTTAAATGGGCTCTTTTAAAGCACATTGCCCATTCCCACTGTTCAGTTGTGGCTGGCAAGTTCTCATTTAGTTTAGAACTGCCCTTGCCTCTGACTGATGACATTGAAACAAAGTTCTAATTGTTCTCTTGTTCTTCTGGTGTGGGTCTGGGAACACCAGCTTTCTGCTTCGCCCCAAACCTTCACTCTAGTGAGTGGAAAGATTCGGTTCAGTGTTTCACACAAGAGCAGAGTAAGCAGAGCCTGTGGCTCCCATTGGCACGCAGTAGATTTGTGACAGCCACAGATTTGACATTTCATGTCTAAATACAACAAATTAATATGTTTTCAGGCAAAATCTTTGGCCTGCAGAGCAGGATGAAGATGATGAAGGAGCACAAGTGCCTGGAAAGTGGTGGAGTGTAGTAAATGCATCCTTTCTTTGCCTGTGCTTTTGCAGCTTTCTTTTGGAGTGGCATGGATAGATAGTACTGCTTTAGAAAACTAGAAAAACTTGGATTCTTACCCTCTGTTGTTGAAATGTTGAGATATTCAGTTTCAAAATGGCCCCTTCGAATGTGTCATCCCTTCTGCCCTTGTTCTGACACAGCAGAACAATTGGTTTGAATGCTTGCCTCTAGCCATGCTCTCTTCAATCATCTACTCAAGGTTTCTTGCAGTCAGATCAAAGAGATGGAGCTTTGCAGAATACCTTTTATGGTTTTGAAGACACTTCTTAGAAGCACGGTGCTCAGCTGACATTTATATCTGGGCACTTGGCAGACACTAATAGGAATGGGAATTGCTGGCACGCTATGCAAAGAAAAGGCTGTCCTCCCCATATTTTCACTGTATTTGCTAGGTGTCATATTAGAAAGGCTGAAGCTGTGATGATGGACTATCTATCAAACCACTACAGCAAATCAGGTAGCAGCAAAACTGCTTTGCTAAGAAACACAGCAAATCTCATTTTAAAAAATAAATTCTCATTGCTTTTAAGACTGGAATGCAATAGTTTGAACGCATCTTATGTGTCATAAAGACTCAGTCTGGACAAGTGAGCGGAGAGGCTGGTTATGTTTCATTCTAAGATCAAAAAGCTTAGCGTTTTTCTGCTAATTAAAAACATGCTTCAGAGAAGAGACTTTAAAATCACATTGCTACAAATGAGAAATTTGCAGTAAATTTGGAACTCTGAGAATTTAAAATCTGCTTAAACTTGTCTAATTGTGTAGTGCAGTCTAAGTCGAACTTGGATAGTTAAGCAATTCAGCACACATACAGAAATTCTTTAAAATATCTTCAAAGCAATGATGACTAGCTTGTCGTAGCAGAGAATAGTCTATGACAATAATATGTACTAATATACATAATGTACTAATTAATTAGTACAAACTAATGCTATTGAGGTTGGATCGAAATACCTAAACTCATGTTGTCTGACTGGGTTTGAAACAAAGAGAAGGTAGGAGTTCACAGAAAGAAGCTATCTAATAATTAAGATTCTTCCTGTTCATGGAATTCCTGTTTTGATTGTATTTGCTCTTGCTGTTTATTCGAAGAATATCTCACTAAAGCTCACTCTTGGATAACTTCCAAATATTTGACATTTAAAATTGGAGGTTTCATTCTCATTGGTTGTATCAGTGATATTGGGTATTTTATTTCCCAGATGAAATGAACTAACAAATTTTATCTGAGATCCTTGGGATGAAATTCATCTGAGCTAGTCATGCTAGACTCTCTTTCCACACAGATATAGACATTTCCAGAATATGAAACACGACCTCCTAAAACAGATATCTAAACTACATCAGGTTATTCACATCTAGCAGAGTCTGCTTTTCTCCTTTAGCTACAAAGGGATTACAGGGTGACTAACTTGGATGTTGATGTCCATACTGCAGAAGTCTGAAGCCAGCTGAGATGAATTCCACATGGGATAGGTACAAACTGGATACAAGTTTTGATTATATTTGTACCATAAAGTGCTCTAAAATTATTTTGCCAGAAACTTTTTTGTTCTTAAAAGCTGAACATGATGGAAATGTGAAGTGGTGGATAGTAGAGGAACAACTCTCTAGTGATGGCTGATAGCCTTGCACTCAGCAGGGCTGAGGTCAAGTAAAGTTGTAGATTTCTTCTCTGACCACAGGCAGGTCATGTGAAGTCAGTTTCCCTGAAAGGAAGAAGTGTTTAACAGATCTTCTCTGTCTCACAAGAGCTTTGTTGCGATTAATACAATGAAGGCTGTGAGGGGACCTATTTATCTAACTTTCTATTTAGATGACTCAGAGCAGAATCGTTTTTTTAAAGTTCACAGATACTTATGGAGTTCAAAAGATTTGCTACACAAGGGAAAATGAGCTAGTCCATCTCTGTGGGGAACTTTTCACTGTCTAAGTTAAAAAGAGCGATCCATATGATGAAAATATTTTACCCCAACTATTCACGTGACAAAAAGATCTTGGTGTTAAAATTCATATGGGCAATTGGGAAGAAGCTGCAGCTCGTGTAAGATTTTTGCTTTCTAGATTGCATGATAAATCAGGCTCACACATGTGTGTTGTGGAAACGTGACCACACAGGATCTCTGACTCAGAAAGGATTCTTGAAACGGCATGTCTGAGATATACCGTATACCATGGCATCTCGGAACAGAGGGCAGAAAAATGGTCCATCCTTTGGAAAACTTAGTACTCACTGTTGCCTTTAACTTAAGATGGAAACCTCCCCTGATCACCATGATCTTTCAAAGATAATCAAGACCGCCCTCACGAGCCATCTTCTTCAGCACTTGTGGGTGTCTTCCATCAGGTCCCAGGAACTTGTGTATGCCCTACCTCCTTCACAAAGAGAAAGTCTTCCTTGCTGCAGACCTTCCTCCTGGTCTCTGGTGCCTGCGATATGGAAGGCTGGTCTTATGAGTAAAAGTAGAGGTGCAGAATTCATGGTGAGCTTCATCTTCTCCATGACTTTTTGTAAAGGTTCCCATTCCCATTCAGCAGCAGGCAACATTTTCTTTAGTCTTCCTTTTGCAGCCGCTGTACCTGTAGCAGCTCTTCTATTTGCCCTTCATGTCCTTTGCCAAATTCAGCTCCCAGTGGGCTTTGGCTTTCCTAACCTTATCCCTGCAAACTTAGACAGTGTCTGTATTCCTCCTGGGTTGCTTGACTCCTGTTTTCCATCTCTTGTACACTTCCATCTTATGCTGGAGTTTTGTCAGGAGACCCTTGTTCATTCATGCAAGGCCTCCTACCACCTTTGCTTGGCAAGGCAGGATGGGCCATTCTAGATCCTGGAGGAGGAGATTCTTGAAAATCAATTAGCTCTCCCGGACCCTTCCTCTCTCAAGGACTATATGCCATGGGATGCTTCCAAGCAGGTCCCTGACAAAGTCCTCCCTTCTGAGGTCCATGGTTGTGATCCTGCATTTGGCCTTGTTCCCTCCCACCAACATCCTGAATGCTACCCCATCTCATTTTATGAACTTATGATGTTGTGATGCATCAGTTTTTTCCATCTTTTTATACAGATTTCACTGGAGCATATTTTCTAATCCAAGACTGACATCCACCTCCTGCTTCTACTGCCCCATTGGTACTGTATGTGAATTTACCCTGCAATAGCACTGGAGTAGCTCCACAGGATCAAACAACTTGGTATAAGTCTGGCCTGAGGTTAGAAACAGGCCCCTCAGTCTTTGTAACAGAACTAATGCTGATTTCTATTACACAGTTTTCTGAAGGATTCTCTGAAATTGTTTTGTGCCTGGACTACCTTTATTTTATTAAAGTAATGAAATAATACATCTTTACCGACTCCTCAATGCCCTTTATATTAACAAAGCATGCATTATTTCATCTCTGTCTAATTAATATCCTGTTTAATAGGTATCTCACTTCATGTTAGGTTCCTGTATTCTTAAGAATTTTTACTAATTTAATTGAGAGCAGTCTCAAATTAATTGTATAATTAATCTTGTCAAATTAGGTAACATTTCATAGAGCACCTTATTAAAGAAACTCGAATATTTTAAATTACCATGCTATTAGGCATTAATAAAGAAGTTCTTCCTCTGTATTGTTCTGCTTTATATCACAAAGAAGGTAATTGCAATATAAATTGCAATATAAAAGCTAAGTTCTATAGTACATTAATAATTAGATACACATTATTCCTCATTAAAGCTTTTTCTCTTATTAATTCAATCAATAGAAGCGATAAGCCTTTTTTAAAACTGGAATAATAAAACCCCCAAAATACTCGGAACAAACTATTGTGCTGATGCCTGAACAACAGGATGGGTAGAACCTGAGCTGTTGCTTGACGGATGCCTCAGAGAAGCGGGTTTCTGAGAAACCTAGTGCTGTGCTGCAGATGACTTAAAGACACATGTAGCTGTGGAAAGCTTTCTTTGCATCTCATGTTTGGGAATAAGAGCGTGTCGATTTCCTGACTGAGAGTGAAGAGGTGTGCTCCCTGATAGGCTCCTGGGGATTACAGAGCACAGCAGCCTCCTTACAGAGCCTGAAAGAGTTGCCCCCAGAGACCTCCGGAGGTGACCGTAAGGCTGATGTACAGGACTGGGGAATCGGAGGTGGCGGCTGTGATGTGGGAGAGGAGGGCGGGCAGGCTGAGGAGAGGGGAATGGATAATGAGAAGTGCTATCAATTTTTTATGAGTATATGGAAATTGTACTCAAGGTCAGAAAGCCCAAATACTATATTATATCTGTAGGTGCCAAAGAGATTTTCATTTATATAATATATTGGTCTAGTATTTTAAATCCTTAATCTTAGTGCCTGCAGTTGTGTATACTAAAAGTTCCCATTAGATTAAATACTTTAGGCACAAGAAATCATCCACGCGTGAATGCTGAATGGGTAAAACAGCATTTCACATAGGGACATATGCTTGGGTATAATGTGTGGGATACAATAAATTGCAATGTCAGCCATATATGTAGAACAGCCTGTTCTGATAAATTCAAAGTTACTGCTGAGAGGGAAAACCATAAACTAGCTGTGTGAAAGCTGCTCTCATCAGACAGCCAACGTTATTGGCATCTTACAAGTGCGTCACATGGGAGTTCACGAAATTTTCTTTGTGAACACACTCTACCACAGAGCAGTGGATTACTGTGCAAAGTAAGGCCAGGAAATGCAACCTCTTTCCTCCCTCCTCTTCCTCTCTTCTTGCCCCTTCTTCCCCAGATAAATTCACCCCTGAATTACGTGACAGTGCATGCAGCCATGATCTTTGGTGCACATTTGAAACAATTCTGTCAGACCCAGCTCTAGCTCCCCTAAGCAGAGCTTTGTGAGTAACAGCTTATTTATTTATTTATTTATTTATGCAGTTGAACAGGAGAAATGTGTTTTAAAATAAAATAGAACATTGTAGCTATGACATTTAAAGTAGAGGGGGGAGAGAGAGGGGAGGGAGATGATATTGAACTGAAACATTGCATTCATCCTGACACCAAGTGTTCTGATTTGTTATTTGAGGCTAGACCTTTCTCATTGTCTTTTTATTTAGTTCTGTTCTTTCCCAAGAAAAATCCTATTTCAGAAGAGAAATCCAGATTTGTTTTGAAATCTTACCAAAAAAACCCTCCTTCATTTTTCTTGGCTGAGACTAATCACCAAATGTGATCAACATTTGCAAATAGGACTTATCTCCCTCTTCTGCCCTAAATCTGCTGTTGCTTCTTCTTGATCTCTCTCTGTCACTCTCTTTTTCTTTTTGTTCCTTTTTTTTCCTTTTTTTTCTTTTTGTTTTTTAGTGAGTAAACTGACACTGAGCACTTTTCACCCAGCTCTGCCCTTGGGACCCCATTATCCTAGTGGCCAGCCTACTAGACTGAATAGATATGATGTAGACGTTCTCTGGAATGGAGATCCATGCTGACACTTAATGTCTATTTCTCAAAAAAAGGATCTTCACAGGACATAATATCAAAGAATCCTTTTCCCACTTACTTGCTTTTGAGGACAGAAGCTTCCCAAATTCGCTCTTGTGTGATAGGGATTGCGATAAAACATCTAGTTGGTGCAGACAATGTGCAAAAGTCCAAAAGACCATTAAAGCCTAAGAGGGTGGTCCAACCTGCAAGACGCAAAGTTGGGAAAGCCTTCAAATTCTCTTGTCCCAACAAGAAGTGTGGTAGATAAGACCAGCTGCTGCAGAATGCTGGTAAAAACTACAAGAAGAATTCCTCTGATTAATAGGACTTCATAGCTCAGCAAGTGGTTTGCTGCCGTCCTGAAGAGTGACTGTCGTGAGGAGATGGCTTCTGAAGACAAGTGGGAGAAAAAAAAACGCTTAGCACAACATGTTGCAGAGAAACCACTTCAAAGTTTTGAGCACAAATGTTGATTTTTCATCATACCAGCAAAAATGTCACATACTGTGAAAATCTAACGTGCTACACATACATGTAGCTGTTACTTCAGTGAGTAATTATTGTGGGAGTGACACTGCCATTACGTGATAAGTCTTGGACAGTAAAATGCTGAGCAGGAACTAAGTGGTCACTGCAGAATGCAATACTGACAAGGTATCATGTTGGACTGCATCCATCACTTTTAGCCTGGGTGTAATCTGAAAGCACCAAGACTTGTGTTTTCACAAGAATATGAGCCCTTTGCAACTCTGTCTGCCCCCTTCAAGGAGTGTGAGATGTAATGTGTATCTGGTGCTAGTTATATTTTTCTCTGTAATTCAGTATGATTTGAATCTGATGGAGTTCAGTTCTTGCTGTTTTTTGCAGAGCTGTCATTCTGATTTGGTTGTGGGTTGTTGTTGTTTCAGGGTTTATTTTTGCTGTGTGTAATGATATCTGAATAACCTTGGTGCATCCCTTCTCCCCCACATAATCTGTAATATTTGCCATTCCTCACTGCACTACTCCTGTTGGAGATTTGACTTCAGTCTTGTCAGCCACACTGCTCAACCTGTCACTGGCCTCCTGCTGGTAAGACTGACAACGCCAGATTCGGCACATCTTACCCTTCAAAAAAAGGGGGAGGGAGGGAAGAAAATGTCCCAGAGATATATTTCTTCTGTTGCTTTTATTAAAATCAGTCTTGCTCACCTGCAGGGTTTCTTTTCATTATTTTAAACATTTTTCCCCCACAGTCATTCCACATTATCGTTCAATGTTAATAAAACTGGTTGCTTGCAGTGAGGAGAAAAAAAATACTTTTTATCAGGTGTGTATTAGCAGAACATGCTGAGTCCAATTGCTACCTCTTGCAGTTAGTCATTTGTTTCTTACGGTTCCTCTCCCTCCTCCCCAACATCCCACCTTCTAAAGCAAATGGGTTTTGGGGAGAGAAGCCTAAACACAGATGTCAAGCCCTGGAGTTGTACTGCAGTCTATTGGATCACACAGGATGTGCCTGTTTCCTTAGGGGTTGGAGCTGACCCATTTCTAGGCTGGGACGTGGACTTGGGTTTGTCTTGAATCCTCCAAGATGCTGTGCCTTTGGCCACAGAATCCACCCTTGTAAATTGCTAGTGTCAGGACCAGTTTTGAACTGCAGGGCAATAGGCAGTAAACAGGAGGAATTTATAGAAATATCTGGGCTTCCTTCAATGCTTTTGTTTGAAACAAGATTTCTCATGAAGTATTAGGTAACACAAGAAAAGCCCTCCACTAGAAACAACCCCTAAATTCATCATCTCTTTAAGACATTGCCCTAGAGCAAATCTCATATTCATGTTCAATTAGCTTAAATTTTGCCCAGGTTTGTGATATACGCAGAAAAAATACTTGGGTTTAGGTCGTCCTGGTTCTGAAACATGCAGAGAATGTGGAAAACTTTAGGTATTTGGGGAGGAATTGGGCTGATGCTGGGTAGAGCCTTCAGAGCAGATATGAGAGCAAAAACTTGAGCCTTGAGAAAGAACCTACTTATTTCTGCCACGCTTAGATTCATCCCCAGAGGCAATTCCAAGCACCTGCCAGAAAACTAAAAGTTGCTTAGCCTCCACCCTTTTATGAGACTCAAGTAAGGATGATGAAATTCTGTTGCAAGCATCAGCACCACCAGCGCAGTGAGCTTTTCTGACAAGCGAGTAGGAGAGCTGAAGTAGTTAGTTGCATGGGAGATGTCTGGTTGGATGGATAATGTTATTACAGCATAGGCGGATGGGCCCTGGGAAACAACGTTTGCAAATCATTTTGAGGAGTACTGGTGGAAGACTCCGCATACCAAGTGTTTTGGAGAACAGAAAGCTGATGTAGGTTAAGCTTTTTTCAGATCTACAGACTACCTGTGGACCATGGACATGTGACTAATTTTACCTCATTTGAGTGAAAATGAACCATATACTTCCAAAATGCATCCCAAAATGCATCCCAGCTGGTAATTTGCCACATGTGCTTCCAGAAGCAACTTCGGCTAACTCAGTTTTCCCCCTGGAGCTCTTGCTGTGACACAGTCCTACAGCTGCTCTTGAGGATAATGTCTCAGCTTTCTCCTGCTGTTCTGAACTACTGCCATTTTCTGAAGAAAGTTTCTGCTCTACCCAACACCACAAATCATTCTCTTAAGCAGAAACTGAGTCAGCACACACATCCTGTAGTCATGTAGGGTGAATTCCCTGCCCCAGAGTAGAATGGCCGTCTCAAATTTTGTCTTTTCCTTCCCTCTGCTCCTCACTGTTGCAGTCCCTCATAACAGAAGCAACTGGACAGCCCTGGCTGCACTTTCAGGCCCTCCCAAGGACATGTCTGCAGGAAACACACCGGGGGGAATGGTACAAGGAGGTCCAGGATGCTTTGTCCTCCTGGCTGCTGCTTTGACTGAGAGCTGATGCTGCAGGGAAAGAGAAGGGGTTTGGTGCTTTCCCAAATATTGACGTCTTTCCCAAGAGACTCAATAGCAGCATACAGATTCTGCTCAGTATGGGTACAGTCCTGTACTGTACAAATGGGATACACTGACCGTGCTGAGTCTGTATGTGAACTCCAGCAAAGCCCACATACCACTAAAGATGCATAGATCACTGAAGATGCACAGAGTTCAGCAGGGACTTAGAATGCGTATTTCCATTGAAGCAATTCTGTCTCTGTGAGTCTGCTTACAGTTCATTTCAATGAGTGGCTGTACAAATTGTTCTGGAGGGCTGTCTACACCAAAGAATTCTTGTAAAAGAAATTGAGGGGAGCTTGAGGAATAATGACATTTTCTTATTCTAGTTTCATATCCTCCTTTGGTGTCAAAAGAAAACAACTATGAAGCATTGTCATGGCAGAAGCTGCTTCAATGAGATTTTGGAGCTGTCTGCCCAGAACAGCACTAAACCAACACAGCAATAATCTAGAATGCAATATATTCCATTAAATTCAAGTCAGCTCACTAAGCTTTCATCTTGGTACTCTCAGCAACTTGCTTTCCTTTAGAAATGTCACTGGTTGATGGAAGCTCCCTGGGTCTGGTATGCACGTTCTGGGATATCTCCCATACTGCAGGGCAGAAGATAGTCCAGTGAAGCAGAAAACATAATTTGCTTTGCTTGAAACCACCTTCTTCCAGTTGATTTTTTTTTCCTGTGAAGATTTTGTCTGGGGAGAGGTATATGAAGCAGGGAGGAGGGGGAGAAAGAAAGGTAAACGCCTGCCATTTCAGGAGATGTGAACATTAAAGACAACAGTGATCTTCTTAAGCATGCAAGACTTTACAGAACCATCAGTGTTTCTCAATATGCCACTACCAATTAAGGGCAGAGCTATAAGGTTTTGCTTGGCTGTGCAAAGAGTAGGAGAATACCACCTAGATGTCTGCTGCAAGAAAATGTAGCTATTGAAATAGGTCTAAAGGGAAAGTATTAAGCCAAGTTTTAGTATCTGGATTATTTATATCAGGGTCTCACTGGTTAGGATAAAAGCATCTTGCATTCTAAAGGTCAGGAAATGCCACCCATCCTTAAATCAGCCCTGTTATGCTAGATAGAATATGCACATATTAGGATACCAGCTGATTACATGACCTTACAGTATTTTTTTCTGTGGGCACAGGAAATGTTCAGAGAGCAAAGAAACAAACTGATGGATGATGAGGCAAGGTGCAAGGAAAGAAGGAGCATCCCCTCAAGGAGTTTCTGTTCCTGTGCTCCCCAGATTTGTCACGAAATATTAGACAGCAAGGTTTGTCCAAAACTGCAGAAGTCACACTGCAAATGATTGAGCCTTTGTAAGTTTTTGCAATATTTAAGAATTTAGAGATGGGGGATTTATTTTTTTTTAATTTCTGCCTTGATTCTAGAGGCACCAACTACTGAAATCAATCCTCTAGAGAAAAACTATCGATTTCCCCCCTGTTCTTCATTCTATTTGAACTCTACAACTTCCCTAATTCCCCTAGGGAACAATTCTCTTCCCTACAGAGCTACAGTCAGTTTCAAAATTGACTTGAAAACAAGAAAACAAAAATCTGCCTTTCTTTTTCTTGTGTTCTAAAAGTTCTGACAAGGGCCTTTCTCCAGAGAGCCATCTTCTTCAATCTCTTTGTGTTTACTGTCACCTGACAGCATTTTGTTCTGCCTTAAGGAGGCAGTAAGCCAGCTATGCTGCTTCCTTTCTGTGGCTTCTGCTACCCACAGGTCAGCTTCCTACCGGATGTATCTGAATCTGGTCTTCAGCCTGATCCCTATTGCTTGCTTCCATTGCTTATCAACGTCCAGAACATTCATATTATTTCCTGGGTGGGTCTCTTTAGTTGAGTGTATTTTTTTCTGCCTTTCTCTCTACTTTCTTTTTCAGTTTGTTCTGTGTTTGTGAAAGATTAGAGGCCATGACTCTGTGGGGGCCATCACACAGGAACCTTCTCTAGTGAGATACTCACTATTAATCTATAGTAGGAATCCCTCATTTCTGCTGGAGTTCTGTATTAAATCACATGGATACTTAATTAGACAGACTTCATTTGATTTTAAATATCCACGTGACTTGTGCAATTATTATTCAGCCTTGTGTAACTTCTCTCTAACTATGATGTACTCTCTGATGAGGGTGGTGACACACACATAGGCAAAAGATGTCTCTGTGTCATTCTAAGCAACATGTCAATGCTGTTTTATGAAATATTTTGAGTTCCTCAGACAGTAGGCATTTCACTGAAATAAAGAGCAGTATCAAAATATTGGCTCACTTCCTCACCAATTATAGTTATACACTAGTCACGCTTTCTCACCCATCATGGGGCCAGAATGCTGTTTGGAGCATGTACCTGGGTATCAGATCCTATGTGTAGCATACCTTTAAGAGACCAGTGACCTCTTCAGCTGCCACTGGCCAGAAAGCTGCCTTGCTTATCTCTGTCTCCACAGTAATTCACTTTCCCATACTCCAGCTTCATAGGGACTCAGATAAACAGTTTGCTTGTTATGCAGCACCTTATGGATGAAAGACCTTACAAGAGTGTTTCAGAACAAATTTTGCTAGTTAGCAGAAAGATTATAAAAATATGGGTTAAGAACATGCATGCTTTTCACCACTTTTATTTCATGACGTGTTTTTTCTGGTGTAATAATACACTTTTCTGATTGCACTCAATCACTACTTTTGCTCTGGAACATGGCGCAGGTTGTCTCTTTCCCAGTCACCTTTTTTGCTCAATGTCAGATGGACATTCAGTTTCTAAAAAGCTGGTTGTCTTCTCCTTGCTATTAACCAAGCTTGCTTTGTTTGTCAAAAATTGTGCTATGAGAGTGGTGTATTTATGTTTGGTTGTATAGGAATTTTCTTTTCTCCTAGGGATGACCTGAGCAGAACTGTTTTCTTTCAAGACGAGCATCATCCTTTGCATAAACACATCACAAGTTCTGGTAGAAAGCATGGAGTAAATATGAGAAATCACAAATAGTGAGCCAAAAGTTGTTCTACTACAATAGCCTTTTGCAAAGAAATATTCCAATTGTAACAGGTCCCAGCTGTAGAAATAATGGAGATAATTATCCAGAGAATCCATGTAGATGGTGACTTTTTGGGCTCACTCTGACAACAGTCTGAATCATTTCTCTCTTTATTAGCTCTGCTTCTGAACCTTGCGGACACCGTGTCACTGAATAACCTTTGAGCCTATGTCCCACATTCTCTTTGAAGCTGTTGTTAAAGATAGCCATCTACTAACATCTATTTGAAGGGAAAAAAAAACAGTCGCTCTTTCATAGCAGGAGTCTAAAGCTTAGTTTTGTGTCCTCCACAGATGGAGAACATGCACCAGTACTCAGTTTTGTATTTAAGAAATGTTTACATGAGACCTGTCACGAAGCTAGGAGTTCTCAGCTGAAGAGCGTTTAGTACCTGTTTAACTTGTAGCTGGCTTAGTCATGTACTATTTTAAGATTCTTCTGCTTCAGAAAATCTCATTTCAGTGTTAAAATATTAGTGTCTCTGCAATGTTATTTCCATGGTGCCCTGCTTAGCTCCAGGTCACTTATATTTTGTCAATCAGTCCTACAGTGTTAGTTATTTATCTATCACTTAATAACTGTGCTGCAGAGAATAATTTATCTGGCATAGCATGGTAATTTGTACTATAATTTCACCCCTGCTGCTGCAGACTTCCATTCTGTTACAGAAATGATTGAGGAAAATTAAGATTCCTAGGTCACACTTTGGGCTCTATGTTTTCTGCCTTTCATAATTTCATTTCACTTCATCATCTTTGATTGAAGAGCGGGTTCATCTAGAAATGCGAGAAGTGGCAAAAATCACCATGTTATTCAGCCCACTAGGACACAGTTCATGAAGATAAAGGGAAGGCGACTGTGTAGTCTTGAAATTGGCTCAGGAGACTCATACGCCATCAGAGTTGAACCCCCTGCAAAGGCACTGCAGATGAGTTCAAACTATGTGTTCTTGTTTCTCACCTCTCTTAGAAATGTAAATAAAACTTATATGTAACACCGATGCACCCTTCTCCCCAAAGTCTAGGCAGCGTTAGTGTTGGTCAGGTATAGAATCAAACCTTGTCAGACATTCAGCTGCACTAATTTAGGAGCCATTTGTTGCAATTAAGTTGGAAACAAGAAAAGGGGGCAAATATAAAGAAAGTAAAGAGGGTTGAAAGAGAACATAAAAAATGGTATTGATAGAATGGATTTTACTTAGCCTTCTTCACAGAGCATAATAAACATACATTATTTCTTTTAAACCATGAATTTTAGTATGATGATTAGATGGTGGAACTTCTTGCAGTTCAAGTGGCCAGCTACCACAGAAATGTTCTGTTTCAGGTATTCACTTTCAGACTGAGGAAAAGGCAAGGACTAAAACATGCATTGGGCAATGGATTTTGTCCTTTGCCTGCTATTAAGTACTGCCATTTTGACTGTTCTTTCTGTGGAACAGAGAAACTTTCACATTCAAATTGTCTCCAGATGTTGCATTCTTCAGGAAAGGTGTTACAGATGGTCATTTTTTTGACATAAGCAAAATTGATTGATGCCTGCTAAAATGAGGCTCTAGTCAGACTTCTAAGTACTAAGGAAATATAAATAGCGACAGAATCAACAATATGAGCTTTATGAAGACTAATTCAAAAATGAGCCCTCCTCCAAGAGATTCAGCAGACTTGCTACGGACCTACTTCTGCATCCCTAGCATTTATTGATTTATTTTTAGGTGGGATTTTTTTCTCTGGAGAAGAGCTTCTACAGAAATTGCAGAGCAGCCAGTGAGCATCACCTGATTATCCAGTGTTGACACTGAGTTGCTCTTCTCTCTGTTTCTTGAGTAAGATGTTCCTGTGTTTGCTGTTACATTTACTTCAGCTCTGCTTCTGTATTGCAGAACAATCTAGTAAGGAAAGGCTATTCTCACCATCAATCATTTCTTTCTGGATTGCACTTTATCTCCATAGCACACTAAGCTTAGTTAATGGGTACTTCAACCTGGTACCTCAATTCTAATTCTCAGAAGTTACTTATGTAAGACTAGGGACTTCAGCTTGGACCCGTTTTTCTCTGTTTAACAAGGAAGCTGAGAGGCAGATGTCTGCTAACAACTACAGATGTAGTGAGCCTACAGTCTGAATGATTTTTTTGCTATTTGCAAGAAGTAAATAACATTGTACTGGGAAACCAGGTGACTATCTTTTTTTATTATCACAGTCTCAGACAGTGTATCTAGAAACAGTTCTGAGCACATACTGGTGAGCTGTCTACACAATAAATGAATCAATGAAAAATACTAGGTAGAAGAGGGACTCAGGAGAAACTGCTCTGTGGATACCAATCCATGTAATTTCTTAGAGATTAGTTAACTCCGTGGTTTTTCAGACTTTTAGTTGTCACCATTTAGAGCAGGGTGACAATAAACATTGTGGCAGATGCTCTCTATTAACCCCTGTCCCCCCCCCCCCCCC
>Ga0065711_1040286_pt1 | contig 17093 bp, 5 predicted proteins | sample Hoacrofraction12_FD_59098 | JGI IMG/M metagenome (GOLD analysis project Ga0065711, IMG submission 59098) | Hoatzin crop microbial communities from Cojedes, Venezuela - Epithelial fraction 12 v2 (version 2) | ecosystem: Host-associated > Birds > Digestive system > Esophagus > Crop | place... | reverse complement strand
TTTAACTGAGAAGAAAGCAAAAAAAAAAAAAAAAACAACAAAACAACAAACCCTGATAGGTTCTTTATAGTAAGATAGATATAAAAATTTTTCATAAGAATCTGTGTTCCCCTTTCTTTTTGGCTTCCTGGGAAGAACCAGAAAGATGTTCCTACCCCAACAGAATCCCTGATGCTGGTGACACTGCCTAACTCAAAAGCCACACGCAATGAAGGCACGAGTGACCAGTCAGGTCTTCTGGGCTTAAGCAGCTGCAGTTGCTGCTCTTAGTATTTCACCTCCTCAGGATTCACTAGCAGTGAAGAGGTGAAAGGCTGCACATTAAACAGTTTGTCTGAAAGCCATGTGCATAGCAAACTTTTACACCAGCTTCTATACAACTATTTGTTTTAACTGTACAGCTGGAATGTTTCCAGCGTAAGGCTTTTAGAGTGACTCCAGCAATAACAGAAGCCTTTGGATTTTTCTTGTTTTGTTTAAATCCACTAGCCATGCTCAAAAATAATATTTCTTCATGTTTTATTTTTATACGGTGGCTAGCAGGCACCTTAGTAACAGCCAGAAATCAATTTCAACCACCATCAATCCCTAAACTACAGTACCAGGACGGTTGGCTAAAGAAAGGAAACTGATTGGCTGTAGTCTGAAACTTGCCTAGTACAAGGTGTCTGGCTGACTTTGTCCTAAATAAGGCTAACATTAGTGAACTAAGAGAACAGCATTTGGTTGCAGTCTTGCACTCAGGAACATCCTTCGCCAATGCGTTGGCAAGATCTCCCTACTTTCCGATCCAGTTTCACCATTTTCATAATGGCTTCCTCACGCCCACGTCCCATGTGGTCAAATGTGCAGTCATGTTGTTCAGGCAGGCGATGTAACATACAGAACACATAACCTACCATGGAAAGGGAGAAAAAAAAATACAGTTAGCAAGTTGGTTACAGTGGCAGAACCTTACCCGAATCGCAACTGAAGGATCACCTGCTGAGGGATTACTCAATTCTCAAAAATGAATGGCAGCTTTAAGTTTTTACTTATCTTCCTTATAGGGTATTAATAAATACCTGATTATTTACTGCATTTTCTTGAGTATTTACCAACACCATATCAAAGCTCAAGTCATATGAGGTTTGGGGCTTTTTTGTCCGTCCTTTCATCTTACAGAGAAAGCCCCCAAAATTGTCTAAACCAGGTATGCTCAGATAGTAACAAAGCTAATGTTTGGGGGGGGGGAAGCTGATCACCTTCATTGAAATCTTTTCTACTTTATGTGGAGTTGGTTGGCATTTCTGACATTCATGCACATGGTACTTCAGATTTAGCTCCCAAGCAGGCATTCAAGTCAGAACTGTTAAATCTAAGCACCTTGCTTCCTCCTTATTGCCAGCACCCCAAGCTGGCAGCGACTGCGGGAGAGTTCACTGCTCCGCTACTATTCCAGTTTTCAGAAGCTTCTCTTCATGAACTAAGCATGAGGGGAACAGGCATTTGACACAGGGACAGGTCATGCCACATCATCTTGCTCTGCAGCTGAAAAGATGTAGATTATTGTCTCTTTGTCTATAGCTAGTCAATGTTATTGAGTTTTTCAGGGCGCATGCGATTCAGAAACACATAGCAATACTTCCTCCTGCGGGTGAGGAGGGCATCTTCAGTAGTCACCTCTTTCTAGTTTACAAAGAAAATCAGCTTTTTTCTTATTTGGCCCTAACACTTTGTTACAGTAAAGAAATTGCCTCAAATTTCCTACCTCTAAAATGAATGTGATAAGGAGTATTAAGATTATATAGTAGGGAGAAGAGTCACACAGTTACAGAGTTCATGTAGTCCACTGTATATGAAATGAAGTACAATATTGGCTATGCTGCAATAATTTTCCTGCCTGATGGTGCAAAGAGCATCACTCTGCCTCTCACTGAATGCTTTACGTTACTGCTGCTCCTTGAATGCTCAAAAGATATTAAAACCACAAAAAGATATTTGAGAGATGGAAAAGGATAAAAATGAGTTAATGATAGAGTGTGTGTGTGTGTGTGTGTGTGTGTGTGTGTATACACACACACAAAAATGTGTATAAAGTATTTCAAGCTCCTGGACTATAAAACATCAATTGTAGGAGCGAACAACAGGCTACCTTTATGTTAGTGTGATTGTTGAGAAAAAAGAAAGGGAAAAAGTATCACACATGGGGGAAAAAAAAAAATGTAAAGAAAAATTGATTTATCTTTGCTCTTTGTTTCAACAGCACCAGCTAAGAAAAGACATGTCTATTATCTGCGGCTGGCTTTGCAACCCAGTTCCAGCAACAAAACAAAAAAGACAAGTTTTCTGTATTGGTATATGTGATTCAGAAATGCGGATGGAAAGATGCAGACTGAATTGATATATATCTCACCCCTTGTGATCATTGCCACCACTTCAATCTCAATCTGGGTCATACCACACTCAAATGTGACAAATATCTTTCTAGAGGTGCCAAAAATTCAGGGTCTGATTGTTAAAATGAAAATATCCTTACACTATAGTTTCAATACTGAACAGGCATTTCACTCAATTCTCTCTTACAGAAAGCAATGACTGAAGGCTTCCCCTATTTCTTGAAATAAGATTTTAAATTACTGAACCAACGTCCACTGCAGGCACAAGAATACATAAATATTTGACGAGATGAGCTCGAAAGTCAAGTTCATCATCTTATCTGGAGTGGATGTGTAAGAAGCAGATACAAGAAGCCATGCAGATATGGACTGGGCTGAAGTCGTTTCAGTCCATTGCAGGTAAAAAAATGGTTTTAATTCCTGATGGTTTTACAGATCCTCTCCATATGGTTAACAAGCATATGTAGAAATGCTATTTAATGTTATCTAAAAGAGATCTTGCACACGTATACAATCTTCTGCATTGCTTCAGCAAGACCCTTTTGACAGTTCTGTAAATCTAATAAGAAAACACATATACAAAATTTATCACTTTTGAACACGACTTTTCAGTTGCCCTATTTTCCTCACCCTCTACGAAGCCTCCTGTCTTTCGTAGACCAGTGATGTAGACTTCATGATGTTCCTTTCTACTTTGCCACCCCCCAAATACAATCTGTTCTGTGCTTTGCCATATCTTTATTTCTTTTTTGAACACCTTTTAGTGCTTTTTAGAGCACCTGTTTTCATGTAGGAAAAGCTGTACTGTATGCTATTTTTACTTCAGATGAAACAAATTATTTATTTTTTCTGTTTGACAAGTATTTCCTTATGCATTCTTGAACAGCATTTCAATAACTGTACACAAAGAATGGTAGGTGGTTTTCATTTTCCCAGACTATGGGAAAAGTATTTTTCATTTCAGCAACTAAATGACCTAAACCTGTTATTCATATATCTATTTAAATATGTACTACTAATTAGAACTGACAATACCTAATGAAAGAATACCCAAGCACATTTTGAACATTAATAAAATAGTTTTGCACATATTCGCTGTTCTTACGGAGGGGATTTATTCTTGTTGAATTAGTAAAAGGGATCTTCTGGAAGTCCCATTTCCAAGAGAGACTTCAGAACTTTAGTCCCACTGCTCCAAACACCTACATCACTTTAAAGACTGGAACTTAAATTTTTTGTAGGTTTTATTTAAAACTTAAAGGACTTGCATACTGTTATATAGTAGCTAGTTGAGTAACAGCCATTCAGAATATTTTTTCATTAGTTCAGAGTGGATATATTCAATTATTACTGCTATATGCACTCCTTGCTTCTTCCCTGGTCTGGAAACCAGGGCAGACATTCTGTGGTCTGCGTGTGCACAAGTCCCTGATGTCGTACCAAGACCATGAGTATTTGTAACAGTTCCATTATTAACATATGTGCACTGGGGCAGAAGGCCAATATAGGTACTTTATTTTGATCCTTAAAAACAATCCGGATTTTGAGGTGAAACCTTTTCTCCTGAGAACTCTGCTTTTATAGTTATAAAGCAAATTAGATTAATGAGCTCTTGTGGTGTATTTACTGTGAAGTTCATTATGGGAAGATTTTAAATACAGGTTGTCTCCCCTAAAGGATTTTACTACAGAAATGCTTCTTTTAGCACACTATAACTAAAAGACAAAATAAATAAATTTCTGCTAGGGGAAGAGCATTGGAAAAGGGAATCTATCTGTCAACTAAAGTTAGTTTACCCTAGTCATCAACCAAAAACATGTCAGACTTCCACTCCAAGCATACAAGATTTCAGTCTAGAAAACGTAATAATACATCTCGCAGCATTGCAATTGTTGTTTTCTGATGTTACAAGTAAACTATGAATCACCTACTCCTCAGGCCTCTAATGCAAACATCTTGGAAAAACATCTTGTAGTGCCTCAGAACCTTTGAGCTCCTCTAAGCACCCCAGAAACTACTTCACAGTATTTCAGAAAACGTTCACTTCCATTTCATCGCCAGAGCACAAATGGCTGAAGCCATAAAACAGTGTACCATCTCTGCCTTACTTGTAGCCATACAGATGAGTATTTTGCATAGGACGTGTAAAAACACATAACTCGAAGGAAGTCTAAGATCGCACACAAGCAACTGTGAAGTTGCTTTCATCATTCCCGAGGAATCTGCTGGGAAAAGGCAACTGGAGAGGACAGAAAACAAATTATTCTTCCATATTCAAGACCAGAGAATACCACAGACCTACAGTTTGCTGTGTATGGGTGATGATGAAAAATGACTGCATTTTCCTCGTTATATTCAAGAGCACTGGCTAGATGGGAGTATGGAATGACAATAAGCAAATATTTCAACTAAAACATACATTTCATTCTTAACTTTCATTCTTCGAATTCTGAAAACAGTAAGCTGCTAAAATACTGATAAAAAGATACGTGAAGCATCAGAAACAATTCAACTAAATGGGATAATAATCCACAACACAAAGGCCAAATTGTAATTCTGGAGGGTCCCTTGTTTTACTAAATTTCTTTTTCTCTTTGCTAACTGAACAGAAAGTGGTCAGACTTCCTGGAACATGGCACAAATGCCCAATGATGGGATTACTGCAGACTACCAATGGAGAAGCACAGCACACTGGTGGCACTACTCTGATGGACGTCCTTGGCCAGGCATGGAGTAGTCCCAGACTCTTCTAATGTACCGCTGGAGAATATGACACTGTTATGCAAGACATACAATAAATATAATGATCCCTGTTACATGAATAGCACTATGATAAAAAGGAAGCTCCTTTTTCTCCCACCCTGAGATTCTGGTCCTGATCTATTGATGAGACATTCAGAAAGCTGCTGAAAGAAGACAGATTTGTTTGTTTGGTTTGTAAGCATGTTTTGAAACGTGGTGGAAGTGCCAAACAAGTCTGTTAAATATTTATACAGCTTACACACAAAGTGACTTAAAAACATTTAAAAGTGTCTGTATTTGAAACATCTTGATGTGCATTGCCTAAAAAGTAGTTGCATGCTGCCACAATTACCCTGATATTCAGTATATTCATACTTCTGTGTTTTGAGAATAGAGAGCATATTTGGACTTTGCCATACAGTGAATGTGGCACACGGTTAACACGGCAGTTCCATCTACTGAAGAAAACTGAACCTCGCTTATGTAGAGGTATGTTTTTGCATTTCTGAAAGCTAAGCCATTTGAGTATCATTGCTGACATGAAAAGACAAAGCCCTTCATTACCAGGTACCATCAATCATCTTAATTGTTCAAGCTAGACATTTATGTTTTCACTGCATGCAGTAACTGCTCTGAGTCTTGCCTTCCATACTACAGTGACCCCTTCTGATTCATACAAAGGAGCTCCCATTGGTAGGTAAGGAAAGGGGAGTCAGTATGACCATAGGGAATTAGAGCTTCTGACACTTCAACATCACCTTACCTGCTCACTAGTACTGATATTCATCTTTTTCATTCTCAAGTCAAAAGGCAGAAGTTCAAAACTGCCAGAATTTGCGGCTTACACCACTTCCAACCTTTATTTAATAAGCAACTTGTGTTCGAATAGACTTTGTATAGGGGATCTACACAAAAGTAGTCTTAATAATGGCACAGACTTATTCCTGTGCAGAATTCTGTGCTGTGTGCTTTGGCTTCTTCATGTGCTTGACAAGAAATTTTACCTTGCTTGCTATTCTGAAATTCTAATCAACAGAGGTTCAAACAGAACTTAAAAATATCTTGTAACCTTAAGAGATGCAAGGTGCTGCAAAAATTCTCTACCAAAGGTGTATTATCTAACAAGGTATGTGTGAGTCTACATGCAGTTTTCTGCGCAAGAACAGATTGTAACGTATCTTTAAGAGGTGAACGTATCTACAGGGGATCATACAACACAGCAAAACCAGGCAGATTAACCAGCAGACAAGATTTGCTCATGCAGTGACACATGCTGCTGCAGCACTGTTCAAAATAATTGGACACCATTCATGAAAAGTGTCGAGCAATCCCCAAAACAATGTTTATGCAGCTCTCCCATCCCTTCCAACTGAAAGATGACTTAATGTGTTATAAATGATACTAACAATAAAGCGATAAAAAAAAAGCGTGGGAGGAAAATATTTTTTCTTTTTTCAAGACATGAAATAGCTAAGAAATGAATGTAAGAGCAGTACAAATAGGTACCAAGATACAAAGCAAGATCCTAAAGACTTGTACATCAAGTACCTCAGAAAACACTTGCTCTCTGGATGTCAATACAATCCAGCTTTCTCCCCTCGTATTTTGGAGATTGTTCAGTAAGAACATCCAGCAATGGAAGGACGTAAAAGTGTGCTATAGTCCAGCCTAGCAAAACTTCCAGTGCAGCTTATATGCACTGCTATTTTACAGTATAAAAACATTCCAGTCTGCTGATGTCTTGTATTATTCTCCTTCTAGACAGCTCCATTCGTGCATATACTCTAATTATCTCGTCTCTCTCTTCTGTGGGGAATGCTCTGCATTGGCACTGCCAGCTTTCATTACACAACTCAAAGGAACATTTACTGACATTTTCTATAAAACCAAACCAAATCGCAACAAGCTAAACAACAAGCTTTTGGAAATAAGTGAGCTACACTATTGTCCCGTTTCCCTTTCCCAGCTTTGTAAGATGTCACAGAATTTGATTAAGTGCTAAGTAGTTCAGAATAACTTGGCTAGGAATCTTGTCATTCACTTCCAAGGGGAAAGGGGAGTAAGCCACATTATGGTGAAGCTTTTTATAAATGTATTTAAGCTTTTTAATAAATGTATTTATTAAAACTCCACAAAATATAGCTTGAGGTAGACCTTTCTATCATTTCAACTCCAGGAAGAGTGGACGGGGAATGTGCTGTAGCTCTTAAGTGCTGAAGGTTAGAAGTCTCTAAATATTAATGCACAGTATCTTAAAAATTGCCCTCTCAAGGCATTTCAGTTCCATGTTCCTTCACAAACAGTACAGCTGCAATAGATTCACGAAACACACAGGAGGAAGAAGCGAACATAACTTCTGTTCATTAACTTACTTTTCTAACCATTTGCTATAGTGACTACAACTTGCCTTTCAATATTTTCTCCTTTATATAGATCGTCTACACTCATGCTCATGACTACCAGAATGATCAATAACTGAATCAAAAAGAGCAAAAGAAAAGAGGTGGTATAAGACACCTCAGAATGTTTCTTTTAATCTGCCAATCTCTCCCCGGGACTGGACATGCACTTGGGACTTCCATCCTGCTCTTAAGTCAGTCATAATCTCAGCTTTCCTGCTAGAAGCACACAGCTCCGTGACATCTGTGATGCTACATAAAATTTTATGTCTGAGACTCAGGATACTTACGAGACGCTGTGGGTTCATTTTGTATTTCTACCACTGGATTTATGCTCAGGAGAAAAGAAGGGAATAGAGATTTCCCCCTCCCTGCCCCCCTCTTTTCTTGTTCTGTTTTGCTGTCTACCACGAAGATGGTAAAGCAGTACGTATAAGCATGCATTAGAGACAAAAAAAGCTACTAGTGAAAAAACTGCCCAGGAAATGAATGGAAAAAATGGCATACAAAAGAAAGATGACATCATCTTAATCCTGTAACAGCCACTGGACAGGTATGGTTAAAGAATCTGCAAGAATTCTTTAGACTGCAAGGCAAAGGGTTTGTATTTCCAAGTTTAGTCATATAAAACCTACGCTTCGAAGTGTCTTCTGTCTATTTTTTTGAATATCACAAGCTTAAGAAGCTGCTTCAGGGAGCATGCAAGAGATGCAGTTTTGCACTGTGGAGACTCTGCAGACAAACTACCTTTCATCCCAATTTGTGCTAATTTCGATTTCACTTTCCTATTTATGTTACTACTTGCACAGAAAGCTATCAAACTATTTTTTCCTACATTAAATGTGACACAAATTTTGAACAGAGAATTTCTATCACTTGAGGACAGAGCACATGCTAATTTTTTAGGGGTTTTTTTTTGAATCAACAACTTTTACGGAGGTTCTGTGTAAGATACTATTCTACTCCTTGACTTTGGCACTAAGAAGAACTCAAACAGCTTCCTCCTGTTTCTTTGAAGACAGTGTATTTGGAGTTGGAAAAATTAAGACATGGCACTGTCCTAGATTCAAGTCCTGCTTTTGCTCTAGTGGATACCAGCTCCACAGAAGCAGGAAGCATATTCAGGAACAGAACTGAGGTTTTCAGGAAATTATTTCTGAATTTCAAAGAATCCTCAATGAATCAAAGTGATAAACCTAGCGTATCTGCTTTGCAACAGTAAACTGCAATTAAAAATAGTTTGCCGGGAGTCAGGTCTTACTGAATACTTCAGGTCTCAGTCAGGATTAATATCTCAGTTCCACAAAACAGCAGTGGTTAAATCTTTTGGTTTGGACCAGATATTTTCCTTGCTCTACAGAACACATGCACATTGGAGTAACTGCTTTTACACCACAACTTCTTCACCCCGCTACGGATTCATGAGTTATGGCCAACATCTATCAGAGACAGTCTAATGGAGCAATGTCAGTACCTGATTACTCCCACAGATAGAGCATGCAATACTCATTTCTAAACTGCTTTATAGCTCCAAAGTCACTGACCTGCACATTTCACCTGTAGGCTCTCCTTCCAACCTTATACAATGTCCTCCATTTTTTGTCCAAGTTGCAATCCACAGCAGTCGGGCACAAGCAGTAGCTGTGACCCCACAAGCTGACTTTCCAGCCAGCACAAATGGTGGGTTACCACTGTTGTGAAATGTCCGTAGAACTGGGGTATGATCCCAGTTCACCTGTAGTGATAGGTGAAACTTCGCAGAAATTAGCATTTTGTCACATACTTTCGCAATGTAACCGAAAGAAACATTTTTTTCTCCAGAAGATTCACGCAAGTGTTGAAGCACAAAGGCAAAAACATGGTTAAAGTTTAATTTAACAAGAGCATTTTTCAAGAAACCATTTTGCTCCCAACTTGCAGCATCAACAACGGTGCCAGGCAGTGAACACCAATATATGACTAACTTGAGGGAGAGGAAAAGCTAGGTTCAAAATGAAAAGCTCAGACTTTCGGTAGGTGAAGAGAGTTTGGTTTTTTGAATAATCTTGTGATCTTGCAACAATATATTCAGGAAGAATTAACATCACCCCTACACTTGTAAAAGGAACATTCACTGCCATGTTTGCAGGGCCAAGAATACGATGAAACAACACTGCATCTCCCAGGTAATTTCTAGTTTCACAAAGTTGTATCCTGTAGGACGTGGGAGAACGAATCCCCCCACAGGGAAGAACAGGATATGCAGTAAAAAAAGCAGGATTAGGCCAAAAAGGCATTCTAGTGTCCAAGAGTTACTTACCTGATAAAGTAGAGGTAAGCCATAATAATAGGTAAGACTATTGCGAATGGTGGTACTCTTATAAGATTTTTTCATACGCTATACCAGCATATAAGAAAGTATTTGTTTCCTACCCAGAACATTTATATTTGAGAGTAATGTGAAATCTTAAAAAAAAGTCTCCAGAGAGAGGGCAGGCAGATGACAGCTATCCTTGCACCAACAGGGCCTTGTGCAGAGTGTCTGACATTTTCAAAAGAGCCAGATGAGTATTAACACTTCTAGAATTCTCTCTACACCAAGCCCATCTGAGCTAATACACTTCTCCCAGGAGCTGAGAATTTAATTAAAAGCCAAAGTGTACCCAGTAATTTAATTAAAATAGCAAGCAATACTGAGTGATTCAATAATGTATGTGTATCACTTTGTTTAGCCCAATGAAAATGCAGGAAAGATAAGGCTACTAACAAAGAACTGGAATGAATAATGAAAGGGTCTATACTAACATTCTGTACTTGTTATATTAATTTTAGCTGTTCTCCTGGATCCTGCATGCATTATGATTTCAAACCATCACATGCTGAATATGATTCCAGGTCTGACTTTCAGTGTATTTCCTGAATCATGTTATTTATGCCTTGGGTTTAAATGGCTTTCTAGAGGTTGCACCATATTGATCCACAGTCTGACAACAGCTAGACTTGCTGGGCAAACCACTGGAGAGAAGCAGCTCTATTTCATTTAAACCTAAACGGAATGTATGTTCTCTCTTTATCCCCTATTTACACCATATGTCCAGGGTCTCTTAGATTACACATTCTGCTCCATGCAAGTCTTCTATTCCTGTTGCCTCCTGCTATCTGTGTCAAGAGTACTTCTTGTAGCCAAAAGGAAACAGAGCTCCATTCACAAAGGAAAAGAAATGCCTAGAGTGATGTACACTTCCCCTTTTTCTCTGGGTGCAAAGACTTACACACCATTCCCTGCTCCTGCTTGTTCAGAACACGGCAGGACCCCTGTATAAGTGGTGCACTTCTGTACATATATGAGCAACTTTCAGCAATTCAGGAACACTTAACGGCTTTGAACACCTCTGCAGGTAAACATTTTCATTTCAATACACATACAGTTAAACAAATGCATTACTTTTAAAAACCTACTGAAGAAAATACTATACCTTAGTGATTAGAATATCCATAAATACAGTTTTCCAGTTCTTGGAACTTTGCTCCAAGGCCACAAATACTTAATATCGAAAGCCCCTGACACAGATTAATATTATTCTTTTAACTTTTGTGAAAACTGATGCACACTGATCTTTACGCCATTTCCTTGAAAGGCCCACAGCAACCTAGTAGAGAACTCCAGCAGAGAACCAGGTAGCCTTAAGTCCCAGTACCTAGCTTTAACACTTTCTTATACCTTAGATATGGAATTTAAGATGACAGGTGGCATTTTCCTTTAGGTAATATTTTATTTAGTCAGCTTCTAGGGGAAAAACCCTCTAGTTCCTGAAAAGAATCCTGACTTTTCAAGGCTAATTTTGAGAATTCCTTTCAATATCCTCCTTCTCCTCCCAGTTCTGATGCACCAGTTGGTGTGATGTTTTTCTCCCCAACGCCTTCCTATGAAGAATTTAGACTTTCACCAACAAAATTCACTGGGCATCATTCCTCCCTACCTAATCCTTACTTCATGGTCAGCTGAACTACCTGGCATATTATGGGGCCTTCTGTGTATGTTTCAAATATCGAGCCCATTGGTAAGATCAGTACTCATGTGCGTAGCTATTTGCTAACATATGGACACATATGTTTGATTCACTCTGAGGGGGACACTTTCTAGGCAGGAACTTTCCTTTTCAGAACAGACTGCTGCAGCCTCCTGCCAACCAGCAGAAGCTTTCCAAGTGCATAGTCCTGGTGAAGCTATAGCGTCTGCCTGGGAGACTGGATAAATAAGAACACTGTAAAGAAAGAATTTTGATTAGAAAAGGTAGAGAGTGTTAACCTTCAAAAATGTTTCCTTTGACATCTGGCAGGTAGGTGGCTATTATCTTCATTTTTATGACAAGAAAAAAAAAAATGACTCAAAGACTGAGGAAATTACTTTCCTAAAGGTTCTGAAAGAGATGGAAGAGGAATAAGGTAGTCTGAGTTACATTTTTATGTTCAAGTTCACCAGGCCATGTGTCTCTTGTGCACACAAAACAATTAAAAACTGCATCTCTGTTTACTTTATATATATTCTTTCTTCTGTAGCCACAGTATAGCTATGTATGAAAGAAGAGACGTAATGTGGCACACCAACAAAATGCTTTTTTTTTTCCTTGTACTGTAGTTTCCATGCGAAAACCACCTAAGGGTTATATTCTGAAGGACATACCACATCAGTAGTATCAAAATAAAACCTGGGGTTTTGGGTTTGTTTTTAAAAGCAACATGCTAACTTGTTTTACTTAAGGAGAACTCAAGGGCTTATGAGACTGACTGACCCATTTCAATTACATGTATTGATTGGGACTGTAGGCAGGTAACAGGCTCAGTATACATCACTGAATCAAGAGAGTTGCCTGTTGCAGAACTTTAGGTAGCACAGTGGAAGAGGTCAAAACCAGCACATACTGTAAGAAACCTGCAGTAGTTGAACAAGGTGGGGGAATATACTGGAGCCTTTTCAAACTGTATTTCATGATTCCTAATTATAAGCAACTATGAACTCCGTTTACACTGTTAAAACTGTGGACAGCTTTTCTAATGCCTAGACACTAAAGTGTTTTTCTGAGTCCTATCCTTGGAGCCCGTGATTCACCAATTAGTCAACAGCTTTTAACTGTTTGATTTCTAGTATTTTCAGAATATATACTACTCAGACACCAACAGTTAACAGCTCCTGCTCCTATCCCAGTCTTGGGATAATACCTTTGTAAAATAAAACAAAAAAAAAAACCTCTTTGAGTTTGAATTCAAACTTCAATAGTTTTTCTTTTTTTCTGTTTTGGTTTTTTTTTTTAATTGTTAAATACTTGCAGCAATGTAAGTTAAGACGCTAAGCATTACTGGAATGGTTGAGGCAAAAGTGCTATTCTGGGAGCAACTATCTTAGGAGAACAGACAACAGAAGACAGCCAAATGTGGTATGCCTTAAGACCTGTCAGGAAGACTTGCCAGAACTATAGTATGTAACCAGTTACTAATAAGATCTAGTTTTCCTTTAATACTTCTTTACTGAACTGGTTGACTCCATCTCCAGCAGCAGTGCGCCTATTTAATTTCAATCAATGGAAGCACACCTGTGATATCAATACATAATCATGTCCTGAAGCCATTTTGGTTTGTACCAGATAAACCTTATCCATCTAGAAAGTGAATTTACCAGTGTCATTACAAATTCTCCACAGAAGAAGGTTCCATGGAAATGGAACCATGATTTAATATTTTACCAAGTTTCAAGAGAAACATTAGTTTCGATACATGTTCGACTACTTTGTACAAAGATGAAGAAGTTGTCAAGAGCTTTTTTTTTTTCTTTGCATATCTCTTCGTTTCTTTCTTCCCGTCCTTTTGAAGATAATTTCTAAATTAACTGAGTAAATCAATTCATTCCAAATTTCTTCTGGCACAATCCAAACAAGTGCCTCATCTCCTGTGTTTATGAACAAGCAGCTCTGTTATACAAGTTAAGAATCTGCAGCTGTTTTCCTTCCACCTGTTTTATTACTGAATCACAGTGAGACTTGCTGCCACCGTATCTGTAAAAAAGGTATAGTCCCTTCTGCGTGGGCACATTTTGCTTGTGATGGCTAACGAAATACTCAGTGCTCGATACAAGCCTGTTCTTTTCTTCCTCTTACCCCTCCGCTTAGTGGAAGACCAAAACAGAAATAAAGCAACACACACTTTTAAATAATCCGAAGAAAAAAATTCTGCCAGGTTATTACAGATTTATACAGAACTAAATTAAAAATAGAGATGTAAAAAAATAAGCATAGTAACATACCAGAACTCTCTTTTTTATACTTATTAACTATGCTTATGTGTTTGTGTGTGTACATATATGTGTATATATACACGTAATATGAGACAAGTTTCTGAAATTTTTTAAATATTTGACAAGTATACCTTCTAAACTAAGTTTTGTGCTTGTCCCTGCCAAGATTAGAAATTTTTACAGCCTGTTTATAATGCTTTCTCATGCTGGTTGGATCTCCTTTAATCTGCATTTACTCATCAATGCTTTAAAGTCCTTTCCATTGTTAATTTGATATATATATACACACACACACAGACACATATATATATATTTACAATCTGGCAAGCACCAAATTATCTTTAGAACGCACCAGACTTAAGTCAGGAGTTGGTTTAGGATGTAGGATATTTTGTAAGAGATATAAAGCCAGTTTGTTTTTAACACTGTTCTAGTGCAAGATAAATGCGTTCCTCATGGGTTTATTCCCTCATCACCTTAAGGTCAGCTTTCCTTCGAGCTACTTTTTTCAAATGACTTCTCAAATTTGTAATTTTGTTCCCATTAGTAACTTCCCTCCTGATCACAGTTCACACACAAAGGAATGTGGTGCACTGATACTTGCATAGAAATTAATCTGAAGACTTCACATGCATTTTTAGGACATGCCTTTTTTTGATGAGCTGTCAAATAAGATTTTTCTCTTATTTTAATAATCAACCACAGTACCTCTGTCAATGATTCCTTTTATCTACTTAATAGGTATTTATAATTGCCTGTCCAGCTGCCCCCATTTTTTGTTTGTTTTCAATCAACGCAGTGAAACATTCATTTACACCATTTTTCCCCTCTAGGCAAGCAATCTTAAGATTACTCAGATACTTAGTTTGTTGCTTTACCTCCCTATTTTATACTCTTTCACAGCTCAGCTTCTCCCTTATCTTTCTTTCATTTTCCTACAGGAACGAATTTGCCGTCTGAGCCCACTGTACTATGCAACATACACATCTGGTACTGCTATGGCCTCTTTCCTTTATTTTCCCTTCTTCTTGTCCCCTCCTCTAACCTAAGAAAAGAATGAAGAATCCTAAGTGTTTTTATGCATTAACCTTATGAGAAACAAGCCGCAAAGTAGTCGAGTACAAATTGAGTTACCAACTATTCAGACATGTTGATTTTCTGTGTTGCTAAGCTGTAGCAAGCAGCTTGCTATTAAACATGCTAGAACTAGAAACTGCTTTATCAAGACAATCTTACCCACTTTGATTACATCTTGATGAGCCATTTCACCATCTTCTAATAAAAATTCAACATGGCATTTATCCAGTTTGCATTACAGTCACATTCAGCACCGTCTCCGAGACGCCCTGCACAGTGCATACTGCAAAGACTAAAATCTGTGTCCTTTTTTCTAGAGACATGCTTTAGCAGTCAGAGCTCACTCACAATGAGCAGTAGACAGTGATCTGCGTGGATGAAGTTGTATCTCACACAAAGTCCCTAACTAATTAGGAAGGAAAGTTACGCCCTTATGAAGAAGGGGCCTGTGGCATGCCCCAACAAAGTGCTACGCCCTCACTGCACGCATGCAGCGCAGCGAGGCAGCACTCTGGCTAACCAGCAAAGTTAGACTCGCGTTTCCTGGCTCAAAGCCTTACCGCTGTACAGACCACTTGCCAACGTGCATCCCTTCAAACCAAGAAAACGGACAAGCATCAATACTTGCCAACATCTCACCAATAAAAATTGCGAAACAACACATTGTGCCTTCACCCATGCCCAAAGTTAGTAGTTACTACAGAGTCTCCACCAAGACCAGCGGTGAACACACTACTGTTCAAGTCTGTCCGCATTCTGGGAAATTATAACCTGTTACCGCACCACCTAGGCCAGTAAAGCTCCAAGATCATCTTTTCTGTCCACACAGGCAAGAAATACCACTAACAACCGTTTCATCGGATTGCACCAAACTGAGCAGCTATTTTTAAAGTCTGATCAGACTGGAAGGTTTCAACATCTTCCCATCCTAAACATCTACTCTGGCCAAAGAACATGAAAAACTTGAGATTTCTATCTGACAAGCACACAAACAAATCGTCAACATCTCTCTAAGGCACTGCTACTGGAAGTTAAAGCTAGGCTTACTTTCCATGGCCCATTATTTTGGCCACCCCACTGATTGCCAAAAGTTCTGGCTAGGTGGAGCCTGAGCTACAGACGTGTCCATTAGGACGTGGCCTAGAAACAGCAAACCGTTCTACACAAAAGCTGCTTTAGAGCTGGCACGCTGTACTAGTTTTTCTTTAATTCCTGACTAGGACTGGATCTAACATGACAGATGTGAAATTCCTTTACTGATCATCTAGAATATCCTCATGCATCTTATGCAATTCCAACAATATCAAAGATGACTGTAGACTTCTGTGTGTTGGCTTTACACAGCAAGTGATACCAGAACTACTTTCTGCTGTAAAATACTAAGCCTCTGCCAGAAAATTAAGCTATGCTTTCCATGCAGATAATTTCTATGATTTAGAAGTTTACGGCTCGGTATCTTTTGAAAATGTACACAATGTTATTTAGTAGTGATATACATCTAGTCAAGTAATTAAGACAAGGCCCATAAATTTATAGTGTAATTTGCAAATAATCAACCTGCCTTGTTCTAAAATACATTCCGAGAACTCTGTGTTATACAGCTACTTTCACTCAAAAATTCACTCCCCCAAGTTTTAAAGCAAGTCTGTGGTAGCCACCTGCTTATCACATCACAGAATCACAGAATGGTAGGGGTTGGAAGGGACCTCTGTGGGTCATCTAGTCCAACCCGCCTGCCCAAGCAGGGTCACCTCCAGCAGGCTGCACAGGACCTTGTCCAGGTGGGTCTTGAATATCTCCAGAGAAGGAGACTCCACAACCTCCCTGGGCAGCCTGTGCCAGGGCTCTGTCACCCTCAGAGTGAAGAAGTTCTTCCTCATGTTCAGACAGAACTTCCTGTGCTTCAGTTTGTGCCCGTTGCCCCTTGTCCTGTCGCTGGGCACCACTGAAAAGAGTCTGGCCCCACCCTCCTGACACCCACCCTTGAGATATTTATAAGCATTTATAAGGTCCCCTCTCAGCCTTCTCTTCTTCAGGATGAACAAGCCCAGCTCCCTCAGCCTTTCCTCGTAGGAGAGATGCTCCAGTCCCCTCATCATCCTCGTGGCCCTCTGCTGGACTCTCTCCAGTAGCTCCTCATCTTTCTTGAACTGGGGAGCCCAGAACTGGACACAGTACTCCAGATGGGGCCTCACTAGGGCAGAGCAGAGGGGGAGGAGAACCTCCCTC
>Ga0065711_1006525_pt1 | contig 17093 bp, 8 predicted proteins | sample Hoacrofraction12_FD_59098 | JGI IMG/M metagenome (GOLD analysis project Ga0065711, IMG submission 59098) | Hoatzin crop microbial communities from Cojedes, Venezuela - Epithelial fraction 12 v2 (version 2) | ecosystem: Host-associated > Birds > Digestive system > Esophagus > Crop | place... | reverse complement strand
CCAGCCCGCGGCTCAGCCCCGCGACACGGTGCCCCCGCAGCACCGCACGCGGAGCGCCTCAGCCGCCAGCCCAGGCCCTCCCGCAGGCAGCACCGCGGGCTCCCAGCAACCGAGCAGCGCCTCGAGGCGAGGAACCGCTCTCGGAACCTGCCCGGGCCCCGCCGAGAGCTGCCAGAACAGCCCCGACGCCCGCCCCCGTCCGGCGCCTGCCGCTGTGCCAGCTCCACAGCCAGGGCCCCAGAGCCAGCTCGCTAACACGAGGTGGCCAGAGATGTGCACCTGGGCCCACCGGCGGTTTGTTTTACTTCATTTCTGAACAGCTACAGCTCACGCGAACCGGCATCCTGCACATCTCATTCTGGAAAACATCTGCACCTTTCCCATCGAGGCCTTGTTCTAGTTCTGCTCTGCTGTTCTCAGTGCAACTGAGGTGATCTTCAAACAAGGGCTAGGCAGTTTAGCAATCAGCTCCTTGAGCAACCCCTCTCACACGTTACATCCAAGTTTGAAAGCAGTATGTCATTTTGGTTAAAGCGTACCAAAGCTGGTAATTTATTCAGGTCACAGATTTTTATAAAGTTTGCTCCTCTCTTCCTCAATCTTCCAAGCGTGCTAGAACAGCATCAGCAACATTCAAGTCATCCAAAGATACATTTCAGTATTTAAATCTGACATTAGATATTAAGTTAGTAATTAAACAGAACACAGTATGATAGCATTGGTCATGTCACTCCATCCAAAGAGACAAGTCAGAGCACCTTCCTGGTGTTTCAGGCTGTAGTCACCGATTTCGCTAAAGCTACAGTTCTGAAAGCAACATGAGCCACTCTGGTCTTCTTCCTTTATCCACTTGAAAACCTGCTGTTAGAATTTACAGAGGGCTTCCAAACTGGGTCCCTCTTCACTCTATTTCAACTTCCACCACACAACAAACAAGCTGTATGGGGGCTCTTACTCTGTTTGTTCTGCCTTTAAAGTTCTGTTTGCAGTCCACTGTAGCATCTGCAGATTCGTCAGTTCCTGAGTGATTGCACAGTGCTGGCTGTCAAAGAACGGCCACCTTACTGATGTACCTCTGCTGACATGACCAAAGGACAGCACATGTGAGAAGTGAAATGGGCACTTGGAAGACTAGCAGACTGCGCAGAAAGGAAAACACCCTTGGGTAATACGATCTTTGAACATGAAGGATGAACTGAGACCACTATTGCCTGTGAGGAATTTTACTTTGCACAACCCTTAAAGCTATGAAATTCCTCTCAAAGTAAGAAGTGGAAAAAACCCACCAGAGAACAGACGGCTCCTTTATGAACCAGCCTGGGTCATCTAGAATTTCTGCTAAGATTAAATTACACCCCTGCATGAATCACATTACTTTTCATCATAAAAGCTTTCCATTCTAACACCTTATTTACACAGATTACTAAACAAGTCACTACCACTTCAATCTGTAAATTAGTTTTAAATTGAAATATTTCCTAGTCCTCATTTTTGTACCAGAGACAATACATACATACACATAAGGAGTAATACAGGGTATCTAACTAATCACTGCAGTACCTTTTGATGATTATTTTCCTATCAGTTTAAAATAGTGACCTCTACACTGAGGTGCTAATATGTATATAAAAGCCTACACAAACAATATTGCACAAAGTAAGATTTATAACAGAGTAACATACTTTAGAGACCCTTATAAAGAGAAGAGTAATAATTGATATTAAAAAGATGCATCCAGAACTAACACAGCATCTTTGCTTTTGTCTAGTCTAACAGTGTTTCAACTCTTTCCTACCCCAGTGACAACTCGAACAAATGAAGTTATCTGGAGACAGCTTAAGTTGCACCAAACCCAACTTGTACTCTAAAGGTGGGGAGGGGGAAGGCAGAGGGAGAACGGGTCAGGACTTTTTCCTTTTGATGACTCGAAAGAGCAGTAATAAATGGGGTGAGTGAAAGTCAAATACAGATTACACATCAACATCCAGATATATTGAAAGATTGTTTAAAAACTGTTGATAGCTGACACTACCTATTTAGCATGTGCCACGGATTTTTCCACAATACCTGGGCACCCAGAAGCTACACATGGAAACAGCAGTCCAATGCCTTAATACCTTTATTGTGAAATAGTAATACAGAACTTCCTAGAATAAGGACAGCCTTACTGTGTAAGTCAGTTATCAACTCAATGCTAATATATTAAGTGCATCAGTACAAGGGAAGTGTGGTTCCATTGGACACATTACGACCTGATCAAAACAAGCTGCCAAGTTGGTTAGTATTTTAAAGCCTTAAAGTGCTCAAAGGTAGCAGTTTCCTCCACAAGACTACCAATAGGTTCTCTAATTTTGACACTAGTATTACTCATGTTCAGGGAAGATGTATTCTGGAAGCAAAACCCTCACACCAAACATAAGCAGTGCTATGGGAAGTGTTAGGTCCGTAAGTCATTGCATTTCAACAGGATCAGACACTTTCTTCAGCTAATTTTACAGGTCACCTTTGTAGGAACTGTAAGAAATAGAGATCAATTTCTATAGCTTGTATATAAACCCAACTTGAATATAAACCAACATGTCAAGAACAGACATACCAAAAATTTCACAAATCATCAAAAGTGCTGTGCTTTTTTTTTTTTTAAGCAATCACAATGAGATGGGAAAGTTACTTTGCAAGTCTTCTACAAAAGCATCACTTTCTGGTGAAGATTAAAGTAAAAGTAGGGAAATAACACTGACAGATATAGTTCAATCATTTTATGTTCCTGGAGGAATTTCATTCTGACTTTGAGGAGATATTCAGTATCTCTTTAAACAGAAAGAAGTGGTAGACCACTGTTACAGGTTGTACTAAGGGGTTAAAATACAACTTGAATTTTGCATAATCTGTGTAAAAAAGATATGCTTGACATTGTGGAATGTCATCTTTCTTTATAGAATTATAGGCAAGATTTCTCCAATAAAACATAAGCCAGTTATAAAACTATAACTTCACATCAAAATTTTAAAAAGTTGTTAAAAAATGTTTGATTATATACATATCACACAGAAGAGCCTGCATGATCCTGTGGATTGTGTTGCTGATCAGACTCTATTTTAAAACCTGGAAGGGGCTGGGCCACCTGATCTGGTTGCACAAGTCCTGATATTGAAGAAACAGAGGAGAGCATCCCTGTTGTCAGCTGCATTTCTATACCTGGTTCTTCAGACTCTATTTTTACACTCATACACTGGGGTTCACCTTCTGACTCTGTCTTTCCAGGAACACTACTGTTCAAGCTTGAATTGCTTTCTGCATTTTGAGAAGTCTCCCCCACGGGGTGATATTGTTTAAGTCTTATGTGCCAGGCTAAGCTGCAGACTGCTGACACTGTTTTGAACTGATGAATGACATTTCTAGGGATGAAGTAGATGTCATTGTCACACAACTGAATTCTAGCATAGCGAATGCCTTCCCGTCTCATTTGGTTTAGTTTGGCTTCATCCACCCATTGAACACACTGAGAGAAGGAAAGATGGTAAAGTTAGTGGTATACTCCGTTTAAACAATTCAGTATCCACCTATTTTCAACCTACTTCACATCTAAATCAGCATGTTTGTTTAACAGGTAAAACTTCAAATTTAAATGAGAACTGGACTTTTAAAATATATTTTAGCCAATGTGCACATCTTCGGAGAGGACAACGAACAGTTAAGAGCATTCTACAGTTACAGCTGAAAACAGTAGGTTTGACATGAGGCTGCCTTGTTTTGGCTCACAGGGCTGAGTTTAGATGCCTTCACATCCTAAAACAACATTAGTGTATTAGAAAAAGCAGAGAGAGACATACATGACTTCTTAATCAACTTCTCATTGTTTCTATAGCACATATGACTCACAGCATAAATCCCAGCTTGGTAAGAAGGAAAAGCAGTTGGACTAGACAATCACTGTAGGTCCCTTCCAACTAAACTATTCTGTTCTGAAACATGAGCAGGGAAATTGCCCAAGAGAGATCTGAATGGATGGCCACCGAGGATACAGAAGGGCTGGCTACACAGTGAACCTGAAAACTGCCAGAAGCTACTTCCAAAGTGCTAAGAACGAGCTGTCACTAGGGAAGATTCAATACCTGTGACACTGGAGGTTCATGGAGGTCCAACTGAAGTCTCTGCACAACATCAGTGAAATCTTCAGCATGAAAACAAACCACATCTTTGGTTATACGAGGCTGGTCACTCCTAGAAAAAGATGAGAATTCCAGGAATTTTTCAAGATTTTGAGTTAGCGAGATACAGCTCTTTCTGACAGAAAGTTTCACTGAACCAACAACCTATGTCAGTTTTACACTGCACACAAGGTGTCATCACTCCTCCATACGTGTATTATTTTGAAAAGGAAGTATAATTCACAGATTTCTTTTTTCTTTTACTTTTCTTGATGCATGTGCAACAGAAGTGATGTTTTTGTGTACAAGTACTATACTGAAATGTCTGAGAATTAGGTTCAAATTGTCACTAGCAAAGTTCTGTATATTCTAGGAACCACAATTTGCATCAATTCTTCCATTCCATAATTAGACAGAATAATTCTGTATTAAAGGAAAAACGTACAGTAGTAAAGTAACTCTGAAGACAAAGCAACGAAGAGCTGGGTATTATTCAAAGGCTGTGAATTAGAGTAAGGAAGTTCTGACACCTTTTATTCATATAAAATCTCATGATATTGCTAATGGTGTTACCCAATTTCTACTGTAATTGCTAGAAATAACAATGATGCAATTTCTAGTTTCTGTGCAAGGTCAACAGCAATGTCCTGGCTACACGTAATAAGAAAGCACTGTAGCTGTGAAATTACATTGAGTTCTTAGATTACTGTTACAGAAGTTAGCATTAATATACCTACTCAGGACAAGAATAGTCACAGCTGATGGTCCAGGCATGGTATCTTAAGGCTTATTTTGTATGTCACTAGAATTCTCTGCAAACTGCTGTTCCAACTTTTCTACTGCCTCAGGAAGAGAGAGAAGTAATAGGTATACACCTTGGGTTCTTCAAGCTCTAGGTAGCATTTATCTCACTACACGGTTTAAACCATTTCTTTGATTAGGCTTGTTTTCCAAGGAATTTTCTTTTTTTAAGAGAGAAAATGTTTAGAATTACCCACTGCTACCAGGATGGTTGCATTTCAGTGGTACTTACCATTCCCCAAACTGTACAGCCTTCAGAACCCCTACAGCAGCTGTACTCTGCCAGTCAAACCCTTGACCCACATGATCAGCGTGAGCTCTTGTTCTGTCTTCAAACAGAACCTCACGGGGCTCACTGGTCCGAGGTAGGTACTGGAGATTCTTTATTTCGTTCATTGACCTACAACATGATAAAAAGACATACTAAAAAAATGTTTCAGACTACTCAAAAATAAATACTTGTATTAAATAATCTTAAAGTGTTGTGTGCTGCAGCCTTCAAAATGAAAGACCAAAGCACTGCCCCCTCTGATTTCTTCTAGGTGTCTATTTGACAATAAAAGACTGAAACAAATATAGCAAAGTACTATTCAGGTCATGAGATCAAACTTCATAAAACAAAATCAATCATAAGAAAAAAAAAAAGTGTTCACTTGTGCTGAAAGAATTCTTCCAGGAATTTAACAGTATGTAAACCAGACCTATTTTAATTGATGCTGAAGTTTAGTTATTTGGGCGTATGTCCAAAAATTCTGCTTGAAATCACAACTAAAGTATGTTTCCAATTCTTTATCTCCTAAAATATCCTAAGATAGAAAGAACATATGCACACCACAATATTTCCCAAGAAGGCAGACAGTACTACAAGTGCTTTACCACTAGCATTAAAATGCAACATGAATGGTGTACGGATCTCTGCTGTTTTAGACCATTTCACCTGCCCTCACCACCAAATTAGTTCTTTCCACAGAAATAAGACAAATACAACAAGTCTGCTGAAGGATAATAAAGAGAGGTTTCAGTCTTAAAGCACTGGACATACTACTATGAGAAGTCGTGAATAAAATAACCATCCCAAACAACATATTTGTCTTATCCACTGAGCCATCTTGAAACAAATGAAAATGAAAAACTTAAATCTGTGAATTAGCCTTCTGAAGAACTAGTTACACATGAAGTCTTTAGGTTTTGTTCTCAAACCTGGCACAGACATAACTGCAATGTTTTACCTTTAATACGTAAAGGAAAACAAAACATTACCGGCGCCGTTTGAATGGCGATTTTGGCATATCAGCTGTTGGGATCATCTGCTCTCCTGGTCTCACCCACATTATGGGACCATCATCACTTTGTGACCTGCACTGAAGTCTGAGACTAGAAAGAGTACCCCAGGGCAAAGTCATCTAAAAGAAAACAAAAACAAAACAACCCACAAAACACACATAACACAAAACACTGGGTGAGATAGAAAAATTAAATGATGCCTTTGGTAAAACTGGTTCAAATCTGCTGTCAAAAGAACTGCACAGAAATTAAAATAAGTTTGAGAAGTAAAATATATTCCAAGTTACCTTTATCAAACTTAGGTTTCAGGGAAGCATATGATTATGTAGTGTGTATATATATATGATAAACCATATTTAATTTTGTTAATTATTTACACAATTATAGCTGCCTAATTCAGTAGCTTTTGTTTGGACACAGGAAAGAATGTACCTGTGTAGCCCAAATGATAAGCACATTAATAGAGAAAATATTTAATTGTTTCTAACTACTTGGAAATATACGAAACTCAGTAATTATCTATAGCACTCTAAACAAAGCACCATAAGTTACTGCTTACTCTGAGAAATGGAGATTCTTCTAACATATCTAGAAATTCTGGGAAGTAGTCCCCAACTTCTTCATCCACTGCTCCAACAAGACTGATCTGCCGCATCGGTCCTGCTCTGTAGGTTCCACAGCAGTACGTTCGATTGACCTGAGTGGCCAGAAAGGAAAGAGCACCACCATCACAGCTTTAGTTCCGTTACAAGAGACTAAAATTCATTAATATAATACACTAGGCCACAGATGAATCCTGGACTCACCTACACCTATTTCATTAGAGGTGCCTTTGGGAATACACAGAGAGACTGTTTAGAACAGATGCCCATAGGGTATCCCACGAGACAAGAACTGTCTGTGTTACTGACAGGAAATACTTACAATGTTTGAATAATAGCAAGTTAGTATTTGACTAATTCAGGAACAATTCAACACTTCCAGGCTGACTTGAGAAATCCACCACGCAAAGTTTCACTGTGACTCAATCTCTCACCAGCAAGCTTAAACACTCTACTCATTTGTGCAGTTAAGTGCTGCTTCCACATTTCAAACTGCATGCTATTGAAGTATGTGCATTCTTCATTTCAGTCACATCCTATAGGTCTCTCCCCTGTGACTGCAGTGAAAAATCTAGGTGTCCTTCATGCAGTGGTTCTGATAACATTGCTATAGTGTATACACAGAATTGGACAAAATCACCAAGGAAATGAGAGGTCTAGCTAGAAATACAGCAGTGGTCAGGTGCACATTTCAGTGTTCACGTACAGCAGTTTTAGGATTACCATTTGGAATATAACCTGCTGTCACTATTGTGGCCAGAAACACTTTAATCTCACTCACAGCTTTCTGCTGTCCTCTGTAGCACAGACTGTCCCCCTTTCCCCCGTCATCTGCAAACCTTCCTTGCCAATCTCCTGCTTCCAGAGGAGAACCACTGGCAATACTCCACTGGTTCTCCAGTCTCATCCTACGGACTGCAGCAATAACATGCCATATGCCACAGAGCAGGTTGTACATAGATGCAGCAGCTATTCAATCCTGAAACATTAGAAATTCTGCTATGATTAGTCTGGTTTTTATACTCCATTGCATCTGAGCCCCAACCTTCCATCACTCTTCAACAGCCCCTGTACATTCATCAAGTGGTTCTAGTGGTGAAAAGCTACAGCTGATTTCCACAGCCAAGTGGTGAGGCCGGTACAAAGGACAGAGGATTACTGGTCAACTTGCAATTTTGTAATCACATTCAGAAAGTGTGATAACTTTTATAACTCCATTTATAGATATATATATGAAGCAGCTTAGCTTCTTTAGTTTTTAGTTTTGCAGTTTAGCCAACAAACAAGATGTAGTTGTTAAAGGTACATACATTACATACTAATAAAGCAAGAGCTGCAGTTACAGCTGCAATTTTATCCTCTAGCAGCAACCATTGATATTTAGCTTCTTAATTACAGGAGTTCAGCTCCCTCCTATTTCCAGAGTCTTCCTTTCTTCAGCTTTGTATATATGCAGTTGGCAGTTCTGCATTGATTGCACACACATTTTAATTAAAAGCTAAGTAGGAGCCAAAGATGACTTCACATACAGCTTTATTCCTCAGCCCTAAGCCAACTGCTGCATCACATCACCTCAGTCTGCATGTGCAGAAGTTTACATCCTAAGTCACTCACAGAACTTCACCGTGTAGCTCAAGCACTCTACCTCCAAATCCATCCAGACCAGTAGCAGCAGCTGACTGAGCATACACTGACTTTCTGGGTTTGATCATACAGACTTTATGAACTAGGCACTATCTTCAGAGGCTGTTAATTCTTTTTGGCTGCTGCCCTAAAAGAAAGTTAAGTCTCCAACTCCTGTTAGAACATTACTGGTAAAGGTTCCTAACTAACATGTGGAACGATCTCACCAGCTAACTGGAATGCAATTCAGAGCAGTAGCACTGGAAAACCATAGCATTAGTCTAGTCCTGTGGACCTATGGGAGAACTAAGGACTGAAATGCTCTGGTCCTTAAGTCAGTTAAACTTAACTGCCTGGTACTATTAAAGTAAGTGGAGATAGACTGCTTCAGATGAGATGTGTTCTATTGAAAGCACCTGTTCAGATTCACTAGCATTTCACAGGTGTTTGTTACAAGTTAAAATGAATTGTAATACAATAGCCAGTTTTTCCTTGTAATGTTTTCAAAGGGAATGGAAAACTAGAAGCCTTAACATTACTTTTTTTAAAATGCATTGGAATGCAATGAAGAAAATACAAGAGCTATAAAAGAGACACTAGAAATACTTTAAGGAAATCTTGGATTTCAACATTTTTCTGTTTTTTATAGAACTTAAATATATACACTTGAGAATTAAAACCAGGATGTGTTTACACTGAAAATACGTACTAACTCATGGCAATTCCCAGCAGGCTGTAGTACGCATCTCAAGCACTTCAATCACAGGGGTAGTCATCTACTAGCTTAATAAGCTGTAAATATTCCTTCACATACAGCTTCTATCCCATCCTTAATTCCTCCAGAGCAGCACAAACACCAATACCACCATTAGGTTAGTGATCTCAAGAATATGGAATATGCTAAGACCTTGCGTGTAATAAGAAGCATGTTCATGACCGTCTAAAAGAACTGGCATCTTACAGGACATTAAACCACCCAACTGTAAAGAAAGATCAGGTAACCTAATCGCTGCACCTTCTTGCAAACTACTTTGATCTTCCATTTGCCAAGTGCTCTAGATGCACTTGTAACAGCTATATTAATTTCATCTCCTCACCTTCACAGCCATCTTTAAGCCCTCCTCTTTTCAGGGAAGAAAGATGAGACTATGAAACACTCGAAGTCACTCTGTCATATCCACTAGGACCTTTCTCAAGTTTCTTATTTTTGTTTAAAGTTCAATTAGCCGAGGTCATTCCAGTTACATGGCTGTCAGAAGTTAGTAACTTATTACCACAGCATGTTCATTGCTTCAATTTGTTCACTATGTTTCTTCAAAAATATTAATGGATCATACAAGCATTAGCTGCCACTATCTATGGATCAGATCATGCACTATCTTTACTGTTGTAAAAGGACCATCCGGTTAGTAAGACCACTCAGGTGTCCTCTGCCCTTTCAAAATGGCACACAGCTATCACTACCCAGCGACAGTGACAATATTTTAGTATGTCAGGTCAGCTATAAAATCAACCATGCAAACACGTTACTACAAGGAAGAAAAGACAACCACAAGAAGGCTTACTATTTGCAAGAGAAGGAAAGGAGGACACTGTGACATGCCATTAAAGCAAGGGTTATGCATTTGACTAAAACCTGTCCGATGTTTCAGTAAGACCATCAGGCATTATTATCTAGCTTAAGCGATAAACAAAATTAAGTTTATGGTACAGATGCACAATTTCTCCATTTCATACTTCAATAGCTTCTGCTAAAAAAGGAAATTGCCCTTCCAGAATGCGAGACCTTCTTCCAGGAGTAAGAAAAGTTAAGATGGCGCAGACAACCAAGCTGTGATAAGGTTCATTAACCAAAGCTGTCAGCAATGGAGTAACCCTTTCTGACAGTATCTTGCAGCAGTAGGAAAACTTACCCTATTATCACTTCTTAGAGGCAATAGCAGCTTATGCAAAATCTACTTCCCCCACCTCTTCCCTGGCCTGTTCCCAGAACCCCACTCCTTTGAGGCAGTATAACTGTTCTTTGGACTCTACAGAGCGCTGATCAGGCAGTTGATCAGTTTCTTCTTGGGAAAAAAAGCAGAAGTGGTTTTTCAAGTCTAGATGTATTCCAATTCACTGGGTAGACCTAGAAGCATTTGTACTGAAACAACTGATCTGGAAAATAAGAGTTTATTCTAGCTGCACTGCTAAGAACTTTCAAATTGAAGTATGCCCTTACACGAAGAAGCTTACAAATTACTCTTCAGTGATTTGAGTCTTGAAAGCTCTTAGTCCAAGTGAATAGCACCAAACTAAAGCTTAGCTTTAGCACTAAAGTATTAGAACAAATGAGCCAGAGCCAATGCAAGCAAAAAAATCCAGAGAACATTGAAGCTTAATTATTTTAATATACAGAAACCAAACAGTTAAACTGCAAACACAGACTGGAGTGCTCTGTTACGAACATTCAGTTTACATTGTCCTCGCTGCCCTGAGAACAAAGGAATTCACCTTGCAAGTGAGTTACTCATCACCAGATTTTTATTAAGTCTTCCAGATTAAAGTCCTTATTTTGAATTGGAGACACTTCCTACTAAAATTCAGTTTGTCCGAAAAGGTACACAACACAGCTGAATGTTGTACAAGCCAAAGGTCACATTACCTTTCAGTTCACTTGCAGTTTACAGATCAAATTTTGTTTTCTTGACACCAGGTCTCCAGGACTCACGACTACCTAATGCTTGAAAACCCACTGCCACAGTATGGTTCAGCATAACAAACAAGTTCATGCATACAGAAGGTTCAACCTAGAATGGAAGTGACTTTTAACTCATAATCTTCAATTAAAAATATCATCAATATTACAGCATACAACAATACTACAACATGCTTAATCTGCAAAGTCGTAACTATAAAGTGCTTCTGTATTGTACAATTTCTCATACAGGAAGGTCCAAATTTGAAGGTAAGCCAGAGTGTCCATTCCTCAGTGCTGCCGAGGAATAGCAGTAAAATGGCCAGACTTAGCCGCCCTGTGCTCTCTTAAGCAGGGCATTTTAGCCTTCTCTATTTAAAGATAGATAGGTAGATTTGGCTTGCAAAACCTGAGTTTTAGCAGCATGCAGCTACCATAGTTGAATCCACCATAAATTTAAATGCATCCTTAAACTAAACACTTTACCATCATCTATATTGTCTGAAGAGTCCCGTTTCAGCTGTCTTAAGAGTTGTGGCAACTATACTTCTCTGTTTGCTCAGTATGTGAACCACACTAACATACTTCAGCCAGAGTGGATTAACCAAACCAGGTCATGCTGAAGCTGAGTTTAGAGGCGTTTTACATCAACTGAACCTTCTGTCATGACTCAAGATTAATCAAGTTTAGACAGTACTCAAAATTAATTGAGATAGCAGCACAGACCATAACCTAGTGAAGCCTCTTATTTCCACACATTCCTTACATATATGTATAGATGTATAGTATAAGCTATTCATGTTCACAAAACAGACATTCACCAAGAAAACGTGTAAATGTTAAATATCCAATTGGCACTGTTTAGCCATTTCAGGGGGTTATCACATATACTTAGAGTGAATTAGAATGTAATCATGATGTCAAAGAACACAGACAAATCACTAATACAGAAGACTTTAAAGCCTAACCTAAAGACAAATTTCACATCTGCAGAGCACAGTGCAAAAGTGTTCTTGTTGATAGCAGCAGTCTGTACGCTCATCAGTTAGACTATTTCTGGAGTACTGTGCACTGATGCAGCTCTGTCAGCACAAAGAATTACTTCAACCAAGAAACAGAAACTAGTTTAAAATAAGCATTGCAGCAGTTACTCATTGCCAAATTCATTAGCTGTTAAAATTACTAATTTAATATAATCCACAAAAAATGCTGGAAAGTATTCAAGACTCTGCAAGTGACAATGCAGTAACTTTTTGTAAAGTAGTAACTGTTTTTCCAATTCAAATCTTGCTTATAAGCACATGGTAAACTTCGGTAAACTCCAGATAGCTCATCCACAAGCATTACCATTTCAAAATCTGTTGCTAAACAAGGTCTGTTCTGATAGTACTGAAGCGCACTCCACTACAGAGTTTCAGGTTTTTCCTTCCAACAGGTGAACCAGTAAAAGTAATTAAGGTCTTGAATAAAGGCTTTAAAAGTAATCACCAGTTTGAATCTGTTCTTAGACTAGACTAAGCAGGAAGATGTTTCATTCCATGTGAAACAAATTTATCTAAACTGTAATGCCGCTGTATGTTCGTAGATACTTCTAAGATTGATCACAAGTGTCAAATGCAAGGGTTTTTCACACAGGAATCTTGAAATTAGCTTAGTTATTACTGCTGCATCCATCTACGTTACATGGATATACAGTTTTGAGAATTTAAGATAGTTTACAGCCTACTATGAAAATAAAGGTAGTACATAAAATGAAAGTCTTTTCCAAAGGCAATTTGGAAGATACTCTAACCACGTCTCTGAAGCTGAAAAGCTTTAACACCCAGCATCAGCTACTGATAGAATTAAGATGCTAAAAAAATCTTATTTCTTGTGAATGATAAACTGAAACCTGAGACAATGTCACTGCAAAAAAACCCCAGACCTACTGAACAGAAAGCACAGCATTAGTATTTGCTACCTACACAACTCTTAATACAGACTTGCCTATTGTTTTGAACCATGTCAGCGTTCTCGCAAGTTTAGACAACCGAGAGTCTGCAAGAAGATCAGTGCAGATTTTTCTACAGGTCATGGTAGCCACATCTGAAATGTGATTCACCAGCTACTAGGGAGCACAAAAGAGCTTCAAGCAGAAACAGGAATAAACAGAACAGCACCAGCAGTCCCAACATCATCTTTTTTATCTGCTTAGAAAAAAATGTGTGCCTCACCTATTTTAGGCTATCACTGCTGTGGATCAATGAGATTAATCAAATCTAGGCATTGTTCAATTTTCGTGCCTTTAAACAGTCCTTACCTGAGAGTGAAAATTTGAAATTGTTGTTGTTTCAATGTCCTTCTTGCCCAAAATTTCCATTTTCACTGGAGTGTTAGGAAAGTTAAAAGCAAAGTAATCCAGGAAGTCTGGTAAATAAGCAGCTGCTCCATGTACTATGGCTAAAGCATAGTAAGCTGCATTTTTATCATTTTCACTGAATGACAAAGCAAGAAACTCTTCTGCAAATCTCTCCATCTCCACTGGAGACAAAAATGAGAGTTCATCCATGTAAGCATGAAGGACCAGAGCACCACCATTGGACTGATGTTCTTCATGAATGAAGTTACTAAATTTAGTGCCAGTTTTCAAGAAGCTGCTGCGAACAGAATGCTCCTGGTGTGTCACAAATGGTGTTTGTACTCCCTGGGGTATTCGGTATTCCTGCATACCCAAATTCAGTCTGCAGAGCTGCTCATCCTTCAGATACCTGAAGGATTCCTTGTTCATTTCTAAGCTATCACACTGTCCTTGAGACAGAGTCTCTTTGTCAATGCGAGTGAGTCCAGCACACACTGTCTGCACTTCTTTGTTGTACATCTTCAGGCGTTTTCCCCTCATATCTTCCCGGTGTTTCTTTTTCTTTTTTTTCTTTATCTTCTTTATAATAAGACTGTCAGCTCGTTGGGTTTTGCCATTTTCATCTGGGGTTTCTGGCAGCAACAATAAAGAGAAGATTAGAGTTCTGCAGTTGCAGCATACTCACCCAAAAAGAATTAAGACCTCTCACTTGCTAAAGCTATCTACTCCCAGAAAGACTGACCAATAGCAATACCCTGACTTTTGACTTACTAAACTTCATTATACAACAAAAAATGCAGTACATATAGTCATCATGGAAAGAAAGCCTCGGATTAAGGAAAACATCCAAAACTCAAGCTCAGTATTTTAGAAAGATCTCAATTTTTAATAGATTTATAAGAACAACTTTAAAAGGAGTCCATATTTCAGAATATCTGTAATTAAGTACATTAATAACTTCTGACATTTAAGGCAGTGCCATGCAGGGGAAAAGGATAAACAAGTATGTATAACATTTAAACATTAAGACTTCCATTACAGAACACTTCCCTGATTTTGGATACACAATACAGAAGCAAAACAGAGTGCAACTGAAGAGGTACAAGCATTACTGACATTTAGTGGTAAAAATACTTAAAGCAGTTAGTTTTCTGGCAAAAAAAAACACACCCCAAAAAACCTTAAGACTGCTGATCTCTTGTATTAAAGTATCCAAATCATCACATCCACACCTTCAGCTATCTTTTGCTAGTCATATAGTTAACTGTTCAGTTCATTCAGAGCTAGAAGAGGTGGTGGTTTGGCTTTTTTTAAAAGGTTAATCAACCTGTAAAAGGCTAAAGCCTGAGAGAAAAATGTGAAGAAGCAGTTCTGTCAGGTAAAAATGTAATAGTTTAATTGCCCAGCTTCTAGGAGTAACAACTAATTCAAATAATATTTAGCAAGTGACAATGGTAGTTAGAAATCTTGCTGGTCCAGCTGTTAAAAAGCTCAATTACCAAGACAAGATTTCAGTCTTCCTGAATCAAAGAATTATTTCATGCCAACAATGCACCTAACACTTTAAAAGACCATCTTACCAGTACAGCTATGGGGATGAGAACGATCTGCTGCTGAAGGTAACATCTGACTACAAGATGCAACAGCTGAAGTTTTTCAGCTTCCCGCAGCACAGGGCTTTGTGCTAACAAAATTTCCTTTCTTTGTCTGCAAAGTTATCAAACTTGTATTCCCTCTTTATTCTCTTGCGGTACCCAAAGTTAAGAAAAAAAACGTTACACTGATCTATGAGGAAAGGTATAATGATAAATACATACAGTTTAAAGTTACTTAGCCTCACCACAGTATTTAACTATATCATTACTAGCTTGGTCTCGGAGCTCTTTACTAAAGATGGTTGACCTTCACAACAGCCTGGTGTAATGAACAGAATTACTCACGAAGCAGAGAGTGGATTGCTTAACGCTAACTTCACACAATTGTCTTAAGACCTGAAATACAAGTTTTCACAGTGCTGTTGTTAGCCTTTACAAACAGCAAATGCCTTTATTTTTTCTAGTACAGCTAGGGAAACCCGGAAAAGATCTCACTTGTTTTGGTAAGTCAACTCAAACTGTTCTTTGAATAAGCTTTCCTGGAAGTCTCAGAAGTTAAGCACGCATAAGCTTTCTCAATCGCTATGCTCTCAAGTATAGATACTCCTTCACCAGCTGCAATGAACACACTAATCACGCAGCAGAGCTTTGTTCTGGTGGAACCAGAGATTCCAATCTGAAACTAAACAAGGATTTCAGGCCACCACTGAGCTGTTGGAAAGACTTCCTTGTAGATGTTTCCAAGTCAATTTTTGGTCATTAAAAGTGTCTTATTTTAAGCATTTCTAGTTTTAGATATAGTTCAAAAACCTCAGACATCCACTAGTTTTAATTCAGAGTATCCTGTTTGAAGATACGCCCTAATAGCAGACACACACCTTGCACTCTTTGCATTTTTTAGCTTCCAGTGAACAATGGTCTATTTTCAGAATAAAAGCTCTCCTTACTCCATTCCACTGCTGTATCCAATGCACACAGTGGAGTCCCCCTGCTACAGTGAGAGTAACCTCTGTATTAAGTGCAGCTAGGCAGTAACATTATGGTAGCGTCTGACAATCTTGAAGAAAATATAGTTTTAATTATTCCTCTAAATAAATGGAAAGCCTCCAGTACCTCAAACACCAGCAAAGCTATCACCAGGTCATCAAACTACAGGCTCCTACAGCAAGGCAGGAAAACAGCAGTGCAATTAACTCGGCTAGTCTAAAACTATCAGACTTCACATAGCTGAACACACTAGAATCACTACTAAACAGCAAAAACACTGGAGATGTTCATTGTCACCTGTGGTCAAAGATAACACTAGTATAGTCAAAGAAACAGGCAGTCTAATTAGAGAATACATAGAAATAAAAACTGATAGTAAAAGACAGGAAAAGAAATCCAGCCCCATCCCAAAGCCCCCTGCATCCGCAGTCTAGGAAAAGCAGTGAAGAGCTTCAGACTTTCAGCTAGCAAACAGCTTTCCTTTGCGAATGCTGAACTGAGATGGTAATTTTAACAGTGCTCAAGCCTTCATTAAAAGCAGGCCTCACCTGATGACTGGGTTCGGACTGACAGGCAGCGACACTCCCAGCCTATGAAAATACACTACTTCTGTAGTTTTATCAACATTTACCCAGCTGAAGTTTGAAATTTACAACCCAGCAGCTTTTATAGCCATTATTCAAACACAGTGCTTTAGCAGCACGAAACAGCAGTGCAAAGCCTCTCCCGGTAACCGTTCCGCTGCTCGTAAGGCAGCACTACCCAGCGCTCACACCGCAGACCTAACCCGTCAGCGCGCGTCTCTGCCTTCTCCGGCCCAGCACCTTCACTCGCGCTCCCGGAGCTCACGCACCGCACAGCCTCCCCGCTCCCGCAGCTGCCGCAGCCGCTTCGCGCCCGCGCGGCTCTCGCCAGGCGGCTCTCTGCTGTCACAGACCTGCGAGCAGAGCCCAAACGCCACCCCGCACGGTGACGGGGCGGACACCGCGCCCCCCCAGGTAAACGAACCGGAGCTGCCCCGGCCTCCCGCCGCAG
>Ga0065711_1040285_pt1 | contig 17095 bp, 8 predicted proteins | sample Hoacrofraction12_FD_59098 | JGI IMG/M metagenome (GOLD analysis project Ga0065711, IMG submission 59098) | Hoatzin crop microbial communities from Cojedes, Venezuela - Epithelial fraction 12 v2 (version 2) | ecosystem: Host-associated > Birds > Digestive system > Esophagus > Crop | place... | reverse complement strand
GAAAAAAACACACCCCTCCCCATGTCAAATAGGGACAGGTGGGCAAATTAAAACTTAGAGGAAGAGAGATTTACAGGATAGCAGGCAATCAGTCTTCTGGATTTTAGCTTCTAGACAGTTGAAGCAATAGAATTTTGAATTATTATCTCTAAATATAATTTAGCAATTTAATGACACCTTGAAACAGACTGATTAGATTTTGGGTGATGATACATATTCTGGATTTCCTAATTCAAAATTGGTTACAAATACAAACATCTGGGGAAAGAAGTCACATGTTAAAGTTATAGGCACCACTGGTTTGATTAGGAAAAAAGTCTTGGTCTTGTTCTGGTAACTATTTCCTGTGGAGCAGCCAATAACGAAAAAACATAACACATCCCCAAAGAAAGGGGTTTTAGTTTGAATGAGACTATTAACAAGACAGATTACTTTGTTCCACCCGGTAGTCCAGTAATGTTTTCTCTATTAGGATAAGATGCTGCAGTTATGCGTGGTCATAGGGTTCACCGTTCTGACAGTGTGGTATGGGTCACGTTCTGAGGATATGCTGTTTGCAGAGGATTTTCAAAGAACTGGCCAGAACAACAGCAAGCAAAAAAAAAGTAGGACAAACAAATCAGAGAAGCTACAGTAAGACTTCCAGTATTATTATAAAATTTGAATAATTATGGACTATTGGCTACAATGTCTCGTTTCTTAGAAAAGTCTTACTCCGTTGTTAGCATCTTCATGGTATTAGTTTTCAGAAGTCACTGCCAACTGTAAGAGCTTTACAGATTCACAGTACCTTTATTGAGAAAGACTTTTGTCCTGCTTTCCTCTCCTGCTTCCCAGTGAAGCACTGTCTTCCCACGTACTTTGCTTTGGAAATTGCTTAGTGCTATGGTGTGTTCAAATAAAAGACTCAGTTAAATATCTTCTGGTTTTAGATCTGCAGGTATTTTGCTTTGTCTCCTCCTTAGTCTCTCCTCTGGTTCTTTCCCTCCCAACTTCTGTGTTCTCTGCTGATTTTCCAGGTAACTGACAGGAATTTTTTACTCTGTTTCTAGTCAGTCAACTCCTACTCATACTGTAATGTTCCACTTCAACAACTACTCCAAAATAAGTAAGATCTCAGGATTTAGTACTACATTCAGTGCTGCACAACCAATTCTGCATTTTTATAGCTGTACTGCATTCACTGACAGTTAACATGGTACAGAAAAAAATGTTTGAGCTTTGTCTCTTAGCACAAGAGGAATTGTTTATTACTAGGCAAGCTCTGCAGAATGACACAGGGCACTTCTCAAAGCTAACAGGTAAGAAAGCTTTTCTGCATAGGTCAGCATTCTACATTTTTCTTCTACATTTTGCAGCTGAAACCTGCATAGGTGTGAAAATGATACAGATCATAGAACTGTAGAATCACAGAATGGTTTGGGTCAGAAGGGACCTTCTGAAATCTAAGTCCAGCCCCCTGCCATACGCAGGGACATCTTCAACTAGATCAGGTTGCTCAAAGCCCTGTTCAACTTGACCTTGTCCAGGAATGTGGCATCCACAGCTTCTCTGGGCAATCTGTTCCAGGGTCTCACCACCCTCATTGTAAAAAGTTTCTTCCTTTTATCTAGTCTAAATCTACCCTCCCTTAGTTTAAAACCATTACTCCTTGTCCTGTCACAACAGGCCTTGCTAAAAACATTGTCCCCATCTTTCCTGTAGGTCCCCTTTAAATACTGGAAGGACACAAGAAGGTCTTGCTGCAGCCTTCTCTTCTCCAGGCTAAACAACCCCAACTCTCTCAGCCTGTACTCACAGCAGAGGTCTTCCAGCCCTCTGAAAATTTTTGTTGCCCTCCACTGGACCCACTCCAGCAGGTCCATGTCCTTCTTGTGCTGAAGGCTCCAGAGCTGGACACAGGACTCCAGGTGGGGTCTCACCAGAGCAGAGGGGCAGAATCCCCTCCCTCGACCTGCTGGCCATGCTGCTTGTGATGCAGCCCCACGATACGGTTGGCCACCTGGGCTGTAAGCACACATTATTAGCTCATGTCCAGCTTTTCATCCACCAGTTCCCCCAAGTCCTTCTTGGCATGGCTGCTCTCAATCCCTTCATCCCCCAGCCTGTACTGATAGCAGGGGTTGCCCTGACCCAGGTGCAGGACCTTGCATTTGGCCTTGCGGAACCTCATGGTGTCCTGTGCAGGGAGAGGAAGTAATGACTTGGGGTTTTTTTTGAGGAAAAAAAAACATTTTCAGTTTTGACTTGGTGAAACTTGGACCATTTGCATACTAATACATTTGGATTTTGATAATCAGTAGATGAAGTCTTCTTAATTGAAAAATTCTTTGAAAGCAAGAATTCAAGCAGAGAAATGGAAGAGTAAGTTTTATTGATCAATGAAAAACTAATGGCATTACAGTTAGTTTCAGCTCTGCTGGAATACTAGTTTTCTAATTTTTCTGTAGCAGAAAGTGCAACAAATCAATTATTCAGACTTAAACAAACTAATAGTTGTTAATTCTCTTCAAAAACTGCATAGTTGAGCAGCTGTGCAACAAATATATAAATTTCCGCAAACCCCTGAAGAAAGATTTGATGTTTTTTTTGCTTTGAATTGGGTGGCAGAGGAGATCACTTGCACTGGTCAGATTCTGAATGCCTTTTCCCTTTTCTACCACTCTGTGAGAAAGAATTTAAACAAATCTTCAGTTAATATACTAGACATGACACTTTATATCTGCAGTTACTTTGTATATTAGGGTAGTACAAATTAATGAAAAAAAACCCCTCAGGACTTAAGTTGCATACTTTTGTTAAATTATACAACTATTATGGGACACAAACTCGTCTGAACATGAAACACTGTTATATAAATTAAAACAAGGCATTTAAAGGGTACATAACAGACGTTAATATCTAGGGATAAAACCACACTAGTTTATTGCTTTTTTTGTTGTTGTTTTTTGTTTGTTTCTTTGCTTTGAATCCACATACTTCAGTTACTGTTTTTTTGAAAGGCATCCTTATGTTTCAAAGCAGTATTCCATTCCCATGTGGGCCTCATGTTGTCAAAGACAAGACCACAAAAAGTAGTTATATACGAAGGGTTATACTAGTCAGCCTGCAGGATTACAGGAGAGAATAATAAAAGCAGAAACAATCCCTGCATGGAAGACGAGAGTTTTCCTAAAACAAAACACACAAAAACCCCACCCAAATTAAAAAAAAGTCAAATCCCAGCCAGCCAAACAAAAAAACCCAGGATGATGAATTAAGCAAGAAATACAGCAAGATGTGAAAAGATAAAAGCTTATTAGACTGGGGAAAAGAGCAACAGAATAGGTGATTTTGCAGTAATTACTAAGCATATAACAAGGACCATTTTTTGTAAAGTTTTTACTGATATTCTTTTAATCATATTTATTACAATTAACCACAAGATAAATTTATCTTATTCAAAAATTTCTATTTATGGAGAAAAACACTTAACACTAGCAAAGGCACGGGTGGGAGGGGACAACAAACAGAAAGACTGAAGTTGCAAGTCAGAACAGTGATATGAATGACTGAATTTGACAAGAGATTTACTTTAGTTTCAATTAGTGGTATACTCATACCAGCACAGCTTGTCTGTAGGGGACTGAACAAGCACATTTATATATTTGACAACTGCTGCAAGACAATTTTAAGAAGGAACTTGCTCATTTGCAGTAAAGTGACAAGGGTAAAAAGACAATAGAAAAAGACAAGAGATTACGTACATAACCCCATGTAGTGCTAGACAAAGAATTTGATGTAATCAGAAAAGATCTGCTGCTTCAGAAAGAGTAATTGGGGCTTAATAAGCTGGTTTTCACGAAATTACAGTATTCCAACAGTGTGTTGCAACTCGAAATAGGATAGCTTGCCAAAGAGTGCACGGCTACCTCAGAAGTTTCCATTGTATACTAAAGACTCTCCTTGCAACTTATGCAAAAGGTCACAGTCAAGCAAACAAAAAAACACCAAAACCAAACAAAAAAACCCCACAAATTTGTCAAGTCATGCACTAGTAGAAATTCTTGTTCACAAATACTATCACTCTTCAAAAAAGCAGTGTGTTAAGCAGCATACTGTTTATGCAAAAGTTAACTGAAATCCACTAACATGAGTTGCATTAGCAGCCAAGTTGAACAAGACAGCGTGTGCAGAGTCAGCAAGACACTGATCTTATCACTCGTGTTTCAACATAACTTGCTGTGAATCCCCTACAAAGATTTGGCTAGAGACACAAGTAAGATCCAGAAACAAAGAAAGAGTGTGGCAAAAAAGCCATGAAGACTACAGTTACTCCAGTTACACACAGACTTAGACAATGAAACCAACCTGTTGCTTGAAGTATGTTTATTAACCAGCATACTTCAAGAAATTTTAAAATACTAAATAGGTGGTAGACTTCGACTTGCCAAAACTGTGCTTTAGTTTTGCTACTGTCTGGGTTTTTTTTTTTCCCTACAGTATGAAACACTATTTTTAACTGGAAAAATTAGAGCTAATAGGTCAGTTCAGACCATGTTACCTCATGATAGTCTCAGCTACATCAAGAACAGGTAAACTTAAAAACACAGAAAATAACACTACCTGATACTTCATTAATTCTGCCTGCAGCAGTTTCACTTTGGATCTTTCTTGCTCTAACGCAGCATGAAGTATAGTTACCTAAAAATATATAGAATATGAATTTATAAAATACCCTTAACGTCTGTGAGTTTATCAAGTCAATGTTGTTCCCCATTAGCATTGTGTTAGACAAACAGGTAATACATTTTGAGTTCAAGAGTGACTACCACCATCATTGTGCATGAACTGAAAGTACAAGTAAAATATTCTTAATGACTTATTTCCCAAGCAACACCTACTGGTTTACCTGTATAATGATATAGAAAAGCTAGAAAGTTAGAAACTCTTCCGACTTTTGGATGCTGCATTAGTTTGTTCCATAAAACACTTGACTGATGTAGTAGTATGAAACACAGATCAGCTTATTACATCACCCTCAAAAAATAATACTGTGTTATATGTAAGACATTTGGACAAGCCAGGGGCTTAGAACCAACAGTTGCTGGGGTCCATAAACTAAGCATAAAAGTCTTGCATGGTCTCTACTACAGTGACTTGCCAACTGACATGATTTGTAGCTCACTTGTGTTTGTAAACTTGAGACTAGCAATTAAAAAAAACCCCAAAAACACACCAACAAAAAACACCCAGGAAAGAAGCATGTTCTAAAGCACCTTTCTGAGCTCCCTAGCTTGGGTCACCAAAGAGTGATATTTTCTAAGGTGCTGTTCAGGGCAAAATAATTTCAGGCGTACTGAGATCTGCTGTCTTCCTAGAAACAGTTCTAAGTGAGTCATACTGGAAATTTACATAATACATGTCCTCTGACACACATAGCAGGGGGCTAAGGATGAAATGTAACATTTCTTGCTTCAAACAAGTTTTTGTTTCGGCTTCCTCCCTCCCCTGCCTCTATCACTGCCTTAGACAGCATCTTTGAAACACCCATGATGCTTCACATTTGGAAATCCTTGCTTACCTGTACAGTCAATTCATTTCTGATAATTTGAGATTCATCAGCCTGTAGGAGTATTTCTGCTTTGTCTTTCACTACAGAAAGAGAAAGATACAGCATGAGGATCTTTCTAGGTTTACAGGTCTTCATCTGCAGTAGCACTTGCTTTATTTCACTATTTTATTACCTCTAGACAATGCTGTCTTCGCAAAAAGAACAGCAGAATGTCGTAAGTCAAAACCAACTATTAGCTACCAGTGCTGTTAGTGCCAGCCTGAAAAGTTCTTGCAGTAGTTATCCCACACTTAATCCTGTAAGCAGCATGGATTTTAGAGATATCCACTGTGAACAAAGTCCATCAGAAAACTGAATATTTGCAATAGATCAAGATCATAAGTTTCACATACAAGCTCAGTCATAGTTATGGAAACTTCTATTTAGTCAGATACGGAGATGTTTAAACTATTTAGCTGTCTGTGAAGTATCTGCAGGTAACTTAAAATTCTCAGTATGAAGAAATGAGGTTTTTTTCAGGGCTCAATTATGCCACGAACTTTCTTCTCCCCAAAATATAGAATACCCGGTCTGTAGAAATAGACAAAATTGCTTGTTTTGTAGTATGTTACAGTTTCACAAACAAAGAAGAAACCTTCAGAAGTTCACGTCTTTTCTCTCAAAATAAAAATACTTCATCTTGGCTCAAACAGTGTCCTGAAGCAGTATAAGTTTCAAGTTAAAATTTGTGACACTCAGTCACATTATGAACATTTGAACTAGCTTAGAGATAGTTTTTGTAAACGTGCTTTAATGAAAAAAAGAGCTTTTTTTAGCTGAACACTTAGTCCAGAGAAGAAACCATGTTCAAGAGCTAAATTCGGAAACTGAAAAGCAAAGGCAATTTTGTAACAAAATTAGAGTGGCTACCCACCATAGACTCAAACAACTTCATCAAGGAAGATTAGGAATATTAAAGGATAACTATGCATTACAAGTATAAAGACACTAGAAGATTTACATATATATGATAGAATATTTACATATATATGAGTGTATTTTTTTCCTCAAACTTTGACAACAAATTCTGAATTATAAAAACTCTGAATAGTGTTATAACAGAAGAAATTTATCACACGTATAATCCTGCGGTTTAGCTATCCCTATTCATTGTTTGGCAAACAACTTGCTTGGTGTAGAATGATGTTTCCAACGGTTCAAAGCACAGCTTGCAGAGATGCAACAACTGAACAGTTTCCTCAATATCTGAACAGATATTATGATGCGGTCAGTCAAGAACAGATAGCTGTCACTAGCAAAGGAAAGTCTTGAAGAATCATTGTACCTAGAACGTAACTGAACAGTTTATATTTCAAAGAATGATCTCAACATGCACCTGATTATTTCATTATATAGCAACAGAAACGCAGTACTGTGTGGTCCGCTAAATTCTGTAGTTCACTGGAGTTGCTGCAAATTAATAGCTTTGTAGTTCTTTATTGCTGTCACTGAGTCAAGTTATCTTTTACAAAGCTGCTCTGAAAGTTCCTTCCATGTTTTAAAAAGAACTTTTAAGGTTCCTGGTAAAACTTTTACTTACTTTCACCTTCTTGCATCATCTTTAGAAGCTTTGCATTTCTTGCTTTTACTTCTTTATACTTTGCCTGTATTAAAGAGATTGAATTATTATATGTATATCCTACTAAAAAAAAAGTATTCTATAAAATAAGCATGACTAAGGGTCAGACTTAAGAGTTTAAAATTATGACTTCTGTAGAGAATCTAATCACAAAATCGTTTAGATTGGAAAAGACCTTTAAGGTAATCTATGTCTTCATTAAGCCACAGCCGAAGTAACGAATACACAACAGAAGTGGATGCATAACTGAGAGTCAACCAAAAAAGGCAAACACAAGGCTTATAACAAGTTAAAATAAGAAAGTTATGTCAGTGCATTGATAGTGCAGGAACCACCATTCAGGTCTGCCTGAAGTATACAGGCCTGTTGCATCAAAGGCTTTGTGGTTTCTCCCCTGAAAAATTACCACAATTATAATGCACTTTCTAGATACTGAGATAATAGAAATGGTTTGCCATATTACTTAGCAAGTAGGACAAGACCCCACTGCGCTACAGATTATTCTATTCAGCAATTATTGTTATCAAATTACACTTTCTTTCCAACTCTTTACAGTTTACTACTCAATAACATATTTTTGCTGTTTTTTCCATCTATCTAGTATCACCACACTTTCTTCATGGCCTTAGTTGGCCACCAATGTCAGCTCTAGCCATGTATCTTAGCCGTAAACTTATTCTTCCTATCACAAGTCTCTTCATACAGGTTGCTCTTGTAGGGTATTGAAAAAAAGTTTCATTTCAGACATACTGTTTTTGTTATAAAGATGCTACTATCTTCCACTCTGAGTATCACACTAGTCCCTGAGGATGATTAACTTACAATTAAGGCAGACCTTTCATGGCCACCTAAAACTGTATTGAGGTCTCTGGACAAGTTCATAAAATTTAAGCTGTATCATTGTTCATCACCTCACCAGTATCCCTATGCATCGTGTTTATTCAGTCAAATGTGATGAAGTGTGAATACTGGTAATTACGAATGGTTTTATAATTCAGAATTTCACCTGGGGATTCCAACTTCAGTACATAGTCAAAAAAAGCTGTTAACAAAGTTCATGTCTGTATTACTACAAGTAAAAGTACTTCTTTGAAGCATCAGAAAACTCCAATCTGTCAACCCGATCAGCCTACCTTAAGCAATGAATAAAAATAGTAATAAAATAATTTAAAATAATTCTATACTGCTTTACTGTATTTTGTTACAGTGCCAGTTCCTCATGGAAATTTTGCCCTTTTTGCTCTAGATACTATCCAGACAACGCTAACATGGACTGAAAACAGGGAGACACTTTCCCTAGCTGCTCTGGTATATAACAATACCATCTAATTATTAACGAGCAAATTTCTTTTTCCTGTTTTAGCATATGGTGAATCTGATTTCCAATTTCACTTGTATGTAATAGGAAAAGATACAGCAAAATACAGGACTCCATTCTTGTTACGCTGCAGCTTTAATGGAACTTCTCTTAAACCTGACAAAATATTCATTGATTTCTTTAACTGTGTCAAATATTGGACTGAATCTGCAAAAAATCCCAAAAATGTGTAGTTCTTAAATTCTACTCAGCTGTTCTTGCATTTAAAAAATAAATAGGTTGGAAAAGACTCAAGAAAGTCCAACTTCCTGGTCAAAGCAGAGCTGACTTCCAAGGCAGATCAGATTGCTCAAGATCTTGCCTAATCTTAGATTACATCTTTATTTTTTTGACCATGAAAACAACAATACTAGAAAACAAGCAGTGACTGATATGCCAGATATGAAGTTTATTTCTGGATGATTTGTCTTGATTATTTTGATTCTTTTTAGGCGCTTAACTTGCCAAGAAAGACTGCTTCATGTGGTAGTGAAGGAATAATTTGCTCTGTAAATACTTATCTGTGGCCAGTCTAATGCATCTTCACAGACTGGTCACATTTTAATAAATACTTTGTTTAAAATGTATAATAATACCTTCAAATAGTATACAAAATGTATCAACTACATACCTGCCACTGAGTTATTACATTTTTCAGTTGCTCAATTTCTGCATCTTTCTTTTCAAGCTCGAGCTTTAGTTGTTCTGTTTTTTCATCGTTCAAAACACTCTCCTATAAGCAAGAAAACATTACTTCTTAAGAATTTATTCACGTGCATTCGATTCTTGGGAAAGGCAACTTACTTGTTTGTTAGACAAGAGAATTTTTGATCAAAACTAAAGAGGTACATGTGCACAGATACCAAAAGAAACACAGCAATAAATATTGGCATTTTCTGTGAAGCAAAAATTATTTCAATCACAAGTGTTTTGTGTTAAGAAAATTAAGTCATTTAAATACCTCTTCAGATAGATAAAAAAATTACAGCGTTGTGGGTTTTAAAATTCTTTAAGATTATCATGCTTTTGATTTGTGCTTTCTTATGCTCAGATGCTCCCTTCTGATTATTGAATAAGCTTCATTAGGCAAACTTCTTCACTTCAGAATGACTGCTGTTTTACATGCCTGGTTGTGTTCATGCGATGTGCCGTTATCTGTTTCACTGTAATCAGTGAGCTGGACTCTCCTTTTCTCTCTTTCAAGTACTCTGTGAACATCGTCTTCCAGCCTGTTGAAAAATCCCCCATCATGCAACGAAGACTGGGAAGAGTTCAGTTCCTGTAAAAATAAGTACCATAACAACATGCCATCCTTTACATATAAGTTAATTTTGAGGTAGAAATCCACATGTTTAAAAACCAGCTTCAGTCATGGAAAAGCATTAAATCTAGATATTGGTTTATGTTGTACATCCTGAGAATACTGTGACTTCCACCTCAAGAAGGTGGAAGGACCTAGAAATTAATTAACAGTTAACGTTTAGCTGAGATTACATTAGCATTAACATTTAGATGAGATTACACAAAAGCATTAAGTTGGAATTTAATAATTTTGCACTATGACTACACTAATTTATTTTTTATTTCACTGTTAACTGTGCTCCCCTCTAAGAGTTTTAATATTAGTGGACTGCACCACAACTTAGTAGCATCACAGTACTTTATCTAATTTGTTTCTCTTTTTTTGTACTACAATTTGTATTTTTTAACATACTTTTAAATCTGCGAGTTTCATCAACGACTATCTGAAAAATAAAGAAGCAAGAGGTTGTTCCAAGAAAGCCAATACTAAGTTCTCAAGATACAAGAACTGCAGGCATACATCTCTATTAAACCTGCATCTGTAAAATTTTTCCAGATGGAAATCAGTGAGTTTCAGAACATATAAAACTGATTGTCGCTACCGAAAGTGCCAAAATAATTACCTTCTAAACATAAAAGTTTTTTTTTATTATTAAACTAATTTGAGCAAGACTTACCTCATGTTTTTTAGCAAGGTTATCTGAAAAGAATAGAAAAAAATTACATTGATAAATTACTCAAATCTTGTACAGCCGGCTATTGAAAAAAAGACATTTTCAATACATGGGATTTTTCTCACACTTTTTGAGTTCTTCAACATTAAGTCTCCTCTCAAAGTAACAACAAAAAAAAGTCATGACTAAAGCATTAGAAGCCAAGATTATAAACTACGTATTACATCAATCCCTGTATTTGCATGTTCTCCCAGATATTTCAGACTATTAAATCAAAGCCGATATCCCGTATTCATTTGCTTCAGTGAAAGTGGAAGGCAATGTCTTTGGTACAGACACTTTAGGAATTTGTTGGTTTGTTTCTTTTTAAGTCTATTGAGGCTTTTATAGCATGTATCTCACTGTATACCTGAATGCCTTCCACGCCTTCCCGATTGCTCTGCTTTCAATCTTTTTCCTGTATTCAGATCATACGGAAATAATGCGTTTAATAAATACTGCAGATTTAGACAAAAACATCCTTAAAAGAAAAACCTTAGAAAACAAATTACTTTGTTCCTTTTCTAGCATCTACCTTGACTTCTTCACTAAAATTCAGAATCTCTGCTCTATAGACACAGATGAAGGAATTTTAAACATATAAATAATGCACATAATGAGCATATATAAGTCATTTCAATATTTACTCCTCTTAACAAAGGCCAGTATCATGAAGAAAGGCAAACAATGACTTGCTATTACCCAGGAAATGGAGGAACTCAGCTCCCTGAGGAGTGCAAACTTAGTAAAACAAAAAACCCCACTTAAATTAAAAAAAAAAAAAAAAAGTCACATTAAGAGTGTGTGAGTCCACCACCCACCTCAAGGATACTACATGAAATTATGTCTTCCTTCACCTCTTCTTTTTTTCCCTGCTAATCTAACTAGCCCATTATTATATAACGAACACTTAGCTTTTAGACTCAGTAGGACACACTAACTGTAACTGACAGTGTTTGTTTAAACACAGTATTAATGAACAGAGACAGAAGGGCATTTTGCTGTTAGCACACACACTATGAAAATTCCAAGGAGAACAGCTCATATGGTATGATAAGGCATACCTATATTACTGCCTGACTGAAAGTCTTTCAGAGACACAGTGAGAGGTTTGTCTTTTCCTTGCTGGTTCTTTTTCTTATTCACAGACTTTGCCTGAGGTGAAGCATTTTCAACGTTTTCATGTTCCTAGAAGAATAAAGTCCCACTAGTATAATTTTCTTCAATACCCAAATATTTTTTCCTGAAGTTTTATAAAGGAAAAAATATAGCAATAATGTACTAAAGGAGATTTTAGCCCAAACAGTAATTTGCAGGCTTCAGATTGGTTTAAAGACTGCAAGACATACCAGTAATTAAGCATTGATTCTGTTCTGAGAAGTAGAACATTGCTCTTCACTAAACAGCAAATGAACTATCAACCTAATACTTCCTCAATCACCTACATCAAATTTTATCCAGAAAATCATAAACTCTTATAAGAATATATGGTAGTGAAATGCAAGAAGGCAGAGTGCTACAGAATGCAGGTTAGTACTTTCTTTAAAAAAAGAGGTCTACTGTGTCTTCTTTTTATTCTCAAAATATGCTTACTAATTCAGTACAAGTCAGAGAGCTGTTAGTGTGCAGCAATGCTCTACCAAGTGACCTTACTCCTATTGAAATCAGACAGCCTGGTACATGGCAGCCATTTGAACCGGAATCCCACCTCCCCACATATCTACATTAACATTCTTAGCAAATTATCAGTTGTTAAAAATAATCTTAGATACTAATTAATTAAATATTTTAATATTTAAAATAATTTTAAATGTTAAATAATGTTAAGGAAAAAATTGTTATATAGAAAGCCAAGATGGAAATGGAGTGCTTTTCTTCCCATAGAAACAAGATTTGTTCAGCATACTCGTGTACTGTATATTTTGAGTATATAGTATATATATTTTAATTACTGAGAGGTAATTCTCCAAAAGTCTACAAATGATGCTGTGCTACTACGCCTGAAGACCGTCTTCACTTTAAAAAAGAACTTTTAGTATGTAAGTTAAAAATTTATCCTTGGTGTTGAAGAACTATGGTACTCTCCCCCTAAAAAAAAAAAAAATGAAGTATTGTACAGAGATATTTGCACAAAAGTGCACATGCAATTTTTATTTCTCTATGATACATAATTGCAATTAAATTTCTGTATTTTCATAGCATTCCATTAGCTTATAATGTATTACAAGAAGCAACTTCTTGTTAGAAATAAAAATTTCATCTAAGCATAATTTTTCAGAACAATTCTTCAGTGTTCCAAAAGAACCGCTCAGAAAACATCATCTTGACCAGCTAAGAAAATGTATGCAGCTTATTAAAACTAAAATATTTACATTCAAACCAGAACAAAGATGTTAGCAAAAACGCAAATGATTCAACCATAACTAATATCTGAAGGCCTAAGGAGAAGTCAGTGCTTTGATCCTCTTACACTTCAAGTGTTCTGGATTTTTTGTGAGGAAGGTCACGATCTCTTTTTGTACTCTTAAAAATTTTAGAGCATTTATATGCCAGAAAATTGAAAAAGTAGAACAAATTTTCCACCTTTACAGGCCAATTAAAAAAAAACAAAAAACCACACACACAAAACCCAAACCACCGAGTACTATTATCTATGGTTTCTTTCAAATACAGTATTTCTCTGAACTCTTAAGCATCTGAACAGTGTAAGCAAACAATTTACATCAAGAAAATGGTACTTTTAGGAGATTTTTTTGCTTTATTTTTAGAATTCAAGCCTCAAACTTGTACAGCCTTTACATTAGGATGAATCCTGCAGATACCTTTTTGTGTTCTTCGTATTCCAGTTTGCTTAGCAGCAATGCTTTTTCAAGATCAGCTTCAAACATTTCAGATGTCAGCTGAAGAAACAAAATTAACGTATTTCATGTGACTGGATTGTTTAAAAAAAAAAAAGCAGATAAAACCACTAAGACCATGCTAAAATTTCAGTTTCATTACGCCTATCCCTACAATTGCCAAAATGCTAACTTTCACTGATGTGACATGTGGCATTATTAAGAGTTAATACATCTTTTTGTACCATAAGTAATAAAATGTCTTTCTGCAGGAAACTTTGTGATAGATGTAAGCATACAGTAAGTTGTGCACACCTTTATGCAATACAGTTACCATCTTGATGATTTGTTTACATGAGTTTTCTTTAAAACAATTTTTATTTTTAGTCTGAAACAGGAAAACCAGAGGATGTTAAAGGATGAAAATAGTTATTGTAGACCACGAGAAAGTCTAAGCACTCATCCATTGCATAGAAAAGATTAGGTTAAGCACACTTTATTTTTTTCTTAGAAGTACAGCAGAACTAAGAAAACCTCAATTATTTCAATGTATTTTCTCTTTCGTTTCTGAGAAAAGGAAGTACGTAAGTCTTTCTGGGAGATACAATGAAAATTTGAAGCTTTCTAGGTAGGAGCTATTATGAAGAAGAACTAGGAACAAGATAGTAAGAACAAAGGATGGAACATCTGTTTTTTACTGAGTAATAGGAAGATAGGTATGTGCAGGGAAGTCCAGCTCCTGCTGCACAGAAGGTTGAAGGACTGACTTGAGAAGGCGAGTAACATCAAGAGCTCAATGAAGCCAAAATAAGAGATTTACCTAGAGGATACAGATGCTATAGTCGAGGTTGATAGTGGATAATCTAAAGGTATAAACAGCTAATAGCATATGTTACTGTTTACAGCAAAGTTAACCGAGATTAACTTGTTCTGAATGCAAAACTCTGTTCCTTCGAGGTCTACTGTCTTAAGGAACCACTACAATCCCACGTGATGTGCTGCCAAATGGAAGCCTTATTCTTCATCATAGTACTCTCCTTTTCATGCCCTTAACTGAAGTATTAATTAGTCAAAATAATTACTTTAACCATCATTTCCTTGTTCTTTGAATTTCAAATTGAGGTCATTTTTACACAGTAAAATAGTGCTCTCAGCATAAATTGCTACAAGATTCGACGTAGGCTTCAGAGTACTACCATTCCTAGCTCTGCGTTTGGTTTGTGGTTCAAGCTCAGCACCGACTGATGGCACTGGGCCTCGCTGGCAAGGTTTTTGTACCGGGAGAGGTGAGGAAAGGCAATGGACCGGCTGCCTCGGACCCCGATGGGCTGCAGGCACGGGCGGGAGCAGGGGCGGCTGGCAGACGGACCTTCACCAGGGCATGACTGGTGGAGGGGCCCCACGAAGGGACCCCATCTCCTGCAGCAGCCTGCAGTGAGGGGACTGGAGAACAAAATGGTAGTCTAGTAATGAGACTATTAAAATTATTTTTTACTCAAAATAATTGCTTCATACCACACAGAATTAAAAAACCTGCAAGTACCAAACAAAACAAATCTGTACCTTATAAAGTAATTCTGAAGTTAATTAGCTCTGAAAATTTTCAAAAGGATTATTAGGTCATTACTCCACTGGTAGGACAACTATCTAGAAGCCTGCAAAGTTAAGAACTCAGCTGTACTCTGTTTAAATATGCACCTATACCAAACCATTAGCAACATACAAAAAAATCAAGGACAGCATGCAAATATCAGTCGTCAATATGGCTGTCTGTATTGTGTCTTAATTCGAACATAAAGTAGTTCAATACCATATTTTTTAGTGAGACATAAATTGAAAATGTCTCTGTAAAAAAACCCAACATGCTAGGTGATACCAGCACAGAAGTTCAGCAACTTCATGAAACACTTTAACTCCAGTTCCTGTCACTTACAAGCAATTTGCCTTGAAAAAGTGTGTATGAAGTTAAATACTCTGAAGGGCATCTTCAAGCCTAACAACACAGCCCAAACTATCATCCACAGTGCATGAGTGCATAACAGACGATCCTTTAAGAGGAATCTAGGAAAAAAGTGTACCAAAACATTCCTCTAAGTACCATCTGCAAAAAAATGCACTAAAACAAATTAATTCTTTGTCCATCTATGCTATTTTGGCCTAAAATAGTTGAAGTACTGCAAACAATTCAGAACACCCACATAATTTAAAAACACCGTATAAGAAAACCATTATACATTCTTCAGTATCAAAAAGGAGCATTTTAAACGCTGATTTCATGTCAAGAACCGAAAAGGGTAATTTTAACTGTAAGTGCTCTTCCTAACTGACATCACAAGGACAGCAAACTATTGTATTTGTTCAAGGTGAAGATTATTTTACTGTTTTGGATTAAGTGCATTTTGCTGTGTAATTTCTGTTTGTGGTAGCTTTGGCAAGAAGACACACAATGAAAACGTTACACTGGCCTATACATATACAGGCACAGTCAGTCTTTGCTTTCTCTCCATTGTATTCGTCATGTGTTAACGAACACTACTAACAATATTGTTAACAAAAAGATCTTCTAATGTTAAAACACAGAGGTTCTTACACCAATAGGACTACCCTCGTGTGCTAAAGGACAGTCAGCACCCAGAGTTCAAGTGTTCTCTGTCACCTAGAAAGGAAGTAGTTATTTCACGCCTGACAACTTATCAAGCCTGGTTTACTATGGATCTGTACTGTATATCCATATATTGCTCCACCAAAACATCCCCAGCTTTTCTCCCACCACAGCATTTCATTGTCCTTCCGTGGCAGTACTTCTGCTTGTGGTCCACGTGATACAAATTGCTCTTACCATACTCCAGTATTCACAGTCCAGCTATGAGGTGTGTGAGAAAAGCAGCACGTGCTGACTCTAAACTATCTTGGACAGATGTGGTCTGAATTTCCACTGAAACCTTTCCTTCTGTGTGGCAGTATTTTGTTGCTTCCTCTCCAGCCATCTCTCTTTATCCATGAGATTTAACTTCACAGAGTAACGCATTTCTGGAAAGCCAAAGACAGCTAAATACAGTAAGCTGTACCTGCTCGTCTCTCTGTCTCCACTCCTGCCAGTTTTCTTCCTGAGAGTCCTTCTGCATTGCAGTGTGCAGTTTCTGTTCATGCTGAGATAGACAGCCTCCATGTGAGGATTTCTGAGGAATCTTTTTAAAAGCAAGGTTTCTCAGCTGAAAAAGAATTACTTTTATCATTAATCAAAATGGTAACAAGTACACAGAAACAGTCTTAACGGACTAACTGACTCAAGGCATTCAGACACGTGCAAATAGACACGCATGTGCTTTACCTTACTCTGTAGTTTGGCATACATTTTTGTTTAATCATTTATGGTACATACAATAATGTAAAATGATGAAAAACTGTAGATCAGAAACACCACATAACGTAACATAACCAGGTTCGAAGGGGGAAGGGGATATTGCCCAGCTCACTAGGGATGAGCCTAGGCTTGGCATGCCAAGGCCAGGGGTGAGACTGACAGCCCAGCTCAAGTGTGTTTACACCAATGCACGTAGCATGGGCAATAAACAGGAGGAGCTGGAAGCCATTATACAGCAGGACGGCCACGACTTGGTCGCCATCACAGAAACGTGGTGGGACAACTTGCATGACTGGCATGCTGTCATAGATGGCTACAGACTCTTTAGGAAAGACAGGTCAACAAGGAGA
>Ga0065711_1040284_pt1 | contig 17095 bp, 20 predicted proteins | sample Hoacrofraction12_FD_59098 | JGI IMG/M metagenome (GOLD analysis project Ga0065711, IMG submission 59098) | Hoatzin crop microbial communities from Cojedes, Venezuela - Epithelial fraction 12 v2 (version 2) | ecosystem: Host-associated > Birds > Digestive system > Esophagus > Crop | place... | reverse complement strand
CCTTTTTTTTTTTTTTTTTTTTTTTTTTTTGGCAGAACAAGTCCATATGCAAGGTTGGAGAACCAAGCTGCCCACTCGCACGCATTTCCGCAACGAAAAGTCCTGTTTAGGAAAGGGGGAGCGGGCAGCTGTAGTAGTGCTGGCGCCCATTACCTGTTCAGTTTTCCCCATAGCTGGAGCTGCAGGGGTTTGGCGTAGCCTCGGACTAACATGGGAGGGAAACAGTGCGTGTCGTATGGCTCCAAACTCCATAGTACTGCTCCTAGACCACAAACCAGCGTCACCGGCCTTGGGGAGAGGCCGGCAGCACAATGTTTCGGTAATAAATTGCGATTTAGGGGGAGCATTGCTTCAAGTGATCAAAAGATGTAAGGGACGGTTTGTGTAGGCACCTGCACACTTGCTAATGCTACGCCAGCTTTAACAAAGACCTGTCGTAAACAGGAATTACCGGGCCAGGTCCGACTGCAGTAGGGCCAAGCACCTCAGTGCTCCGCTGCTTGCAGTGCCCTGGAGCAAGGAAGACAAGGGGACGGTCACTTCCTAACGGCAGGGCCCCCGTGGCCAGGGCTAGCAGGCAGAGATCTCACCGTTAACCAAAATACTTGGGTCTCTCTTCCTCAGGGCAAAGAATTACGCCTTAGCAGTCCCTTACATGCTCGGGACATTCAAATCCTGCCCGTTTCAGGTACACTGTCAGTTTAAATGCCTCACTCAAGGTCACACAACCACATCAGACTGAGAAGTCGGACCTTCTCCTCCCCAGTCCCACGCTCCATCCGCAAAACACTGGCACTTACCATGACCCCTTTCCTCAGGCAAACCCTGACTCTTCCCCAGCTCACCAACACTCTGCCATTCTCGAGCTTTGTCCGAGCACAGAGAACTTGGGAAAGCGACTCTGGACGCCAGGGGCTCTCCCACCACAGCACAGACTATTATTTTTAACAAGCACCACAAAATAATCAGAGTAATCTGACTGAAGGTGAAAGAGCTCTTCATAACAAACAATCCTTGAATTAGGTATACACTTAATTTACTAACAAGCCTCTGATCCACAGGCATTCACAAATTACTGGTAACGAACTTGCAAAAAATACATAGCATTGGCCCCAAAATCCAGATTAAGGGTTTGGAAAACAAGTTTCTTTAAAAATTACTAGCTAGTCTAAGTATTTCATTAAGATCTTAAATTCTAAGCAAGCCCTAAGTCTATACTTAAAAAATAGCATAAGCTGTATTATTTTTAATTGTAGTAAACCATGTAATGTACATGGAAGTGAAGGATTTTACCCTGAATTTTATATTTAATAATATATCTACCTAGATCAAGTAAAAGATTTAGAAACAAACTGTTGTTAGTGCTTCCTCTGCTGTTCAAAACATTCAGCTAAACACCACCTTCCACGTGTAAGTCTGCAGCAAAAAATAGTTCAGACTGAACTTAAGCCCTTAAATACCTTTTCCTTTCATAGACTGAATACTCAACTTACCCAGTCCTAGTCACACCAAGACCTTAGGAAAGGCATTAATTACCTCAGGAGGTAATTAACCTCACTTTCTGAACGTCCCAAAGATGCTGTTAAACACAACACAGCTCACAAAGGCAGGCATTCTTTAAAAAAAGCTGAGAAGGTGGGTTTTTGCTTTGTTCCCATGCAGTTAAAAAGGTGTCAATTAAAAACAAACCAGAACAACGAGAAGTAGATGCAACAACACCGCCGGCAGGTCGTGAGCACTCCAAGTGCGCGCGTGTAGTTTTACTCCTGTGTATGCCGCTCGGCAAAAGCTTCACCCTTCTGTGTGTGCCTGCCAACCACGCGACGGGCACGCAACACCCTTGGGACGCTGGCGGTGGTTCCCAGAAATTATTTGGCATTAAACTCAGGTAAAAGCAATTCCAAATGCGGGTTTTTTTTGTCTGACTGCTTTTCTTTTTCTTTTTTTTTTTTGCAAAGCACTGTTGCTGCTCAACGCGATAGCTCACCTCTCTGCTATCAGCCAGCACCTTTCCCACAAGAAGTCAGCAGTCCAAGCGATCGGAGATGTTCAATGTTTATGACAAGTAGACGGATGTCTTATAACATGCTGCTGTGCAAGCTCTACATCCAGCATTATACTGAAATAGCGCCGTGTCATGCTGTGTTTGGTGTAGGCTCTGTTAGTGTCGCTCATCCTCAGCTGCACACTTAAATAACGTGCTCCGGACCACGCTGCTCAACAGAACCACAAAGTCGATGTTCACGAAAGAAGTTCCTCCTCTCCCACGTTGGGTAAGTCGTTGCATTTCAGATTATCTTCACTGCCTTGTTTCCTGCTTTAAAATGAAATAACACAGTTGCTGAGAGACTCAGGAAAAGGCAAAACAGATAATGAATCATAGAATAGTAGAATCATAGAATGGTTTGGGTTGGAAGAGACCTTATAGATCATCTCATTCCAACCCCCTGCCATGGTCAGGGACCCCTTCCACCAGCCCAGGGTTCTCCAAGCCCCGTCCAACCTGGCCTTGAGCACTGCCAGGGAGGGGGCAGCCACAGCTTCTCTGGGCAACCTGGGCCAGGGCCTCACCACCCTCAGAGTAAAGAATTTCTTCCTTATATCTGATTTAAATCTCCCCTCTTTCAGTCTACAGCCATCACCCCTAGTCCTGTCCCTACAGACCCTTGTCCAAGCCCCTCTCCAGCTCTCGCAGCCCCTCCAGGCACTGGCAGGCTGCTCTCAGGTCTCCTCAGAGCCTTCTCCTCTCCAGGCAGAACAGCCCCAGCTCTCCCAGCATTTCCTCACAGCAGAGGGGTTCCAGCCCTCGGATCATCGCTGTGGCTCCTCTGGACCAGCATCTGCTCCTTCCCTGCCACGAGGCGTTTGGGACCCTGAGCGTGTGTCGTCTCCCCCCAGCTCCCCTGTCACAGGCTGGAAGTGCCACAAAAAGAGGCTTTTCAGCCTGTTGGAGGGGCAGGATATGCCACAACACAAAAGTCATCCCAGAAAGTGGTTACGGGTCAGACAGAGGGTGTGTGAATGTCCCAGTCATGGCCCCACATGAAAGATTCAAAGCCAAACTCCTCAAATTCTCCTCCTGCGCTTTGCCGCGACTTCCAGAGCATTAAGACAAGCTGCAAACGGCTTTTCGGGCCGAGGCGAGGCGACAACACTTACGGCAGCAGGTTCCCAGGGGCAGACAACGACCGCTCCTCCCTCCTGCTTCCCTCGAACGGGTTCCCGAAGGATCGCTTCCGGATCATCGTTTTAACCAAGATCTGCAAGACCAGATCGGAGTGCATCAGGGACACTTCCCTTTCATTCAAGAGCAACAGGAACATCCAACCCTCATGCCCAAGTAATTAAGAAAACTACTGAAAACAAGACAAAGCTCTTTGAAAAAACCCAAACAAACAGAAGGAAGCATGTTTACAAGTCTCCAGCTGCTTAATATGGGGGCTGTACCCTCGTCTGAAACCCACGGTGCACCAACGGAACACGCAGAGGAGAGCTGCACTAGGTGTGAGAGGATGGAAAGGAGAGCAAAGCCACCTCTGGGAAGATCTTTCTCCCTCCATAAGTAGGTTTTATTGATTACTGCATCCAGTGCCTGCAAATTCCCAGTTCCCTGCGATTACCTGGCAGAAGAATTCATCGGAACGGGAGAGGGGAAGGAAGGAACCGGCACAATTTTTCCTTAATGTTGACCAAAACCAAGCTGAAAAAACTGGCCATTTGTCTAGCTTTGGCTGCAAAACACGAAGGTACCCAGTGTGACCTGCAGTCGGAGACTGCTGGGAACAGAGCAAGTGTCAGGGCTGTTGCCAGGCATCCTCCAACTTATTTTGCTGGTGGGAGCAAAGAACAACGTGAGCAGTATTGGGCCCTGCCTCGGCACATGCATCCCACTCTGGGAACCCCTGGCTTCACTTTATATTGCTTCTCATCTCTCTGTGCTGTATTTATCTGCTCACCACAGTGCACTAAGAGCCCTTACACGTCTGAAACATGCAGGCTGGCAGGATTCCACAGGGGAAGGGATTTTATGCCAGAGTGAAGCCACGTGAATCTCGTACTCGAGCGTTAACGCCTGCAGTTGGATGCACAAAGATCAAGCACTGGAGGGTAATTTTGAAGATCAAATGCAAATGGGAAAATACAAGATCTGCCTGGAGGCCATGCGTTGTTTAAGAGGCAAGAGTCGCAGTAAAAGCTCATTTGCCCTGAGCTGTGCTAAACACACCTGGATTTTCAACGGGGCCGGGAGCACTGAGCCATCCTCCGCTGCATCACAGCGAGTCACCTCCAAACAGGAGAAAGAGGGAAAAGCCCCTCATCGATGGTGATCTCTTTAGAGCAAGATCTGCTTTATCAGCTTCGGCAGTGCGAGGCATATTTGCATATTAACGTATCTGCCGTTGAAGAGACCTCTGCAGGGTACCGAAGCGGGAGAGAGCTCCAGAAATGGAGCCAGATGTGGGCACAGCCACAAGATGGAAAAGGGTCTTCAAAGGGAGACCCGTACATCAAAAAATCCCGGCCTGGGTGTCTACAGGCACATAACGCCGTGCCAGGGAACTGCGAATGTTCTCCTGCTCGCTGTTTCTCCTACCATAAGGGTTAGCAGGCACCCAAAGAAGTCATTAGGTTCAGCACCTAAAAGGATTTAACTTTCCTCACAGGGCAGGGTTACACTGTGGTTACCACCACCACAGCGGGTTGCAGAGAATAAAAATATGAGCTTGAAAAGAGATGAGATGACTTCACCAAGAATAGCTCCAGGCGGGGGCTGGCACACGCTGTGGCCCAGATAAAATCTCCATCCCGGGAAGCTCCCACAGCCCCTGTGGCTGGACGGGCAGAGCAGGGCAGGAGCTCCTCGTGCCAGGCCAGAACACCCACTCCTGGCCATGTGTAGGTCCTGGACCAGATGCTCTTTCACCTTGAGCAAATACAGTGACATTTAGGCAGCCAGCTCAAGCGTGGAGACCAGCAACGTGCTGATGGGTCCCTTTGGGACTGCTCTGAAACATTCCCCCATGCAATGGGGTACAGCCACCTCCAGTGAGATGCTGAGACCCCATCTTGCAGCACTCATTTCCCAGAGAGGGGAGGTCTTTGCTCTAATCCTGCCCAATATTTCTGCTCTTCAGCAGCAACCTCCAGCTGCTCAGGACTGCCCCGGGAGGCAGTGTGGACCCTGGTGTGCATCCACAGACCATCACCTCCCTCATACTCACCACGGTGGCCAGGCTGGGAATGTGTTTGACCGAATTCTCCACCTCCTCCTCTGTCACCTCGACGAGGGTGCAGTTCTCATCCTCCGTGGGCAGCAGCTCTGCTCCATTCTTGGTGACCCAAGGGTGCAACTTCAATTAATAACACAGCCTGTCAGGAACGATTTCCTTTTTTTCGTAACTCAAACAACACAAGCCTGGCAAACGCATCTCCTTGCCCAAGCTACGGCCCCTACGTGCTCCTGAAATTCCAGCGAGCAGGGGTGAGACGTGCCGTCTCACCAGCGAGCCACCTCACCCCAGCGCTGCCAGCAACAGCTCAGCCCAGAGCAGAAAATGCCATGGCGCTGGCCTCATCTACGCAACCAAGCAATAACCTTGGTGACATACAGCACTGGGCATCTTGGTGGGTTTCAGGGAAGACCTATTTTCACTCTCATCTTACGAATGAGACAGCACCAAGAGGCAGAAGCGATTTATTCCAGACCGTATGTATGAGCAGTAGTGATGGGGAAACCCACCGAGCCCTAGTCTTGGACCTGAATTAATCCACGACAGAAGGCAGAAACCCCTCCTTCTCCTTGCCCACACACCTGGCGTCTTGAGCGGCTGCAGGAGGAGCACAAAATGGTTCAACAATTCCCCCGCAATCCTTTCCCCCTACCTTCGTCTCCATTTTCTCAGCTTCACGGCCCTTCCAGGCTCCCGCAGGGGCAGAGGACCAGAAATCTCCTGCGAAAGGCTGTTGCACAGTACTTTCCTGGTAGCAGAGGAAATACTGTACTCAGGGGATTTCCTTTTGCCTGTGACTTCTGTAGGCACCAAAGGTCCCAAAACTGAGCAGGTCCCGGAACAGGGGAAGGAGCTGGGACTTACCTGCCCAGGGGCCCTGGGCACAGGGGGAGGACCTAGCCTGGCGCGATCAAACTGACTCCCAAAAAAAGCCGAGCAAGGAGCACCCAACAGAAGTGAAGTCACAGCCAGCACCAGGGGGCTGGGTCAGTACCTTGATTTCTGGGACCGAAATCCTAGATTCGGGATTTTTATCCAACATCCGTGTAATCAAATCCTTCAGGAAGTCTGTAACCTCTGGCCTGGAGAGAGGAGAGGGGAGAGATGAGACGGGGAAGGGGATGGATGCTGCCTCCCTTCCTCACCCCAGTGCCAGCTGCCATGGGCCTTCCTGGGCAGACTGGGGCTGGACCCCCACCCTAGCAGGGCTGCAGCTCCGGCTACTCGTGCACCCAGGTGCCATGCAGCCCTTCCTACCACAAACCCCCCAGGGAAGTCAAATATCCCCTTTTTGGGCCATCCGAAGCGTGATCCCACGTGTACGGGGCTGGGAGAGCGCGACACCAACTCCACCAAGGCTAGAACCCAACAGGCAGCAGCTGCAGAGGTTAATTCTTCCCCTCAAACGCCTCTGCAACTTCAATCGCTCCCTCTTCAGCAACTGCAAACCAAGAGATGTTGCCTTCACATTTAACACGAAGGAAGGTTTCCAGGGCCGAGGGCCAACAGAAGGGCTCAGAGCCTGAGTTTTGCAAAACCTCAGTGGAGCAGGGCCAGCCCCACCCAGGAAGCGCCTGAGAAATGACTCAAATGAGCTTTAAAATAAGAGCTCAGGAGTGGGTTTTTCTGAGTACTTACTGGTCTGGGAACTCCAATGCTTGGGTCTTGATTTTATTGTGTAAACTCAGGATCCTTTCATCCATAAAAGGGCACTGCCGTGAAGAAAAAGAGCAATGAGAAAAGCAACGAACTCTGTTAAGAAGCAGCAGTGGGGCAGCCAGTCAAGCATTGGGATCTCATCGGGTTTGAAGGAGAGCAAGGAGCCAGTTACAGGGAAATACCAGATTTCCTATTATACCAATGTCTTCTTCTAAACACAATGAAAATAACATTTGACTAAAAATTACCAAATTACTACAATGGCTCCTTTCCTAAAATATCTGGCCAGGCACAGAATTTTTTCACTGGGGAAAGAAGAGAAACACGGCTCTTTTGGCTGCACCCATCCCGTGGACAGGCAGAGGTTTCCCATTTCCACCCCCACATCCCTGTCTCCCCTTGGCAATACTCAACCAACAACAGCACTGAAAAATCCATCCCATTACCTGCCCAAACACGAAGCAGTACAGTGTGATCCCCATGGCCCAGACATCCAAAGCCTGCAGAGTGAAGAAAGCATGGTTAGTTTTGCAACAGACAGCGTGTGCAAGGAATATTAAGTAAAAAAAACCTCAAATTGCTCTTAAATACCTTTCCAGAGAAGATTTTCCTGGTTTCCGAGAGCGTCTCCGGGGCCATGAAGGCAGGGGTGCCCACCGTGTTGGTTAAGAGGGCATCAGCTCCCTTGAACTCATTGCTTACCCCGAAGTCAGCAATCTTGACGTGCCCGTCTTCCCCCACGAGGAGGTTGGAAGGTTTAATATCCCGGTGGATTATCTTTTGATAGTGCACTGCAGCCGAAGGAAAACCAAGCGATTCAGCAGCAGCACCGGTCTACAGCAATGGAGCCATGAAGCCCCCGCACGGCTGTAAGCCTTTCTGCTACCTCCACCACCAGCCCCAGCTTCAAAAACCCCTGTGCAGCAGCATGAGCCACCAGGAACGGCACCATACACCAGCTGAAAGCCCAGCCCCAGGTGTTTAGAAAAAAATAAAGATAAGAAATCCCATCGTTTTTGCACAGACACTCACAGTATTCAATACCCTTGATCAGATCCTGGAAGTAGAACCGAGCCTGGTCCTCGCTGAGAGGTTTCAGGGTTGGGATTTCCATCACGGGGCTGCAAAGGCAACAGAGAATGGAGCTCATTCCCCATCCAGATGCACTGAAATGGATCCCGGAAACTTTGCCACCGGCCGGGGACAGCACGTGGCCCCAGACACAAGCATACGTGGGGTGTACACAACTGTAACTGGGTTGGGGAGATGCTGCCCAAACCCACAGGAGACCCACCATGACCATCCCCATCACCTCAGCGTCCCGCGCCTGCCTCGGGTGGCCAAGCTGTGCCACCCACAAACCCGTCTCACCTTCGTGCTTTAGTAGGTTTAAATCTGGAATTCAGTACTCACCCTTGCTTCACCAGTTCGAACACTGAAACACAAAAGAGAAGGTGATTAGGGGTCACTTACAGGTTAGAGCTCCTACAAGCACAGTCTCAACACAAAATCAATTATTTTAATGACAAAACTTCAAAAAATAGTATGTTTTTTTAGAAATTCTGATGCCATCTTAGGCACGGCACATGGCATATTGGCTCCTTCCATTTTCAGTGAAGGGGATGCTGCCAACTACATTCTCAGCGCTGCAGCTTCAGCATCGTGAAGTGCCCCGCACACGGCACGCTAAACCCCTCAGTTTGCCTGGAAAACCGAGGCCGAGCCCACGGCTCGAGCCAACCTCTGCGCTTGGCCGTGAAGGCATCGCGTGCTCTGCAGCTGGCACAGGCTGAACATAAATGATGGAAGAGAAATGCCTCCTCCAAATGCGTGTGTATTTGCGGCAAGCAAGCCACTGCAGCCTGCAAGACAGGTTGGGAAGGAGCTCGTTTGTACCATGGATAATTAACACGTGCCTTGTTCTCAAAGGCAGAGGAACAAAGGCACTTTCTAGCAGCCCAGCTTCAGAGCTGAGAACAGAAATGCTGGTACCTCTCACGGCAAAGGATGCCCTGATGTCAAATTAAAGCCTGTAAAGTGCTATGAAGCACTCCAGTCTCCTTTCTGAACACAAACTGGCTCCCGTTTGCTCCGACCATTAGAGGGGATTTGCTCCCTGAGCACATCCACGCCATATCCGCTCCGGAGGAGAGACCCAACCCCGCACGCAGCCGCCCCAAAACATGGGGGGAACCCTGTGCCCCCACACACCCCGATCCCCTGCCACCCCCCGAGCACTGCAGGGCGGTAGGCAGTTACCCATGTACAGGTGGTCCTCGCTGGGGTCATCCAGGACCTGCCAAAAGAAGAGGAAAGGAAATCAAACAGCACCAGAACCCCTTGCAAATTAAACACCGTGATTATTTATTTAGCGGCCATCTCAGTTCTGCACCGTCTGCACCATTAGCACGGTCTGCTCATCTCCGAGCTTCTACCCGCGAGGGATGGGGGAAAAACCAGAGGACAGAGATATAGCTGTACTTCAAGGAAGTAAATATTTAAAACACACAGGAAGGATCATCTGACTCATGAGCCAAATAAACTCCAGCCTGCACATCCTTAATTCTTGATTTTTGGACCGTTTCATGCAGTCAGTGGGCGGAGGGCAGGGCAGCTGCACCACAGAACCCGCAGAAACACCCGTTCTTCCCCAAAAACCCATCTGAGCACTGGTTTCCTCCAAGGAAGCAACATTTTTCTGCGTTTCCCTTTCTGGGCAGGGAAGAAAAAAAAAAATCCTCTTTTGGGAGGTGGGAATAAAAAAACCTTTTAAACCAGGAAAAAAAGAGTTTCCTGTAAGCAGGACTTGCCATGGCCACCCCAGCCCCTCTGTGGTCGCTCCCCTCCACCGAAGCCGACACGTCACCCATCCCCGCAGCACCCAGGCTCCTTCATGCTGGGGGTGGGTTTCGGGAAGGGGCCGGCCGGCGCTCACCTCCACCAGCTTCACCACATTGGGGTGGTCCAGCTTCTTCAGGATGGCGATCTCCTGGTAGACCTGCTCGATGGGCCCTTTGGGCTGGAGGCAGCCCTCGGAGGCAGCTTTGGCCCCGCGGGGCGGTGGGCGGCCTGCCGGGAAGGCAAAGACGGGGTGTCCGGCTGGGAACGAGCTCCTGGGGTCCCCAGACCATCTACCACCCTAAAGCTTTTGCACCACTTACGGGGGAAGCCCGCCTGTCTCATCAGCTTCTTTTTGGAGAGAACCTTCATTGCCTGCAAGAAGGGAAAAAACCGTGAGATTTGGGGCAAATCAACGATTAAACAGGGATGGCGGGATGGGGCCAGCACGGAGTCAGCAGAAGGGACCCATCCCCATCCCACCGCCCCGTTGCAGGCTCTGGGGACGTGCATTACTCACATAGTAGGTGTTATCGTCCTCATTGTAAGCCAGCTTCACCACCCCGTAGGAGCCCTAGAGAGGGGCACAGCCATGGGGACCAGTTAGGGACAGTCCAAAAAAAAACCCCACAGCAGCAAACCAGGCTCTGGGCTCCTCCACAAACCCAGCCCCACTGGGATGGTGGAGCTGGCCGGCGATGCTGGGAGCAGTGGGACGCACGGGCTGGCATCACACCCCCCGGCAAAGAAAAGCTTCAAATGCCCCATTTTGTGGGAAGGAGGGGAAATGGGGAAAATTGATAATAATTAAAAAAAAAAATACAATTTGATCAGCACCACCCAGAAGAGACCGGTGTCACCAGCTGAGCTGCCATGGCCAGCAGCTGAAATTGCCGCCTCACCAGCTCGACAGCAAAAGTGAGCCCAGTGCCCTCCCGCTCCAAATCCCCCCGTCCCACCCCAAACCCGGCCGATATTCACCTTCCCGATCTCATCCTTCAGCTTGTACTGGTTGAGCTGCACACAGTCCTGCGGGGAGAGAGCGGGGGTCCGACACGAGCCACCGAACCGCTCGCCTTCGCTCTCCTCCTTGGAAATCTCCAGCAAAACTTTCTCCGTAAACTGACGCCCTGCTCTGCTCTTCCCGGGCACCCGCTCCGGGCTGGAGAGCTTTGATCCATGAGCCATCAACGCCAGCCGCCCAGCCACGCGTCGGCGTGTTTATAGACGGCTAATTGTGAACGTTAACGGCCGGGCAGGCAATATTGCCCGCTCAGGTGGAACAGCGCACGCGACGGGCGGGCAGCGGTGGGGATCAGCAGCCGGGAGAGCCCCGGGGGGTTCAACGCCGGCGACCCGGTGCTGAGTATTTTTATTTCTTACGGGCGAAGCAGCCGCTTGCTGCCTGGTTTCTGTCAGTGCCGGCAGGCTGCGAGCAGGCAGCGCCGTTTTTCTGTTTAGATCTCAGCGGGTCTCTTTCTTTTTTTATTTTTAAGGGAGAGAAAAAGAAAATCACGGCACGCCGCCCACTCCCCCAGAATGCAGCCATGAGAGCTGGCAGGATCAGCAAAAGGCACGAAACTTGGGGAGCCGCCAGGTCCCTCCTCCCTGAGGGCTGCCCCACAGACAAGGATGGACCAGGACATCCCGCTACGCATCCGCAGCCATGCCACGGGGTTTTATCCCAAAAAACCAAGTGAGAAGCAACGCCACGGGGGTAGAAACCGTGCAGACGGGGGCAGGGGAACCGCGGGAGCAGTGATGATTCCCCCTCACCTGGAGTCCGGTGATGGACACACGGTTCGACTCCACCGTCGGCCGCCGCGGCAGCCGCGGGGAGGAGTGCGGGGACGTCACCGGAGAGTAAGGGAGGGATGGGTAGATGAAGCGTTCGCTGGCTCCATCGCCGCTGCCAGGCGAGCGGGCAGGCTGCGACCGCTCCTGCAGGGAGAGCTTTCGGCCGGAGAGGTGCAGCTTCGCCCTCGGCTCCCGGCCGTCCCCAAAAACCTCACCGCCAGGCGCGTTCATCTCCTCCTCCTCGCTCGCGCTCCCCGTCGCGTTGTACTCGGTCACCACGATGAGCGAGGCCATGCCGGGGCGGCGGGGGCTCAGCGGCAGGGGGTCCCGCGGTGCCCCGGGCGCTCGGCAGCTGCAGCCTCTGTCACGGCAGAGGGGCCGTGGGGCGGGCGAGCTGCCGGGGACGCATGATGGCATGGTGCGACCAACGGCCTCATCCCGGCCACGCTGCGACAGGGAGGCACACCTGCAAGCACAGGGCGGCTCAGCCGGGCTCCCCCGGAAAGTGGGATTTCCTCCCGCCCCTCGTCACTCTACAGATTAATTTATTCATCTCATCGGGGATGGTGAAGCCAAGGGCAGCAGCGCAGGACCACTGTCACCGCTCCTTCCACCCCCTTCATTTAAACACCTCCACGGAATAACAACCCCATCGTCTCTGCTGCGGAAATACCCCAAAAGGGGTATTTTACAGGGGCAGGATCCAGCCCTGCACTACACCAGCATAAATATAATTTATTCACCCCATCGGGGATGGTGAAGCCAAGGGCAGCGGCGCAGGACGGCACCGGGATGCACGCCCACCCTGCCACAGGGCAGACCCCAGGCAGGGGCCAGCCTCAGCCCCGCAGCCGCTGCCGCTGCTCCTTCCACCCCCTTTATTTAAACACCTCCAGGGACCAACCACCCTATCATCTCTGCTACAGAAATACCCCAAGAGGGGTATTTTACAGGGGCAGGATCCGGCCCTGCACTACACCAGCACGAATATCGCTCCATTCCCTGCTGTACTGCTCTGTCTTGCAGTCGGAGCGGGCACACCTCTGCCAAGCACCCCCCAAAAAGAGCAGCCCAGGGGCACAGGGAGCTGCTTACCAAGCGCGGGGTGCAGGATCAGGCCCCAGCTCACTGCCTTCTCCCACTGCCCTTCATTGCCAGCGACTTCTCGCCCTGGGTTCCCTGCAGCCTTCTGTGCAAAAATCAGCTTCCTGAGCCTTGGGATAAATGAGAAAACAATTGTTAGCCACAAAGAATTTAAAAAAAAAAAAAAATTAAATGATAATTAAATAGGGGGAGGAAGAGGTGTTAATTCACACACGCCGCCTGCCCCACAGCAGCCGGGGCAGTTCGATGGTTGGTTGGCTGGTTGTGACCCACCGCTCCTCCCTGCCACGATGCCGGTGCCGTTTCTAATTTCTAAGGTTAATGAGCCGCCGCAGAAGCAAGTGAAAAAAAAATGCCCCGAAACAAACAGCCCAGAAGCAGGAACAAGGTTTGAGGCGTTTTTCTGCCTGGTTCCCACACCTCGGCGAGGCGGACGGTTAAAATTAGCTCCGCTCATCTCCATTGAAGTTTCCGTGATGCACCCGCAGCGCAACCGCTCTGAATCAGCCCGGCAGAAATTACGGGTCAAGTACAGAAATCAAATCCGTCTCCCCCTTCCTCGAGGCTTCGCAACGGCCTAATTGCTGTTTCCAACACCAGTCTGTAAACTGGAGCTTTTATTGCCTGAGCGGGATCGGCCTGGAGCTAAAGCCGACCCGGTGCCGCTTGCTGCTTCAAGGCGCAGAGAAACGCAGGGGACGCGAAGGCTATAAATAAGCCAACGAACAGCAACAAGGACGAACTATTTCAGAAACGCTGCGTTTCGTGGGGCTGAATCCGCTCCTGGCAGGGGCTTTGCTGGGCAAGAGAGCCGGGAGCTGCCAGCCAAGCCAAGCTGGGGCTCCAAGTCCTGGCCATTGTGGCTGCAAAATTCCCCCTCCAGTGCTGCTGGCGGCCGCGACAGCGTGTTTTAATGCACTCCTAAAGTGGATTAAAATAAACAAGCAGCTTCCCCCCCTCACCCCCAGCTCACGGGGATGCATCTCGAGGCCGGGTGCTATTTGCCTGGCTCGCTTTGGGCACCCCGCCAGCAGGCACATATAAATAGCTTTCTCCTGAAGCCGGAGCCGATCCCAAACGCCGTGCCCTCTACCCTCACCATGCACCGTGGCCGCACCAAAAAAGGCAGCTCAGCGGGGCGGCTCTGGGATGAAGCCACCCCAGGAGCATCACCAGCTGCGGCACCGGTCCCCAGCAATGGCACGGCACGGCCGGGCATCCCGTCCTGCTCCCCGAGCATCGCCTGCATCTGAATTTCCAAGAGTTTGTGCTAAACTTTGCCGGGCTGGAGCAAAATTGAGTTGTGAAGTCTCTCCGCCACACTTGAGAGCCAAGTGTGCCCTGGCCGGCGGGAGTTAATTGGCTTGACCAGGATAAACATATCAAGGCTGATTAATTCAAGCAGGCTTCCCCAGGCTCTATAAACAGGCTAAAAGTTATCCAGGCACCGTCGTAACATCAGCTAGGGTGGAAAATCAGAGGGGTTTTTCCCTTTGGTTGTGTGCAAAGAGGCCGAGCACAAGGCTTTGCAAAAATTGCCCTGTGAGGTGATGCCTTGCCCCAGAGAAACCCACAAGTGGGGTCCCACTGTTGAGCACAGCCCCGAACATGGGACTAACAATAACGCAGCCAGTTCTCCTTCATAAGCACGTGGGGAGGCTGAGGAGGAGGAGAACAGCCGCATTCCCAGCCAGAGGGAAACCGAAAATAGCTGGGATGGGGGGAATAAACCCAAAAAGGGGAAATACAGCCCAGGGAATCTGGCTTCACCAGCCCACCCAGATCCTTGCCCGGAGAAAAGCGGCACATTCTGCTATGAACTCCAGCAGATCCTTATGTAAAAGCGAGCAGCACATGCCCACAAAATCCTCAGGAAATATAACAGCCTGGTGTATAGGAATGATTTATCGGCACGGCTTTTGGCTGCAATCCATCTATAACCCATAGAGGCTGCGGCAGGATTATCGAAGCAATCAGTCTCGCATCTAATTCAGCAAGGAGAGGGATATTAAAATGAAAAGAGCTCTGTGAAACCCTGGCAGCGGCTCTCCCTCTCGCTCAGCGTCCACGTGGCTTCAGCGGAAACGAACGGGAGCGAAATCAGCCCCCGCGAGGGTGAAGTGATTTTTCACAGCCCTCCTTCCTGCCGCCCCAGCGCTGCTGCGAGCGTGTGGTCCCTGCCGGGACGCGGCCACCTCCGATGGGAACACGCCGACCGATTTCGGGGGGCGCAGAGGACGACGCCTTGCAGCCAGCACTGGCTGCACAGATTTAAATCGGAGCGTACGGACGTATCAGCCTGCCCTTCCCTCCCCGGAGCTGTTTCTCGACCCAGGCGCAGGGCGGGCGATGGGACAGTGCCCGCTGCTCGCCTTCCCCTGCAACGCGCTTCTCTCCGGGCAAGGCCAGACACAGTGTCCAGCTCGGACCCTCCCAAGGGAGTAAGACTTGGTGGCAGCTCTGCCAGTGACACCTCCATCCATCCTTCCGTGGGGATCAGCTCACGCACTGCAAAAAAAGCTGTTCGTAACAAAATTGAGCACAAACCACCTAAACCAAGGCCGATTTTACTCGCAGAGGATCCTCCCCCTGCTGCCACCGAAGGTCCACGGTTAAAAGTTAACTGCGGGGCAGTTATCGGCTCTCGCTGGACAGAGTCCAGTGGCTATTTTGCTTTCCATGGTCACTCTCAGCGGTGGAAGCGCCGGTGCCAAGAGCGGTGTCATCTGCAGCAACGGGGGCATCGATCACAGTTTCCTTTCCTACGGGCGAGCGCGGACCTTGCCAGAAATATATTAGTCACTGTAGTACACAAAGACCATATGCATGCCCGCCTGACTTTTAATGGGAAAAAATCTCTCAGCAGCTTCTCTAGAAGTCAGAGGACACCCAAATAACGAGATACTGGAAATAGGCACCCAGCCCCCATCCACCCCGGGTCCCTGTGCCCGAGCAGCGAAGGTTTTCATCGCCCTGGGGCGAACGGCAGAGCCTCCTTTGCTGCCTGGCCCATCCGACACAGGGTGGAAAGCACTGGGGAAAAAATGCAAAGCTGGTCTGGTAGCACTGTAACGGCATGAAGCCCAGCGGCAGGTTTCAGCAGGAGTCAAACGACATCTTTACCAAGATTTTTTTATAATCTTCATGATACCACCTAACGCTGCTTAAGAAATATATAACGAGCATCCCAAAACGAGAGCGTGAGCTCCAGACATAGCGTTGAGCATGGGCCGGGATGAGCTCGGGGCACCACCACCACCGTGTCCAGCGTTGCCGAGCGGCTCCGAGCTCTCCTGGAAAAAACAGCTCCAGCCCACGATGCCCACGAGAGAGGAAACGAGAGCAGCTCTGCGCTTGGTGAACACCACTTAGAAGACATTAGGGCTGAGTTGAAAGCAAAGCCTCCTCCAAATTACCTCCCCAATCTGATAACAGCTGCCTTCCCCGGAACGGCGCTGGGCGATCAGACCCCCCTCACAGCGCTCTCAGGGATGGGCTCTCGGGTTTTGTTGGCTGTTTTCCCCAGAAAGAAGTGCTCACGGAGAAGGGCCAGGACAGGGACGGGGCTCCTTCTCGCAGGAGAGGGCTGCCTCTCCGGCTGGAGGCCATGAAGGCAGCTCCAGCGCCCATAGCCACCACGCATCCCCTCCCCAGCACAGTCCTCCTGGCCCTGAGGACAACCGGATCCTGTCCCCAGGGATGGTTTCTGCTCCTGTAGCATCGCACAGCTGCGCGTTCAGCCCACATCTCATCCCGTCGCATCTTTGGGTCTTCACCATCCACGCTCCAGATGCTCCGTGCCGTGCCCGCAGGGCTCCATCCCACCTCCTAACCATGCTCGGTCACCCGCAGCAACCCAACCTGTGGCTTCTCCTCATGAGCCCCATCCCCTGTAAGCAGCCGCTCCGCCAGCTCCATCCCCTCCATCTTTTCCCAGCCCCTCTTGCCCCTCAACCTTAAAAATCCCTTCCTTTTCCCAACCCCGCGGCCTAACTCTCCCCAATCCCCCCGCTCCGAGCCCTCTCGTCCCCAGGAGGAGCGCGGGGGGGGTTGCGGGGCCGGCCACCGCCCCTTCACGTCCCCGAGCGGGGGATGCCACCAGCCCGCCGGGTACCAGCGGCCGGGTCGGGCGGCAGCGGGGATGCTCCCCGGGCCCGGGCGGCCACAGCGCGGGCTCCCCGCAACGGGATGGGGAAATAACGGCACCGATCCCCTCCCCACACCCCCCCCACCCCAAAACGCCCGCACGGGCAAAGCCCCGCTGGCAGGCGACGCCGGTTTTGTGCCCGGGGTGGGGGTGGGGGGATCCCCGGGCCCGGCCGCCCATCCCGGTCCCTCCGGGCGCGGCTTTGTCTCCGCAGCCGCGGGCGCATCCCCGGGCCGGGCCCGCCCGGCCTCCCCGCACCCGCACCCGCACCCACACCCGCACCCACCGACCTGGCCGGGGGGGTGACACGACCGGCCCC
>Ga0065711_1040283_pt1 | contig 17095 bp, 14 predicted proteins | sample Hoacrofraction12_FD_59098 | JGI IMG/M metagenome (GOLD analysis project Ga0065711, IMG submission 59098) | Hoatzin crop microbial communities from Cojedes, Venezuela - Epithelial fraction 12 v2 (version 2) | ecosystem: Host-associated > Birds > Digestive system > Esophagus > Crop | place... | reverse complement strand
GGTGTCAGGAGGATGGGGCCAAGCTCTTTTCAGTGGTGCCCAGTGACAGGACAAGGGGCAATGGGCACAAACTGAGGCACAGGAAGTTCCGTCTGAACATGAGGAAGAACTTCTTTCCTCTGAGGGTGACAGAGCACTGGAGCAGGCTGCCCAGGGAGGTTGTGGAGTCTCCTTCTCTGGAGATATTCAAGACCCGCCTGGACAAGGTCCTCTACAGCCTGCTCTAGGTGACCCTGCTTCAGCAGGAGGGTTGGACTAGATGACCCACAGAGGTCCCTTCCAACCCCGAACATTCTGTGATTCTCTGATAATGGTTGTAGCTGTAGAGGAACAGTGCTTCAACTTCTTCCTGTTGCATATTCTTTCTGAGTCTTTGTATGGCATAAAGGCCGAGTATTTTGATAAAAATGCATTGTATAGACAAAGTTACTTCTTTATTTCCCACTGATAAGTCTAATCTTGGGAGAGCATTAATCGAGATTAGATAAGAGCAACCTATAAAATGGATTTTAAGTTTCCAAACGATCCACAGTCCCAGCAATTTTCTGAAAGGTTTCCAATAAAAGTCTTGTTAAATAAATGTACTCACAGCTGTGGAATACTGAGCTGCCCACAGGTCAATACTAAACTGATGCAGAAGTGGGTGTGATTGCTTGGGAGTAGCAGAAGCACTGGTGGTCACGGAGGTTTCAGCCTGTCAGCACTGCAAATGCGATGAACCATTGCGGCAGTACCGCTTAAATGAGAGCGGTCAAGTTGCAACACTGACCTTTCGAAGACTTCCAAAATGTTTACCTGAAGAGTTGGGTCTTAGCAAGGGCACAGTTTCATGCTACATATAGTTTAGCAGAGGCTGCTGCTAAAAAACTCTTTTACCTCTCATATCATGTCCATATGTCTCTTTGCAGTAGGTCTTTGCCTGTCTAAAAACTTATTGCCACTACTACCAAAGAGGCAGTATTAGATGTAGAAAATATTGGAAGAAGAATGTGATTTAGGAGGATGATTTTGCCTTGCTCTGCTCTCTGAAATAACCCATCGCAGAAATAATTTCTAAACAGGTTTCAGCAGTGCCAAACACCTGACCCTGTTTTAAAATCTCCCTGCTGAGGTTGGTTTACCTGGACCTGGAGCAATTCCTGATAATTATGAAGGGTGTTAAAAGATGTCTCCTAAAGCATTTGTGAAGCAGTAGTGACAGCTGTGTGTCCAGCAGTCCTGGCATCTGGGAGATTTAACCCCTTGATGCTTGTTTGGAATTGATGTTGGATTTCTGGATAATGAAGCCTGAAAATGGGCTAAAGCCTGTTCAAATGGGCAAATACATGCTGTCGCTGACAGTGATGCTGAGTGAAATAATGGGAACATTTCTATGAGATCCAGCTGATGAAGGATTAAAGGCTAGACATATTTGCAGTGCCAATCAGTATGTATTTATGTAAAACAGAGTTGGCCAGACATGTCTGATTTCTTCCTTGGGAGAAGATTAACATTTATTGCAGATGCAATGTGCTAAGGCTGGTTTAGGGTGTTTGGTTTCGTGCTGCTCATCATTTTGATTTCCAGCACTTAGCACAAGGCAGAATGAGTGTGGGCATTGGTCAGCTGTATGTATTTCTTAGTGATGTGAAAATAAATCTCAAATACTCCAGTGGTAAAATTTGCAGATAACTGGAAGAGTGTTGGAACTTAGAGGAACCGAATAAGGATGAAGGTAAAATAGTCATGTTGATGTCTCAAACCTGGTCAAATGGTCTGTGATATACATGATCTCATAGTCCTTTATGGCCTTCTGCTCTTTTAATTGCAAGTGACTTTATAGGAAAATTGGATTTGCAGTAATGTGGTAGCAGAAACCAAATTTAAATGCATGCTCTAGAATGAATGTTGAACATTTGAAGTGTGAGGCTGATGGTCCCTCCTCTGCAAACCTAAATTCTGATAGGGAGCTATTGGAAAGGTGAAAATTCACATTTTTGAAGGTAAAGCATTAGCTGCTTTTCTCAAAGAACTTTGGGTTAAGTCTATCCTGAAAGGGAAACATCTTCATGATGAAAAAAAGAAAACCACGTACGCTGTTCATCACTTTTTTATTGCTTGTCCATGAGGTGGGCAATGTTACTTTAATTTGACAGAATTACCTGTCCTCCATGGCACAGGGTTGCATATGTTTTAAGTTTAATGCAGAGGAGGGTTGCATGAATACGTCTCAGATGAAATTATTTTCCCCCAATGACACTGATTTTCTAGGATTGGGTATTTTGTGCAATTGAAGCCACAACAACAGAGACCCCAGTAACTCGGTCTGGGAGCTGTATCTGATCCTACTAAGAAAAGATAGTGTTTCTAAAGGATATTTTCTGGTTGCAGCTACAAGGGGAGAGGGAAGAGGCATCAGTGTGTGTCTGTAGAGCTTTGTACTGAAAAATACAGAAGAGCAGCCATTCCTGTACATTTGTCATTTATTTTTTGCTGATCAGAAGACTTCAGTTGCATTTGAGCTTATGTGGGTTCTTATCTAACCCTTTATCTTGTTTATGTGCAATTTTTTTCTCTTAGGTATTGAATTATGTAAAACCCTGCTAAACTCTGCCATTTTCTGATCTCCTTGTCAGTGTTTAGGGCAGGGCAACAATGAACAGAGTGGCAGATGCTCTGTATTAACCCCCGCCTTCCCACAGGAGGCAGGAAAAAAGGAGGAAAAGGGAGACGTACAAACTGAATGTAAAAATAGCTTTACTAACAACACAAATAATACTAATAATATTAATAAGAAGAGAAATACAAACATACAAAACTGACACTGAGTTTCCCGGAGTTGGGTGCTGGGTGCTGGCATCCCACCAGCAGCTGCCGGGCAGCACCAGGCAGTCCCAGACTGGCCTCAGCAACAGACAGGAACTGGACTCAGGAACACACGAATCTGAATCTGGATCAGGATCGCAGGCAGAACAACGAGCAGGGTCATCTTCAGAAGCCGGTCATGGACAAAGAGAGCGAGACCCTCGTGATCCCCCAGCTTTAAACCGAGCATGACATGCATGGCATGGAATACCATGTGGGTCAATATCGGGGCCCCTGTCCTGTCCTCCCCTCCCTGCAAGTGCGACCCTTTATGACTCCTCACTTGTGGGATATAAGGAGTCTATCGGTGACCTTGGCTGCTATAGTGATAATTATAAACAGGGGCCTTTTTCTGCATTCCATTCCTACCATTAGGTCAGTGTTACTATAAACATTAGGTGTCACCAGCTTTGGAGCAGACACTGTCTGTAAAATAACCAGCCAGCTTCAGAAAAATGCAGTTACTTAGAAGAACTTAGCTGTAAGGAAGCTTCACTAAAAGAAAATTGGTTCTGTTTTAACCGAAACCAGGACACCTGTGCTAGTGTGTGAGCTGTTTGAATTGCTGTCACATAATTATTTTCACTGGTTTTGCTTACATTTTCATTTTATTACATATTTTACTGGAGGATTTTAGTTACCTAACAGTCATTTCACAAGATCTACATGGAAAAACCTGTTCGTAAGGACATTAATTTATCCCTTCTTTTCTAAGTAAGAACCCAGGGTCCTTTCCATGTTTAGTTTTCAGCACTGCCATTGAGACACACTTCTCCAGCAGGCGCAATTGTCAACAAAAGGCCTCTTTGGATTAATGAATGTGTTGTTAATAAGCGCCATGCTGCCCAAGTCTGTGGATGCCGGGGCCGTGGTGATGCTTAGGAGCAGGGAAGGATGAGAGCACAGCAGATACACAGCACTGCTGCTGCTGCTGGCATCTGTCAGCTTCTGGCTATGGGCAGCTCAGTGATGTCCTGAGCCAGAAGAGGAGTCTGTAGCAGTTCAGCATCTCACACTGGTGTTCTGTTCTTCTAATTATTGTTTTGCGATGTATAGATTTGGCTCCTGTAGCTTGTGGCAGTGAAGTCCTCGTCCTTTTCTATGTTCATTTTAATATCTACTGCTTGTCATGTGAGAAGGTGCAGTGATAAATTCCCCAGTATTCACCTTTATACACCATTTTGTATTTTACAGGCATCTGTTGTGTCTACCCAACCCTACCACCCCTTTCTAGCCTTTTTTGAGCACATTAGAAGATGGCTGTAGCTCCCTTCCAGCCTCCAGGAATCCTGGGGCAGGTTCCTCATACAGGAGCCAGGTGCCCCTAATCCTCCTCCCCTTCCCTTTTGTGTGGTCCTTCATGCTATGCTTTAGTCTCCTTTTCTGCTGACCCTTTAGTTTCTTTTTGCATGTCTCCTGTTCATAGTAAGATGGCTGGGGATCTCCCATAGCTCCTCTTGGCTGAGCAGTAGGGTCTGGTCCTGATCCAGCTTTTCTGCTCTAACTTCATCTGCTTTCCATGCTTGTTTTGAAACTTGGCATCATAGGTCCTGCAGGTTCTCCAGAAAGCTTCCCACTTCTGATGTGCTTGGAAAAGGCTTTACTAGCACCCTTCTGCCAGACGCTCCTCAAAAATCTCTGTTGGGTACCACACCATAGGTTTCATTTCTCTTGTTAGAATCTATGTTGTTCTCTATTTTTCCGTCATCCAGATGCAATCACCATTTTTAACGATTGTCTTTTTTCTTCTCATACCTTTCTGCACTTTACTGTTCAACTATTGCAGCTTTTTATTGCTTTATTTAAAGTAATTTTGGAGATAGCCATATATATTTCCTCCAAAACTCTCATGGATACAATGAGACAATTTTTATGCCACCACTAATTTTTCTTTTCCCTTTTGGCTGCTCTCTTTCATTCCTTTCAACAAGTTTCCTCATTTCTATGTTATTTTCTCTTTTGAGGCTGCCTGTGCAGTAGCAGTAGTTTTGATTTTGTGGTTCGATGAGGATGCTAAATTTGAGTATTGGGTGACTTTTCAGCAGAAAACTTTGAAAGCAGACATTTCTTAGTGGTCTGAGAATTGTTCTTTTACGAAGACTGCTTTAAGGAAGAGACTTCAGTATTATTGAGACAGTTTTGGTATTCACTTGGTCAAAGAATGGTAACTGAGGTCGTCCAGTAATACTGACTTTGCAGTTTTCCAGCTATTTTGTACTGTGTTACAAAGTCCTTTCCAACAAGTTTCTGAGATCCTGAGCATTTTCAGTTTAAAATAAGACATTGCAATTAATTTATCTTAATTTACAGATTTTTTACAGAAAATTTTACAGATTTTCAAGCACTTGTGCAGAAAGTGTCTCTAAATTTCTCTAAATGCTGTTTCCTATTTGGCTGTTATTACTGTGCTGTCTTTTTTTAGGCTATTGAGTTTTTAAGCCCCTCATGCCTAGGAAATGTGTAGTTCTGAAATGAATGTTTTTCTCCCCCTGTAAGCTGTCATTGTTCTTTGTTGTAGAAAACTTTTCAATGAAATCTCAAATTTTTGGGCATCAGGAACAAATGGTCACTATTTCTAGGAAGAAGATCCGATCTGCTGGTTAGCAGTCCACAGAGACAGATGGCTGGAGTAGGAGCACAGATGCAGTCTGTCTTCTCAAGGATTACTTTTTATAGCTTTTGATCACTGTACCTGCAGAAACTTGGCAAGCTGTGAGGTGTGGGGAGAAGAATATTTGTCTCTTTTCTTGCTGCAGGAATGACTGAGAGTGTGTTGCGTGTACATTGCCATTACCTGCTTTGCTTCCTGTCAGTCAAATAATGCCTGAAGCCATTTTTTCACAAGGATCATGGAAGAGAAGGGGGGGGGTGGAATTTAAGATCCAAATTAAAAACAACTACTCAAAATTCTCAAACCTCATTAAATGAACTGTAGCTGCCTTCAAATCTTTACTATTAAAGTTCTGTTAAAATAAGCCTGTTCTGAATCCCCATTTGAATACATATTGAAGAACCATATTTAATGAGCCTGCAAGCTCATCTCTGAAGAACACAAAAGCACACACTTTGCAAAGATTCAAAGCGATAAAAGTAAACATTAAGGATTAAATTCTCCCTGGCCAAAATCACTGAGGCCAGTAATGTCAACCTTTTGTCAACCTTATTCTGTTGACAAAAGCATGCTAAGGAATAACTATGGAAAAAGCAGTCAGCATTGCAGTTATTGCTGTGGCTCTCACTGTGTCTCTTCTCAGTCTGATTTCTTTCTTCATTTCAGAGCTTGCAGATTTGTAGAAAACAATTTCTTTCTCATTAAAGGCCTAATTCAGTCAATTCTTGGTGCTTTTGATAGTGGAATCTGGCCCACAGGCCAAATGAATTGAATACATGGAATTGCAGGGAGTTGTAAGCACATAAAAAATGCTGCTGAAATCTAGTTACTTGCTCTCTTAAAGTATATATGCATGTACGTGCTGCTTTGGATCCCGTCCGGCGTGTTCTGTGTCTTGCAGAATCAAAATCTTAGGGCATAAATGCGTTACAGTTCCCTGAATCCAAGGAAATATGTGCTGCAAAGGTATTTGAAACACAGCTATTATGGGAGGTTAGACGTGTAGCGGTAGGCGTCATTTAATGTTAGTATAGAAAAATGTATGGTAGCAGATTTCAGGGTACAGGCAGAAAGAAGCTACTGTTTCATTAGGTTTGGCAATTTGTTGAATCTGGCTGTTGGAGCACTTAAAGGAGGTGTGATGCCCTCTCTCTGTTTAATAAGAAGTTCAAGCTCCCATTTATTAGGGGAGAAATAGATAACCTGGAATTGCTCCAGCCTACTTGGCTGTATAGGCTGAACTGCTTAAATTGTTGGAAATGAGCTGTAAAATGCCTTCCCTGTGGTTTAGGAGAGTAGATTCTTCTTTAGCATCCACTTCCTCCCTCTTTCATCTTTTCATCTTGAAGTCTGGGCAGATGCAGAAGCATCACTGCCGTACGCTGAAGGCTCGTGGGCTTCTCCTAACTCTACCTGTCCCAAGGTTACCTTAAGTTGTCCTGAGGTTTATCTAAATTTACCCGGTTATCCTAAGGCTTAACTAAGTCTGTTTTTCCCTGTGATGGCCACCTTCTCTTTTGCCCTTATTCCTTCACACCCTCTCCTTACCAGCTGCAAACAACCAAGTCCAGCTTTGATTCGTGTCTTATACCTCCATGCTTGTTAGCTCACTCTTTTATGTCTTTTCTTCCTAACAGCTGAGCTCACTGCTGGCTCTGAAAACTAAAAAAATAAAAGAAATACTGAACAGCAGCAATGACATTTAGTTAGCTCCAAAGCAGATGAGTAAACTTTCCATGGTAGGCAGTCTTCAATGCGTTTTAACCTCAATTACTGCTTGCCTTTGGGATACAATGTCAAGTGTTATGTGAATTATGAAAAATTTCTGCTGGCTGGGGACTGGAGAAATTTTAAAATAATTAATAAATGTTATTATAGGAAGAAAAAAGGCCCTTTAATATTCAGGTTTTAAACATGATTTCTGATCACTGAAGTGCTTCAGTACAGTCAAGATGCCTGCTACCACAGTGGGTTTTAAGTTAGAAACATTTTCCATCAAAGTCGAAATGATCTGTAATGATGGAATGATGCTTCTGCAAACAGCAGGGGATTTTTATTTGATGTGTGTATTAATCAACAGCCATTGTAACTATATGCCGCTTAATGACTTCAGTAAACACTTTGGAAACTTTTTTTTTCCAAACTCCCTTGCAGCATATATTGAAAACCCAGAAGTTTATCTAACGAAATACACAGTGTTATTTTCTTTCTGTATTATGTATTTAACAGCTTGGAAAATAGCTTCTCATGAATCACATTAAATATGCTGTCATCCAAAGAAAATGAATGTCTACCTCCACTCAGGCAAAATGTTCTTGCCACCTAGATTAGATGGTTAGAGGAGTAAGATTCGGAGGCTCAGGACAAGTGTTAATTTTCACAGAATCACAGAATCACAGAATGGTAGAGGTTGGAAGGGACCTTTGTGGGTCATCTAGTCCAACCCCCCTGCCGAAGCAGGGTCACCTACAGCAGGCTGCACAGGACCGCATCCAGGTGGTTGTGAATATCTCCAGAGAAGGAGACTCCACAACCTCCCTGGGCAGCCTGTTCCAGAGCTCCGTCACCCTCAGAGTGAAGAAATTCTTCCTCATGTTCAGGTGGAACTTCCTGTGCTTCAGTTTGTGCCCATTGCCCCTTGTTTTGTCGCTGGGCACCACTGAAAAGAGTCTGGCCACATCCTCCTGACACCCACCCTTGAGATATATGTAAGCATTTCTAAGGTCCCCTCACAGCCTTGTCTTCTTCAGACTAAACAAGCCCAGCTCCCTCAGCCTTTCCTCGTGGGAGAAATGCTCCAGTCCCCTCACCATCCTTACAGGCCTCTGCTGGACACTCTCCAGTAGCTCCTCATCTTTCTTGAACTGGGGAGCCCAGAACTGGATACAGTACTCCAGATGCTTTTCTCGTATGCTGATGTGCTGCTACCGCTGAGTGAAGAACTGGGGTCCTCATTTCCAGGCAGGCAGGTGGGTTTCCCAGCGTTCAGAGATGGAAAGGGAGCCATCAGCATGTTGAGATGATGGTAGTTCCCTTTCATGTGTTGCAGAAATAAAGCTGCAAAAATCCATGTGCTGCTGCGGAAAGGGGAGTTAGCCTGCACTGTCATTTTGGGGGGATTAATCTCCCAGAGGGAGCAAATTAGATGAAGGGAAAAATTGCAACTGCTGCATGTGTGCACCATCGGCCATGCACTCTGGGGCTGGTCCTTTTTTCCCAGCCTTGTGTGCAGGTGAGTAGTGCTAGGCAGAAAACCCACTGCAATAAATGTTGCCGTAATTTCTTTATATCCCTCTTTTCTTCTGCAGAAAAAATCATTATGTTTAGCTTTTTTCCCCTCTTTCTGCTGATAAGCAGGTGTACTTAGGCAGACTTATTGTCCTTTGCATTGCCAGTGGCTCTTTCTACCTCCAAGTTTGGTTCAGGGCAGTAGTCTAGTATTGAAGCAAGTCCTCTGCTCGTCCCCACTCGCTGTGTGTTGCTTTGCTATGCAAAGCAGTTTTGGCACGTGCCAACTAGTTTTGTTTTGGTGGAGACTAACCTCCCAGAGCTCCCACCCATGTATGATCCGAGTGCTAGTGGATCCAGACCCGGTACTGCAACCCTACAAAGTCCTCCTATGTCAACTTAAGTAGCAGACACACCAAAAAGGCTCTCAAGCAATGGGGAATGCCCGCACCATTTTTTTGCTGTCTGCAAGGTGCCCTCTTTTTGGTTTTCGTCTGCTCCTCCCTGCGCCTTTCTCCTGGTGTAACATGCCTCTGCTTCCTTCACTCATCTTCTCCACCTCCCCAGCCCTTTCTGAAAACCATCTTTCTTTTTACTGTTGTCCCTTTTTCCTACCATTATCTTCTGCTGTGGCACCATCTTCCATTCAGCTCTTGGGTGGGCAGGTGGAGGGTTTGGCCTCTGAGGGCAGCAAGTGGGGACAGAGGTGACCTGGCTGTGGACCACAGGGTCTGGAGGGACCACCAGGTAGTTCTAACCTGTCTCACCATCAAGTTCTCACCTGTCTGACCTGAGTGTTTGAAGCAGACACCCCGCTGCAGAGCAAGAGGAGGGTTTCCCGCCAGAAAGGGAGGAGGGGATAGGATAGATGCTGTCCTGGCGCTTGGGGAAGGAAGGTCGAGGAGAAGGATTTTCTGCCAGTCCCATCTTAAATGCTATGTAGAAAGGCCAGCCATTGCTGTCTGTGCTTAGGAAAATATCAAGGTGGTGATGTTTTTGAAGTTCTCAGGGTGATTTACGGCAACGTCATTTCTTCTGCCTCCTGCTTTCTCATTAGATGAATAACAAGACCTTGTTTTGAAATGGCACAACACTCAGTCCTTCTGTTTCATCAGTGATATTTTGAAATTGCCCTTTTCCATTTCCCTGCCAATGATCTTTGGTATCTGTTGTTATTGCTGCTGTTTGACTTCTGCTTTATTCAGACTGTGATTGTCCACTGTTTTCCAAATACAGAAGCAAGAAAAGTCCCTTCCCAGAGATCAGGTCGTTTCAGGAAGACATAGACACAGAGACTGGAAAAACAAAGCAAACAGGCTAAGTCACGACTGGATGTCAAATCTTACACAATATTAAGGCTATGTAGGAGCAGAAATATCATTCAATTATATATGACACGATGCAAAGGATGGGGAGGGAACGGTGACGGGCAGGAGAAGCTTTTGTCAGTCCCAGAGCTGGTTTACCCAATTCGTGGATAGCAAAAACCCTTCCCCTTCGCCTGGACGACCCATCATTTGTACAAGCTATTTTAAATTATTTAATCCTTGGGCTTTTTGCTATGATCAGCACACTGTGGAAAGGGATAAAAGATTTACTGGAGAGGAAGCTGTCTGCTAATTGCTTGCACAGTTATCTTCATGCAGCTGGACTTCAAGCTACCATCTCTTTTTACTTGAGCCAGCAAACAACCAGCACATGGTGCTAAGTTTTGATCCCCTTTGACCTGTTTGGATTTTAGTCTGTGCACCAAAGGGAAAAAGCTTTGCAGTCTGTTTCTAATTTCTCTGCTGGTTGGTTGCACTCCCAGCACTGCTTTGCTTGGGAGGAGAGATGCTGGAGATGCCTCCCCACCATCCCCATGGGGAGGCAGCCAGTCATGCTGGGGGAGGCATAGGGTAATCTTGGTGTGAATAAACAAATTTAAAATGGCATTAGACGAAGGAGAATCAGCAGCAGGACCCGTTCACAGTTACCTGCACACTCGCTGGGTAGTCTAGATACAGGGAGAAAATAATCCCGTGGAAAGACATTTTAAATCTGATTAATAGGTATCAGGTGCTATCCTCTTGTTTGAATAGGGAATGCTTTGGGCAATAAAAGTGTGGATACTCGGGACTGAACTGTAATTCTTCCCAAATCCATTTTTTCTGAAGGAAGGCTGAGCCTGCGATCCCTGCCTTGGCTAGAATTACGTGTTTGTCAAGGAGACAATGATTTGTTCAATAATTAGATCCCAAAATATTAACTCTGGTACTGAATAAAATTTAATATAGACTCCTGAATGTAATTGCTTGTTAAATGTTGTTAAAGTAAACATGCTGTCAAAACAGACAAGTGGTGAAGCAGCTCAAGTGAGGGAATTTCTGACTCTTGCTAGAAACAACAGAACATTCCTGTCCTTGTGGGAGACAAGGTCCTGTGCAGCCTACTGTAGGTGACCCTGCTTCAGAAGGAGGGTTGGACTAGATGACCCACAGAGGTCCCTTCCAACCCCTACGATTCTCTGATTCTGTGATTCTGTGATTTCAGCAGCCATACTCGACTTTCAGCAGAAATGTCCACTATTTTGGTTTAAATGTTTTTTAAGTGTCTAGTTATATATTTTACTTTTGGCAGCTTTTCTACTCTGTAGAGCTAGAGCTGCTTGAACACAAAGCAGAAATTTGACTTTTTCTTTGCTTTGCCAGCAGAAGTGAAGCTGCACTTACATTTCTTGCTTTTATAGGCATTGCAATGTCAAATGCCATTGTTAGCTGTCAAATTAATGGAGCTATTAAAAGCTTAGCAATATTTTAGGCTATGCAATGATGTGTAAGTGACAAGAGAAGGCTTTAGCATCCCAGGATTTTCTCCTTACTATCAGTGCAGTCGATAACAGCTTTTACGGATGGTGCTTTGCCACCAACACAAGTAAGGATGACCATCCTGGGTGCCCTACGTTATCCAGGCACCACCAGCAGCAGTTCTCTAATGTAAAGATGATGATCAGGGCAAGCATATGTGATCATTCCACCGTAATCATCTAATACTTAAAATTTAGGGAAAAAGATGTAGAGGCAAATGGAATTACCTGGCTTGCACGTCTCTCAAGGCATAGTCCCTTCTCTTTGAAAGCAGAAAGTTTCTCACACAGCCCTTGTTGACTGTTTTATTGGTCTATGGATATGGAGGGGGTTTTTGTAGTTTGCATTAGCTTGTAGTGTTACTGTATTTTCCCCCCAGCCAAACTCTGTAGTTGATGTGCTCTTCCAATGGCTCAGCACTTAACAGCTTAAAGGTGTCAGAATTAGTGGGGGAGAGAAAGAAGCTGCAGCCACTGGAAGTACAGAAGAGAAGATGTAAAGAAAGAGAAAAGGAGTATTTAAGACATAGCTTAAAGCTTAAATGGAGAGTTAGAACAATATTATCTTGTGATGTAATTTGGTTACTTCTATATAGCATGACCACACACTTTTTTATCTCTAAATGTTACTTATGTTATACAAGTGTCTGGCTTTGTCTCTTCTGCCCTTTTCCATGGAGGTAACTCAGATGTATCTTGTTACCTCAGGGACCTACATCTCCTGTGGATGGGGCTCACTTGGGTTTTGAATTTGTTCAACAGATGAAGTCCCCCAAATCAGAGCTTTTCCTGAGAGCGGAGACACATAACCCTGGGGAGCTGATGTGGCACATAGAGGCGTTACTCCAGCCTGTACTCTGCACCCTACTCTGTGCGATTTAAGCACAGCTAAACCATTAGGACAGATCTTTAGTACCCAGTGCATAACACCACAGCATTTATACATGGCTTGGATTCTTCAAAAACAGTACTGAGAGAGAAAAAAAAGAGGTTTTTCAGTGTCATAACAAAAATAGTCATTTTTCCAGGCAGGTCTGCAAGTTGCCTCACGGGGCTGGAGGTGAAGCAGTTTGTAGGAGGGGGTATCTCCAAACTGGGAAAGCCCTTAGGTCATGGAGAAGAGCGTGCAGAGGTGGACACCCTGTCTGCTAGCTTGGGCACTTACAGGGAAATGGAAAGAATTATGGCTGGGATTACTTTTATATGCAGTGAGAGGCAATGAACAGCAGGAACAGGAGGGATTTAAGCCTGTCGTTGGTGTTCTCATGATATCCATAAGACATCCATAAGACATCCTTTAAAAAGCAATTGCAAAGTAGATTGATCTAAATGATAGCTGATGGGATAAGTTTCTAAAAAGTGTGCTCACTGCAGGTAGTTTGTGCTCAAGAGAGAAAAATCTTGAGCCTTCATGTGATGGGGTTTGTGTGGGACCCAGGAACTCATGTATTTTGATATAGCAAAGCAAAAGCTTTTAATCCTCATTACCCGAGATGGCAGAGAGCACGTCAGGGGTGGGTTATCTAACTGTTCTGTTGGAAATGCTGCTGTTGGGAAATAAGGAAATAGTTTTAAAATGTGGAGTTATTGTAAAGTTCAGTTAGCAAACTGGCTCTTTTTGTTTGTAATCAGAGAGAAGTGCAGCTTTTGTGTTGTCGAGGTTTCTATTTCCTTAACATTCCTAGTGCGCCACCAAGATGCAGTTTAACTTTTCTCAATTTCTCAAAATACTGTTCTTCAGACTCATGTCTGAAACTTCAGCAGTATTTGCAGATGGCAGCAGTGCAGTGAGACTTTCTACAGCGTGAAATTTCAGAACTTTCTACAGTATTTTGCTGAAAATATGTAGCTGAAAATGGTGCAAGGTAACAAAATCTTCACTTTTGCTGCTGTACTTGGGCAAGATCATGGTGGTGCTGACTAAAGTTTATGCAGCTAGTGGTTAGAAACCCAGGTGGCTTTTAGTTGAAATGGGGAAAAAGCAGGGTTTTTTTCTGCTAGCAACATCACAGAGAGTACTTAAAGGTCTGGTAAAAAAAACAACATTTCAGGCTTGTAGTGAAAAGAGAGAGAAGGTCAAGGAGAAGGTGGCAATAAGAATTTAAATAGTCGTGTTCAAAACACGTCACGGCTTTGTGGTGAGAATGATGCTTTCCTTACAGCCTCTGAAAGGTGGATAACTTGTCCATCCATCCATTTTCCTCATTGTCTTTTTCATGATGAAATAAATATCCCATCAGGAGACGGGGAGCACCAGCCCTGGAGCCTTGCGCCTCTCTTGCAATGGTTGTGCCCTGGCTTTGCCTTTCTCTAGTTAGGAATGCGTTGTGGTCGTTTCCATTTCATTGTGTCCTACCAGGGCCGTTGCTGCAGAGTGGGTTATAGGGCTCAGCTGTCATCGATTCTACACTATTCACAGAATAATTTATTCCATCGCTTTGGTTAACATTACACAGTCCAAAAATTTATCCTTCATTTACGTATGTGTCCTTTTGCTTAGTAGAAGAAGTTTGCTACTAATTCTGCTAGTAACATAATGTAGAAAAAAATTCTTTACATTGCTTTCATACGGACAGCCACGGTTTTGCTTTTCCTTTGTATTTCTATTTTTTGTGCCATCATATCAGAGTACATTTTAAGTTTGCATATCAAAAGCTCCAGTGAGCAGGTATGAGCTGCAGTAGCAAAATAAATTCCTATGTAAAAGAAGTAAAAATATATGACAAAGTCACTTCTCTAAAGGCTACAAAGCAGTTCTGAAAACCTGTGGTGTCATTCTCCTTTTGGAAACTGCATAGCCAAGTGTAGAGCATACGCTGCTCTACAGATCAGCTGTGTGATGCATCCCAGGGGCGGCTGCATTAGAAGGGAAGATCTGGGAAACGTGAGTGGGACCCTGGGGATCCCATTAGCTCCTGCAGCAAACTCTGTCCACTGGAGCAGTAACGAGTTTTTATGCATACCAAGGCTGAGAAAGTTAGCATAGGGATATTTTAGTACTTGTACATAAAGAAAAAATCCTCACTCATCTATTCTATACTATGTGCTCCTTTAATTAGGTTTTTCAATCAATAAAAAGCATCTTGCCAGAAGGATGTCCGTGGTCAATTAGTTACACCTAGTGAAGGGATAGATGGCACTTTTCTCGTTGTTGTTATTCATGAATTAAAGCATCCCATGATGCAGAATTATATGTGAGAGTGGCTGTGTAAATGGATTTTCTCATGACTTCATGCTGATCTATCTGGTTGAATAAATTGTATAGGAAGTTTGCTGTAGGAGCTACTTTTGTAGATAAAATAGTCAAGTAGCACCTAGAGCTGAAAAGAAAAAGCACCGTAAAATAATGGTTTGTTACTTTTTAGAAAGTATCATTAATTTTGCCATGTGTGGACAGCTCTTTAAAAAACTGGCTTCTTTGCAAAAGCAGTCTCGATAACTCAGAGTGGAAAATAGATTTCTTGGGCCTGTATGATGTTGTTCTTTAGAAAAAAATCAGTTGATGAAGCTAAAACTCTTGCTCATTTTAGGTCTTTTAGTATCGAGATCTGTTGCACAGCTCAGTGAGAGACCCTGGAGTAAGGATGGAGGAAAGGACCTCATCACTTTGTGGCTTGTTGGGAAGTTAAGCATTTAAACCATCTTTTTCTCCTTTTTCCATGACTGCTGGAGGTCTGGTGATGGCTCTGCAGAAGCAAGAGGATAGCTTCCAACTGGCTTTCAGTGTTAACACTCCCTTGGGTGCTAATGGAGCAATGAAAGAGCCAATGCTTATTTTTGAGGTGAAGAGATGGGCATGTCTACCAGCAAATCGGTGAATTCAGGAGAGCTGAAGTCTTAGCAAAGCTTTCTACCAGCAGTGGCAGAGATACTTTCCTCTCTTCCAGTCATATCAATATATAGCACTTTATAGCTTTCACAAATGTTGTGAGGCATAATTATTGCTTATAAAGTGCTTCAGCTTTCTTTTTAGAAAAGGCATTACGTGTGTGCTTTTTATTATTTTAACAAGCAGATGTTATCTGGCAGCCCTGTATCCTTAAGGAGATATTTGCTTTTGAAAAGAGTATAAAATCGCTTTTGTATTTTCCATTCATTCCTAAAATACTCAGCCACATTACAATTTTCAAGAGTGAGTCTCTTTAGGATACGACCACTGGCTTTAATTATGCATTTAAACCTTTACCCTCTACAAATAATCAAACTAGTTCTAAACTTGCGCAATTCATCTTAAAAATTATCCCAATGTTCTGCCCTGTAGGTTTGTGTTTTTGTGGCCGCTCGTTGTATTTATTTTTTCACCAACTAGCCAAGCCACTGTACTTCACAAGATCATTTTCAGAGTGAACACCAAAATGTGCATATTTTGCAAATGAGAAGTGTGAAAGAGGCTCTTTCAGCAGAAGGACTGTCAAAGAGATGTTTGTCCAGCCTTTATGACTTCAAGAAATGGAACAACTTGCTTGACATATTTATACAGTCTTTACAGATTCTTCCATAAGGCTCTTGGCAGTGTTCCTGGTCAGACCCTGGAGCCACAAGTATAGCCGCCTGAGATTTTCGGCTGCTTTTAGGGCCTTTTCTCTTTTTGCCCTAATACCACAAAGTCACATGCAATTCTTCTGGCCCATTTTTATTTGCTGGCAGCAGAGCAATTCCTCCCTTCCCAAAATACAGACCCCTGGTGCTGCCCCACCTGTATTCCAGGAGACTGGTTTCCACAATGAGGAGTCTCTCTAAGATGCCTCATCTCTTCATTATTATTTTTTTCCGTTGCTGTTTTAATAGTCCCTCAAGCCAGCTTCTTCATTTATCAGTGCCTTCCCTTCCAAATTAGGACCCTAGTAACAGACCTCCTTTAACTGGGTATACTCAGTGTCCTTATTCTTGGGGCTCCTTTAAGTGGCAAGCTGGAACTGATTCGTAGGTCTCTTTAAAAATGTGAATATATTACTTTGTTCATTACTCTTAGATAAAAGGTTTCTTGGTAATGCTGTTATGATCTTGGCATGCCAATGAGGCGATGAGTCCCAGGCTGAATCTCACACCCCCATGAGAGATTTGGGTTTTTTTCTCCTTTTCTTTTTGCAAATGATTTGACGTGCGGAATCAAACTTCACAACTCAGAGAGTTATAAAGCAGGTATGTTTATTGCGGCGTTGCGTGCAAGGGGGATCGCTCCTCCTAACTTGCACACCGAGTCACGAAGCATGCACCTATTTATTACAAAGCTTATTTAAGTAGGCTGGACTATAGTAATTATTTTTAGGAATTCATTATCATACTCCACTCCCTTTTAGTAGTTGCGCAGTGTCGTCTGGTGGTCGTCTGTGGGGGTCTTCTGGATGAAGACTCGTAGTCTTCCTCGCTGTGTGCTTTCACCTTTGGCTCAAAAATTCCTGAGTTATCTGTGTTGGCTGAGTCCCAAACATAGAACCAGTTTCAGCTAGAGAGTTGCTTCTTACAGACAACAAAGTTCTGGTTATCAGTCCTTGTTTCTCTTCGTCTGTCTCGCAAGCAGTCCTTGTTAGCTACATTTGAGCCACAACAGTCCTTGTTAGCAAGAT
>Ga0065711_1040282_pt1 | contig 17097 bp, 10 predicted proteins | sample Hoacrofraction12_FD_59098 | JGI IMG/M metagenome (GOLD analysis project Ga0065711, IMG submission 59098) | Hoatzin crop microbial communities from Cojedes, Venezuela - Epithelial fraction 12 v2 (version 2) | ecosystem: Host-associated > Birds > Digestive system > Esophagus > Crop | place... | reverse complement strand
TTAAAAACCCCCCCCCCCCCCTTTTTTTTTCCCCTCTTCTTCTGAAAAGTACTTTGCAACTGTGGGTTTCTTGTAGGTGTACTGTTGGCAGAATGTGAATCCTGAACATTTAAATCTGCAGTGCAGACCTCTTACAGCATGAGAAAAAGAAGCAATTTTGACCACCTTGGAGAATGAAGTGCTAGAAAGAAGCTTGATATATTGTTTCTGTGTATGAAAACTGTTTGGTAGGCAATAGCACAATAATGGAGACCAGGAGCTGAGTGTGAGCTTCAGGTCTGGGAGGGGAGTGCTGTCTGTAGGATAGCGATAAAACTGCCAAAAAAAGAATTGCCGTGCATGATCAGTCCAAGAGTCTGTTAATTTATTGGCTTGGCAACAGTTGCATAGAGCTGCTACATGGGTGGGACAAAATTGCTTTAATTTATAGGGAAGGATGAGAAATCATTGTTGTAAATAAAAGGCAAAGGGGAACCTAGAAATACAGTTAAAGCTCTGCTAAGAAGAGGCAGAAGCATAGATTTTCTGCCTCGCTTCTGAAAGAAGGATGAGGTGTGATCTAGTTGGAGTGATGACATTTAATTAAAATTGAGCATTCATGAGAAGCAAAGGTAAGATTTTAGCTTTTTTTTATATAGATTTTCAAGTAGGAGCATGTGTGTGGTCATTGAAGCCTTCTTGCAATGCTTTCCATTATTTGGATTCAAATTAGTGCTGGTTGCAGTTCTCAATTTTCTGTCAGGAGGTACAATAATGACACTCATTATAAAAAGGAAGGCGAAAAGATATAGGATAATATCACACGGTTATGCAGCAAAGATGGTATTTGGCTTTTTTGGTTGTTTGTTTTGGTTTTTTTTCTAGTTGCTTTAATAATTTATTCAGTGAATGTTGTGAGTCCGGGATTGATGAACAAAATATTGACGCTTACAGAGCTCGATCTCGCTTCTGAATAACTTGCTCAGGAATGAGTACTTGTCCTCAAGTGATCATTTGATACACCAAGTTAACATCTCTTGCCTGGTGTAATTGCAAGAGTGCCCTAAGGAAATAACACTCTACTTTTCCTAAACAAGAACAGAGCTGGCATACAATACATGAATGAGATACACTGAAGTCCATCCATGCTCACAGTATTAAAATGCCAAACCAGGTTTGGACTTAAATACTTGCTCTCATTTTTTATTTTAGTTGTATAGTTATGGTTTTAGAGAGTTATTAAAGTTAGTGATCAACATTTTATGGAAAAAAACCCTATTGTATTTCAGAAATTATGCTTGACTAAATCCAGTGTTACTAAGCGGGCAGTAAGCAAGTGCTGATTCATTCATCTCAGGTGCTCAGAGACTGTAACAAGTCAAAGGATAATTCCTCCATAAACCCCAAATACCCCTGTCCTGAATCTCCCATCTGTGTGTAACCTTGAGATCAGTGGATTACTCAATTGCCTTTTAATTGGCAAAGATTAGTTCAAAAAGCCTCAAGAAGCCACCTTCTTGACCGAGCAAAGTTTGAAGCTGGTTTCAGAGAGGATCCTCCCAATGGAAGCAGGTGAGTCACTGTTCCTGTGCCTTGGACACAAGGGACACTCACTTCTTGAGTTAGTGTTGTGTTGGGATAGCAGTTGAAATCAGGCTAGCAAAGGTTCTCTAGCAGTGTTTTGCATGCCTGCAAGTGATAGGGAGTTTGCTTCTGCTGCTGTGAATTCCAGGTCCTAACCATTTTATTTTGTGTACTTTTGCTTGAAGGATAACGTCAAGACTGAAACTTTCTGTTACTACTAACTAGAAGTATAATTAATATAGGCCTAATGCTTTGACAGGGGAAAAATATCCCCAGACCAGATGCTGGTATTAATTGGACATTGAATCGCTTCAAATAATTTGTTAGCCTGTAGGTACATTGGTCCCAATCACTTACAGTTTCGTTTCAGTCAGAAAATGATAAGATAATCTTTTTTTAATTAAGGTGACATTATAAATTAACCTGTCAATAAATGGCATTAACTTTTTCAGCAGTGCAGTTACAAGTGGATGGATTCGTAGCACTGTTCTTTAGCCAAAAGAGAAATATTGGATCCAGTGCTGAGTTGTTTAATACCAATGAATAATTTATTTAATGAATTTTGTCTTCCTCTGTTCGTGGTGTGACTGGCAGAACACAAGCCTTCTCCAAATGGTTCTGTTGTTCAGAATTACTCTAATTTTTGGGGCCTTACTGCTTTGATTTGCTGCCCGGGTTGCTAACTCCCTTGCCATATTCTGGATTGGATAAGTACCTTATCTGTTAACTTCCCTGATCTGGCTGAGAACCATTTTTGTATTACAGGTTTTGGTGGGAATGCATGTTGGTAATTAGTTCTTAAATTCAGTTTCTGTGGAAGTTCAGTATGTGTGTTCTGCTGTAAATGTAATTGTGTAAATGATCGTGGAAGTGAATGTGCAGTGGCTCAGATATCAAAGTGAATTAAAAAATATGTCAAACTGCAGAAATATTTTATACTATATCTGGTTGGATTCAGGTGATTATTGTCTTTTACAAGATTAATAGCACTTTTGGGAGAAAAGTGAACTGTTTCCAAAAGCATTACTGGAATAAAATTGGCTTTCAGTGCACATCTAGTGTAAAGAGATATGTAATAAAATTCTTTCCAAGATTCATGAATGCTTGTACTAGAGTAGTCAAAGCTGTAGGTCCAGCTGTTTATTAGTGAACTGTTGATTGCTGAAGCAGCTGTCTTTAGAAGATGCTCTGCATCTGTAGCTTCTTTTGACCAGATTTAAAACCAAAACAATCAGTATGTAGTATTCTGGTCTTCTGTGCTGCAGTGAAAATGAAATTCTGAGTCCGTGGAAGGGGAGGCTGTATTGGGATGGGGCTCTTGCTGGAAGCGTTGCTGAGATCTGATGAGGTAATCCTGAGGCGTATGTGGAGTTGGTGAGCATCATGGCTGCTCTTGTTCATGGGCTGCTGCTGCATTTTAAGCTCATTTGCTTCTGCTGCTGGCTTGCCCCAGGCCCTGGAGTAATCCGGTTTGCAGGAAGACACTTGACATTTTAAGAGTATGTTTTGTGCTTATTTTTCTCTTCGTCTGTCGTCATCTGACATTTGCACACGATTTAAAATTGTGATAGTGCTGTCCTTACGTCTTACTACATCTTCTGGTTCTTGAAGGCTACCAAATTTGTTTCTGTTGGAAGAGATTTTGTTGTGTCTTTTTTCTCCTGCCCTCTAGCAGACAGTTTAGTGTGGAGATTGTTACTGAAGTCTGAGGAGAAGTTTTTCCTTTCTCAGTATGAAAGAGAGAGGCACATGCAGGACCTTGTGTATAGACTTGGACAAAGGCAAGAGAAAAAGGACTTTGGTATTCATTGCCAGACCTCTGCTGGGAGCAGTTGTGGGACTGAGGTCAAAATATTTCAAGTGCAAATGTGGTTTGCTTAGTCCCTGAACACAGATTGTTTAGCTTACCTGGTCTGTCACAAACAACAGCTTTTAACTGGTCTTTAAAATCAATTGGTGCAATAATGTTGATAGCACACTGGCTTTTACTGAAAGTCTCTGTCCTGTAGGAAACCAGGACCCAGATCCTGAATGTATGTGCATTGAGCAGTAGTCAATTATTTGATAGCTGGATGTTTTCCTGCTAACTATTTCCATGACGTTGTATGTGTTGTTACCCACAGGCATATTGGGATGCTGAAGTGGAATTTTTTTTTTAATTACTATTTTTGATTGATTTGAGAGGACATGGGAGGGCATGAGGATCTACTAGTGAAGACTGAAAAAACCCCCAAATAAAATCAAACCAAAAAAACCTAAGCCATAAGGATCTGAACAGTGTGAATTTAGTTGCATTTATTCTCCCTTTACAAAATATAGTAATTACTTTTAAATTCTTATTTTCTGTGTGAATAATTGCATTTTGTACTTGAAGGTGTGTTCTTCTGAATTATTCTCTTTCTAATGGACTTCCTGCTTAACTGCACTTCTTCTGTGCCCTTCATAGTTACTTAAATTTTTGTATTTATCTTCCGTTCCCTAGTTCTTGTGTATTCCCCCACAGTTCATAGATTTCAGCAGCACTTTGAGCTCCCACTTTCTTTTGCCTGAGTTCATTATAGGTACGAAAGGCTGATGATTTTCTGTCAGTTGGCAGTTTCACCTGTTTTAAGGAAGACGAGGCAAAATTTCTACATTACTGTATAATGTAGTAGCAGTGAGGGCAGCAGAAGAACTACTATTGCTCAGGGACTTCCGAAGGATCTGTAGCCTCGAGGAAAACATGAAGAAAATGTGGATTAGATAAAAGAAATAATTTTTTTTTTTTACATTTCTGGCGGTGCTGTGACTCAACAGGAGGCAAGAAACATTGATTTTCCTTCAGCCTCTTGCAGAGGCTGTGTATACACTTGCTTAGGTTGTTGAATGATAAGTAGGAAATTAAAGGTTGGCCGATGGGGGGTTTCATCCAAAGTTGAGGCAACTGCTCTTAGCTCAAAAGGAAGAGAGAGCAGGCTGTCTTCTCGGGGAGGTACAGGAGAAATACTGCGCTAGATTTTGTGCTGAGAAGGGAGCAAACGTGGTTACCCAGTGCTGGGGCAGTCTGACCATCAGAAAATGCTTCACTTCAGAGTGGTCTTCTCTCCCTCTCTGTCAAAAAGATACTATTATGAATTTAAATTAGCTCCATTTTAGCATCAGAAAAGGAGTTTGCACTTGGTTTTGGCACTTGCAGATAGGAGTGCAAAGCTATTTTCTTAGCATCAAGCGTGGTTTTGCATACTGTGTGGAGAGGCAGCTGTGTGCTGGTCTGCCATGAGCCCGTGTCTCCTCTGTCTGTTGCTATTGACAGACCAGTTGTAAGAGTCTCCACTTCTGATTTTATTTTTCAAGTGTTCAGCTTGTCTGGCCTCACTGTTAGGGATTTTAATCTTGAAAACCAAAGTCTTTTCAGCAGCAGAGCTGGAGTATACTTTGATCTGCGTATGTCTAAATAAAGGTCTGTGGCCTTGGTGGATGGATGCACTTTGGCCTTTCACGATTGATTTAGCTGCCAGCCTGGAGTTACTAAACAAATGGAAACTCTTTGAAAGAGAGACTGTGCCAACAGGCAAGCGCCTTTTCTGAGCTTGCTCATTATGTCAGACAACAAAAATTTTGTGAAGCTGCATAACACCAGCATTGTGATTAGTTGCATCACTTATACAAGTTCTGCAAAATAAACACATTTAGATGGCCGACCATGACAAGCATTTCAAGAAGTAATGGTCTTTAAGCGTCAGCAAAGACATAGTTAAGCTGAATACTGAAAAGAGCTTCACAGCTGTGAGTACAGTTAATCAGTGGAATGGGTTCTCCGGAAAGTCAGTGATGTTCCACATCAGCTTTCAGTCCTGTGTTTTTGGGTCCAAGAAGAATGTAATTAATACCCTACTGAAGGTGGTGGAGACCAGTAAAACTTGAGTTACAAATAAAGGTTACATCTTGCTATGTAAACTATATATGCAATTAAAAAAAAAATTTCTTTTCTCAGAGGGAGAAGAGCCATATTTTTGGATACATGTGGTCAAGTGGAAAATCCTGACTTGTGTGAGTTGTTTATGAATCAGAAACATAGGAAATAAGTCTGTCATATCTTTTGCTTTTCAGTTGATTTGTAACTACTTACACACAAATTCTCATTTCTGTTGGACTCTTACCTTGGGTAAAGTGAAGAAATAGAGTGAATGCATTATTATCTTGAGGAATTACGATGCTTCCAAAGAAGTGTGTGATTTGGGTAGGTACGCAGTGGTAGAGTAATTTTCTCTTTGACCAGTCCTATTTATTGCTAGGAAGAAGCACTTGAAAATTAAATTCTGTGGTGTTTAAGAGTAAGACGTCTATGTACTGTTGAAATTAAGAGGGATTTTGGTGAGTAAGTTAGTCTTTGAAATTTCTGATGCTTAGACTCACAAACAGCTGTAAATGTCCCCTTGCTTATCTTTTGTTTTGCTTTGGTTTGTGCTGTCACCCAGTCTCCTCTTCATGTTTTTGAACAATCACACTATAGTAAATCAGACCTAAATAGATGTATATCCCTCTATCGGCTGTATGAGAATTAATGTAGATTAACAAAATGGTGAGCTTAGTTTTCTTTGCTAGTTTAGGTTATACTTTCTGTTGCCTTTTGAAGAAGTGCTTTCAGAGATCACCTCTTTGGAGAAGTCTTTGTGTCAGTCCTTTCTGTTTACATTTGGTAGAGCACTCACTCAGTTAAGTGCTGATTTGGTGATCTTCCAGTAACAAATTTCTGTGTGCACAACTGATATTTTGGGGGTATTCCTCTGCAGCATGAGAACTGGCTGGTTATTGTTGCCCTCCCAGCTATATATTTTGTCAAGGTTTTGTATGAACCATCAGTGCAGGTACTCTTGAAGTTGAATTTGCTTCCTTGTTAACTGGATGGCGACTGTAGGCAGTCAACATAATCTCTGAGTTTCTGCAAACAAGCATTCAGCTGCTGCTGCACTGGATGGGGTCCTTGGTTGGTACAAATAGGAAAGTGCTATCTTACTTGCTTATTTGTTGCTGCACAGGATGGTACATGACCTGGGATGAAACTGGGCCATGGCTGGAGCCTTCTGCAGAGAATGGGCTTGGCTGTGTGACAGAGGTTGAAAGTCCTGAAGTGGTTTAGTCTCTGTTTTGCTTCCGTTTGAGAGTTAATAGCAGAAAAGAGGACTTGGAGGTTTTAACTCGGTTCAAACGGGGTAAATGGAGCTTGGGATAACAGAACAACTGCTGTATTGTGCACATGGGTGGTGCTTCCAGTTAAGAGATCTCTGAGTACTGCCTCCTTATTGCACCTCTCTGCTTGTTATGACTAGAGGTAAAGCAGTTGAAAAGAGGGGTTTCCTCAGTAGGTGAAAAAGAGAAGTCTCAATCTGAATACAAAACACCTATTACTTTTCCTGAAATTATTCAGTGAGGGAAGTTCTAGAAAGAGGGTAACTTCTGAGCTAAGAATGAAAATGAAATATCAAAATCAAATATTGAACTACCAGGCAGTTGACATTGTTTCATCTCTTAAATTTTTCCCTCCTACACGTGTCTTATATTCATAATGTTTGTTAAGTTGTACTGCAGTTAGTAATCTTCAGCGGATATAATTGCCATCAGATGGAATGTATGTTCTTCAGTCTGTCTGTCTTCTGTTTCAGATAGGGAAGAAGGGAATATTATTATTGTCTGGAATTTTTTTTGTTTTCATTGTTTTTTTTCATGTTTTATTAGCATTTTTTTTATTTCTTTTTCCCTCCAGTTGATAAGTGGGGAGGGATGTGTTTAATAAATGGATGCCTTAAGCTTTCACCCAACCTCCATATCAAAAACCCCCAAACCCCCCATATTTGAAGAGGCAATAGTTAACTTGCATCGGTCTGTTTTGAATAGGAACAAACAGGGAACTGGCTGATACTGAAAATGACAACAGGTGATTAAATGTTGAATGAGCAAAAATCTGAAAGTTGCTCTGCTACTTAGAAAGCCCTTGATGCTCTGTTTCCCCACCAGCTAGGCATTTCCTTATGAGTACGGTGGTACAGTGCTTGTGGAATCAGTAACTCTGCCTATATTGAAGGAAGATATTTTAATTCTTCATTGGAAGTGTGAACTGCAGTCAACAGAACACAGGGGAAAAAAAGATACCAGATGAAAGTGCTGGAGGACTGGTTCAGCAAACGCTTGTACACGTGACTATCTTAGGTGTTCTTCATTCATGCAAGAATTGCTAATAGTTTAATACTCTGCCTTTCAATTTGAAAATGTTGTATTCATGTTTGTAATTAATATAATTCTCTGGAAAGCATTATTTTGTCATAGCTTAAGTTTCCAAAACTATGTCCTTAAATTTATATTTTTCCTGTAATACAGTTGCCTTGTCTTTGCCTTCCTCTGGAGATGCTCTTATTGCCAGTTCCATTGGGGATTAAACAGAAAGAAATGAGGTTCCTTGTTTCTATTTCCAAAAAAGGTGGATTGCCATCTTTACCTCATGTTATCTTCTTTTCTCCACTAAAAAGATAAGTAGATAAAAGAAATGGCATGAACAATAGTAGATAGTGGAGAAAGAACCTGAAAAGAACTTCCCTAATGTTTTCTTTTTAGTGTCTTACTCCGCCTCTGAATGTTTTCAAAACCAAAGTTGGTTGGAGTTGTGTGTCTTCCTACTCTTTCTAAATTACTGACAGTCTTGCTTGATAAACTTTAAAGATCACCAAGAATTTAAGAGAATAATTTTGTCACACTAGAGATACTGTCAGTTTGGCGTATCAGCCCGTAAAGCCCCTGACGACTTCCATGGTGACTCCTCAACACCACATGCCCTGTTGTGTTGCAGCTGGTAAGAATATGGCATTTCCAGCAGCCTGAGACCTTTCTGAAACTCCTGCCGTGCTTCATGGGTTACGTCAGGGGGGATCCCTTCTCTGGGACACAGAGCGATCGGGGAGATGGATCCAGGACAGTCAGTGGAGATGCGTGGTGTATACCCATCCCTCCCTGAACCAAACGGTCAGACGTTCCAGAAAATCGCTGGGATCAATCGAGCAGCAGAAGTGGTGATAAAGAGACAGTGTTTTAGTAAGGACATAGTACTAGAATGAGAAATACGGTGTTAAGAGGAGTGAACTTTAGGTATATAGTGAAAACAATAGAGAAACAAATAGATGGATAAAGCAAGGAAGATACAGAAGCCATCAAGATGAGTTATATTCTTAAGGCTTCATTTTACTGAACTTTTATTGTTTTAACAAAGATGATAGTGAGAAGTATTGCCATAGATCGCCCTTTTCTTTAACTCAGTATTTCTAAGAGATTTTCATTTCGAATGGCAGCATCTCTGTCCCATTGCTTGTAACATGTATTTTTTTTATGACTAGGAAACTGTATTTTTGAAATAATAAATTTTTCCTTCCTTGCTATCGTGGACTGGAAGACCTTTGGAACAGAGACTTCTTTCCTACTGGTGTAGAACGCGATTACCACGTGGAGAATGCTCCTGAAATATAAATAATGTATCAATAGGAACTGTAGAACCATGTAGATGGAGGACTAGAAAAACTGAATGTTTGCCAGGCTCTTTTATTATTTATCAAAGCTGGTGAAATCTAGTTGTCACAGCCCAAGATACTGAAAGATCTCAGTAAAAGCCATTCTTTTTGTAAGTCATGTTTCTTTACAAGTGCAACTGTAATTTCTGGTTAATGTTCTTTAAAGGGTTTGCAGGCTCTAGGAAGTTGGTTATGGTTTTGTAGTTTGTTTGTTGTTTCTTTGGATTTTTTTAAACGGATTGTGATCCATAAATTTTTCCTGAAAAGTTCATAAGTCAATTTTTTTTGTCATATGGAGCTCTGATACAAAAGACAAAATAACTATTTTTAATTAAAAACTTGTTTGTATTTTTAATTAAACTACCAGGTTTCCTCTGAGGACCATAGAGCTAGTTTATAAAATGGACTTACCTTTAGGCACCAAGCCCTAAATGCTTTTGGACACCAAGACAATTTTTAAATTTGGCTGTTAATAACCAGAAAGTTAGCTGGATGCAATATTAGCAGAATATTTTTTTAATGTCAGTATCACATACGAGAGCTTGGAGAGGCAAGGCTGATTATTTTTTAAATAGCCCCAATTGGGTTATAATGCACGTGTGATATATAGTGTTCCCATAGAGTTCCAAACGTAAATACAAGTATACAGATAGCATCTGGCCATAAAAAGAAGTGGAATGGTTGCAGGCGTGTTGACACACGCCAGTGAGAAGAAAGAGAGCCCTGTAATAAAATCTCATTGAGGATGCGGAGAGTATCTTTCAGCATTAGGCATTCTCCTCATGTTTCATGTAAAAGCATCCTCCTCTCATGAGAGGATGAACAGTGCCTTTGCACTGGCTCATTCCAACTGGATGTTGGTGAAAGAAGAGTCTTGAGCAAACATTGAACAGTCTGGCATTTTTTAAAGACAGGAGAAAGGTTAAGCTGTCTGCTGTTTATTGGATATTTATTTGCTGACCGTGTATATTGGAAGTGCTGAAAGCATCACTGGCAAGATTTCGGATTGCTGCATAGCACAGGTCAGGATTATATTAAACTAAAGCTGTTTTTACAATAAAGTTTAGATCTTCATAAGTGACTTAGCACATTGTTTTTATATCTGAGGACAGTTAGAATGTATTTTGCTAGGAGATAAAAGAGGGTAGGATGTGCCTGCTCTATCTCCTTTCCCTTTCTGTTTGACAGCACTGCAGCTTTAACTTTGCTTAGAGCTATGGTAAATCAGAAACTTCACTACATACGGCTCTTACTAACCACAGCATTTATTAGAAATAATTAAAGATAGACTTCACTATGAATGTTTTGTTTCTGTTATTTTTTTTTCTGTCTCAAAGATGACACAGAGCTCACTGAACCCAAACCTGCTAATTTCCTCCTCAATGCACTGAGTGGCTGTGTGGAGGAGAGTCAGAGTCACTTTTTGGGTGAAGCACAGCGTCATCTTGCAGTGCCTTAGGCATATTTTAAAAGCATCACTAGTTAATTATAGAAAGAGAAGGTAAGGCTATACATGCACACTAGATTTGATCTTGCATTGCTCTCACAATGACGAGATTTGTAAGAAGCAAAGAATTTTTATGTTATTCTGAATTACTTGCCTGTTTAACTCTCCCACCATGCAACAGACACACACACGACCACCGTCTATATGTATAGCTGAATATTGGTAATAAATGCCTTCACTCTTTCCATAGCGTATCTGCTTAATGGTGTCTTAAACATTAAGGAAATTCTTGTGTTATAAATGCTCCTGAAGTTTTTTTTTCTTCTCTTTGCATTCACATTCTCTCTCTGTTTTATTTTTTTTTTATTTTGGAGGTACCCTTTCCAGGGTTTTAATGCTGTCTCATTACTTTTATTATTTATTTATTTATTTTCCCCTGTCTTTCCCAGCGATAGGATACAAATGTCTTGTAAGACAACAGCTGCAATGAAACTTTGTGTTCCTAGATGTGAAGTCTTGCTTGTTTAGTGAAAGTATTCCGCAATATTTGCTCAAGGGAGCTGTCACTCTGAAAAAATGTTCAAAATAAGAGTGAATTACTTAAAGTCTGTGTGTGTGTATGTATTTCATTTATGTGTATAGATATATGCTATAGACATGGTGTCTAGAGCTGGTTTTGATTTCTCTATGCCAAACAGACGTGTAGTCGTTGTGTAAATGCCCATTCTTCCATGGGCATTCTGGATTAGAGACTCCTACAGGAAGAAAATGAACTCACGTGTGGTTAGTCTCGGGGTTGACTGGCTCTGTTTGGGTGATTTGCTGCAGAGATGCTGTAAGCAGTGACATGTTCTAGATGTGCTTCCTTGGGCAATTTGATGGCATTAGTGGTGTCAGGTGAATGGCAGAAATCAAGTGGTCCTGCTGTCATTACTGGTAGTAAACTACGCACTGGTAAATAAACTGATGAAGCGTGTATAGCATTTCAGTACTGGAATGTGGGGTTTTTTTTGTGGGGGTTTTTGTGGTTTTTGGGTTTTTCTGTGTTTTTGTTTGTTTCTTTGGGGTTTTTGTTTGTTTGTTTGTTTTTTCTTTTTGGTAGTAGGAAAACCAGGCTTGCACTGGGCTGTATGTGTGTACTCTATGGGCTGCAGCGACCCTGAAAATCAGAGTAAGCCTGGAATCATAAGACTCTAAAATGTGCTTCAGAGCTAGATAAATGCTTTCTACGAGTTTCCCAGCTATCTGTTCAATAGATTTCCAGAAGGCATGGTTTGAATGTATGTTTGCATGAAAGTGTTAAGTGAGCAGCACATAGCTTATTCAGTCTCACAAATATTTGCTCAAATACTGTCTCACCTGCCACCTCTGTTGCAGCAGCTCGTTGTGCAAACCCTAGATGTCGTGTTCAGCTTCCAGTGAAAGAGGCTGCTACTGGAAAAGGCATGACACGAAACCTATTGAATTATTACGGTCCAAGGGATTGCTTTGTTGCCCCCATAATTGTCAGATGCTCTGGATTTGACTATATTTGTTGCTTGGGACAGTGGAGAATGACAGGCAGCTCTGTAATGTGCCAGTGTTTGGTGGGGGGAGGGAAAGTGATGCAAGTTGAGACTTGGGCCACTTTCAATACTGGTTGAAAGGCTGAAAGACACCACTGTCTCCTAGGCTGGACTGCCCTCTCCTCATCCCATACACACAGTGGGTTTGGATTGCGTTTGATTTTATGCTGTTGAATCCACGTCAGTTTGGGGGGTATGTGGGGATTTGTTTAGCAGTGGTTGTTTTTTTTTTTTCTTTTTTTAATCACATTTTGTACTTTTCTTTGAAAACTGGGAGTAGAATCCCAGTATTATCTTAAACATTAATTAACTTTCAGTACCAGAAGATAGCTTCTCGCTCTTCTGAAATCTGATGATTAATGCTTTTGTTTACTTCTGAGCGATATGTTGTTTGTCATGTCACTGCTGAAGTCCCATTTCTTTACTAAAATGGGTGTTCTTGGCTTTGCACGGGCAAACATTTCCTTTTCGCTTGCAGAACTGCCTTAGCTTCTTGTCCAATATCCAAATAGAGAATGGAGTTTAAAATCTGAATCAACCGTAGAACAATATTTAACAATTAAATCTTAAAACTGAGTTTCATTAACTTATTCTTTTCTTCTCAGTTACTTATAAGAAAGACAAAGGTGATGACAGCCCATTTTACTGCATGTAAACAGGGTGCTTTCAATACTGTTAAGTAGCTGGTTCTTCTGATAAGCTCAGAGGGCTCTCATTCTGAAATAATAAAAAACTAACCAGTCAGTCAGCAGCTCTGCATGTCCATCTTTCACAGTTGAACATTTTAAACATTTGTATTCTAGGAAAGCTGTCGGGCAGTTCTCAATCAATATTTACAGTATTCTGCTTTCTCAGAGAACATATAGAATACCTCTGGGTATATTATAACATACATGCCACCTGTAAGTGCATGCAGCCTTGCACTCATTGGCAGAGAAGCGTCCAAGGAGTTGCATGGTTATCCCTGCGTGGTTTCAGGATGAAGAGTTAGCCATTTATAGAGGATATGTCTGAGCTGTCCCAGAAAAGACCTAAGATGGTATATTAGAAGAGATGGAAAGAAAATCAGAGTTAACATTGTTTTGGGAAAGGCTTTTCATTATCTTTTGGAAGGTGGAGCTTCGCTGCTGATGCCCATGAAATTGCCCATTTGTAGTATTCTGCTTTCACAGCAAGTTTCTGTGTTGGTGTTTGTATGCTTACATTGTAAATGCAAGTACCATGCCTGCTTCTGATGGATGCCCACTGAATGCAAATGCAGACTCTGAGGAAAAGATTGCTCTTGCACTAAATTTAGTTGATTCCTTACTTATTTTGGAGATGAGAAAAAAATCTTGGCTCTTGCTCAGATCTTGAGGATAGCTAGCAACTCAGAGGTTTTCAGAAGCTCTAGTTCAGGGCAAATACAGATATCGCTAGGAAAATAATATGAAATGGTAATTTAGGGAATATACTTAACAATCACTTCTTTCCTAGTTACAGTTTAGTTCAAGAAGGAAAATATTCTAAATTCAGGTAATAGTAATAATTGAGTTGATATTTGGAGTTGCTGCTTCAGTTCAAAGTGTAATAATTTTGGAAGGTTTTGGTCATTTTTCAACCCATCCGTCCGGGAAGTAGAGGTCTTATTACACTTGTAGATCTTGTCAAAGTCTCCAGCTGCATAGAGAGGAAAGGCTCAAAGTTGTGCTCGTGCTCTGAGAAAGAGTGGGCTGAGCCCTCCCTATATTTCTGGTGACGGGCCAGGCAGCTTGGAGATGGCCACAAGTTGCCTTTTTGCCCAGCTGGTCTCAAGGGACCAGCTCTCATCAGTGCAAATGAGGGTTTTTTTCAGGAAAAGAGAAGATACTTCACCTCTGGGGCCAGCTGCTTCTGTGGAAGAGCCTCAGTGTTTGGTAAAGAGCCTTCCTTTAAGATCCTGAAGAACAATTTAGGATTGTAATTTCCTTTGGATTTAGAGTGTTACTCTCACCCTGTGAAGAAGGAACAAAGTACCTGAATTGATGCAGTCTACTGCAGACTACTGGATTGTATATTTTGTTCAGTATTTGCAGGACACATCAGTCAAATTTCATTGAAGAGGACTCTGCAGCTGTTGGAAAATGCTGTGAATGAATTAAAGAGTGATTATAACTCAACATTTTTTTAGGCAGTGTTTCTAATAAATTGAAAAGTTATTTGCCGATGTAAACAGCTCAGTGAAGTTAAAACTTTATGTGTATCAAAGGGATAAGGCTGTCGGCATTGTGGGAAGTAGCAACGGTACAATGAAGTCCTTGCTGCAGATCAGCTTGTCTTGCATCATATTTTTGTTGGTCTTTGAAAATCCTTCTGCAGTCATGTTTTTTGTCAGTTTTTTGTTGGACTTTTTCCCACTCAACATTTAAGATGCAGAAAATATAAATGTCAGTTCCGTATTAAGGATTAGCTTTGGGCTTGCAGAAGAAAGCTTGAAGTTAATTGAAAGGTCATAAATAAACGAGTGCTTTTCTCATGTGTGTTTGTGCACATACTTTTAAAAATTTGTTGTAGAGAAATAAATCTTTGGTTTCTAAAGAAGAGCTGGATAAACTTACTACACTTGTTCAGCATCTTAGCTGCAGTCTATAGGATTCTCCAGTTGCCAGTTACTTGAAGAAACTGTTACAGAGTTTCAGAAGCTGGCAGGATTGCTTCAGAAACAAAAAAGAGATGCCATGTTCAGTGCTAAGTGAAAATCAGTTTCTAATAATTTTAGCACCTGATATCAAATACTTTTAACAAAAGGAAAAAGAGAGCAAGAGAAAATGATGTTTATTGCAAAAGAGACAGCGTTTCATAAAAATGTTTGTGGCTGTTTCTGCTGCCGTATCTTGGAACAAGTTTCATTTCTCAGTTTCAGTGAGGCTATATAAAGTGAAATGCCTACCCTGTGAAAAAAGGAGTTTGCTCAGGCCCAGAAATGTGTTGTAAAGTAGTGGTTTTTTCTGTTCCAATCTTTGATCCCCTGGCACTACAGTTTTTTAATTGCAAACAAACAAACCCAAAATCCCAAGCACGTAAAAGGGAAAGGTATTGAACAATCCAAGAGTAGTAACTTGAACAGCGCATCAAAAGCTGGAAAGTAGTTGACATCATTGTAAGTTTGGTGTTGGCTGCGCTTAAACATGTGCAAATGCTGCTAGACCATGTCCTGCTGGGTGTGTGGGAAGGCAGGGTTTGCAGGAGTCCCGGCTGAGCTGCCTGAGGCTGCAGGGGGACGGTGCAAGACCCCTCTGAAAAGAAGGGACTGCAGGAACTCGCCGTGTTCAAACAGTTGCTGTTCAGACCCACTGAAATGCAAGGGTTTATGGTAGCAGCCTGTAACATACTGACGTACTCTGGTGTCATAAATACCATTGTGCTTTTGATTGAAGATTTAAATATAGAAATTAGCCAAATGATGATTTTTAAGCTATAAAATATATATGCTGTTTTTACGGAAGTAGTGGGCTACTGCAAAAGCAGGTTTTTAACATTCAGGGGGACTTTTTCCTTAGAATTGTAAAAGAAACAATGAAAAGAGACTATAGCATTTGCTGTAAATGTGAATTTCAGAAGTATTTCATTTTTTGCATAATATGATTGTCTGAATGAATATAATCTTAGGAGCACAATAATTTATACATATCTGTCATTTTAGAAAGAAAGGTTCCCAGAGGTGTTTTTAGAATAGAGGTTTCCAAGAGGTATTTTTAGAATATATTTGCTGTTAACTACATATCAAAACTTTTTCAAGCACTTACTACAGTTAAGTTGGCTCGGTCGTAGTGGACCAAGTGATCCTGGAAGCTCCCAGTCCCATGAGAGCCCGCCTCTGACTCCAGAGGATGGAGGACAGCAATGGTGTGCAGCCCTTTGGCATCAAAAACCAAGGAGTGAGCAGCCGGCCAGAAGCAGAGGACCCTCTTCTGGCTGCGGCAGCGAGGACGTCATGGGAGCAGCTGGCACTTCCACGGGGGACAGGGAGCATCCAACTGTGATACAGGGTTAGTAAAATAATCTCACATCACCTCCTTCAATCCCCTGGGTCTACAGAGTGATCTGAACTGCAAAACTTGTAGCTGTTTGTAGTCACTAGAGCATCTCATTAGACTTCGGTGACTTGGTACCATTTAGAGCTGGTATTTCAAATTTCATAAAGGCATGGGCAATGCAGAGGTAATGTGAGGGAGCACTTAGTTCATGTGAAAGGGCTTTGCCAAAAAAACCTGCACTGAATTGTTGTGGCATGAGGATGGTTTAGATTTTGCAAAGTATTTTGGATATGATGTGCTCTAGATTAGCTGTATTATAAAAGTATAATATGAGGTTAAGGGGTGAAAACTTTGTGTACCTTAGTTATCTGCCTTCTCACGTTTTTTCAGAGCTATTTTATACACTGTTTCCAGGTACAGTCCCTTTCCATAGATTCGTAGTTTGTTAGTGGTAGGTGGAAATTTTCCTCTAATAAATTTCATCTTGCTCCTATTTTAATAATTATAAAAAAGGAAAAAAAAAATTTTATAGTCTAAGGAAGGGACATAGTGGTGGGTTTTTTTGTTCCTCTGTCTTGGTAACTATGAAATTAATACTGAGCGGGTGCTGTGCTCAGAAAACAAATGTTGAACATAATTCTATTTTGAATTAAAGTGGCACCATGCTAGTGTGTATGTTATTATTGATACTCTCTTGGGCCCTGTGTTCTGGACTGCAAACCCCTTTTCTGGTATACTAGAAAACAATAATAGGGAATATATAGAATCATAGAATCATAGAAAGTTTTGGGTCGGAAGGGACCCCTAGAGGTCATCTAGTCCAACCCCCCTGCAGCGAGCAGGGACACCACTAACTAGATCAGGATGCTCAGAGCCCTGTCCAACCTGGTCTTGAATGTTTCCAGGGATGGGGCCTCCACTACCTCTCTGGGCAACCCGTTCCAGTGTTTCACCACCCTCATTGTAAAGAATTTCTTCCTTATATCCAACCTAAA